>Ga0116151_10005708_pt1 | contig 10673 bp, 5 predicted proteins | sample AD_UKC117_MetaG_FD_89893 | JGI IMG/M metagenome (GOLD analysis project Ga0116151, IMG submission 89893) | Active sludge microbial communities of municipal wastewater-treating anaerobic digesters from Hong Kong - AD_UKC117_MetaG | ecosystem: Engineered > Bioreactor > Anaerobic > Digestate... | reverse complement strand
CCCACCGGCCGCCGTCCACGCGCTGCGCCCCCTTCAACACCGCTCACGCCCGCTACCGCAGCGCCGCACCCGTCCACTCCTACACGACAAGTCGCAAGTCCTGCCGTATTAACCCCCCGCCCTAAAGTGACAGCCCCCATCTTTCGACCCTGACAGTGGATACTCTGCGTGCGTTGCGACGTCGGACAAGTGTTCAGCCCGCCGCCATGACGCCATCCTGCTATCGTTCGGGGCATGGTCCATGGCCCGCGCACTCCGCGCCGATACGCCCACTGCACCGCAGCCCGAGATACTGCGCCCGCCCTACGGCCTCTTCGCAGCCGCTGTCCTCGGCACCCTCCTGGTCCTCGCCGCACTGCTGACCTCGCAACTGCTGCTCGGCATGCACGCCGGACGCATCCACAACCAGACCCTCACCAGCGAGCAACTCGTCAACCGCATCGCGCACCTGGATGACAACCTGGCAGGACTCATCTGGTCGAACGCCGCAGATACGGACGGAAAGTCCGTCGAAGACTACAACCAGCGGCGCCTCGAACTGGCTGGCGCTATCGAACAACTGCTCGCCCTGACCCGTGCCGTCAGCGACGAGAGCCAAGCCGACGACCTTCGGTCCAAGTACGTCATCGTCGCGGACGCCGAGGACCGGGCTTTCAAGAGCAACCGCGCCGGCGATCCCGAACTGGCCATCACCCTGCTCGGCAGCGCCCGATATCGCCAGGCGCACGCCGCCCTGCACCGGGGCTTGGGCAGCCTTCACGAAGGCCAGCGTACCCAGATCGCCAAGCAACACGCCCGCCTCACCCGCTGGCAGACCGGACTTGCCGCCGCTGCCGTCATCGGCGTGGGCATCATCGCCGGAGCCTGGGCGGACGCGTTCCGTCGGCTCCGCCGCTACGAGGCCCGCTCCCGCGAGGCTGTCAACAGCGTCACCGAATCGGAACGACGCCTGCGCGACCTGCAGCACATCCTGCGCCTGGCCATCGACTCCATGCCCCAAAGCCTCTTCTGGAAAGACCAGGAGTCGCGCTTCCTCGGCTGCAACGAGGCCCTCGCCCGCGACGCCGGGCTCGCCTCACCGAACGACATCGTCGGCTTGACCGACGCCGACCTCCCCTGGAGCGATATCGCCGCCGACAACGTCGCCGACGATCGCGCCGTCATGGAATCCGGACTCTCCCGCGTCGGCATCGAGGAACCGCATGTCGATTCCGCCGGCCGCACCCGCTGGATGCGCGTCAGCAAGGTCCCGCTGCGCGATCACAGCGGCCAGATCATCGGCGTGATGGGCACCTTCGAGGACGTCACCCGCGAACGTGAAACCAAGGAGGAACTCAAGCGCGCCAAGGAGGAAGCCGAACTGGCCAGCCGCTCGAAGAGCGCGTTCCTCGCCAACATGAGCCACGAGATCCGCACGCCTATGACCGCCATCCTCGGCTTCGCGGACCTGCTCTGCGACCCCGCGCTCGACGCCCAGCAGCGCGCCGAACACGTGGACACCATCCGCCGCAACGGCGAACACCTCCTCGCCCTCATCAACGATATCCTCGACCTCTCCAAGATCGAGGCCGGACGACTCGAGGTCGAAACCATCCGCTGCAACCCCGCGGAAATCGTCAACGACGTGTTCGCGCTCATGCGCGGCCGGGCCGCCGCCAAAAACCTGCCCTTCGACGTGGAGTTCACCTCGCAGCTTCCGCAGCACATCGACTCCGACCCGACCCGCATCCGCCAGATCCTCGTCAATCTCGTCGGCAACGCGATCAAGTTCACCGAAATGGGCACCGTGCGCCTCGTCGTGCAGTGCCGCGCCGAGGAAAACCGCCACATCCTCTCCTTCGACGTCGTCGACAGCGGCATCGGCATGACCCGCGCCCAGATCGTCCGCCTCTTCCGACCTTTCGTTCAGGCCGATACCAGCACCCGCCGCATGTTCGGCGGAACCGGACTCGGACTCGCCATCAGCAAACGACTCGCCGAAATGCTCGGCGGCGCGCTCACCGTGTCCAGCGCCCCTCGCGCAGGCAGCACGTTCCGCTTGACCCTCAAGCTCAACGTGCCCGCCGAGGTGCCCTGGCACCAGCCCGCAGCCGGCGCGGCGACCCAACACCACGCACCCTGCGCCCCCTGCGCGAACGACGCCCAACCCCTCGTCGGCGTCCGCATCCTCCTCGCCGAGGACGGACCCGACAATCGCCGACTCATCACCCACGTCCTCAACCGCGCCGGCGCCGAACTCCGCGTCGTCGAAAACGGCCGCGACGCAGCAGACTTCGCCCTCACCGCCGCCGAAGCCGGCCAGCCCTACCATGTCATCCTCATGGATATGCAGATGCCCATTCTGGATGGGTACGACGCGACGCGCCTGCTGCGCAGCCGCGGCTATCGCGGACCGATCATCGCCCTCACCGCCCACGCCATGAGCAGCGATCGCGCTGTCTGCCTCGACGCTGGCTGCAACGACTACGCCACCAAGCCTATCAAGCGCAAAGAACTCTTCGCGACCATCCACAAGTGGCTGGAGTCGCACACCCCCGCAGCGTCAACCATCGCCTGAACACCTGCGCTCCGCACCGCACCGCACCAGAAGACATGTAAACTATGGAAGGCGTTGAGGTTATGGCCACAAATGACCTCTTTTGTCCCCTGCCCCCTACTACCCCTGACGCCAGCACCACTTAATCGCCCACTGGCTGTTGACCCGCGCGTCATCCGGGGAATACTATAAGATGTAGTAGGTATCCACCGGTCGGGCAGCGACGCGCCGGGGGGAGCACCCAACACCGTTTTCGCGTGTCGCCGCCCGACCTGGCAAGCGAATCCCGGCCCAGCCGCATCGGGCCCGAATGTGTCTTGGCAAGCTTGAGAACGAATGCAGCCCCGCGAGCACCGCACCGGCCAGGGACTTGGCTGGTTCGGGATGAGCGCTCCGTCAGGCACACGCGTGCGCCCGCGGCAAACGCAACGCGTCCCAACTTGACTTTACAGCCCTGGGGGCATCACCGATACTTGCCCGCCATCGTCGGCTCGGCGCTGCGGCAGGCCACGGAACACCAACGCCGCGACGCGAACGGCGACCATGCTGCTCGAGCACGGCGGAACAGCCCGCTGGACACGGAGATTCCGCCGCGACACGCTCCGAGCGCTTGCGCTCACAGCAACCATCCCGCGATCCAGGAGTAGCAAATGGCTGGTCCGCAAACCGTTTGGGGTATCGACGTCGGCAAGTGCGCCCTCAAGGCCGTCAAGCTGCGCGTCGGCCCCGACAAATCCGTCGAAGTCGTCGCGGCGGACTACATCGAACACGCCAAGATCATGACCCAGGCCGACGCCGACGCCGATGCGCTCTGGACGGCGGCCCTCGAGAAGTTCCTCTCGCGCAACGACATCTCCAACGACCAGATCGCGGTCAGCGTCCCCGGGGAGCACACCCTGGCGCGCTTCAGCAAGCTGCCGCCCCTCGAAAAGAAGGAGATGAAAAAGAAGATCCCCGACCTTGTCCGCTACGAGGCCGACCAGCAGATCCCCTTCGACATGGACGAGGTCGTCTGGGACTACCAGGTCTTCGACGCCCCCGACAGCCCGGAAATCGAAGTGGGCATCTTCGCCATCAAGCGCGACCTGATCCGCGGCCACCTCCACCACTTCGAGAGCGGCAACATCGAGCCCTCCGTGGTGCAGTCCGGCCCGCTGGCGGTCTACAACGCCATGCACTACGACGGCGCCCTCACCGGCGGCGCCGTCGTGCTCGTCGACATCGGTACCGAAAATACCAACCTGCTCGTCGCCACCGAGGACACCCTCTGGACGCGCACCATCAAGTTCGGCGGCAACGCCTTCACCGACGCCCTGGTGAAAAGCTTCAAGCTCTCCTTCTCCAAGGCCGAAACCCTCAAGCGCACCGCGGGCTCCAGCAAGTACGCCCGCCAGATCTTCCAGGCCATGCGCCCGGTCTTCGCCGACCTCGTGCAGGAACTGCAGCGCTCCATCGGCTTCTACACCGCAACCCACCGCGACGTCGAACTCGAAAAAATCATCGGCCTGGGCGCCGCGTTCAAGCTGCCCGGCCTCAAGAAGTACGTCCAGCAGAATCTCCAGCTCGACATCGACCGGCTCGAGCACTTCCACAAGATCAAGATCCCCGCCACCGCGGAGGGCGGCGACGATCAGGCGGGCAGCTTCGCCGTGGCCTACGGTCTCGCCCTCCAGGGCCTCGGCCTCAGCAAGGCCACCTCGAGCCTCCTGCCCCCCGAAATCGTCCGCCAGGTCGTCTGGCGCAAGAAGCGCGTGTTCTTCGCAGCCGCCGCCGCCTGCCTGCTGTTCGCCGCCGGCGTCATCTGGTTCCGCGGCATCTCCGACCTGGGTACGCTGCAGAACAGTAGCGGAAATACCAACGTGACGGTGAGCCCGGAAAACGCCGAGGCCACCATCCAGAATCCGCCCACCAACGTGCCCCCGCGCGAATACGGCGCCACCATCCTCGCTGCCGCCCGCGCCTTCCAGAGCAAAAACAGCGAACTCTCCAGCCAGGGCGAGGACGAACGCAACAAGATCAAGACGGTCATGGAACTGCAGTCCGACCGCGTGCTCTGGCCGCGGATCGTCGACGCCATCCACCGCGCCCTCCCCGCCGTCAACGACGAGGCCCGCGACGCCGCCTCCGCCAAGGCCTTCGTCGCCGCCGTCAAACAGGTGCCGCGCCGCGACCGCAACGAGGTGATCATCGAGTCGCTCGAATCGAAGTACCTGCCCAACGTGGACGACGAGGCCGTCAAGATCTCCGACCCCTGGCACGCCAACGTCGACCCCATCGCGGACCCGACCGGCGCCGGACGCAAGGGCTTCCTCATCACCATGCGCTGCCGCACGCCCAACAGCGGCGGCGGCATGTTCGTATCTACTGGTTTCGCCAAGAACCTGCTGTCCACCTGCCGGCAGCCCAAGGCGGGCTTCTACATCGACCGCATCGGCGTCGCCAACGCCGCCGGAGACCGCCCGAGCGGAAGCGGCGGAGGCACGACCAACCCCCCCGGGGGGGGCTGGGGCGGCGGCACCAGGCCCAAGGCCACCCCATCGCCCGCGAACCTGGACCCGCTGACCGGCGAGTCGATCGACGATGACATGTTCTTCCAGGTCACCTTCGACCTGGTGATCGGCGACCTGCCGGAAAAGCCCGCGGAGAACCAGAACCAGGGCCAGGGATAAGCTCAATCAGTGCAGCCGGCTGACCGCCCCACGCGGCCCAGCCTGGAGCAGACCGCATGAAGAACATCATCGACATCATCAAACGCTACTGGGTCGAAGTCGCCTGCGGACTCGGCGCCGTGCTGGGCATCGTCCTCATCGTGCTCGGCCTCGGCACCATGGGCAAAGTCCAGGAGGAACTCAACACCGCGATGCGCGTGAAGACCTCCATCGAGGGCCTCAGCCGCGGCCAGGTCATCAACCAGCGCGCCGTGGACCAAAGCGCCCGCCTGATCGCCGACGTACGCGCCAACTACAAACGCATCATGGAGTTCGTCCGCGAACGCAACTTCTACCCCCCCCTCGTGGACGGCGTCTTCCCCGGTGATTCCGGCGAAGACGTGACCAAGGCCATCGCCTTCCGCAAGGCCTTCGGCAACCTTCGCCAGACCTGGCTCGACCAGCTCAACGCCGGCACCGAGCCCACCCCCGCCGACATCGCCGCCGAACGCGACCGCATGGAGGCCAAGGGCAACACCGAGGAAAAAACCGACTGGGGCGGACTCGGCAAGCCCCCCGCAGAACCCCAGACCAAGGCCCCGACCCTCTCCCCGGAGCAGGGCGCCGCGCTGCGCATCGCCCACAACCGGTTCATCTACGCGACCCCCGACTCGTTCCAGGAGAGCAACGTGTCCGCCGCGGACGGACCGATGGCGTCCGGACCGCCTCCCACCCTCGAGCAGATGTGGCACGCCCAGCTCGAGGCCTGGATCCAGCAGACCGTCGTCGACGCCATCGCCCGCGTGAACCAGGAGGCAGCCGACACCATCCGCAAATCCGGCGGTGCCCCCTGGGTCGGCAACCTGCCCATCAAGGATCTGCGCTCCCTCCAGATCAGCCGCTACTACATCCGTGAAACCGGCGAGAAGACGGCTGCCGTCTCTCGCGCCGGCGGCCGACCCTATCCGCCCATGGCCCCCGACGACGCCTTCACCGGCCGCGCCTCCAACCAGCAGTACGAACTGCTCCGCTTCTCCATCCAGATGGTCGTCGACGCCCGCGAGATCCCCAGCGTCCTCGCCGGACTCTGCGACCGCCGCTTCCACGTGCCCCTCAACGTGAGCTACTCGGCGGTCGAGCCCAACCTGGCCCTCACCGGCAAGATCTACGGCGAAAATCCGGTGGTCCTCATCACCGCCGACTACGAAACCGTCATGTTCTCCGATCTGTACCTGCCGCTCATGCCGCAGGCGATCCTGACCGAATTGGGAAAAACAAGGCCCGTACCCCCGGCTGAAGGCGCCTGACCGCCGCCGGACACCCACGAGACGAAAAAGCCCCTTGTAGCGCAGGCCCCGGCCTGCCGACAGTCGCGGAGTCATTCATTCATGGCCAAACAAGCCGTCGGTCCCGTCATCCGCTACCTCGATAAGGCGGTGCTCGCCGTTTGTGGCATCGTCTTCCTCTACTTCGTGGCCATGTATGGCGTGATGTCCCCCAACAAGGCCGGCGATCCCGGCAGCGAACAGCTCGGACCCGCCGAAATCGACCTCGCCATCCGCCAGGACGCCGAACGCCTCCGCGAGCGGCTGCTCAACGCCGAACCGCCGCCCACCCCCACGCCGTCCCCCATGCCCAACCTCCAGGAGATGGACAACGTCCTCGCCATGGCGGGCATCTCCGGCGAAATCCCCAGCCCCGTCCAACCGGCGCCACCCGTGCCCCGCCAGGACGTCGGCGACGTCGACACCGTCGAACCCGTGGACCTCGTCAACGTGATCGCATTGGGCAAACCCCAGGTCATGACCGGACGCAGCGGCGTCTACCTCGGCCCGCCCGGTGACTTCAAGGTCGACAACGAGGCGGCCCGCACCGACAAGACCTTCCTCCAGGACACCAACTGGGTCACCGTCTACGCCCCCTTCGACCGCGCCCAACAGGAAGAACTCTTCCGCCAGGCGGACCACGGCCGCTACGCCGTCGCCGTCGCCGTCGGAACCGACATCCAGCGCCGCATCCAGCAGCCCGGCGGCGGCTGGAGCGATTGGGAATCCATCACCCCCACCCGCCTCATGGCCCTCCCCGACGTCGCCCCCCCCGACGTCCAGCAGACCCCCAAGGGCATCTACGAGGTCCCCGAGGCCGACCGCAAGGCCGTCGACGACTTCTTCGCCCTCATCACCGACGGCACCAACAACGAGGCCCAGTGCGCCCTGCTCCGCCCCCTCTTCCCGCCGATCGAATACGGCAAGGAGTGGACCTATCCGCGACCCGACGGCCTCGACGTGCTGAAAATGGACGCGGACTATCAGGCAACGCCCCGCTGCCGCTACCCGGAATGCCGCGTCAGCACGGAAACCATCGATACGTCCGCCGATTTCGACGACCTCATGAAAAAGGCGGAGGCCGCGCTCAAGGACAAACGCTTCGAGGTTGCCACCCAGTACGCCAATGCAGCGGTCGCCTCAGCCGAACGCAACCAGGGCAGCCAAGGCGACCGCGATCAGAAAAAAGCCAAGGACTTGCTTGGGAAAATCGCCGTCGCCCAGGCCGAGGCCGAGCAGGAACTCAAGAACAAGCGGCAGCTCCAGCCCATCCAACTGACCTGGGCCCACGACGCCGGCCAGGGCGTGCTCAGCGGCCGCACCTACGCCTACCGCGCCCGCATCCACCTCTACAACATGTTCTGCGCGCGCCCGACCCTGCTGAACAACCCCCTCGACGCCTCCAAGGTCGAACTCGTCGGCGAATGGTCGGAATCATCCGATCCCGTCATGATCGCACCCGACACCCTCATCTTCATGAAGTCCGACAAGCCCAGCGCGCAGGAAGTCAAGGTCGAGGTGTTCAAGTGGTACGGCGGCGCCTGGCTCTCCCGCCAGTTCAACGTCACCATCGGTGACACCATCGGCGAGATCAAGACCATCGCCACGCCGCCGTCCGGCGAGAAACGCCCCGTGGACTTCAATACCGGCGCCACCGTCGTCGACGTCGACTTCGGACACCGGGCCATGGTTCCCGACCGGCGCACGCAACGCCTGCAGCCCGTCGAAACCACGGCGCTCGTCTACGTCGACGCCTCCGGCAACCTGCGCCAGCAACTGCTTGAACTCGACAAGAGCAGCGACCGCTACGAAACGCTCCGCCGCGAGCAGTGGAAGGAATGACCCGCACCGCTTCGATCCGGTTCGCACGCCTCGCGGCGACGCTCCCCGTACTCGCCGGGGCCGCAACCGCCAGCGCCCAGGCTCCCCCGGTACTGCCGCCTCCCGCGCCGCAACACGCCCGTCCCCACGCGGCGGATTTCGACGAACAGGACATCAACCTCGGCGCCGCCGATGCCGACGCGGACCGCGTCACCCGGCTCGTCACCCAACTCGGCTCACCCAAGTACCCGCGGCGCGAGGAGGCGTCCGCGGCGCTCACCGAACTCTGCCCCGGCGCGTTCCGCCAGCTCGCCGAGGCCTACCGTACGACCGACGACTTCGAGACCCGCATCCGCATCCAGGAAATCGTCCAGCAGCAGTACCTCTGGCACACACTGCTCAAACACAAGGGATTCCTCGGCGTGAGCCTGCCCCCCACCACCGCCGCCAGCCTCCCCGACGGAACCTACGCCGTGCCCGTCGGCGTCCAGGCCGGCAGCGCCGCCGACGCAGCCGGCCTCCGCGACCACGACCTCATCCACGCCATCGACGGCCACGTGTTCACCAAGCCGGATGCCTCGGCTGAGTTCCGCGAACTGATTCAGGACAAGGGTGCCGACAGTAAGGTCAAACTCGAAGTGCTGCGCGGCGGACGCGTCATCGAAATCGAAGCGACCCTCCGCGCCCGGCCCATCGAAAACTACGACGGGCCCGAACTGCTCGACGAACTCAACAGTTGCATGCAGGCCTACACGGTCTGGTGGGGCCAGTACTTCAGCTTGCCCGCCCCCCGCGCCGAACGCACGCCCTCCACCACCGTGCTCGAACTTCCGGAATGATCAATCACGCCGCGCCGGTCACCAGATTCCTCGGAACCGCCACCCGCTACGGGTGCGCCATCTCCAACGCCTGCTGGTAACGCTCCCGGAACTTGCCGACCCAGTCGCCGGCAAGCCCCTCCCGATGCTCGGCGTCCGCGGCCTGGTACGCCTTCCCCAGCAGCACCGCCTCCTCCCGCGTCATCGGCGGCTCGGTGAGCAGCTTGAGCGCGGCTTCATTCATGCCGCTCTTCACGATCGCCGCCCACGCCTGCTGCAGCAGGATGTGATTGTCCCCGGCTGCCGCCCGCATGATCGGCACCAGCGCCGCCGCCAGCTCCTCCGACTCCTTGGGATCGATCTTCAGGCCGAAATCGGCCTCGTACGGGTTTTCCTTGACGGCCAGCTTGCCCGCGTACTTCGCGTAGATCGCCGGATCGATCGGATAGTGATAGAGCGTGTCGGTCGATCGCCCGGTCGCCTCGGCGCGCACGCCCCAGACCACCTGCCCGGTCTCGCTCAAGCAGTAGCGCACGAAGTCCTCCGCCAGCTCGGCGTCCTTCGCGCTGCGCAGCACGCTCGTGATGTCCGGTGTCACCGTCGTCTCGCCCGGAGGATTGACGTACACCACCCGCCCGTCGCTCGCGTCCGAACGGGCCAGGCCGTCAAAGTTCACGGCGAATGCCGCCAGCAGCAGCCCGCGATCCACCTCGTCGAGCACCATCGAGCTGCTCTCCTGGATCGCCCGCGCATTGGCCAGCACGCGAATGAAGTTGCCCCACGACTTGCCCCAGTCCCCCGCCTCCAGGATGAACATCAGCGCCTGCCGGTTGCTGCCGCTCGACTCCGGCGAGGCCACGCCGATCCAGCCCGCAAACCGCGGATCACCCAGGTCCGCCCAGGACGCCGGCGGCGCAACGCCCCGCTCCGCGCAGTCATGCTGGTTGTACACGAACCCGAAACTCGACAGGCCCGTCGCCCACCAGTCGCCGTTCGGCCCCCGCGTCGGCAGACCGTGAATCTCCGCCGGAATGCCCTCCACCCCCTCCAGCTCGAGCGGCTTGGAATAACCCCGCGCCGCCAGCAGCTCGTGGTCCGCCATGCCGCCTCCGAACATCACGTCCGGCGACGGCAGGTCGCGCCCCTCCGAGGCCCCGCGGAACAAACCGTCGATGTACGCCACGCACTGCGGCGTGCCGCGCACGATCCAGTCGATGTTGACCGGGTGATGCCCCTGCGCCTCGCGCCACTCCGAGAAGCCGGTGCCGAACGCCTCGCGGATCTTCGCGTTGTGCGGCGTGATGATCGTCAGCGTGTCCACCCGCGGGACCACCATGCCCGGAGCCGTCGCCGGCGTTTCGCGACACCCGCCCAGCGCCACCACGCCCAGCGCGGCCACCATCGTCCCGCCGGCGCCCAACCACCGCACCTTCGTGCGCACATGCATAGCCTTATCCCCCGCGCCCGCGGCGCGCTGCAGTTCGCCCCCTCTCCACCCGATCGCCGGAACCACCCGGCATGATGT
>Ga0116151_10005705_pt1 | contig 10674 bp, 8 predicted proteins | sample AD_UKC117_MetaG_FD_89893 | JGI IMG/M metagenome (GOLD analysis project Ga0116151, IMG submission 89893) | Active sludge microbial communities of municipal wastewater-treating anaerobic digesters from Hong Kong - AD_UKC117_MetaG | ecosystem: Engineered > Bioreactor > Anaerobic > Digestate... | reverse complement strand
GATGCTTTCGGCGGAAGCGGCGCTGGAGCGGCTCTGCGATCCCGCGGCGGAGGTTTCGGCGCATTACCTCCTGGCGGAGGACGGGCGCGTCTGGCGGCTGGTCGAGGAGGCGGAGCGCGCCTGGCATGCCGGCGCGGGGAACTGGGGCGCGGTCTCGGACGTGAATTCCCGCTCGATCGGCATCGAGCTGGCGAATGCCGGGCCGCTGGGGGATCTGCCGCCCTTTCCCGAGCCGCAGATGCGCGCGCTGGAGGATCTGCTGGGCGGGATCCGGGCGCGCTGGCGCATCCCGATTGCCCGGGTCGTCGCACATTCGGATGTCGCGCCGCGGCGCAAGGTCGATCCGGGGCCGAAGTTCGACTGGCGGCGGCTGGCGCTTTCCGGCCATGCGGTCTGGCCGGAAGCGGAAGGCTGCGGCGCGGGCGGCTGGCCCGCGTTCCGGAGGGCGGCATCGCGCATCGGCTACGGGGCGCCGGATGGCGATTGGGAGGCGGTGCTCGCGGCGGTGCGGCTCCGGTTCCGGCCGGAAGCGCTCGCATCGCCGCTCGACGATCGCGACGTCGCGCTGGTCGGCGCCCTGGCCGAGGCGCACCCTTGCGTTGACCCGTGAGCCGAACCGGCCTATTCGGATCGCGCGCGGATGGCCGGACGGCCGCGAAGGCGACTTCGAGGAAAGTCCGGACTCCAGGGAGAAATGGCGGCGGGTAACGCCCGCCCGGGGCAACCCGAGGGAAAGCGCCACAGAAATCAGACCGCCCGCGGCTCCGGTCGCGGGCAAGGGTGAAACGGTGGGGTAAGAGCCCACCGCGCTGCCGGCAACGGCAGCGGCACGGCAAGCCCCGCCAGGAGCAAGGCCAAATAGGGATCGCGCGGGGCTCCGGCCCCAGGGCCTCTCCCGCCCGAGCGGTCCGGGTTGGCTGCTCGAGCCTGCCGGCGACGGCAGGCCCAGACGAATGGCCGTCGGCGCCCTGCAAAGGGCGTCACAGAATCCGGCTTACAGGCCATCCGCGCGCCTCGCCCCATGGGATTTGCTGCCACCGGAGGGAGATTCGCGGCCCGGAACCGGCGATCGCGCCCAGGAGGGGCCGGATCGTGACAACTTTATGTACTATTACGAGTTTCGCCTACACGCTAGGGTAGAGCCATATCTTGTGTGCTTTGACTTCCGTTCTCCCAAGACCTTGTAGAACTGCGCAAGTCGCTACGAGACCTGCGACGCAGTTGCAGCAATCGGGCAGGTTGATCAGGTAGTTCCCACAGAAAACCATTGATTCCCATGAAGTCCCATGGTATCCCCAAGATCACGGAAGGCAGCGGAACATCGGACTAGGGCGACAGACCCGAGCCAATCGAAACACGGCAGGTTTCATACAGGCCCGCAGTCTTCCCACACGAAAGAAGACCCGGCGCGGATCAAGAGCAACGAGTAGACCGCAACGCGTGGCGCAGTCGGGCCGAAGGCCTAGAAGGGACCGGACGGCGGGTCGTGCTTTCAGGCAGCACGGCCCGCCATTCGTTTCGGGAAGGCGGTAGACAGGAGACCGGACGGTGCTACGGCGCTTCAGGGGCGAATCGGTCCACAAGGTGGACCAGAAGGGCCGCGTGTCGGTTCCTGCCCCGTTTCGCCGTGTGCTCGAGGAGGGCGACCCGGACTGGTCCTCGGGCCAGAATCCCACGCTCGTGCTGATCTATGGCGGACCGGGCGGAAAATGCCTCGAGGGCTATACCATCGAGGGAATCGCCCGCCTCGACGAGAAGGTCTCGCGGCTCCCCACCTTCAGCAAGGCGCGCAAGGCGCTCGAGCGCTGGCTCAACACCCAGTCGGTCTATGCCCAGGTCGATGAGAACGGCCGGATCGTGCTGCCCGCGCGGCTGCGCGAGATGATCGGCGTCGATGCCGAGGCGCTCTTCGCCGGCATGGGCGACCGTTTCCAGATCTGGACGCCCGACGCCTATGCCGAGGACATGGCCGGGCTCGACGACTGGCGCGCGGGCCTCGCCGAGGACGAGGATCCCTTCGCCCAGCTCGATGCGCTCGACGCCGGGGGCGGCGCATGATGATGGCACCCCTGGGGCCGCATGTCCCGGTCCTCCTGACGCCGATCCTCGCCGCGGCGGCGCCGGTCTCCGGCACCTGGCTCGACGGCACCTTCGGGGCCGGGGGCTATGCCCGCGCGCTGCTCGACGCCGGGGCCGAACGGGTGATCGGGATCGACCGCGACCCCGAGGCGATCCGGCTCGCGGCGGCCTGGGCGGGCGAGTTCGGCGCCCGGCTCGACCTGCGGTCGGGGCGATTCGGGGATCTGGCGCGAATCGCGGCCGAGGCGGCGGCGCCGCGGCTTTCGGGGGTCGTGCTCGATATCGGCGTCTCCTCGATGCAGATCGACCGGCCGGAGCGCGGCTTTTCGTTCCAGAAGGACGGGCCGCTCGACATGCGGATGGAACAGGCGGGGCCGAGTGCCGCCGACCTCGTGAACGGGCTCGGCGAGCGCGAGCTGGCCGATCTCCTCTTCCAGTACGGCGAGGAGCGCGCCTCCCGGCGCATCGCGCGCGCCATCGTGGCGGATCGCCGGACCGCGCCCTTCGAGACCACGCTGCAGCTGGCAGGGCTGATCGAGCGCCTCCTGCCGCGGCCGAAGCCCGGCCAGCCCCATGCGGCGACGCGGAGCTTCCAGGCGCTGCGGATCGCGGTGAACGACGAGCTCGGCGAGCTCGTTCGCGGCCTCGCCGCGGCGGAGGAAGTGCTGGCACCCGGCGGGTGGCTCGCCGTCGTGACCTTCCATTCCCTCGAGGACCGCATCGTGAAGCGCTTCCTGCAGGCCCGCTCCGGTGCTGCGCCGAGGGCGAGCCGGCATGCGCCGGAAACCGCGGATGCGGTGCCGCGATTCGCGCTCTCGCCGAGGAAGGCGGTCCTGCCCTCCGAGGCGGAAGTGCTCGCCAATCCGCGCGCGCGCTCGGCCAAGCTGCGGATGGCCCGCCGGCTCGAGGCGCCCGCGCAGCCCTTCGATCCGGCGGCGCTGGGCCTGCCGGAGATCGCGTTCCGGGGGATGGGTGCATGAAGATCGTGCTGCATCTCTCCGGGATCGTGCTGGTCGCGGTCTGCGCCACCTGGGCCTACCGCGTGAACTACGAGACGCAGGAGGCGCAGAACCGCCTGGCGGATCTGCGTGGCGAGATCGCCAGCGAGCGCGAGGCCGTGAGCGTCCTCAAGGCCGAATGGGCCTATCTCAACCGACCCGACCGGCTGCGGGCGCTGGTGGTCGCCCATGCGGACGTGCTGAACCTCGTCGATCTTCAGCCGGAGAATTTCGGCGAGGCCGCCATGGTCGCCTTCCCGCCCGAACCCGAGGAACTCGTCGACGCCGCCGGAGACGTGGAATGATCCGCCGCCCGCTACGCCCGCTCGCCCGCATCCTCAGCGCGCGCGCACAGGGCAAGGACCCCGATCTGATCGAGGCCGAGGAGCGCGCGGCGCGTCTCGCGGCCCGGCACCGGGCGGAACGGCAGAAGGCGGAGACGCGGCTGCTGCTGCTCGGGCTGGTCTTCGTTCTCGGCTTCACCACCGTCGCCGGGCGGATGGCGCTGCTCTCGGCGGCGGTGCCGGTGGAGCCGCGGGCGGCGCTCGCCAGCGACCCGATTCGCGCCCAGCGCGCCGAGATCGTCGACCGGAACGGCGCGCTGCTCGCGACCAACATCGTAACCGCCTCGCTCTATGCGCAGCCCGCGACGATGATCGACCCGAAGCGGGCCGCGGTCGAGCTGGCCGGGATCTTCCCCGATCTCGATGCCGGCACGTTGGAGGCGCGTTTCACCGACGGGCGCAAGTTCCTCTGGATCAAGCGCTCGATCTCGCCGGAGCAGCGCCAGCGCGTGCACGACCTGGGCGAGCCCGGCCTGCTCTTCGGGCCGCGCGAGGCCCGGCTCTATCCCAACGGCGCGGTCGCCGCCCATGTGCTGGGCGGGGCGAGCTACGGGCGCGAGGGCGTGCATGCGGCCGAGGTCGTGGGCACCGCCGGGGTCGAGCGCGTCTTCGACGCGCGGCTGCGTGATCCCGAGCGCAGCGACGAGCCGCTGCGGCTCTCCATCGACATCGAGGTGCAGTCGGCGCTGGAGGAGGTGCTCGCCGCCGGCATGGCGGAGATGAACGCCAAGGGCGCGATGGGCATCCTGATGGAGGCCGACACCGGGCAGATCCGCGCGCTCGCCAGCCTGCCGGATTTCGATCCCAACCTGCGGCCGCCGCTGCCCTCGCGCGGCGATCCGGCCGACAGCCCGCTCTTCAACCGCGCGGCCCAGGGGCGCTACGAGCTCGGCTCGACCTTCAAGCCGCTGACCGTGGCGCTGGCGCTCGACACCGGACTCGTCGCGCCCACCACGCTGATCGACACCAAGGGCCCGATGCGCTGGGGGCGCTTCACGATCCGGGACTTCCACAATTACGGGCCGCAGCTGACGGTCGAGGACGTGATCGTGAAATCCTCCAACATCGGGGCGGCGCGCATCGCCATCCTGCAGGGATCGAAGGCCCAGCAGGATTTCCTCAAGCGGATCGGCATGTTCGAGCCGGTTCCGGTGGAGCTGACCGAGGCCGCGCGGACCACGCCGCTGCTGCCGACGCGCTGGTCCGACCTGACGACGATGACGATCTCCTACGGGCACGGGATCGCGGTGACGCCGCTGCATCTGGCCGCCGCCTATGCCATGATAGCCAATGGCGGGCGCCGGGTGACGCCGAGCATCGTGCTGCAGGACGTGGCCCCCGACGAGTCGCGCCGGGTGATCTCGGAGCGGTCCGCGGCGCAGGTGCGCTCCATGCTCCGCCAGGTCGTGCTGCGCGGCACGGCGCGGCAGGCGGACGTTCCCGGCTACGAGGTCGCGGGAAAGACCGGCACCGCCGACAAGCCGCTGCCGCACGGCGGCTATGCGCGCGACAGGGTGATCTCGACCTTCGCCTCGTTCTTCCCGGCCACGCATCCGGAATTCGTGCTGGTGATCGCGCTCGACGAGCCCGTGAACGTGATAAACGGGACCAAGGTGCGCACCGCCGGCTGGACCGCGGCGCCGGTCGCCGCGAAGGCGATCCGCCGGATCGCGCCGATCATGGGGCTCCGGCCGGGCGCCGATCCCGAGCATCTGGCGCCCGTGCTTTACACGCTTGCAGGAAACGAATAGCCCAAGGCCGGGATCAGGCGGGCGAACCGGGACAGATGGCGCGATCGGATCGGACGGACACGCTGATGGGGTTCGAGGGGCTCGGGCTGCTGGCCGGAACCCGTCGCGCGGGAAACTGGTCGGGCAGCCTTCCCGAGATCACCGGCCTCTCGGTCGACAGCCGCCGGACCCAGCCGGGGCAGCTCTTCGCGGCGCTGCCCGGCGTCCATGTCCATGGCGGCACCTTCATCCCCTATGCCCTGCGCATGGGCGCCGCCGCGGTGCTCACCGACCCGGAGGGGCTCGCGATCGCCGAGGCGGAACTCGGCCCGCTCGAGGTGCCGGTCGTCCTCAGCGACAGCCCGCGGCGCACGCTGGCGATCGCCGCGAGCCGCTGGTCGGGGCGACAGCCCGAGACGGTGGTGGCGGTCACCGGCACCAACGGCAAGACCTCGGTGGCGAGCTTCACCCGCCAGATCTGGGAGGCGCTGGGCGAATGCGCGGTGAATTTCGGCACGGTCGGGGTCGAGGGCGCCGTGGCGGCGCCGCTGACCCATACCACGCCCGAGCCGATCGCCCTGCACCAGCTCTTGGCCGATCTCGCCGACCAGGGCGTGACCCATGCCGCCATGGAGGCCTCGAGCCACGGGCTCGACCAGCACCGTCTCGACGGCGTGCATCTCGCGGCGGCGGGCTTCACCAACATCACCCGCGACCATCTCGACTATCATCCCGATTTCGAGGCGTATTTCGCGGCCAAGCTCGGGCTCTTCGACCGGGTCCTGCCGCGGCAGGGCACCGCGGTCGTCAATCTCGACGATCCGCATGGCGCCAGGGTGCAAGAGGCGGTCGAGGCGCGCGGCCAGCAGCTCCTCACGGTCGGGCGGGCGGAAGGCGCGGACCTGCGGCTCATCGGGCAGAGGTTCGATGCGACCGGGCAGGAGATCGTCTTCGCCTGGGAAGGCCGCAGCCAGCGCGCCCGGCTCGACCTGATCGGCGGGTTCCAGGCGCATAACGCGCTGGTGGCCGCCGGGCTGGCCATCGGGTCGGGCAGCAAGCCCCCCGAGGTGCTGGCGGCGCTCTCGGGCCTGCGCACGGTGCGCGGGCGCATGGAGCGAGCGGCGACGCGGACCAACGGCGCCGCGGTCTTCGTCGATTACGCCCATACGCCGGATGCGCTGAGCACGGCGCTCAACGCGCTGCGGCCGCATGTGCTGGGCCGGCTCCTCGTCGTCTTCGGTGCCGGCGGCGACCGCGACCGCGGCAAGCGGCCGCTCATGGGGGCCGCGGCGGCGGCGGCGGCGGATGTGGTCTTCGTCACCGACGACAACCCGCGCACCGAGAACGCCGCCGACATCCGCGCGGCGGTCCTCGCGGCCTGTCCCGAGGCCACCGAGGTCGCCGACCGGGCCGAGGCGATCCTGACCGCGGTCGATGCGCTCCAGCCGGGCGATGCGCTGCTGATCGCCGGCAAGGGGCACGAGACCGGCCAGATCGTCGGCAGCGACGTGCTGCCCTTCGACGATCTCGAACAGGCGAGCGTTGCGGTGGCGGCGCTCGACGGGCTGCGCGCGTGACGGCGCTCTGGTGCCGCGACGAGGCCGTCGCCGCCACCGGGGGCGAGAGCCGGGCGGATTGGTCGGCGGGCGGGGTCTCGATCGACACGCGCACGCTCGCCCCGGGGGATCTCTTCGTGGCGCTGACCGCCGAGCGCGACGGCCATGATTTCGTGGCCGATGCCTTCGCCCGCGGTGCCGCCGCCGCGATGGTCGCGCGCCGGCCGGACGGGGTTCCGGCGGAGGCGCCGCTGCTCGTGGTCGGCGACGTCCTCGACGGGCTGCGCGCGCTCGGCGCTGCGGCGAGGGCGCGGCTGCGCGGAAAGGTCGTGGCGGTGACCGGCTCGGCGGGCAAGACCGGCACCAAGGAGATGCTGCGCGCCGCTCTTTCGGTGCAGGGCCGCGTGCATGGGGCCGAGAAGAGCTTCAACAACCATTGGGGCGTGCCCCTGACGCTCGCGCGCATGGCGCCCAACTCGGATTTCGCGGTTCTCGAGATCGGCATGAACGCGCCGGGCGAGATCGCGCCGCTGGCGCGGCTCGCCCGGCCGCATGTGGCGATGATCACCACCGTCGCGGCGGTGCATCTCGCGGCCTTCCGCGATCTCGCCGGCATCGCCCGCGAGAAGGCGGCGATCCTGGAGGGGCTGGAGCCCGGCGGGGCCGCGATCCTCAACCGGGACATCGAGACCTATCCGATCCTGCTGGCCGCGGCGCGGCGGCTCGGGGCGCGGCCGGTGCGGTTCGGGACGGTCGGGCGGCCGGAATTCCGCCTCGACGAGGTCAAGGTGAGCGCGACGGCGACGGCGGTCGCGGCGCGGGCGCATGGCCGGAGGTTCCTCTTCCGCCTCGGTGCCCCGGGGCGGCATCTGGCGATGAACGCGCTCGGCGCGCTGGCGGCGGTCGAGGCGCTCGGCGGCGACATCGCGCGCGCGGCGCTCGCGCTCGCGCAATGGCGGCCCCCGGAGGGGCGCGGCGCGCGCTGGACGGTGACCCTGGGGCCCGCCGGGCTCGACGGGGCGATCACGCTGATCGACGAGAGCTACAACGCCAATCCCGCGGCGATGGCGGCGGCGCTCGAGGTCTTCGCCGTGGAGCAGCCGGTCGACGGCGTCGGCCGGGTGGCGCGGGGGCGCCGGGTCGCCTTTCTCGGGGACATGCTGGAGCTCGGCGAAGGCGAGCGCGAGCTGCATGCGGGGCTCGCGCGCATTCCCGCGCTCGCGGCGGTCGACGTGGTGCATTGCGCCGGCGCGCGGATGCGGGCGCTGCACGAGGCGCTGCCCGGCCGGCAGCGCGGCGAATGGTTCCCCACGGCGGAAGCCATGGCGGCGCGGGCGCGCCGGCTGGTGGACGCGGGCGACATCGCCATGGTCAAGGGCTCGAACGGCTCCCGCGTCGCCGCGGTCGTGGCCGAGATCAAGGGGATGGGCGAGGCGCGCCCCGCCGAGGCGAACGGGAGCTGAGGCCCAGGCATGTTGTATTTCCTCGCCGAGCTGGCCCAGAACCTCAGCGCGCTCAACGTCTTCCGCTACATCACCTTCCGGGCGGGCGGCGCCTTCATGACCGCGCTTATCTTCGGCTTCCTCTTCGGGCGGCCGCTGATCGAGCTCTTGCGGGTGCGCCAGGGCCGGGGCCAGCCGATCCGCAGCGACGGGCCCGAGAGCCATATCCTGACCAAGGCCGGGACGCCGACCATGGGCGGGCTGCTGATCCTCTCGGCCATCGTCTTCTCGACCCTGCTCTGGGCGCGCTGGGACAACGGCTATGTCTGGATGGTCCTCTTCGTGACCCTGAGCTTCGGGCTGATCGGGTTCGTCGACGATTACGCCAAGGTGCGCAAGCAGACCCATGCCGGCGTCTCGGGGCGGGTGCGGCTGGCGGCGGGTTTCGCGGTGGCGCTGATCGCCGGGGGCTGGGCGATGTACCTGCATCCCCCCGACCTGACCGGGCAGCTCGCCTTTCCGGTCTTCAAGCAGTTCATGCTCGATCTCGGCTGGTTCTTCCTGCCCTTCGCCATGCTGGTGATCGTCGGCGCGGCCAATGCGGTCAACCTCACCGACGGGCTGGACGGGCTGGCGATCATGCCGGTGATGATCGCGGCCGGCTCGCTCGGCGTCATCGCCTATGTGGTCGGGCGCACCGATTTCACCGAATATCTCGGCGTGCATTTCGTGCCCGGCACCGGCGAGATCCTGATCTTCGTCGCGGCGCTGATCGGCGGCGGGCTGGGGTTCCTGTGGTACAACGCCCCGCCCGCGGCGGTCTTCATGGGCGATACCGGCAGCCTCGCGCTCGGCGGCGCGCTCGGGGCGATCGCGGTGGCGACCAAGCACGAGATCGTGCTGGCGATCATCGGCGGGCTCTTCGTGGTCGAGGCGCTGAGCGTGATCATCCAGGTCGCCTATTACAAGCGCACCCAGAAGCGGGTCTTCCTGATGGCGCCGATCCACCACCATTTCGAGAAGAAGGGCTGGGCGGAGCCGCAGATCGTGATCCGGTTCTGGATCGTCTCGCTGATTCTGGCGATGATCGGCCTGGCCACGCTGAAGCTGCGCTGAGGCGGCAGGTCGCGGCGTCTCGGGATGAGACCATGCGCATGCATATGACGTTGCTTCGCAAGTGTGGTAGCGTCAGAGGAATCCGCGAGGCGTGGTTCGCTCGGTAGGGAAGAGCCGGAATGCGGCGCATGCGACTGACCGAGGAGCTGACGGCGCTGGTGCCGCCCTTCAGCGGCGAAAGCGGGCGGCTGGCGGGGCGCAGCGACCTTCCCACGGAGGCGGAATACGCCGCTGCGATGGCGGAGCTGATGGCCGGGGCGCCGCCATCGGGCGAGGTCTGGATCTTCGCCTACGGCTCGCTGATCTGGAACCCCGAGTTCGACTATGCCGAGGAGCGGCTCGGCGTGGTCGCGGGGTGGCGGCGCTCGTTCTGCATCGGCTGGGTCCGGCTCTATCGCGGCACGCCGGAGCGGCCGGGAATCGCGCTGGGGCTGCAAGGCGGCGGGTCCTGCAAGGGCGTGGTGTTCCGCCTGGCGCCGGAGACGCTGGTGGAGAACCTCGCCCGCGTGGTGCGGCGCGAGCATCCCGTGCGCTTCGACAGGCCGCACATGCGCTGGGTCACCGCGCGCACGGAGGCGGGTCCGGTGCGGGCCTTGGTGGTGATCGCGGACCGATCGCATCCGGCCTTTCTTCCGGACCTGCCTGAGGAAGTGGTGGTCGAGGCGCTGGCGAGCGCCGCGGGCGAGCGCGGAACGTCGGCGGACTACCTGCGCAGCACGGTGGAGCATCTGGAGGCGCGCGGCATCCATGATCGCTACCTCTGGCGGATGCAGGAACTCGTCGCGGAGCGGCTGGAGCGCGGCGCGCGCGGGGGCTGATGCCGGCGGCTCCTGCGCCCCACCGTTGCCGCTTCCGGCGATGGCATCTCAGAGAATGCCGCGCCCGAGGCAGGACGGGTGATGCTTGGGCGTCGTGGGTACGGCACGAATTCCGGTTGACTGGATCGGGCCGCGGCCAAAGCGAACCGGCAAAGGCGAGGCACTGCCTCGCGCCGGCTCGTCGGCGCGCGCGGATTTGTCCTTATCAAATCCGCGATGGGAACCCGGGCCGCAATCCAGTTGGTCACGCCGGCCAGCCTGCCGTGTCCGCCGCCGTTGCCCCGCGGCCGCGGCGCCCGCGATCCGGTTTCTCGCCGCAGCTTGATCAGATCGTTCACAAATCTCGGCGAGACGCGGAAGTGCCGCGCCGCCTCGCGATGCCCATGACCCTCATCGACGAACGCCACGACGAGCGTGCGAAGCTCTATCGGATGGGTCTTGCCCATGTGTGACCGCCATATCCGCCTTGACCGCAGGGAATCACGTCACCATCCATCTGGGAATCTGGAGGGTTCTGTGAGGCGCGGGATGACATTGGCGGCGAGCGCGATGGTGGGTGGCGCCTCATAGAAGCCGGATTGAGCGAAGCCG
>Ga0116151_10005704_pt1 | contig 10674 bp, 15 predicted proteins | sample AD_UKC117_MetaG_FD_89893 | JGI IMG/M metagenome (GOLD analysis project Ga0116151, IMG submission 89893) | Active sludge microbial communities of municipal wastewater-treating anaerobic digesters from Hong Kong - AD_UKC117_MetaG | ecosystem: Engineered > Bioreactor > Anaerobic > Digestate... | reverse complement strand
TGACGTGGCTGCCGCTCGCCGCTGGGTAGGTCGACGGCGATCGCGACGTACTGGCCCGTGTGATGTTCGGGGGTCTTTCCCTCAACGGGCGCGAGGATCAGCGAGAAAATTTCCGGGCTCTCGTCGAGTCGCTCGACGACCCGGTACTTGCGCCACGGCCGTTCGGGGTCGGTACCGCCCAGCGCGTAAAGTTTGGCCTCCTCGGCGATGAGCTGACAGCCGAAGAGCCAGTAGACCTCATCCCATGCGGCGGCAATCTCGGGGGTGACGGCCTCACCGAGGACGTCACCGATTGCCCACATGAGGTGGTGGCCGACAATCGGATACTCGTACGACTTGATCCCCAGTGACACGTGCTTATGGGCGATCCGGCGCATGACCGGACCGAAGTCGGGCGCATTCGGGTCGATGAGGTTCACGGCGTAGGCGACGACGCTGGCCGCCAGCGCGCGCGGCTGCTCGCCGATCGCCTGGTTCGCCTTGTTGAACACCCGCATCAACTCAGGGTGCGCCGCGAACATATGCGGGTAGAACCGCGTGGTGATCTCGACGGAGTTGTCGGCGACGACGCCGGCAGTCGCCTTGACGACGGCTGTCGACTCAGCAGACAACAACATGTGGGCTCCTCTGTTAGGTGGACTGCGACGAACACGGTCGCGGCGACGACCAGAACTGTCCGAACTCTAATAGAGACGCTGCTTTGGCAAATCTTCGGTCTCGGATGGCGCAGCGCCCCGGTCGATTCCCACGGTTCCTCACGTCGCCTTCAGAACAACCTCACAAACGGCTCCGCGGTCGTTCAGCCCGTAGGTCGACACAGTCGCCCACTCCGCTGCGTCGGCTTCCGTGCCACGTCTGGGGTTCAGGACGCTATGGCCGCACGCTATGGCCGCAGAAAAACCGTACCGGTGTCGGACTTGCCATGAACACTGCAAGTCCTCGACGGACGAGTCCTTCTCAAGGCGAGCGACGTGTCCTGGAATGGGGGCCAAAGCTGAACACGACTTCGTCAACGTGCTCGCCGTGCGGGAACTCGCCGGGCGGCCGGGCGTCATCGACGGGCTGCGGTGGCGGCGCCGCCGCTCAACTCAGCATCTCGGCAAGCACGGTGGCTTCGCTGATGTCGACGGCCTTGCTCGCCGTAAGCAGGGTGAGGTTTCGGTCCTTGGCCAGGATCCGCAGATGTGCCAGCGCCTCGGCCCGTTCGGGTTGGGTCAGTTCGTCGTGGTAGCGGCGGGTGAACTCGGTGAAACGTTGCGGGTCGTGGTGATACCACGTGCGCAGCTCGGTGGATGGCGCGATCGTCTTGCACCACTCGTCGAGCTCCGCTTTCTCTTTGGTCATGCCGCGCGGCCAGATCCGATCCACCAGTACGCGGTTCCCGTCCCCGCGGGCCGGGTCGTCGTAGACGCGGCGCACCTGCACCTTGTGTTTGCTCATTGCTGCTCCTGTACGTGGGCCGGCTGGCGGCTCCCGCGATCGGTCGGGCGGACAGTTCGTTTGCATTGGTGCGAATCGCATCCATCTCCTACTGTCCCCTTTCATGCGGTGCGCTGATCAGCGTGTGCCGGGATTGACTGCCCGTCAGTCCTCGTGGTGGATCAGCGCGGCGAGGACGTCGCGGTGGTAGCGGGAGATCACGTTCACAGCCTCTGAAATCGCCACGGCCGGGGACCATATGCCCTAGCCCCGACACTGACTGGTAGCCAACACTTGCAGAGCACGGTGGATGGACACAAGGGGTGTGGCGACGATGTACGACGGCGACCACTGGATGTGGGGGCACGGCTGGGGCGGGGGTTGTCTGGGTCCCCATCAGCGTGGTGATGGTGCTGATTCCGGTGGCAATGGTCACGGCGATCGTTTTCGGCATCCGATATTTGATGGCCTCGCAACAGGTCTCACCGCAACCGGCCGCCAACATTGCAGACAACTCGGAGAGTCTGCTCACCGAGCGGTTCGCCCGAGGTGGGATCGACGAAACGAATATCGCAGTCGTATGGCCGTTTTACGCAAGCACCGTTGATCATCATTGGCCTACCGATATCAATCCGCCATCCAGCACGTCGCACCGGTATGGAGGGACTTTCATGAGGATTGAACTCCGGACAGCCGTGGCGGCGACGGTGCTCGGTGTTGTTCTGGCAAGCTGTTCGCCGGTATCGGATGCGCCGCAGCCGTCACCGCCAACGCCAGCCACCGAATCCGCCCGGTTTGGAGGGTCTGTCTGGGTGGCTGAAGAAGGCGACAACAGCCTGACGGTCCTCGACGCGGCCAGGAATGTGGTGGCCACGACCCTCACTGGCCTGGCAGGGCCGCATAACGTTCAAATCGGCCATGACGGCCACACGGTGTATGCGACCAGTAGCGCCAACATGGTGGTGGCCATCGACACCAAGACCTACCAAGTGGCCGCAGCCGCGGCCACCGGACCCTCTCCCGCACATGTGATCGAAGCGCCCAACAAGAAGATTTATGTAACCAATTCGGGTGACGGCACCGTGTCGGTGTATCAGGGCGCCGACCTGCAGCAAATAGGCCGCATCGACGTGGGAGGCACCCCACACGGTCTGCGCTCCGCTGCCGACGGCTCGGTGATCGTTATCGCCGACCCAGTGAAAGGGACGGTGGAGCTGATCGACCCCGGCACGGATCAAGTTACGGGCAGCATAGCCGTGGGCAGCGGACCAGCGCAGGTAGCAGTCAGCTCCGACGGCCGTTACGCCTACACCGGAACCACTGAACCCCCGGCGGTGGTGAAGGTCGATTTGACTAGCCGCACAGTGGTCGGCAGCGTCGCCGTTCCGACGGCCCCGGTGCAGCTATACCTGACCCCCGATGAATCGACCGTGATCTCAGCTGACCAAGGCACCCGGGAAGCTGCTGGGCACACCGTCTCGTTGATCGACACGACGGCGATGACCCTGCTCCGCGCCGTTAGCACCGGCGCAGGCCCACACGGGGTGGTCATCGACCCCACCGGCACCCACGCCTGGGTCACCAACAGCTACGACGACACCGTGTCCGTCATCGACATACCAACTCAGTCAGTGATGGCGACAATCCCTGTAGGCATGGGCCCCAACGGCATCAGCTACTCACCACGGCCACCGGCTCCCAGCGGCGCCGCCATCGCACTGAACATTCCTGCGCTGCCCGCGACCAGCGCCGACGACCCGCAGCCACCGTCAAACCACCACGGACACGGCTGAACGGCAGTCGGTTTTCCAGCCTCGCGCGTTGCCGGGCTGCGCCAGCGACAAACTCAGCATCCGCACGGCTGCTAGATACCGAGGGCTCCTTTACGTAAGAGCGAGCAGATGTCGTCGGCGAGAAGCTCGATCGCCTCGTCCATGGACGCGGTGAACAAGCGTCCCAACCGAGAACGGCCCGCTGTCGCGCTGGCGGCCGCGGTTCCGACCGCCGATGCACTAACCGTGGCCTCAATGTGACGGTCTGCACCAGGACCGTTGTTCGTGAACGAGGCGATGGCTGCTGGCCGATCATCGCGCAACCACCCATGCCCCCGAAAAAGCCGGTCACGACATTGGCGACACCCTGACCCCAGGCCTCGCGGGTCTTGTTGCTGTGGGTGTCGGTGATGTCATCGACCAGCTTGGCCGTCAACAACGACTCCAGCAGTCCCACGAACGCCATCGCCAGCGCGTAAGGCGCGATGAGTGTCAGGGTCGACCAGGTCAACGGCACGTCGGGAAAGAACAGGGACGGAAGGCTCGAGGGCAGCTCGCCCTCGTCTCCCACCGTGGGGATCTGCACGGAGAAGACGATCGCCGCAAAGCGGTCAGGAGCACGATCGCGACCAACGGTGCGGGAACGATCGTCGTCAGCTTCGGCAGGAAAACCATGATGATCAGGCCGACGGCCACGAACGGGTGCACCAGCGCGGGCACCCCCAGTAGATCGCGGGCACCCCCAGTAGATGGGGTAACTGTGAGGTGAAGATCAAGATTGCCAGGGCGTTGACGAAGCCGACCATGACGCTGCGCGGAATGAACCGCATCAACCGTGCGACCCCCAGAACGCTGAGCAGGATCTGGGACACCCCGCAAGCAGCACCGCCGCCACCAGATAGTCCAGTCCGTACTGGCGGGCCAGGGGCGCGACCACCAGGGCGATCGCACCGGTGGCCGCCGAGATCATGGCGGGGCGACCTCCGACGATCGCGATCGTCACCGCCATCGTGAACGAAGAGAACAACCCAACCCGTGGGTCGACCCCGGCGATGATCGAAAACGAGATCGCCTCCGGGATCAGCGCCATCACAGAAACTGCACAATCGTACGGTTCTCGGATTCACCACGATAAGCGGAAGAATCAGTTCGCCATCGTGACCGGAACTTCACGCATTGCGCAACTCGCGGCGTGGGCCCTTGCCACGCAAACGCGGAACCTACAGCTGCTGTAGTAGATTCTCACGGAATCGCGGCGGAATCTCACCAGTGATGGCGGACTGTAGCCCAGGACAGGCTTGGCGCTGCGCTCGTCGAACTGCCGGGCAGTCATTCACCGTTTCGGTCGCGCCCCGCAGAGTTGGCCGAAATCCTTCTCGCCCTGTCACAGCCCTAGCGCTGCTCCACTGTTAATCACAGTTGACATACTGCAGAATGTCACCAATAGTTGACATTGATGTGTATGTCAACTGCGATTAACAAGGCTGTCCCATCATGATCGCGGCCAGCGCTGCTGATCTGGGCTCGATGCTGCGCGAAGCCCGCAAGGCGAAGAAGATGTCGCAAACGGAGCTCGCCGCAATGGTCGGAGTCAGCCGGCAATGGGTGATCTCGGCAGAGAAAGGTGCGCCGACGGCACGCGTGGACCTGATGCTCGACGCGTTGCGCTGCGTGGACCTCCTCGTTGACGTCGTCCGCGATGACACCGGCGATGCGCTGCACTTTGTGTTCGGGGGCGGCGGTGGGTGATCGGGACGAACTCGATGTCTGGGTCGAGGGTGTCTATGCCGGTCGCCTGCATCGCAGGGACACCGATGTCGACTTCAGCTATGACCCGTCCTATCGGGCGGCACGGACCCCGGCTCTGTCGGTGTCGATGCCCAAGAGCCGATCCGCCCATGGCGGGAACATCGCCGGGCGTTGGATCGACAACTTGTTGCCCGACAACGACGAGGTCCGCCAGCGGTGGGCCGCACATTTCGGGGAGTCCCGGGCCGATGCTTTCAATCTGCTGCGGCACATGGGTGCCGATTGCGCCGGAGCCGTACAGGTCTTGCCGATCAACACTGCACCGGACACCGATGCCGGAAGTGAGCCCGTTGACGAGGACATGATCGAGAAGCGGCTGAGGGAGCTTCGGCGCGATCCTGCGGATTGGAACTTCGCTGACCACGGCGGCCGCTGGTCGCTTGGCGGTGCTCAGGGGAAATTCGCCCTGGCGCGGCGGCCCGATGGGTCATGGGAGACTCCCACGGGGCGGGCGGCAAGTACGCATATCTTCAAGATCGGCGTAACAGCCTTCAAGCACGGCGACGTGGTGGAGTACACCACGATGCGCGCAGCCGAGATCCTCGGAATCCCCGCGGTGAGAACGACTCTGCGCCGCTTCGGGAACGAGACCGCGATGATCTCGCAGCGATTTGACCGGTACGTCGATGACAACGGGCACGTGCACCGACTGCATCAAGAGGATTTATGTCAGGCGCTGGGGATGTCCCGCGCGCTGAAGTATGAATCCGACGGCGGCCCCTCGGTCGCCTCGATCAGCAATCTGATGCGTGAGGCGGTCGACCCCCGAGACCTGTCCACATCACGGAAGTCCTTCGCCCAGGCGCTCGTCTACAACTGGCTCACCGCCGGTACTGACGCTCATGCAAAGAACTACGCGCTGCTGCACTTCGGCTCCCGCATCCGCCTTGCCCCACTCTACGACCTCGCCGGCTCGGCCCTCGTGTTCGAACCCGACCAAGTGCACTACCACGCGAAACTGGCGATGAAGATGGGCGGACGCTACGCAATTCGCGACATCGCTGAGCGCCACCTTGCGCGCGCAGCCGAGTCGTTGGGCGTCGACCCCGACTGGATGCGCGACATCGCCGATCAATACGCCGAGCGGATCCCCGCGGCGATCACCCAGGCCATCGACGAGGCTGACGGCCTGGTGACAAAGATGATCGCCACCAAAATGAAAAGGCGCCTCCAGCAACGGATCAGACACGTACGCGAAGTCCTACCCCCACCACCACCGCGCGGACTAGTCTCGGCCCCACGACAACCAAACCCGAGCTACAACCCACCTGGCGATTCCAGCAGCGGCGATACATGGGTTGCCGAACACACACGCAACGGAAGACCAATCAAGGGGTACTGGCGCAAGCGTCCGGGCCGCTGAACTGCGAAGCGCTCGGCGCACCACTGGGAAATGAAACGCAAAATGAGACAAACCCAGATGAAACGAACTGAGACAACCGCAAGAAGCCCAGGTCAGAACACCGCGATATGAAACGGAATTTGAGAACCTACACCACTATCGGTTCTCACGTGCCATGTCGAATTCTCACATGCAATGTCGTAGCGATGTCGGATCCGTTGCTGGTCCTGCGGCGGCGGCTGCTGCCTGCGATGAAGTGATCATCCCGAGCCATCAACTAGCAATACGCCTAAATCGGGGCGATAACCGCGCGGAAGCTCACGAGCAACGGCGGAGCTAGCCGCCGATACCAAGATTTGGTATTCTCACGCAGATGGGTAGGAATACGTCCTTCAGCCTCGATGAGCATTTCAGCGCGTTCATCGAGGATGAGGTTGCTTCCGGCCGTTACGGCTCGGCCAGCGACGTAGTGCGGTCTGCTCTACGGTTGCTCGAGGATCGTGAGACCCGCCTGCGGGCGTTGAGACAGGCCCTCGTTGCTGGCGAGCAAAGTGGTGAGTCGACGCCGTTCGACTTCGACGAGTTTGTTGCCCGTAAGCGAGCTGAGGAGCCTCGCCGCCGGTGAGCCGGTACGTGCTTTCACCAGCCGCACGTGCCGATCTCGAACAGATTTGGGATTACAGCTCTAACCGGTGGGATGACGAGCAGGCCGAGGAGTACCTGCGCGAAATCCAGCGTGCGATCGAACGCGTCGTTTCCAATCCGACGATAGGACGGGCCTGCAATGACGTCCGCCCCGGTTACCGCAAGCACGCTGTCGGATCGCACACGCTGTACTACCGGATTGGCCGCGACGACGTGATCGATGTGGTGCGTGTACTCCACCAACGGATGGATGCCGACCGGCACCTCGACTGAGGCCATGCAGTGGCCAAGACGTCTCAACGGTCGGTCAACGAGAGCCGACGGTGCCGTCGCAGTCCGGGGGCTGCGCCAAACCCCCACAACCGTACGGTCCTGGGCTTCGCCACGAAAAGCGGAAAAGCCGCTTCGCCAAGCAGAGTGGAAAAACACAGACGGCTGTGCTCACGGCAGTACCGGTTCGCCATCGGAAAGCGGAACCTACATCCCCTCCTCCTCGTCGTCGCGATGCTCGGTGACGAGCCGGGGGCGCAACAGTTCGAGGTGGCGGTGCAGGACGATCCGGTGAGATTGATGTCTACGGCGTCGTATCTGGAGGCTGCCATCGTGATCGAGACGCGGTTCGGCGAGCCGGGAGGGCGCGAACTGGACCTGTGGCTGCATCGGGCCGGAGTCGATCTCGTCGGCGTGGATGCCGACCAGGCCGAAGTCGCGCGGGCCGCCTATCGACGCCATGGCGATGGACGGCATCGCGCCGGGTTGAGCGACGGGGACTGTTTTTTTCTACGCATGGGCGACGATCAGCGGCGGGCCCCGCTTGTTCAAGGGAAATGACTTCATTCATACCGACATCGGCGTGGTCGGCGTCGGCGGACAAGAACCCGGCCCGACATAGCCCCAATTGCCGCGCAGCCCGCTATGGGCGGCTGACGGGTGAACGAAGCGGTACAGCGAGGGTTTCCTACGCCTTGTTTGTGCCCGAGCCGCGGCTGACTCGTATGCGTTGGCCGTCGGTCACGCAAACGCTACTCGACTACGGTTGACGTATGGAAGAACAGAGCGCGGCGGTGATCCCGTCGCATCCGCCCGAGCCGATGATGCGGGCGATGAACTCGGTCTTGCGGCGGTTGTTGGGAACCCCGCTGGGCAGGCCGCTGACGGACTTCATGGTGCTGAACTTCGCCGGGCGCAAGTCGGGGCGTCGGTTCTCGATACCGGTGAGCGCACATGTCGTCAACGGGACGTTGTACGCGCTGGCGAACGCAGGGTGGAAGGTGAACTTCCGTGGTGGCGCGCCCGCGCAGGTGGTCCGCGGCGGAAAGAGGACCGCCATGCTTGGTGAGCTGATTGAGGACCCCGACGTGATCGCGGATCTGTGCCACCGCACAGCGACGGGCTACGGGGCGAGCAAGGCACAGCGGAACATGGGGCTGAAGTTCCGGGACGCCGGCGTGCCGTCGCTGCAGGAGTTCCGGAGGGCGGTCGACGAAAATAATCTGGCGGCAATCCGTTTCACGACGAACTAGCTGGCCCAATCTCGAGGGTCGCCCCGCGTTACTTCTGAAGTCAGCTCACTCGCCGAGGTGAAGGCGCACTTGTCGGAGTCGGTGGCCAGTGTCGGCGAGCAGCACGAGCGGATCACGCTAACGTTGCCCGGGCGTCCCGCGGCGGTTCTTCTAGTCGTCGATGATCTGGAGTCACTCGAGGAAACAATTCCAGTGCTGTCCGACCTTACGGCGCTTCGCGCCCTCGGTGAGGACGAGGCCGAGATTGCCCGAGGCGAAGGGGAGAATATCGACAGCCTGACTGCAGCGATGCAAGCGCGCCGAGTTGGAAGGTGATGACCGAGCGGTATGAGCCGACCATTGCGCCGACTGCGAAAAAGCAACTAGCCGAGCAACTTCCGGAATCGGTCGCTTCTACTGCCAATGAGTTCATCATCGGCGCACTGGTCGATAACCCGCTCCGTGTGGGCAAGCGGCTCCGGTCACCGTTGCATGATCGCTATAGCCTCGTCGCACTTCGACGAGCTCTCGGCCGACATGATGAGTCCGTTGTTGCGGGTGCCCAACCATCCACTGGCGCTTGCCCGATTCGGTGCACCGACGGTGCTGCCGGCCAGCGTTCTGGCCCGAATTTTCCGCTCACCCCAGGCACGGGCATTGTTCGGGCGAGTGGCAGCACATGTCTTCCTTCCCTTGCATCTACCGATGACGTCGGTGATTGGCGTGGGCATCCTCACCGCGGGTCACCGCTACGGATGGGCAGTGGCCGAAGGCGGATCCCGAACCATCGCCGATGCTATGGCGGCAGCACTGACGCGTTCGGGCGGACGTATCGAGACCGGGCATCAGGATCCGCTCTGCGGCTGACCTGCCGCCTTCGGCGATCACGATGTTCGACTTGGCGGCCAAGGGCGTGTCCGGCATCGGCGACTACTACATCTGCTCCGCGCCCACCACACCCGGTCCAGGTGCGCACGGAATGTGTGGCTACCACGCGGTGAAGGCTGCGATCGATCACATCAGTTGCTGACAGCGTCAACAACTGAACACCGATGGGAAGCCGAGCGCTTTCCGCAGACATCAGATCTGGACAATCGTACGGTTCTCGGTTTCGCCACCTAAGAGTGGAAAAGCCCTTCGCCAAGCACAGCGGAAAACTACGAAATGTCTAGCCGCTTTACAGCGGTGTCGGTTCGGGAACCTGCATTTAGATTCTCGGATTCTGACCGCGCTGTTCCGGGCGTTACTTCGATTGCGTTGCGCGTGTGCAGCGAGATTAACGATCGCCGCGGGCAGCAGGCCGTTTCTCGAGTCCGGGTCAGGCCGCTTTGTCGTCGTTGCTGGATTGCAGTAGTCGTTCGAGGACGTCGTTGAGGGTGATCAGTCCGATGACTTCTCCGGATTCGGTGACGGTGCAGAGGTGGCTACGTGTCTCACGCATCGTCTTGAGCGCCTCATAGACAGGGACCGAGACATCAAGGGTCACGGCGGGGCGCATCAGGTCGCGCGCGGTGGTTTCTGTTGGTACCTGCAGGCTGTCGCGAACATGAACGACACCCTCGACGCGGCCGTTGCCCCGAACTAGCAGCCGTAGGTGGCCGGTTCGCTTGGCTGTGTCCTGAATGGACAAGCAGTTAGCCTGCGGCTCAACGCTGCTGGGTTGTGCGTTATGGCTGACCACATCACCGACGGTGAGGGCTTGCAGTGCGAGGGCTCTGCTGAGGTGACCGTGGTAGCGCTCGTCGAGAGTCCCCACGGTGGCGGAGTGCTCAACAAGTTGGCGGAGGGCATCCGGATCCTGTCCAGTGGTGACTTGATCGACGGGTTCGACGCCCACCTTGCGCAGACACCAGTTCGCGAGCCGATTGAGCTGAACGATCAGTGGGCGGGTTACCCACATGAAGGCGCGCATCGGGATCGCCAGCATCGTCGCGGATTTCTCCGGGTGGGCGATCGCCCAGGACTTCGGGGCCATCTCGCCAACCACCAAATGCAGGAACGTCACGATGATCAAGGCCAGGACGAACCCTGCGAGGTCGGCTAACCATGGTGGGGCCCCCCACAGCCGGAAGGCGGGAGTGAGCCAGTGATGCACCGCCGGTTTGGTCACTGCGCCGAGGGCCAGGGTGCATACGGTGATGCCGAGTTGGGAACCGGCGAGCAGAACCGACAACTCCGAGGCGCT
>Ga0116151_10005703_pt1 | contig 10676 bp, 9 predicted proteins | sample AD_UKC117_MetaG_FD_89893 | JGI IMG/M metagenome (GOLD analysis project Ga0116151, IMG submission 89893) | Active sludge microbial communities of municipal wastewater-treating anaerobic digesters from Hong Kong - AD_UKC117_MetaG | ecosystem: Engineered > Bioreactor > Anaerobic > Digestate... | reverse complement strand
TTAAGGAACACAAAATTCTATCATTTCAGAACCTGAAGGGATTGTAGCTGATACCGCGGTCGTAGACATCGGTCTGTTCCTTTCGTTTCAGGAAGCCGACCAGGGCGTAAGTAGCAGGGGTAAAAAGGATCTCCACGCTGCATTTGAAGAGGTAGTTGGAAATGAGAACGGTCAGGAGCAAGTCATGAGGGAGGACGCCCCAAAAGGCGATAAGGGTAAAAAGCAGGGTGTCGATGCCTTCGCCGGCCAGAGTGGAACCGATGGTGCGTATCCACAGGTATTTGCCTTCGGTTTTGACCTTCAGGCGGGAAAGCAGCCATGAATTGACGAATTCTCCGGTGAAATAGGCGACCAGACTGGCCATGACAATGCGCGGGATGAAGCCAATGAGGGATTCATAGGCCTCCTGATTGGTCCACCCGTCAGCCGGAGGCATCAACTGCACCAGCCAAAGAATCAGCGACATCATCAGTGCGGCAAAAAAACCGGTCCAGATCACCCGCCGGGTGCGGCGGTACCCATACACCTCGGTGAGCACATCCCCAAATATATAGGAGAGGGGAAAGAGGATGGTCCCCCCGTCAAAGGTGAACTTCCACAAGGTCACGATCTTGGTGGAGGCGATATTTGAAATCAATAAAACGGCTACAAACAAAGCCATCAGGATGTCAAAATAGCGGAAACCGGCTGCATTTCCACCGTTCAGGGTACCCGGTGCATTCATTAATTTTATCTATGTTTTTCAGCCCACAAAGATATACATTCCAACCCCACCCCCTCCACGGCAAAATGAATTCGTTTCCGGAATGACCTTCCTCAAAGTCATGGCCGCTCACTTTGCGGGGCATTCGAATCGTGATAAATAGCAAGTTTCAATAAATAAATCAGTTAAAATTTGGAAAGTCGGAAAACAGTCCCTATCTTTACACAAATTCGGTTTCACAAGAGCCGGATTTTTTGTTTTTACAGGATTTTAACGTATAAAATAATGAAGACACAATTGCACATCACCAACCTGGACTATCAAAGGTTGAGTAACCTGATCAGCAGCGTCAGGAAGACCATGAAGGACGACCTTCACAATATTGAGGCCCTTGAAGGGGAAATTCATCGCGCCAAGAGGGTTGAGCCCCGCAAGATTGCCCCTAACTATGTGACCATGAATTCGGAGGTGGAGGTGGTCGATACCACCAGCGGCCGTGTCATGAAATTCAAGCTGGTTTATCCCCAGGAAGCCAATTTCCCCGCAGGCCGGCTTTCGGTGCTCTCCCCCCTGGGCAGCGCCCTGATCGGATACCGGGAAGGCGACGAGGTGGAGTTCCGGGTTCCGGCAGGCACCAAAAAAGTGAGGATAGGCAAAATTCTTTTCCAGCCAGAGGCCAAAGGAGAATACGCCTTATAGTTTCAAATACGTGATGGTCAATTGTGACAGAAGAGCGGAAGGTTGAAACACAACTTCCGCTCTTCTGCTTTTTGACTAAAACGGTCATCAGGGGCAGACCGGGGCGGATTTCTGATTTCTGATTCAAGACTTAAGACTTAAGATTCAAGATTCCGGATTGCGGATTCCAGATTCCAGACTCCAGATTCCTGACTCAAGACTCCAGATTCAAGACTTAAGACTTAAGACTTAAGATTCCAGATTCCAGACTCAAGATTCCAGACTCAAGATTCCAGACTCAGGATTCCAGGCTTGTCATCGCCTCCAGGGCCAATCCGGCAAACTCCTCCAGCGAAAGGCCGATTTTCTCGCATTCCAGGATGTTCTCCCGTTTCACCGAAGCGGCAAAGGCCTTCTCTTTCATTCGTTTGGTGATGGATTTCACCTTGACGGAGGAGACCTTTTTATCGGGGTAGACCAGGGCCGTGGCGGTAATAAGTCCGGTAATTGTTTCCCCGGCGGCCAGGGCGTGCTGAAACGCGGTGGTTCGTTCCATGCCTGTGGCCATTTCGTTGTGCATAACAATGGCGTCGAGTGCCTCCGGGGTCACTTTCCCATCGAGAAGCCTGGCCGCATAAGGGCCGTGGATCAAGGGATCGGCTTTGGTGATTTCCACGTCGATATCGTGAAGCAGTCCGGCGATCCCCCACTCCTCCTCATTGTGTCCCAACCGCCGGGCCAGCGCCCGCAGCACCGCCTCACTGGCATAACAATGACGCCGCATGTTTTCCGAAGCGATATGTTCCTCCAGCATCGTGACCGCTTCCTCCCTGGTAATCATAGTTTTTCGTTTTAATGATTCCTATACCCTTTTTCCTCCGGAAATGAACTCCTTTCTATGGAACGTACCATTTCCAGGTTTCCTGACTATTTTTATGCAAAAATAGAAAATGAAAGAAATCGAACGCAAATTCCTGGTCCGCAAGGAGCATTTCACCCCCACCGGATCACAGATCATCATGACACAGGGCTATTTATCGGTAGATCCCGACCGCGTGGTGCGTGTGAGGCGCGAAGGCGACCAGGCCTGGATCACCATCAAGGGCAGGATGGAAGGCATCACGCGGCCGGAATTTGAGTACCCGATTTCATCGGAAGATGCAGAGGCCCTTCTGCGGCTGACCCTTCTCCCTCCGGTGGAGAAGATCAGGCACAGGATCACCGTGGAGGATACCCTCTGGGAAGTGGACGAATTCCTGGGCGCCAACGCCGGACTGTTGCTGGCCGAGGTGGAGCTGGAAAACGAAGACACGCCCTTTAGCCGTCCAGCCTGGCTGGGAGAGGAGGTGACCCACGACCGGAGATATTACAATTCCCAGCTGGCCCAACATCCCTACACCCAATGGCATGACTGAAGGGTTTCCCACCCGCATGGCGATGGCGCTTCAGCGGGGAGACAAACGGCCAGGTCGGGGCAGAAGACTTTACTGGACTTTCATCACCATCATCCGGAAAGCCTTGTTCTGAAATTCGGACACAGGCGGATAATAGATCATGATGTTGATTGCATCAAAGTAGTAAAATACCCTTTCATTGATGCTGGTGTTTTGCTGATTGCCGCCAAGGCCCACCCACGAATTACCATTGTAGTTTATTTCCAGGGAAAGTACCCGGATATTGGACGGAGTGTACCCCGACGGCATGCTAACTGACTTGTACCCACCAGAAGTGGAAGTGGTTCCGGTAATCTCCCTGATTTCAGAAAAGATCTTTCCCGCAGCCCCGATGACGACGGTGCCCTCCACATCGAGGCGGGCTTCCGGCGTGGAATCCCCAATGCCGACGTTTCCGGTTTCGGTGATCCGCATACGCTCCTGGTTGTCGGTTCCGAAATAAAGGTCCCCGTTTTCGTTGTTCCACACCCAAGCGTTGCCTGTACCACCCAGGCCAATACGTAAACCATCGTTGCTTGTTAAACCACTTGCCGTATTGTGAATACTCACATCGCCATTGGTACCGCTGCTTACCACCGACAAATCATAGGGAGGAGCATCGGTATTGATGCCCACCTTTTGCGAAGTGGCATTTAAGGTCAGCATCTGCTTGTAAGCCGACCCTGTATAAGTGGAAAACCTGATATTTTTATTCGCATTATCATTGATAAATGCAAGTTCCCCGATATAGGCCCCCAACCGCATTCCGCCGGTGCCCTGGTTGTCCTTCAGTTTGATATAGGCGGTATTGCTGGCATTTTCTATGGTCAGGGGATGGCTAAGACTGTTGGTTCCGATGCCCACAAACCCCGTATTGTAATAAATGTTACTGCCGGAAGTTTGCCATGGATTGGCGGCAAAGGACTGGGGTGCCCAGGCGGTGCCGCTGTAGGTCAGAACCTGCCCTGCCGTGGCCCCCATGGCAGCCAGCTTGGGAGCGGTCACCGCGCCATTGGCCAGATCGGCTGTGGCGATGGCTCCGTCAGTGATGATGGCGCTCGTGACGGCATTGGCAGCCAGCTTGGGAGCAGTCACCGCGCCATTGGCCAGGTCGGCAGTGGCGATGGTCCCATCAGCGATTTTGGCACTGGCAATGGCGTTATCAGCGAGATCGGCAGTGGCGATGGTCCCGTCTGCGATTTTGGCAGAGGTCACGGCATTGGCGGCCAGGTCAGATTCAGCCACGCTGCCGTCGCTGATTTTGGCCGAATTGACAGATCCATCAGCAAGTTTAGCGGTGCCCACCGCCCCGTTGGCAATCTTTGCAGAGGTCACCCCGCTATCGGCGATCTTCAACGGATTGGCCATCAATCCGCTACCAGCCAGGGAACCATCGGTGGCTACCGTTTGGGTGCCCCAGTTATCACCTGTCGTACCCCCGGAAGGCAATGTGACAGTACCTCCCCCCAGCGAGAGCGACAACTGGTTGCCATTGATGCTCAACGTCTGGATTTCGTTGACAGGATCCCCATCGGCCTCCTCCTCCACCATCTTTGCATACAGGGCATATGGCACACTCATCAGAGGACTCACCCCCATCTCCTGATAGGCCGACCCACCGGCAGGATCCATTTCCACCTTCAGAAAATAGGCCCCCGTAGACCAGTCCACCGACAAAAAACTCCCGGTTACAGGTGTTCCCTGTCCTACCACCAAATCAACCAACCCGTAACCATTGGTACTCTTTCCCGCATGGGTTTCGCGGTATACAGCCGTACCCGTGGCACTGCCGCCGAGTATGCTTATCCTGAAACTCACCAGGGTATTGGCCAGCACATTCCCCGAAGCATCACGTGCCACCGCCTGATACTTCATCCCCTGTGGAACCTGCGCCATCAAGGCACATGTAACGGCAATCAAAATCCACATTAACAAAAATCTTTTCATAACTTTATGTTTAAATGTACACCACATATGACGCATGGAAAATTCAGATCAAAACAAAAATATGCCCTTCATGGCCGGGCAAGCCCCGTGAAGAGACCATCAGATAGAAGGCACACGGATCACTTTGGTTACAAAACGCTGAGATAACTGAACGCTCAGACAATAAAATTCATAGGCAACAGAATTCATAGGTATGAGAACGCTTAGGTAACTATAAACTCAGGTAATAATAAACTCAGGTAACAATAGACTTAGGTAAGAGAACGCTTAGGTAACAATAAACTCAGCTAACGATAAACTTAGGTAAGAGAACGCATAGGTAATTTACGGAAAAAAGAATAACCTTCCTTTTCTCTTTAATTTTATTTACTTTTAAAAGCCGAAAAACCATGAATTTCCTGATCAGAATATTCCGCTTCTATTATGAGGGATTCCGCAGCATGACCGTGGGCAAAACCCTTTGGCTCATCATCCTCATTAAACTCTTCATTCTCTTTGCCGTCTTCAGGCTCTTTCTGTTTCCCGATTTCCTGGGGCAACGGTTTAAAAGCGATGAAGAGAAAAGCGAATACGTGATCGAACAATTCAACCAGCAACGAAAATAAGGGCAACTCCTTGTGGCACAACCACCAGGGGAAACACCCACCAGGATAAACATCCACCGAAATAGCTGTGATGGCAACAGAAAACGACATCGCGACAACAAACAACAAACTACAGGCATATGGAAGAAGCACTGGTTAACTGGTCGCGGGCGCAATTCGCCCTGACGGCCATGTATCACTGGATCTTTGTTCCCCTCACCCTCGGGCTTTCGTTCATCATCGCCTTTATGGAGACGATTTACGTCCGCACCGGGGATGCGGAATGGAAAAGAATCACCAAATTCTGGATGACCCTCTTCGGCATCAACTTCGCCATTGGCGTGGCCACGGGGATCATCCTCGAGTTCGAATTCGGCACCAACTGGTCGAATTACTCCTGGTTCGTGGGCGACATTTTCGGCGCACCCCTGGCGATCGAGGGCATTCTGGCTTTCTTCATGGAGAGCACCTTTATTGCGGTGATGTTCTTCGGGTGGAACAAGGTGAGCAAAAAGTTTCACCTCCTCTCGACCTGGCTGGTGGCGGTGGGGGCCAACCTCTCGGCTCTCTGGATCCTGGTCGCCAACGCCTGGATGCAGAATCCCGTGGGAACCCGCTTCAACCCTGACACCGCCCGCAATGAAATGACCAACTTCTGGGACGTCCTCTTCTCACCCGTGGCCATCAACAAATTCCTTCATACCGTGCAATCAGGCTTCGTTCTGGCCTCGGTCTTCGTCATCGGCATCAGCGCCTGGTACCTCATGAAAAAGCGGGAGGAACGGCTCGCCAAACGCAGCATGCTGGTGGCCGGGATCTTTGGGCTGGTCATGTCGGTATTGCTGATTGTCAGCGGCGATATGTCGGCGCGCCTCATGGCCAAATACCAGCCGGTGAAATTTGCCGCCATGGAAAACCTCTACGAAGGACAAACCAACGCCCCCCTGGTGGCTGTCGGACTGCTGCGAAGCAGTCCCGACCAGGAAGAGCACAAAAAAGAGGACTTTATCTTGAAGATTGAAATCCCCAACTTCCTCTCTTACATGGCTTTTCTCGACGCCAACGCCTACGTCCCCGGCATCAAAGACCTCATCCATGGCAACCCCGAACGCGGCATCATCTCCACCGCCGAAAAAATCGAAAAGGGAAAAATTGCCGTGGCTGCCCTTAAAAGCTACAAAGATGCCCGCAAAGCAGGCGATACGGCAGCCGCCGACAGCTCCCTGGCCCTGGTCAACGCCCACTATTCCTACTTTGGCTACGGATTCCTGCAGGACGAACACGAAGCCATCCCCCCCATTCAACTCACCTTTTACTCCTTCCGGATCATGGTCGGACTGGGCTTTCTCTTTGTCCTGCTTTTTGCCACCACCCTTTATCTCCTCCGGAAAAAGAAAATGCATGGCCAGAAATGGTTCGGCCTCACGGCCATCTGTATGATTCCCCTGGCCTACCTGGCCACGCAGATGGGATGGATCGTGGCCGAAGTGGGCCGCCAGCCCTGGGTCATCCAGGACCTCATGCCCACCCGGGCCGCCGTCTCCCAGATCAACACCAGCGCGGTGCAACTCACCTTTGTCTTGTTTGCCATCACCTTCACCATCCTGCTCATCGCCGAAATACGCATCATGGTGAAACAAATCCATAAAGGACCCAAGGAAGGAGGAACCAAATAATGTTCGAAAATCTCTCTCACCTCACCCTGCAGCACTACTGGTGGGCGATCATTTCGCTCCTGGGTGCCCTGCTGGTCTTCCTGCTTTTCGTGCAGGGAGGACAAACCCTGATCTACCGCCTCGGAAAAACCGACACCGAAAGAACCCTGATCGTCAACATCCTGGGAAGAAAATGGGAATTCACCTTCACCACCCTGGTCACCTTCGGCGGCGCCTTCTTCGCTGCTTTCCCCCTCTTCTACAGCACCAGCTTCGGTGGCGCCTACTGGGTCTGGATGATCATCCTCTTTGCCTTCATCCTCCAGGCCGTCTCCTATGAATTCCGCACCAAACCAGGCAATTTCCTCGGAAAGAAGACCTTCGAGGTCTTTCTCTTCGTCAACGGACTGGTGGGCACCATCTTCCTGGGAACCGCCGTGGGCACCTTCTTCACCGGATCACAATTCTCGGTCAACGACATGAATTTCTCACAATGGGAGACGGCCACACACGGACTGGAGGCGGTCCTCAATGTACAGAACCTGGCGCTCGGACTGGCGCTCTTTTTTCTGTCGCGGACCCTGGCCACCCTTTTCATCATCCAGAATGTACGCCACACCGAAGTGATCATCCGCGCCCGGAGACAGCTGCTCCAGGATGCCCTCCCCTTCCTGGTTTTCTTCCTCACCTTCACGGCCATGCTCCTGCTGAAACAGGGCTTTGCCGTGAACCCGGAAACCGGCGAAGTCTTCATGCAACCCTACAAATACTTCCGCAATATGGCAGAGATGCCCGTGGTGGGCATTCTCTTCCTGCTGGGCGTGGTGCTCGTGCTGCTGGGAATCTTCCGCACCGCCTTTTGTTTCGAGAAATGCAGCGACAAAGGCATCTGGGGCGCCGGTATCGGCACCGTGCTCACCGTCTTCGCCCTTTTCCTGACCGCCGGCTATAACCATACCGCATACTACCCCTCCACCTTCGACCTGCAGGACTCACTGACCATCCAAAACAGCTCCTCAAGCCACTACACGCTTACAGCCATGAGCTACGTCTCCCTGCTGGTCCCCTTCATCCTGGCCTATATTTTCTATGCATGGAGAGCCATCACCCTGAAAAAAATTGACCAGGAAGAGCTGGAGGAGGAAGGACATGTCTACTGACCACCCTACCCCTGGGGTTCCGGGGTGCCCGGCTTTTCTGAAATCATCCGGGATATATTGACCCGGGGTGCATCCCGGTCGAATAATATTTTGTTAAGGAGAAGCATTGGCAAGGTATTTGAAGCCATTTTGCTCACCTGAGATGGTCCATTTATCTGGTTTATTATACCATTTACCCTATTTTTGCGTTTTCAATGCATTGCAAACCGTTTTGGAATGAGAGGAAAGTTGTTTACAGCACTCGCCCTGCTGATATACATATGCCTGCCTGCACTGGCTCAACCCGCTGACGAACCGCAATCGGGGTATGCCGATACGCTGAGTTACAACCTCCGGCTGATGAAAAGGTACCTGTCTCATGGCAGCAAATGGTATTTCACCGATCCGGTGGCCGAAAAACGGTTCTCGGCGCTGATCCATTTTATCGAAGACGAGCCGCTGGACTCCATACTGCAGTATCTTGACCGGAAGGTCGTCAACGACACGCTCCCGCTGATCATCCGCCGGCCCGGGGATGCCCCCGACTCCCTGCGCCTGAGAGGGTACATCCCCGTAAAGGAACTCGCCAGACAGCTGGAGACCATCGACCAGGAGGTCACGCAGGAATATGCCGACAGGCCGGTAGCGGTTCCGGAGGAGATGATACGGCAAGCCCTGCAACAGGTGCGCACGGTGGCCCCCGGCGAAGGCATGCAGCTTTTCACCACAGGCATCTACAGGATGCCCGACTCTCTCAAAATCCTGGACGCCATTCCGGAGGATATGGTGCAGTCGCCGCAGGACTTCCGGCGGATCCTGGCCCTTGACAGCACCCGCAGCCGCTTCGTGGAACAGAAACGGCTCCGCTACAACGACTCGGTCATGAACGCCGCCCGCCGGAAGGTGACCGATGAATACCGCCGCTATCTGACTTCCGAACGGATCAGGGTGCTCCAAACCCAGAAAACGGAATCGGTCAGACGCAACAACTCTCAGGTGCTCAAATTCCACAACGACCAGGTAATCAGAGCCGTCAACGACTCCCTGATGCGCTCGGCAGAATGGCTGGCCGGTTTTGCCGACCTTCTCGACAACACCACCATCCACCTCACCAACCTGAGCAATGTCTCCTCGCCTCTGGTGCTGAGCAATGCTGGAAAGTTCTTCACCCGCGTGTGGCTTAAAAACCAACAGAACGACTCCCTGTCGGTGCTGGTCCAGAACACCGGCAAACGGTCGATGCAGCTGGTTCTGGAAGACGGAGTGACCTTTTCACGGTTCAGGCAGCAGGCTGTCAGGGATTTTGATTTTACGACGCTGAATACCCCGGCCACCAACCTCGACAAGATTGAACGCCGCTACCAGGCCTATACCCCCTGGACCATCGGCGGAGACGGGACCACCCAGTTCTCGCAGACCTATCTGAACGACTACTGGAAGAAAGGGGGCAACAGCGCCCTCTCGATCCTGGTGGTCGCCAAGGGATTCGCCAACTTCTCGTCTGACAAGCTCAGATGGGACAACAGTATCGAGGTGCGCAACGGTTGGGTGAAACCCGGAGAAGATAAAATCCAGAAAAACGACGACAAGTTTGAAATCGCCTCCCGCCTGGGGGTCAGCGCCATCCAGAAATGGTATTACAGTACAGAGGTCAACTTCCAGACGCAGTTCTTCAACGGGTACAAGTACCCCAACCGGGAAAACGCCATCTCGGGGTTCCTGGCCCCGGGCCGGTTCCTTTTTAAGATCGGGATGGATTACAAACCCAACAAAAACTTATCGCTCTTCATCTCACCCATCACCTCCAAAACGGTTTTTGTCAGGGACACGCTGGAGTATGACAAATCAAGTTTCGGCATCAAACCCGGAAAGAAGGCCTATTGGGAACCGGGTCTTAACACAGACCTGAAATTCACCAAAAACTTCACCCAGGGCATCTCTTTTGAGACCAAGTACAGGATGTTTGTCAACTACATGCATCCCTTCAACCAGTTTGACATCGAATGGGAAAATACCCTCAACATGCAGCTGACCGACCATATCAGGGCCACGGTGATGATCCATACGATTTACGACAGCAAGATTCTGTTCGACCGGCTGGATAAGGAAGGGCAGCCGGTGCTGGATCCCGGGGGAAACAAGATCAGGGAGCCCAGGATGCAGTTCAAGGAGTTTGTGAGCATCGGGTTCTCCTACAAGATCAACCGGCGGGTCGTCAGGGCAAGGGAAATCAAGCATTAAAGAGTCGGGAATCTGGAATCTTGAATGAGGGAATCTTGAGTCGGGAGTCTTGAGTCTTGAATTAGGAATCTTGAATCTTAAGTCTTAAGTCTTAAGTCTTAAGTTTTGAGTCTTGAGTCTTGAGTCCGAAATCCGAAATCAGGGGGTCAGGGGGACAGAGGGTCAGAACATCAGAAGAGTGGTAAGTCAGCGGAGCAGCATGTCGGCGATGAGAAAGACGGCATAGGCGACGCTGGCCAGTCCGTTGGTGGTAAAGAAAGCCAGGTTTACGCGGCTCAGGTCATGGGGTTTCACCA
>Ga0116151_10005702_pt1 | contig 10677 bp, 8 predicted proteins | sample AD_UKC117_MetaG_FD_89893 | JGI IMG/M metagenome (GOLD analysis project Ga0116151, IMG submission 89893) | Active sludge microbial communities of municipal wastewater-treating anaerobic digesters from Hong Kong - AD_UKC117_MetaG | ecosystem: Engineered > Bioreactor > Anaerobic > Digestate... | reverse complement strand
ATTCCGCTCTGGTACGACCTCTGCCGCCAGGAAAAAGAGCTGTTCCAGGCGATTTTGTCCGCCTACCAACCAGGCGTGCGCCTCGATGAAGCCTTTTGGCAGCGTTTGCTGGCCTACACGTTTCTGCACCGCTTTGGCGGGGAAATTATACAATCCGTCTTGGAGCGGCAGGGCAATCCGCCAGTCGCCAGTCTGGCTGCCTTGCAGGCTGTTTTGCTTCCCTGACCCCGGTTTCAGTTGCCAGCATCTGCGTTAGGCTCTGCCCCCAAACAAGGGGGGATACCCTTTGTTCGGGGATCGCTAATCTTAACAATTTCTAGATAGTTTCTTCAAATGTTCTTGCCTTTTAGCTTCTAAACTCCAGATCACACACGGTTCATGCCCTGTTCGTGTTTAAGAAATGAAACGGGCGTGGTAGCGACGAGCAGATTGCTTGTCCACAGCCTTAATCCGGCGACTTAGCGGGGCTTCTGCCTGTGTTATCACTACCACGTTTGGATGGATTACCCGTTAATTTTGGCCACGAACGAGCGTGAATAATTCATAGTAACCAGGGAGTGGAGAAATGCTGAGGAACAAACTATTCTGGCTCGTCCTGATCATCGTCGTGCTGGTTTCGGCCGGCGGTGCGTATGCTTATTACGACAAGATATTTCCCCAGGCGCAGCCGCAGGAGGAAGAGGCTTCGGTGCAAACGGCCGTTGTCCGCATTGGCGACATCACCGTTTCCGCTACCGGAGCCGGGACTGTCATCCCCGCAGAAGAGATCGAAATCGGATTCTCGGCCGGCGGTAAGCTCACCGAACTGCTGGTGGATGTAGGCAGCGAAGTGAAAGCTGGCGATGTGCTGGCCCGGATAGACGACACAGCCGCCCAGGAAGCCCTCGCCAACGCCCAGATTCAGCTCCAGCAGGCCACCTATTCTACCGATCCTACGGCCACGCAAGCTGGCGTCAGCCTGAGCGAGATCAGTGTGGAACAGGCGAGGCTGGACCTGGAAAGCGCGCAAGCAGAACTGGAAGATTTGCAGGGTTGGACGCCCGACGAAGATGCAGTCGCTCTGGCCCAGGCCAATTTACAGGCCGCGCAGGCCAGTTACTATGCCGCCTCCAACCAGGATGCCGCTTCCGAAACCAGCGTCACCATCGCTCAGGTGGACCTGGAATCGGCACAGCGCGATTTACAGGCCGCCCAGGAGAACTATGACGCGGCCTGGACGGTAGACCGTGACTGGGAAACATTTTACGACAAGCCGATCTGCGACCCTGGCGAGCAGGAACCCTGCACCGGCCAGACCTGGAATCAGCGCATCGAAAACGACCGCAGTTCTACGGCCAGCGCCCTGCAGCGCGCCCAAGACAGTCTGGTGATTGCCCAGGCCAACTACGACGCCACCGCAGCCGGTGTGAACTACAGCAGTTCCACCAACGCTCACAGCGGCGTCGTTAGCGCACAGCAGGCTTTGGCGGCGGCTCAGGAAGGGCCAACCGAGGATGAAATTCAGGCGGCAGAAACGGCCGTCCGTAAAGCGGAATTGGCTTACCAGCAGGCGCTTATCAATCAGGAAGCGGACGGTCTGACTCTGGCACAGGCCCAGATCAACCTGACCTCTGCGGAGAAAACCCTGGCAGACACAGAACTCGTCGCGCCGATGGCTGGCACTGTCATGGCGGTGACGGCCGATGTGGGGGAGAACGTGGGCAGCGCTACCTTCATCACCCTGGCGGACCTTTCTAAGCCGATGCTGGAGGTGTACCTGGATGAAACCGACCTGGCGATGGTGGGTGTGGACTATGAAGTGGATGTGATTTTTGATGCGCTGCCCGATGAGACATTTACCGGCAAAGTCGTGCAGGTTGATCCGCAACTGGTGAATGACAGCGGGATAACGGCCGTGCGCGTCCTGGTCCAGCTAGATACCTTCTCCAAACCACAAACTCTGCCCGTCGGCATGAACGCCACTGTAGACGTGATCGGGGGGCGCGCCCAAAATGCCTTGCTGGTTCCCGTAGAAGCGCTGCGTGAAATCTCCACTGGCGAATACGCCGTCTTCGTGATGGAAAACGGCGAGCCAAAGCTGCGTATGGTGGAAGTGGGCATTATGGACTTTACGTACGCCGAAATCACTTCCGGCGTGGAAGCGGGTGAAGAGGTTACCACGGGTATTGTGCAGACACAGTAGCGGGCAGCGGGCAAGCGCAGCCTTGCCCACCATTCAAAATTCTCAAGTGGAGCATCTAGTGCAAACAATTATCCAAACCGAAAACCTGCGTAAGGTGTATGGCATGGGCGATATTCAGGTAGAAGCCCTGGGCGGCGTAGACATTCGCATCGACGGAGGAGAGTTTGTAGCCATTATGGGTCCGTCGGGTTCGGGCAAGAGTACGTTGATGAACATTCTGGGCTGCCTGGATCGCCCGACAAACGGCCGTTACCTCCTGGCCGGTGAAGACGTGGGAGAACTGAACAAAGTCCAGCTTGCCGCCATCCGCAACCGGCGTATTGGCTTCATCTTTCAATCATTCAATTTGCTGGCCCGAACCAGCGCCGTGCGCAATGTCATGCTGCCGCTGGTTTACAAGCGCGAAGGGCAGCTTTCGCCCAAAGCGCGGGAAGAAAAGGCGATGGCCGCTCTGGAAGCGGTTGGCCTGGCCGACCGGGCCAACCACGAGCCGAACGAGCTTTCCGGCGGCCAGCGGCAGCGCGTAGCGATTGCGCGCGCTCTGGTTAACGACCCGGTGCTGGTGATGGCCGACGAGCCCACGGGCAACCTGGATACCCGGACCGGCGATGAGATTATGACGTTGCTGCACGAGCTGCACGGCCGTGGTCGCACGATTGTCATGGTGACCCACGAGCAGCACATTGCCGACCAGACGGAACGGACGATTGTGCTGGTAGACGGCCGTATCCACACCGACGGCAAAAACGGCCACAACGGCAGCACGGGAGGCGCGTAATGACCACAGCGCAAGATACGATAGCCGCTGCAGCGGCCGAAACAGACGAAAAACGCGAGGCGATAACGGCCGTTTCCGGCCTCATCAGCCCCATCGAGATTTTGCATATTGCCTGGGAAGGCGTGGTACGCAACAAAGTCCGCTCCCTGCTGACCATGCTGGGCGTGATTATCGGCGTGGCGGCTGTCATTATCATGGTTGCTATCAGCGCCGGGACCGAGGCCACCATTGCCGAGCAGATTGAGGGACTGGGCACCAACCTGATTTTTATCCAGGCATCCTTTGGTCGGGGTGGTCCGGGCGGCGGTGGTGACACCGGCCCCTCGCTGGTGTTTGACGACACGGCCGTGATCGAAAATGTGGGCGGTGTGGCCGGAACGGCCGTAGACCAAACGGCCGTGGCCAACGTCAAAGCCGAGAACGCCACCCTCACAGACGTCTCGTTGATGGGGACCACCACCGACTTCCCCTCTGTGCGCGACGTGTCCGTTGCCGAAGGGCGCTTCTTCAATCAGACAGAACTGGATCGCTCGGCCAAAGTGGCCGTGCTAGGGGCTGGGCTTGCCGAAGACCTGTTCGGTGAGAGTAACCCCATCGGCCAGTCCATCACCGTGGGCACAACCAAGCTGGGCGTTATTGGCGTGGCGGCGGAAAAAGGCGTAGTGGGCAACACAGACTTCGACGCCATGCTCTACGTACCTATTACCCTGGTCTTCGATAAATTCACACCGACCATGTTCCGCCAATTCGCCGGAGATCGGGTGCGCCTGATTTACGTGCAGACTGAAGACGACGCCGACATGGACATGGTCATCCAGCAAATCGAGCTAAAACTGGCAAACAGCAAAGGTATTACGGTTGACGAACTGCCCTTTACCATCCAGACGCAGCAAGACATTATCGATACACAAGGCGCGACGACGGCCGCTTTCCGCAGCCTGCTTGCCTGGGTAGCGGGTGTCTCGCTCATCGTCGGCGGCATTGGCATTATGAACATCATGCTCGTCAGCGTGACCGAGCGCACGCGCGAGATTGGCATTCGCCAATCCGTAGGGGCTACCCCCACAGACATTCGCCTGCAATTCCTCACCGAAGCGGTGATGCTCAGCCTGGTTGGCGGTCTGATTGGCGTGGCGGCGGGCATTGGCGGTTCTATTTTGTTTGGGGCCACCAGCGACATGCGGACGGTCATTGTGCCCAGCTCCATACTGCTGGCCTTTGGCTCGGCGGCGCTGGTGGGCATTCTGTTCGGATTTTTCCCGGCCAATAAAGCGGCCTTGCTGGACCCCATCGAGGCGCTCCGGCACGAGTGAAAATGGTTGGTTGGTTTGTTGGGTACATTTGTACGCGATTCAACAAACTAACAGACCAACCGATCCACCAATAAACCAACAAACTTACGAGGTGAACACAGTGAAAAAACTAACCCTTTTTGTTGCAGCGATTTTAAGTCTTCTGTTGGCTGCTTGCTCATCGTCTGAGGCGGCGGTGGTGACCAGTGGCGGAAATGCTGATGCCAGCACGGCCGTTAACCGCCTGGACGAAAACTACGCCGACGCGCTGCCAGTACAATCCCAACTGGCGATTGGTACCTTGCAGTTAGAAAATACCGACAACGCCGTCAGTGAAGCAGAAGCGGCGGAGCTGCTTCCGCTTTGGCAGGCGGTGCAAGCCCTGAACAACAGCGATACGACGGCCGACGCAGAGATGACGGCCGTCATCAACCAGATCCAAGACACCATGACACCCGAACAAGTTACCGCTATTGCCGCTCTGCAGCTTACGGCAGACAGCCTTCAGGCAATGCTGGAAGACGGCACGTTGACTTTGGGTCGGGGCGGCGGCTTTGGCAATGCAAGCGGCAGCAGCGCCAGCAGCAACTCTGGCGGTGGGTTTAACGGCAGAGGCGGTATGGGGGAAGGCGGGTTTGCCGGCGGGCCGCCAGATGGCGGCATGCCCGGCGGCGGTTTAGGTGGTGATCCGGCCGCGTTGGAAACGCGGCAGGCCGCCACCGATGGCAGCGGTTTTGCCGATTTCCAGAGCATGGCGATGACTAACGCGGTTGTCCGGCTGTTGCAAGAGAAGACTGGGCAGCAAACCGTGCCGGAAGGGTATGGCGTGTTTGGCAGCGCGATAACGGCCGTTAGCCAAGCCACCAGCCTCAGCGAAGACGAGGTGCGCGCCGCTGTGTCCGAAGGGCAGTCGCTGGCCCAAATTCTGGAAGCCAACGGCGGCGATGTGGCCGCCGTTACTACCCAACTGGCCGAATCGCTGACCGATTCGCCCTTGCTCCAGGGCCAGGCTCCACAGGAGTTTGTCACCAGCTTGCTAAACGGCAGCCAGACAGCAGGCGGCCCCCCGACTGATCCGCCGGCGCAGCCCTGATTGGTGGTAAAATGCGTAGAGACGTCCCACCGGGCGTCTCTACATCAATCTTTAATGTGTGAAATGTCATGTCCAAAACCATACTTGTTGTTGATGATAACGAGCGTTTGCGTACGCTGGTAAAGTCGTATCTGGTGCAGGAAGGGTATAACGTGGTTACGGCGGCTAACGGCCGTGAAGCCCTGTTTATCGCCCGTGAAGAAAAGCCAGACCTGATCGTGTTGGACATTATGATGCCGGAGATGGACGGCTACGAGTTTATGCGCGTCCATCGGCAGGAGCGCCCTACGCCCATCATTATTCTGACGGCCAAAATCGAGGAGACCGACGCCCTGCTGGGGCTGGAGTTGGGTGCGGATGATTACATCGCCAAGCCGTTTAGCATGCGGATTCTGGCGGCGCGTATTCGTGCAGTGCTGCGCCGCATGGGGATGGATGCACCGCAGGCGGATGTGCTGCGGGTGGCGGATATTACGTTGGATAGAAACGGCCGTATCGTCAAAATCGCCGATCAGCCCGTGGACCTCACCCCTTCGGAGTTTAGCATCCTGGCAACGCTGATGTCTGCTCCTGGCCGCGCGTTTTCGCGGCTGGATCTGCTGGACCGGGTGCAGGGCACCGCGTTTGAAGGCTACGAACGCACCATCGACGTGCATGTCCGGAATCTACGCGCCAAAATCGAACCAGACCCCAAGAATCCGCGCTACATCGAGACAATCTACGGCGTAGGTTATCGGCTGGCGGCGGAAGCATAGCCGGCAGTAGACTCTGCCCCTTTCTGTTCAGATTCGAGGACACCATGCGTACATTGGCTTTTAAGCTAACCCTGGCCTTCTTATTTGTGGGCGCACTGGGTATTTTCCTGGTGGCGATATTCGTGGGTTTTCGCACGCAGAACGAGTTTGACCAGTTTCTCTCGGAGAGCTTTCGAGATTCTGTTGCTGAATCGTTGGTGACGTTTTACGAGGAAAATGGGAGCTGGCGGGGAGCCAGCCAGCAGCTTATGCAAACCTTCCGCGTGGCAGGCGGGATGCGCGACAGACAGTCACCTTGGGCGCTGGCAGACAAAGACGGCCGTGTCATTCTGGGCGGATGGGCCTACCACCCCGGTGAGCTGTTGCCAGGCAATACGCTGCAAGAGGCTTTCCCTCTGGTGGTCGAGGGAGAAACGGTCGGCTATTTGCTGCAAATCCCCACGCCGATTCGTCCCCCGAACGGCGCGGATGAGCGTTGGTCGCCGGAAACAGCGTTTCTAAATCGGGTTAATGAGGCGATTTTATACAGTTCACTGGTAGCTATCGTGGTTGCCTTGTTCACTGGGATAATTCTGGCCCGGACTATTGCCCGCCCCATCCGTGATCTGACCCAGGCGACAACGGCCGTGGCCCAGGGCGAACTTGGCCGGCAGGTAAACGTGCACGGCCGTGACGAAATTGCCGAGTTATCCACCTCTTTCAACCAGATGAGCCACGATCTGGCCGAAGCCAGCCATCAGCGCCGCCAGATGACGGCCGACATCGCCCACGAGCTTCGCACGCCCCTCAGCATCATCCTCGGCTACACCGAGTCGTTGCGCGACGGCATTTTGCCCCCAGACACCGAAACGTTCGACATTCTCCACGACGAGGCGCAGCACCTCAGCCGCCTCGTGCAAGATTTACGCACCCTCACGCTGGCCGAAGCCGGTGAACTCTCGCTCAACCTGGAGCTAGTTGCCGTGGCCGATTTGCTGAGAAATGTGGCGGCCCGCTACGCTCATCAGGCAGAACAAATAGGCGTCGGTTTGCAGGTGAATGTGGGCAGCGATTTGCCGGAGATTGAGGTGGATCAGGGGCGCATCGAGCAGGTCTTGAGCAACCTGGTGAGCAACGCTTTGCGTTATACCCCGGCGATGGGGCAAATCACTCTGTCGGCTGATCAGAAGGCTCCTAATAGGCTAGAGCTGCAAGTGCAAGACACGGGCGTCGGCATTGCGCCAGAGGATGTGGCTCGTATTTTTGATCGTTTCTACAAGGTAGATGCCTCTCGCACGGCCGAAAATGGGGAATCCGGCCTGGGTCTGGCTATTGCGCGCTCGTTGGTGTTGATGCATAACGGCCGTATCTCCGTACAAAGCGCCCTCGGCGCTGGCGCCACCTTCACCGTTGAACTCCCCATAAAAAACAAAGCCTGAAGGTTTGCATAAACCTTCAGGCTCAGAATACCGAAGATGGGTCCAATCTCCAAGATTGGACCCACCTAAACTTCTCTAGAACAGGCCAACCACTTTTCCTGTTTCCAGGTCAACATCCACATCGTAATAAGCGGGGCGGGTAGGCAGACCGGGCATGGTGCTCATTGTGCCCAACAGCGGGTAGAGGAAGCCCGCGCCCACACTGGCCCGCAAATCCCGAATGGGTACGATAAAGCCGGTCGGCGCGCCCTTCAAATTCGGGTCGTGGCTGAGGCTGAGGTGGGTTTTCGCCATGCAGATTGGCAGATCGTCAAAGCCGTTTTTGGTGTACAGCGCGATCTTCTCTTCGGCTTCTGGTGAATATTCTACGCCATCCGCGCCATACATCTTTTTGGCGATGGTCTCAATCTTCTCTTTGATGCTCATATCGAGCGGATAAAGGAACTGGAAGTTGCTGGGCTGCTCGCAGGCGGCGATGACCGCCTCGCCCAGGGCTACTGCCCCCAGGCCGCCTTCGGCCCAGTGATTGGTCATAACGGCATCCAGCGCGCCCGCTTCCTTGGAAATGCGGCGTACCAGTTCAATCTCGGAGTCGGTGTCATCTTTGAAGCGGTTGACAGCGACGACCACCGGCACGCCAAAGCGCACGGCGTTGCGAATGTGGACGCGCAAGTTACTGCAGCCGGCTTCCAACAGGTCCAGGTTTTCTTCGGTGTAGGCCGGGTCTAACGGCCGTCCGGCCACCACTTTCGGCCCGCCCCCGTGCATCTTCAGAGCGCGGATTGTAGCCACCAGCACCACCACATTAGGCACCAGCCCGCTGTAGCGGCACTTGATGTTGAAGAACTTCTCCATGCCGATGTCGGCGCCGAAACCGGCTTCCGTCAGCACGTAGCCATCTGGCCCCACCAGTTTGAGGGCAATCTGGTCGGCGACGATGGAGGAGTTGCCGTGGGCGATGTTGGCAAATGGCCCGGCGTGGACAAAGGCCGGTGTGCCTTCCAGCGTCTGCATCAGCGTGGGCATGATGGCGTCTTTCATCAACACCGTCAGCGCGCCGCCAATGCCCAGGTCGTCGGCGGTGATGGGTTCACCGGCCCGATTGGTGCCAATCACCATGCGCCCCAGGCGTTCGCGCATGTCGCCCAGGCTGGTGGTCAGGGCCAGAATCGCCATGATCTCGCTGGCGACAGAAATGTCATAACCGGTTTCGCGGGTGAATTTCTCTTCTGGTCCCTTGCCAATGGTGATACCGCGTAGATAGCGGTCGTTGGTGTCTACTACGCGCCGCCAGGTGATGGTGTCTGGGTCTATATCCAGGCGCGCAAAGCGGCTTTTCTCTTCGGCGGTTAGTTTGTTGGGGTCGGTTTTGTCGATGCCTAGTTTGTGAAGGCGGCGCAGCATGACGGGGGCAAAGTGACGGTTGCCTTCTTTGTCAGGCGGGCAGAGCCGGTTGAACAGCGATTCGTCCGATTGGTAGGATTCGTGGTGGATGCGGGTGTCGATGGCGGCGGCCAGCAGGTTGTTGGCGGCGGAGATGGCGTGGATGTCACCTGTCAGGTGCAGGTTGAAGTCTTCCATGGGGATGACCTGGCTGTAGCCGCCGCCGGCCGCCCCGCCCTTAATGCCGAAGGTTGGTCCCTGGCTGGGCTGACGCACGCAGGTGAACACTTTTTTGCCCAGGTGGGCGCCCAGCGCCTGGCTGAGGCCGACGGTGGTGGTGGTTTTGCCTTCGCCCAATGGGGTGGGGGTGATGGCTGTTACCAGGACGTATTTACCGTTGGGTTTGTCGGCCAGGCGGTCGCGGACGGAGAGGCGCACTTTGGCTTTATCACGGCCGTATGGCACCAACTCTTCCGGCAGCAGGCCTACTTCGTCGGCGATCTGGCTAACGGGCAAGGGCACGGCTGCCTGAGCGATTTCGATGTCGCTGGGAACGGGATTCAGTAGATTTTCAAGCTTGTGGGGCATAGTGGTTTTATTTTCTCCTGTAAATTGGGTATATAAAAAACGGCGAGATAACACAGGCGTTATGAATAATGCCTGTGTTTCTCACCGGATTTAGATAAGGGATAGCGGCTGGAGAAAGCGGGAAACGGCCGTGTCGCGGGCACAGTCTGGCTCCCAGCCCTCAGAAGTCTGTGGTTATTCGGCTGACAGGATGTGCAGTTTCGCGTGTGGAATGGTTTCAAACGCGCCACAGTGGAATTTAATGCTAAAGCCATTTTGCAGTATCGGATATGCTTCTACCTGGGCTTTGGTTGTTTCAATCGCATAATCGATCAGGTCCAGGAATCGGTCGCGGTCGTTGGTGTATAAATCTTCGGTGTTGTGTGTGCCCTCGAATGTGATGGCCAACCAGTGAACGGCCGCTTCAGGATGTATATTTTCAATAAGGGCAAAGTTGCGTTGATCATCCTTGTGGATGATTTTTCCAGGTTGATCTCCTTTAATAATCTCACCAAACGGGTCGTCAAGCTCAGAATCTGGGATGTCGTCGTTCAGGTACATCAGTTTTTAATCCTCCTGCGCAAATTACTGCCTGTGAAAAACGTCACAGAGGGATTGTAACATGAGGTTTGGGAGGTGGTCAACGCGCGTTAACCGCCGTGCCGGAATCAGGTATCAGGTTATCTGGGGCAAATATCTTACGTGGCTCTTATGGAAGGCGGGTATGATAACGGCCGTTAAAAAACCACCACTTTCTGTAACAATCAAATAAATTCGCGATTGAAAGTTTTTTGCCTACAATACAGGGAGAAAGAGTCTAAACATTTGTAAGAGGTTGAAACCATGACAGTTGAAGAGAACCAAGCCACTGAAGCCTTTAACTTCAAGACCGAAGTCAAACAAGTTCTGCACATTTTGGTGCACTCGCTGTACAAAGATCAGGATATCTTCCTGCGCGAGCTCGTTTCTAATGCCTCCGATGCCCTGACCCGGCTGCATTTCGAGACGTTGACGAACCGGAACATCCTCGACCCGGACGCTGAGCTGGCCATCCATATTGATGTGCCGGAAACTGAGGAAGGCGAGCCGAAGAAAATAGTCGTGCGGGACAGCGGCATTGGCATGACGCGCGAGGAATTGATTCGTAACCTGGGCACGATTGCCCAATCGGGGGCGCGCGAGTTCCTGGCGAAGATTAGCGCGGGCGAT
>Ga0116151_10005697_pt1 | contig 10683 bp, 5 predicted proteins | sample AD_UKC117_MetaG_FD_89893 | JGI IMG/M metagenome (GOLD analysis project Ga0116151, IMG submission 89893) | Active sludge microbial communities of municipal wastewater-treating anaerobic digesters from Hong Kong - AD_UKC117_MetaG | ecosystem: Engineered > Bioreactor > Anaerobic > Digestate... | reverse complement strand
TCAGATGGTTCTTCCATCATGGTAGTTGTTGTGTCATTTTCGCTCATGACTAGATTCTCCTACGCAGGGTTTAATGTTTGTGCGCTCTGCGCGGACAAGATGGTCAATTGTTCATCACTCGTTGGGGGCAGAACACAGTTCAATTTGTAATTAGACAATGCGCAATTATAACAATGGGCGGTAGACTGTCAACAGGTAAAGGCCAAATTTTCATAAGAATGGTGTGGCGGGCACTGGGGATTTTTGCCTCAGTGTGTATGCTGCGGGATGCCGTCTCAACGAATCTACGGGGTGTTTATTTGGGCCAAACGGAGAGAAAAGGCGGCGAAGGGGTAACGGCCGTTACCCCTTCGGCTTTCCCTGCGAAAAACGGTCTCGATCTAAAAACTAAAACGTCGCTTCCGCTATAGGTTGGTTTGCCGACGCTGATGCCGGTTCAAAATCGTCTGTGGGCAGATTGGCTTCGCGCCGGATCAGATATTCCAGTTCGTCTAGCACGGTAGGGTTTTCGGCCAGAAACACCTTGGCGTTTTCCCGACCTTGCCCAAGCAAGGTTTCTCCGTAACGAAAATAGGCACCGCGTTTATTAACCAGTTCGTGTTCGACGGCCAGGTCCAATACATCACCGACAATGGAAATCCCCTCATTGTACATGATGTCAAACTCGCACTCAGTGAAGGGTGGGGCTACCTTATTCTTTTTCACCTTCACGCGTGTGCGGTTACCTACCACGTCATTACCGGCTTTGATGGCCTGTACACGACGAATATCCAGGCGCACGGACGCATAGAACTTGAGCGCGTTGCCACCACTGGTTGTTTCCGGATTGCCGAACATAACGCCAATTTTAGAGCGCAGTTGGTTGGTGAAGATGACCACGGTGTTTGTCTGTTTGATGGCGCCGGACAGTTTCCGCAGGGCCTGCGACATCAGGCGGGCTTGCAACCCTACGTGGGCATCACCCATTTCGCCTTCGATCTCGGCGCGGGGCACAAGTGCGGCTACCGAGTCCACCACTACCACGTCCATCGTGCCAGAGCGGATCAGGGCGTCGGCAATTTCCAGCGCCTGTTCGCCTGTGTCTGGCTGAGATACATACAGATTGTTGATGTCTACGCCGCAACGTTCGGCATAGGTCGGATCCAAGGCATGTTCCATGTCTACAAAAGCACAAATGCCGCCGCGCCGTTGTGCTTCCGCGATGATGTGTTGGCAGAGGGTGGTTTTACCGGAAGATTCCGGTCCATAAATTTCGATGACTCGGCCGCGCGGCACACCGCCGACACCGAGGGCGATGTCTAGTGATAATGAGCCGGTCGGAATGGATTCTATTTGTAAATGCTGGGCGTCACCCAGGCGCATAATGGTACCTTCACCAAAGCGCTTGGTGAGGGAGTCCAAGGTTTTTTCGAGGGTGGTGTTGCGAGCATCTCCATTGGAATTAGCCATAGTCGGGAGGTCTCCTTCTTGGGAATTATTAGAACTGATAACGGTGCAATGATAGCACGCATGTTCTAACTTGTCAACATTAAAACGCGCTTGTAGAACACGTGTTCAGAAATTTGGAGTTGGCGCTTCGGAAGGCTTTTTACTCGACTGATTGGACAATCGTCTGAAGATCGGCGGCATTGTCTAGTCTAGCCGCTGCTGGAGGATTTTTGACGGCGAATGAGACTAAGGAGGGCGGGGATTTCACGGCCGTTTAGCAGCAAGTTAAAGATGACGTAAGCGGCCACACCTGCGGTACCAGCAACTACGAGGAAGAGAAGCGGCTGATTGATAACCCGACCAATGCCCAGAATAACCAGGCTCATGCCCAGCGTTGCCAGGAATGTGCGGCCAAAGCTCAGCCCCAACTCTTTCCAGTCCAAGCCTTGAAGCCGCCGATGATTAAGGTAGAGCAGAACGGCCGTCTGCGCTGTAAAAGCAATCGAGCTAGCCAATGCCAGTCCCCCAACTCCCAGAGCATCAACCAGCAAATACGCCAGGACGATGTTCGTCAGGAGCCATCCCAGAGCCACGAACATGGGGGTCTTCGTGTTGTGCTGGGCGAAAAACAGCCGGGCAGCAATTTCGAGTGTCGCTTCGCTGACTACCCGCACACTGAAAAAGACGACAATGCTGTACACAAGCTGCGTAGATTCGGACGTAAACGCGCCGCGCTCCAACAACACGCTAATGGCTGGGCGCCCCAACAGAATCAACAAGGCAGCCGCCGGCACAGTGAGCATCCAAATGATGCGCAGGCCGGTGGAGGCTACGCGTTTCAGTCCAGCCAGATCGCCGCTGTTGAAGAACTCGGCCATGGTGGGGAACAACACCAGGGCAACGGCCGTGCCAAACAGCGTTTCCGGCAGCTGCTGCAAATAGTAACCGTAAAAATAACCGGACGTGGCGCCATCACTTAGCCCGGACGTAATACGGATGATGAACAAATCGGCCACTTGTACCGCCCCCAGCGTGACGATGCGCGGCCCCATCAACCGGATAATTTCGTGGACGCCGGGTATATTCAGACCCAGCGACGGCCGTAAATGCACGCGGTAGCGCCACAGACCAGGCAGTTGAATGAGCACGTGCAATACAGCCCCAATAACTGTACCCCAGGCAAGGCCATAAATGCCGAGACTAGGCACAAGAAACAGCAAACCCAGCACATAGCCCACATTCAGGGCGATAGGGGCGAGCGCTGGCAAGATGAAATGCTGATGGGCGTTAAGGATGCTGCTCAAAACGCCGCTCACGCCAAATATGGTGGTTTGCACCAAAATAATGCGCATCAGACCCGCCGTCAGCATTTGCATTTCTGAGGTAAAGCCGGGCACCAGGATGTGGCGAGTGATCCAGGGAGCAAAAAGTGCGCCCAGTGCGGAAATGCTGCTCAGGGCAAGCAGCACCAGCGTGAGAATGGTGTTGGCTAAACGGCCGCTTTCCCGGCTCTTCTCACTGTTCAAATAAGCCGAATAAACAGGGATAAAAGCGGCAGCCAGCGCGCCGCCGGAAATCAAGGTTACAAAGACTTCTGGCAGCTGATTGGCGGCAGTAAAGGCATCATAAGCCCTGCTTGTGCCAAAGGTGGCTCCAACCAGTTGTGTGCGTACCAGGCCGAAAATTTTGTCGATACCCAGCAGCACAATCACGATGACGGACGATTGCAAAAGGTGGCGTGCACGGTTCATGGGCGAGGATTGTACCTTCCTCTAAAGAGGGGGCAAATGACTGTGTGGTCAGGGGGGAGACGGCCGTTCGCCTGTAAGCCGGCTCAGAATATGTTGGTAATGGTCGGCCGCCAGCAGCAGGCGCTCATCTGTAGCTGTATCGGCCAGACGGCGGTAATCGGCCGTGGCTTCGGGGTAGTGGCCCAGGTAGGTGTGGCTAAGTCCGCGATAGAAATAAATCCACGGATTCGGCTGCTCCCCCTGAAGCTGCAGCGCCCTGTCGAAATCGGAAATAGCGTCCGTATGCTGGTTGAGGGCGAAGTGGGCCTGTCCGCGTCCCCAATACGCCTCGTCCAGTCCGGCATTCCGGCGAATCGCTTCATCGAAAGAAAGGATGGCCTCCTGATAACGGCCGTCTTCCAACTGCGCGATGCCTGCCCGGTAATGCGCCTGACCCTGCTCGGCGCGTAGAGAGAAACGGCCGTTTGCCAGCCCTCCCAACGCCAGCATGCCTGCAACCAGAATGCCTGCCAGCGCCAGCCTGCGCCCGGTATGTGGGGGTGGCGATGCCGTTTCGGCGGCTACGGGAACGGCCGTCGTGGCTGCCGAAACGGCCGTTGTGGCTGCCGAAACGGCCGTGGTGGCTGCCGAAACGGCCGTGGTGGCTGCCAAAATATCACCCAAAATCTCCTCCGCCACCACAGCCTGCCCTTTTTCGATGATGCGGGGCAGCAGCGCCAGGCTGCGTTCCGCCGCCGACCGGGCCTCCAGTAGTTCGCCTGCTTCGAAGGCCACCACGGCTCTTGTCTGCCAGAGCAGCTGCTCGTTCTCGATAGCCAGCGCATTGTAGCTATCTGGTCTCACGAGAGAGAGCCATTCCTGGGCTACGGCCGTTCCCCGGCCAAAGCGCGCTGCAAAACTGGCCGCTGCCAGCACGTAGGCGGCGGGGGGAACGGCGGCGGATTGGATGTGGAACGGCCGTAAAGCCATATCAAGATGGTAGCCCGCCAGCGGGATGTCCAGACTGTCCAGCGCTTTCAGATGGGCCAGATAATGGCCTACCTGCGCCTCCTCCGCCTCTGGCGGAAGCTGGCATAGCACCTCCAGAAGCTGCGGGTCCAATTCCCGCGGCCGCTGTCCACGGATCGAGGCCGCAACCAGCAAGTTAATCGCGGCGCGGCGAGGAAAGTGTTCTTTTTTTCGCAGCAGGGCGATAAGCTGAGCGGCGTCCGTGGTGGCGCCGCGAAAGCGCATGGGAAACAGGGTGAAGGGGAGAATCGCCAGCGGACAGTAAGCCAGCAGAAAGGAAGCCTGGGCCAGCCAGAACGGCAAGGCGACGTGGGCCAGTTGGGCGCGGATGAAGAGGGTAACGGCCGTTTGTGCCAATGTCGCGGCCGGTCCGCCCAAAATAAACAAGATAAGCCGCACGCGCAGGAAACGGCCGTGGCGCGGAATACAAAACGCATTGCCCTGCCACTGCAGCACACTGCGCGGCATAAAACGCAGCCGTGTGCCCCTCAGTTCCCGCGCCAAACGCCACGGCCCCACCGTTACCAGCCTGAACTCCAAGCCCGCCAGCGCTGCGCCCCACAAATGCCCCGCTTCATGAATGGCCAGCGTTAGCCACAGCACCAGCGGGAAGCTAACCCCCAACACCAGTAAAAAGAACCATATCCCCGGATCGGCATACATAGGGCCGGGCAGCCGAATGACAATAAAGATTGCCACTAGCGCCGCTGCGGTAGCGATCACCGAAGGCCCCAAACTTTTCAGCCGATCACCCAGATGTACACGCTTGTTTCGTCTGGCCTCCACAAAAACAGATGGAGTGATCGACAAAAAATCCCCGCCATGTCCCGCAGAGGCAGCGTTAATTTGCGTATCGCCGGAAGTCAAGTCTGTTGCCAAAAACCCCGTCCTTCATCAACCCGTCATCGGCCCCACCGCCTGGAGGGCTAAATGGTATCATGTGTTCGTCGTAAAACTTTATATCTTGTAGAATTCTAAACAATAACTTAATTCGTGTGAGCGTTTCTTTGTATATAAAGGAGAGACAAATGTTTGCAATACGTGAGAACTGGAGACGTATAGCGCGGGTGATGGTTTTGGCTGTCGCCCTTGTTCTGTGTATTGGCGTGGCGCAACTGTCAGCACAAGAGCCTACGCCGGCACAGCCAGACACCCCGGCCGTGGACGAGTACGGGGTTCCTTTAGAAGCCTCTATTGTCAGCCAGGAACAAACACCGACTAGCATTCACACCATCACAGAAATTCCTGTACAGATGGATACCTTTGCCACTTCCGGTATACCGGAAGGGCAGCCCCCGGCGGCATTCACCAACTACGGCAACCGGACCGATTTACGCCTCGGTTATAACGTTAGCAGCGGTAACGGCGCTCAGCGCATTTATCTGTTGTTTAACGTGGCTGGCGCCGGTATTCCCAGCAACGCCACGATTAACTCTGCCACCTTCAGAATTTGGACGAGCGATTCGGCCGGCAATATGGGCTTTGAAGCCCGCCACTTAAGCTCCAGTTGGAACGAGTTCTCTCTAACCTGGTTAAGCAATCGGCCGGAATGGGGCGGCTCTCTCGGCACTGGGGTGATCTCGGCTGGTGCAGGAGAGAAAACAGGCGATGCCACAAGCCTCGTGCGGGAATGGGTGTCTGGGGCGCATCCCAACAATGGCGTTATTATCATTGGTAATGAGGGCACGGCTGCCCCATTTGAACGTGTCTTTTTTGCCCGCGAAGCGGCTAACGGTTTGTATGCCCGCCTGATGGTCGATTGGACCATCGCCGTGGACAGGACGCCGCCAGAATCGACTATCACGCAGCTGCCACAGTTCTCACCTGCAAATTTCAACGTGACCTGGTCTGGTACTGACTTTGGGTCGCCTGCTACCGGTATTGCCTATTGGGATCTGGATTTCAGCACCGATGGCGTGAATTGGGCGCAATGGATTCGCGGCACGACGAGCCAGAGTGCTACCTGGTCGGGCGCTAACGATGGGGTGCGTTACTTCTTCCGGGTACGGGCCGTGGATAGAGCCGGCAATGTGGAAAGCTTCTCACGTAACGTGTCGCAGCAGCAAACCAACACGACCGCCGATGCCGTGCCGCCGACAGTCAGCCTGCAGAATTTGCCCCAGTTTACCTATGATCCAGGCTTTCCTATTACATGGACCGGCGGGGACAACCGCAGCGGGGTGCGCCAGTATGAGGTGCAGTTTAATGTGGATGGAGGTCCGTGGCAGTTTGGCGAGATCTTCCAACTTGGCGATGGGCAGCACACGCGCTATGCCACGGGCGCAGTGAATGGCGAAACCTATGGCATCCGAGTGCGCGCCACTGATCAGGTGGGTAATACCGGGCCGTGGAGCAACGAGTCGTATACGACGGTGTATACGACGCCGCCTTATCCTAATGCTCGAGTACTGCCGTTTATACCGGCAAACGGTATCCCGGGCATCTCGGTTGATACGTCGTTTACGCTGACCTGGAGTATTCAGGCGGCTCCGGGAACGTCGGTGATCGATCAGACGAACGTCTTCTATTCATGCGATGGCGGTCCGTGGACGGTGTGGTTGCAAAATGCTTCCGGCACATTTGCCACTTTCGACTCTACGGCGAACACGATTGGCTGTAACCAAAATGCCAGTCTGCATGTTTACAGGTTTGAGGCGACTGGCAAGGCGCTTTATCCGGGTAATGTGACGCGGATAGAACAGCAGACGCAGCAGGCAGAAACGTCTGTTGTCGTCGATCCGAATGAGACGATGCAGGTTCAGGCTTACATGCCGGTTGTGGCGAATGGACCGGGCACGGCCGTTTCCAGCCAGCCCGCCGCTGTGACTTCCACCCTCACCATCACAGACGGCGAGTAATCTGCCACCTCCTGACAATTCAGGCAAACGAAAAGGGCGCACGGCCGTGCGCCCTTTTTTCTTTCTTCCGACTAGATGAATAATTCAACTGCCTGAGATAAAATAGCCCCTGTGAGGCAGATACCCGGAAGAAACGTATGATCCAAGACATTGGTCGCATTACCCTCAAAGACACCGCTGAATGGCTAAAAGTTGTCCTGCCCGTTCGGCGGAACTGGCTCTTGCTGGCAATTTTTAGCGTGGCTCTGGTGGTCTGGGTAGTCATGACGGGGTGGATGCTGGTGTTTCTGATCCGAGATGTGATTCTGTCTGGGGCCAGATTTGCCTTTATTCTGGGCACCATTATTGTGCTGTGGTTGGTAGTCTGGTACTTTGTCGGCCGTTCTTTGGGACGGCGTTGGCAGTATTTCGCCGCCGGCCGTGAAATCTTATTCATCAACAAAGAGCGGCTCATTATCCGGCGGCCAGTTTCGATTTTAGGCTCGACAGAGGCGTTTGACATGCATCATGTACGCCCGCTTTACATGAGCGAAAAGCATCACTGTCCCACGTTCGATTATGGCAGCCAAAAGGTCTATCTGGGCACAAGCCTGACCCAAGACGAAGCAGAGCGACTTATCAAGACCCTGAACACACTTTATTTTCGGGGGTATGATGCGAACTTCGACGATTAACGGCCGTTCCCCTGGCCCGCTTTTTCGCAGCTAACCCATGCGTAGTATCGCTGAACGAATCGCCGCGTACATTCCGGTCACCCTGGCGCGGCAAATCATACAGGAGGGGCTGCCCGCGCCCGGACAGCCGCGTTCCTTCCCCGCTGCTGCCCTCTTTTCCGATATTTCCGGCTTTACGGCCATGTCCGAAGAACTGGCCTCCGATGGGCCGCGCGGCGCAGAAGAGCTAAACCGCGTCCTGCTCACCACCTTCACCGCCATGATCAACGTCATCCACGAACTGGGCGGCGCGGTGAGCCATTTCTATGGCGATGCGATGTCGGTCTATTTTCCGGCGCTGGGCGGCGAGACAGCCGCACAAGACGCCGCCCTGCGCGCCCTGGCCTGCGCCCAAATGATGCAGCAGCTTATGCGCGCCAGCTTTGGCCGCGCCGTCACCAATCGCCCGCCGGGTAAAAACCCCATCTTCCCCCTGACCATCAAAATCGGCGCGGCCTACGGCCGTTGCCAGGAAATGATCGTCGGCGACCCGGCCCAAAGCCTGGAGTTTGTGCTGACGGGTACGGCCGTTGATCAAGCCGCCGCCGCCGAAAAAATCGCCCAGGCCGGGGAAGTGGTCGCCAGCCGGGAGATTGTGGCCCTGGCCGGGCTGCCCGATTTATGCCCCGCCGGCGACTTTTGCGTGCTAAACGGCCGTGTGCCCATGCCTCCCGCCCAGCCCATCCTCGATTGGTCCCGGTACGACGAAGCGCAGCTAGAGCGCCTCAGCCAGGCCGCCAGAGCCTTCATCCCGCCCGTACTCACCGAGCGGCTGGCCGCCGGTTACACCGCCGAACTGGCCGAACACCGACCCGTCACCAGCCTGTTTGTGCAGTTTGAATACGCCAACGCCCCCGACGCCAGCTCCGACATCGAAACGGAGGAAATGGCGCGGCAAATTCAGGCCTACTACCAATGGGCCAGAGGCGTGGTGCGGCGCTTTGGCAGCCACAATGCGCGTATCAACCGCGTCCTCACCGGCGACAAGGGCAACCAGTTACACATCATCTTTGGCGCGCCAGTCGCCCCGGATGCTCCCGATCAGGCCATCCGCTGCGCTCTGGCCCTGCTGCGCGAGCAGCCGCCCTACATCGCCGTGCAGCGCATTGGGCTGGCGGCGGGCAAGGTGTTTTCTGGCCCGGTCGGTTCGACGGCGCGGCGCGAGTACACCGTCGTCGGCGATGTGGTGAATTTGTCGGCGCGGCTGGCACAGGCTTGCGCCCCCAACGAGGTATTGACCGGCCCGTCTACGGCCGTGCGCGTGCAAACGGTCTTCGAGTTCGATGTGCTGCCGCTGCGCCAATTCAAGGGCAAGCAGCAGGAGATGACCCCCTACCGGCCGTTGGGCGAACGGCCGTCTACCACCCAATTGCAAGTCTACTTTGGGCATTGGGAACGGCCGCTCATCGGGCGGGATACCGAGCTGGATTTGCTTCTGGGCGGCATGGATGCGGCCCTGCGGCGCGTGGGCGGCGTGGCGGCCATCATTGGCGCGGTGGGCGTGGGCAAAACCCGCCTGTTGGCCGAGGGCATCAAGCATTGGCTGGCCGCCGGGGGTGTGGGCGTGGTCGGCGTGTGCCAGCAGCACGTCAGCGACACGCCCTATGGACCCTGGGTAAACATCTGGCGCGATTTTTTCAATTTGCGGCCCAGCATGGAGCCGCAGAGCCAGGCGGAGGAGGTAGTCCGGCGCACGCGCGCCCTGGTTCCCGACTGCGACGACGACGTGTATCTGTGGGGCGAAGTGCTGGGTTTGCCGCTGGCCGTGCCTCCGGCCATCGAAGCTCTGGCGGCCGAAGTGCGCCAGGCGCGCTTTTTTGCCCTGACGCGCCGCTGCTTCCAGGCCGCCGCGCAGGAAAAGCCGCTGCTGCTGGTGCTGGAAGATGCCCATTGGGCCGACCAGACGAGCCTGGCGCTTTTGGACGATTTGACCCAATCATTGGAGGGACAGGCAATTTTTGTGGCCGTCACCTTCCGGCTGTTGGAGGAACTGCATCTGGCGACGTTGGAACGGCCGTCGTGCATCCCCATCATCCTGGGCGATTTGTCGGCGACGATGGCCCGCCGCCTGCTGCGGGAACTGGTGGGCGTGCCCACCTTGCCGGATGCCGTGGAGCAGCATCTGGGCCTGCGTGACCGTGACGGCCGTGACAGCCCGGTCAGCCCGCTGTTCCTGGAAGAGTCGGTGAACATGATGCTGAGCGCGGGGGTGCTGAAGGTAAACGGCCGTGTGCAGGTAGACGAAGACAAACTGGCCGATCTGCAAATCCCCGACACCATTCACGGGCTGCTGCTGGCGCGATTAGACCGCCTGCCGCCTTCCAGCCGCGACCTGCTGCAAGTGGCCTCGGTGATTGGGCGCGAGTTTGCCCTGGAGCCGCTGGAAACCATCGCCGGCGGTGTGCCGCGCCCGGAAATGTCGGCCTTGCTCAGCCAACTTTCGGCCGAGGAAATGACGCAGTTGGTGACGGCCGACCCGGAATGGATTTATCTCTTCCAGCACGCCCTGACGCACGAAGTAGCCTACGAAAGCCTCTCTTACGCGCGGCGGCAAACGCTGCATCAGGCGATGGCCGACTGGCTGGTGGGGCGGTTTGGGGAGAATTTACGGCCGTATTACACCCTGCTGGCCTACCACTACAACCGCGCCGGCATCCACCCGGAAGGGCTGCATTACGCCCTGGCCGCCGCCAACGACGCCCGCGACATCTTCTCCAATCAGGAAGCGGTGGAGCTTTACCATCTGGCGGAAGCCCATTTGCTGGCGTTGGGGCGAGAGGAGAGGTGGGAAACGGCCGTGTCCCTCTACCTCTCCCGCGCCCAATGCCTGCGCTTCCTCGGCGACTTCAACGCTGCCATGCAAGACGTCGCTCAAGCCATCGCCCTCGCCGAAACCCACCAAGACTTTGTGCGCCTCGCTCAAGC
>Ga0116151_10005696_pt1 | contig 10684 bp, 7 predicted proteins | sample AD_UKC117_MetaG_FD_89893 | JGI IMG/M metagenome (GOLD analysis project Ga0116151, IMG submission 89893) | Active sludge microbial communities of municipal wastewater-treating anaerobic digesters from Hong Kong - AD_UKC117_MetaG | ecosystem: Engineered > Bioreactor > Anaerobic > Digestate... | reverse complement strand
TACTTCAGATAGAATATATTTTTGAACAGTTTCCATATTGGTAACTCTTAATAGTTCTTTAGGGTTGATTGTTCCATCAGTTAATTGCGTTCCAGCTGTAATTTCTTGTCCCTCTTCAACTCGAGGTTGAACGTTTGAATTAGTTTCATAATGTTTTTCTTCGATGTCATTCTTGATGTAAATAATGAATCTTTCTTCTACAGGCTCAATTCTAGTTACTTTCCCGCTGATTTCCGAAATAATTGATTTTAATTTTGATTTTCTTGCTTCAAATAACTCTTGAACACGAGGTAGACCTTGGGTGATATCTTCACCGGCAACCCCACCGGTATGGAAGGTTCTCATGGTTAACTGAGTACCAGGCTCACCGATTGATTGCGCAGCGATAATACCTACTGATTCTCCAACTTCAGCTTTCTCTCCAGTTGCTAAGTTTTGTCCGTAACATTTACGGCAAATTCCTACTTCAGCAACACAAGTTAAAGCGGTTCTGATGAATACTTTTGTTATGTCTGCATCAGCTACAGTTTTCGCTTTACGAGCATCAATATAATCATTACGCTTTACAATAATTTCATTGTTATTTGGATTAATTATGTCTTGTGCAGCATATCTACCAGCGATTCTTTCTTCAATTGTTTCGATTGTCTTGCCGTCACGGTTAAGGATTTCTTCAACCCATATACCATTATCAGTACCGCAATCTTCAACTGAAATAACAACATCTTGGCTGACATCCACAAGTCTTCTTGTCAAATATCCTGATTCCGCTGTTTTCAAAGCGGTATCGGTAGAACCTTTTCTCGCACCATGGGTTGAGATAAAGAATTCTGACATTGTTAAACCTTCTCTAAATGATGCTTTAATCGGTAACTCGATGGTATCTCCACTTGGGTTTGCCATCAAACCACGCATACCTGCTAATTGGGTAAAGTTTGAAGCATTACCTCTAGCACCAGAATCACTCATCATATAAATATGATTATCATTTTTAAGTTCGTTAATTAAACCTTCTTGGATTTCGTCTTTTGCATATTTCCATTCATCGATAACTAATTTCTTTCTTTCATCATCAGTAAGCATACCCATTTGATATAGGTTGTGGATTTCATCAACCTTATCATCATGTGCAGCTAAAATATCAGCCTTCTTAGAATAAACTTGAACGTCAGAAGCTGCAACAGTAATACCTGCTAAAGTTGAATATTTAAAACCGATGTTTTTCATCTTGTCCAACATTTTTGAAGTTTCATTGATTTTATATTTTTCAAAGATTTTAGCAATGATTAAAGATAAGAATTTCTTTTTGAAAGGATCTACAACTGGCATATCCTTAATTATTGCCGGAATGTTTTGCCCCGGTTTAATAAAGTATTTTGAAGGTGTTTCAATATTAAGGTTCGTTTCAGTCGGTTCATTGATATATGGGAAACTGTCAGGCATAATCTTGTTGAAGATTAGTTTACCTGGTGTTGTCACCATATAATATGAAGTCAAACTCTTTGGAACTCTTTTCATGAATGACAAGATATTATTAGATTGCATAAAACCAATGTCATCGATATCATTTTCTTCTTCAACAAAGTCAACTGCCGGTAATATATGACTATCAATTTTCAAAGCAATACGTGAATGTAAAGTAATATAGTCATTTTCATAAGCCAACATAACTTCATCAAAGTTAGAGAAGTATGAACCTTCTCCCGGTTCTCCAGCTTTTTCCATGGTTAGGTAATAATTACCCAAAACCATATCCTGTGACGGTGTAACGATTGGTTTACCGTCTTTTGGAGCTAGAATGTTATTTGAGGCAAGCATTAAAACGCGTGCTTCAGCTTGAGCTTCTTCTGATAAAGGAACGTGAACAGCCATTTGGTCACCGTCAAAGTCGGCATTAAAAGCTGTTGTTACTAGCGGATGCAATCTGATAGCTTTTCCTTCAACAATCTTAGGCTCAAACGCTTGAATACCTAATCTATGAAGTGTAGGCGCACGGTTTAGTAAAACCGGATGTTCTCTGATTACGTCTTCTAAAACATTCCAAACTCTTTTATCTAGTTTTTCAATCAGTGATTTTGCATTTTTAAGATTTGAACTGATGCCTCTTTCAATCATTTCTTTAATAACGAAAGGTTTGAATAAAGTCACAGCCATCTCTTTAGGAAGTCCGCATTGGTACATTTCTAGATCAGGTCCAACTACGATAACGCTACGACCACTATAGTCAACACGTTTACCTAATAGGTTTTGACGGAAACGTCCTTGCTTTCCTCTCAACATGTCAGATAATGATTTTAAAGCACGATTTCTTTCAACAACCATTTTTCTTCCACGTTTTGAATTGTCGATCAAAGCGTCAACCGCTTCTTGCAACATACGCTTTTCATTCTTTGTAATCAAATGTGGAGCGTTTTGTTGGTATTGACGTTCTAAACGTTTGTTACGGTTTAAGATTCTTCTATATAAATCATTAAGGTCAGTCGTTGCGAATCTACCACCATCAAGTTGTACCATCGGTCTTAAATCCGGTGGAATAACAGGAAGAACTTCTAAAACCATCCATTCAGGTTTATTGTCTGAATTATTAAATGCTTCAACAACACTTAATCTCTTAACAATTTTTTCTCTTCTTTGTTTAGATGCTGTTTTCAATTCGACTCTTAATCTTAAAGTCTCTTCTTTTAAATCTAGTTTTTGTAATAAATATTTAACCGCTTCTGCACCTGTTAACGCTCTAAATCTTGAACCGTATTCAAAATACTTATCAGTATATTCTCTTTCTGATAAGATTTGTTTGAATTCAAGGTCAGTATCTCCAGGTTCAACTACGATATAAGAAGCTAAATACACAACTTCTTCTAAATCTTTAGCCTTAATATCCAATAGGATAGCTAATCTAGAAGGAGAGTTTCTTAAGTACCAAGCATGAACCACTGGAGCTTTTAGCTCGATGTGTCCCATTCTTTCTCTTCTTACTTTTGCCTCTGTAATTTCTACACCGCAGTTAGGACAAACCTTACCAGGGTGTGAACTCTTTTTTGATTTGTTTGAACATGCACATTGATAATCCTTAGTAGGTCCGAAAATTCTTTCACAGAATAACCCATCTTTTTCTGGTTTCAATGTACGGTAGTTGATAGTTTCATGTTTCGTTACTTCTCCGAAAGACCAACTTCTAATTTCTTCAGGGGAAGCTAATCTAATCTTCAAATGTGAAAATTTTTGACTCATACCATATCCTCCTTACGATTGAAATCCAAATTTTGTGATGTAATCATCTGTTTCATTGTCTACTAAGCTCTTATCCACTTCATTAGCTCCAGTATCCTTATTAATAAGTTCAACATAGATTCCTAAAGACCTTAGTTCTCTAGTTAAAACTCTAAATGATTCCGGTAATGATGGTGATGGAATTGGTTTGCCGTCTGTAATGGCTTTAAAGACTTTGTTTCTTCCGATAATATCATCAGACTTAACAGTAAGCATCTCTTGTAGTGTATAAGCTGCACCATATGCTTCTAAAGCCCAAACTTCCATTTCTCCGAAACGTTGTCCACCATTTTGGGCTTTACCACCCATAGGTTGTTGAGTAACCAACGTGTATGGTCCAACACTTCTTGCATGCAATTTATCGTCAACCATGTGGTCAAGTTTAATCATATACATAACACCAACGCTGACTTTATTATCAAACTTACGTCCTGTGCGTCCATCATATAAAACATATTTACCATCAGGAGACATTCCTGCTTCAGCCATAATTTTATCTAGGTCATCTTGTTCAACTCCGTCAAATACCGGTGTCGCAACATGAATACCCAATTGCTTAGCGGCCATACCTAAATGGATTTCCAATACCTGTCCAATGTTCATACGTGAAGGAACCCCTAGCGGATTCAACATGATATCGATTGGTGTGCCGTCTTCCAAATATGGCATATCTTCTTGTGGCAATATTTTTGAAATAACCCCTTTGTTACCATGACGTCCGGCCATCTTATCACCTTCAGAAATCTTACGTTTCTGAACGATATAGACTCTAACTGACATGTTAACACCAGGATTTAATTCATCTTTTCCTCTAACGAAAACTTGGACTGAGTGAACAATTCCGCCACCGCCATGAGGAACTCTTAATGATGTATCTCTAACTTCACGTGATTTCTCACCGAAGATAGCTAATAATAATTTTTCTTCAGGAGATGGATCTGTTTGGCCTTTAGGTGTTACCTTACCAACTAAGATATCTCCCTCTTTTACTTCTGTACCAGGGATAATAATTCCGTCAGCATCCAAATAACGACGGCCATCTTCACCAACGTTTGGAATTTCACGAGTAATTTCTTCTTTACCTAATTTTGTATCTCTAGCTTCGATTTCATATTTTTCAATATGAATAGAAGTATATACGTCATCTTGAACCAATCTTTCATTCATGATAACAGCATCTTCATAGTTATAGCCATTCCATGTCATGAAGGCAACGACTACGTTTCTACCGATAGCTAATTCGCCTTTATCCATTGATGGTCCATCTGCGATTATATCTCCAGCTTTTACTGTTTCACCAACAGCAACAATTGGAGTTTGGTTAATACAAGTTCCTTGATTAGATCTTAAGAATTTAAGCAATTCATGTCTTTCAAGTTCGCCTTGATCAGTTCTGATTCTGATTTCTCTACCGTCAACATACTCAACCACTCCATCATTCATAGCGATTACGCTGGTTCCAGAGTCATGAGCCACTTTATATTCAATACCTGTACCTACAAATGGCGCTTCAGGTTTTAATAGCGGAATAGCTTGACGTTGCATGTTCGCACCCATTAATGCACGATTGGCGTCATCATGCTCTAAGAATGGAATTGAAGCCGTTGATACGGATACGATTTGTTTTGGAGAAACGTCCATGAAATCGCAACGATGTTTATCGAAGATTCTAGTTTCACCATTTTGTCTAGCAACTACACGATCTTCTTTTATCGTCATATCATCATTTAAAACAACGTTTGCTTGAGCGATTACAAAATCACGTTCTTGGTCAGCTGTTAAATAATGAATTTCATCTGTAACTCGACACTTCTTCTTATCTATTTTTAAATAAGGTGTTTCAATAAAACCATATTTATTTACTTTTACATAACATGCCAAAGAGTTGATCAAACCAATGTTTTGACCTTCTGGCGTTTCGATTGGACAGATTCTGCCGTAATGGCTTTGATGAACGTCACGAACTTCAAATCCGGCTCTATCTCTAGTTAAACCACCAGGTCCAAGAGCGGAAATTCTTCTTTTGTGAGTCAATTCGTCCAAAGGATTTGTTTGTTGCATAAATTGTGACAACTGACTGCTTCCAAAGAACTCTTTTATAGAAGAAGTAAGTGGTCTGATATTGATTAAGTTTTGTGGAGTGATAGTTTTAGGATCTTTTGTTGACATTCTATCCTTAACATTTTTCTCCATTTTTGCCAAACCAATACGGAATTGGTTCTTCAACAATTCCCCAATTAATCTTAATCTTCTGTTTCCTAAATGGTCGATGTCATCTAAATTGCCAACACCATTAAATAGATTAAGGTAATAAGAGATACTTGCTAATATATCTGAAGTTGTAATATGTAAAGCAACTTCAGCTGAATTATTACCGATAAGTCTGATTCTTTGAGTTTCTCCTGAATCATCTTTAACATCAACATTTAATACTTCAACGAAAGTATTTCTTACGATGTTTTGAACGAATGATTCATCTTCAGTATCTGGAGCTAACTCATTACGATTTTCACGATCAATAATTTGTTTTAGTTCTTTTTCTAAATCCTTATCAAAGGTAATCTTTTGTAATAAAGCTACTTTATTTTTAGAGATTAAATCTAAACTGCTATAATCTAATTTAGTTGATTTACTGATAACTACTTCACCAGTATCAGGGTTAATTAAATCCTTACTCAATTTAACTGTCATATCTTTATCAAGCAGTGATTTAACACGATTTACAACATCTAGTTTTTGGTTAACTTTAAAACGGCCAACATCAGCTAAATCATAACGCTTTTCATCAAAAAGTCTAGATACGAAGAACTCTCTTGCACCTTCAATAGTTGCAGTTTCTCCTTGTCTGATTTTTGCATAAACTTCTTTCATAGCTTCTTCAGCATTTTGAGTTAAGTCTTTTTCAAAAGTGTTGTCTAGCAATTCATGTTCGCCAAAAATATCAACAATTTGCTTCTTGGTTGAGAAACCTAAAGCTTTAATCATCGTTGATAACAATATTTTCTTTGATCTATCTATTTTTGCATATATGATATCTTTTGAGCCCATTTCATATTCTAACCAAGCACCTCTTGTTGGGATAACTTGGCCTAAATATTTGCGGTGTAAAGTTTTTTTATCTACTTCTTCTGAGAAGAAAACTCCAGAAGATCTAACGATTTGCGATACTATTACTCTTTCAGAACCGTTGATGATAAATGTTCCGACTGGTGTCATCATTGGGATGTCGCCCATAAAGATTTTATTTTCAACAATATTGTCGTTAGAAAGAACTTCTCCAGTTTTTGGATCAATTATATCTTTATTTTTTAATCTTACACTTACTTTTAGCGCTCTTGAATAATTCAGATCTTTTTCTTTACACTCATTTACACTATATTTAGGTGGTTCAAATTCAAAATCTCCAAAATATAGCTCCACATCACCATTGAAGTTGGTAATCGGAGAAATATCCGCGAACAGTTCTTCTAAGCCGGTCTTCATAAACCACTCAAAAGATTCTGTTTGCACCTCGATTAAGTTTGGTAATTCGACATTGGATTTGACTCGGGAATAATTTCTTCTTTCTCTGGTCTTACCGTATTTGACGGTTTTGTAATTCACACAATCACCTCATAAACTAGATTTTGGATATGTTTTTTTTATGAAAACATATGAAAATGCAAAAATGCGCATTCTATCGCATTTTAATATTTTATCACAATTGAACAAGTCAGTCAATTATTTAATGCATTTAATTATATAATAACCACTTTTTTTATTTATCACTTCAACAGAAGAAAAAACTTCTTCACATTTCTTGATTGCCGATGGAGCTCCGTGCTTTTTATTCATGACAAAGTAAAAAGACCCGCCAACCATCAAATGGTTTTTAGCTCCTTCAAATATTGAGTAAACTACGTCTTTTCCAGCTCTAATAGGCGGATTGGAAATAATAAGATTAAATTCATCTTTTACTTCACTAAATCCATCACTAAAAAATACATTTACAGATACTTTGTTCTTTAAAGCATTTTTTTGGGTAAGTTTTATAGCTCTATCATTGATATCGATCATTGAAACATTTGATTTAGGATAAAAACTGTTATAAATGATTCCTAGAGGTCCATATCCGCAACCAACGTCCAATACATTTTTCTCTTCTTGGTCTAGAACAGATTCGATTAATAATCTCGAACCAAAGTCTAAGCCTTGTTTTGAAAATACTCCGTGGTCGGTTAAAAACGAGAAAGACTTCTCTCTTATTTTAATTAGGACTTCTTTTTCATTTGATTTTAAAGTGTCATTCTCTTTAGTATATTAATGCGACATAACTGTTCTCCTACTTAAAAGACTAAAAACCTGAGATATTCTCAGGTTTATGCGTCCTTACTTTAAGCAATTACTTTAATTCTACTTTAGCTCCAGCTTCAACTAATTTGTCAGCTATTTCTTTAGCTTCGTTTTCTTTAACTTTTTCTTTAACAGCTACTGGTGCTGAGTCTACTAATTTTTTAGCTTCGATTAATCCTAAACCAGTTAATTCTCTGATTACTTTGATAACCTTAACTTTTGATTCTCCAGAGTCAACTAACATTACGTTAACTTCTTTTGGACCTTCATCTACAGCTTCTTCAGCTACTGCAACAGCTGGACCAGGTGCTACTGCTGTTGGATCGATACCGAATTCTTCTTTCATTGCATCGATAAGAGCTTTAATTTCTAAAATATTCATTTCCTTTAATGATTCGATAAAATCTTTAGCGTTTAATTTTGCCATTTTAATTTCCTCCTAATTAGTTACTTTCTACAGTTTCTTCTGTTTTTGTTAGCATATCTAATCCGACTGCTAATTCTCTTAATGGTGCTAATAATTGTGTTGCTAACATTGCAAGCAATGTTTCTCTTGGTGGTAATTGTGAAATTTCTTTAATTTGATCTTGATTGTAGAAGTCGCCATCAACAACACCTGACTTGATAACGATTTTCTTGTTTTTCTTTGCAAAAGTATATAATACCTTTGCTGCTGCGATTGAGTCTTCGTACGCAAACACAACTCCGTTTGGACCATTTAAATCTTGAGTTAAGCTGTCATACCCGTTTTCTTTAGCTGCTCTTTTAGAAATGTTATTTTTAATAACAACTATTTCACAGCCAGCACTACGTAGTAAACCACGTAATTCTTCAGTTTTTTCAACCGTTAAACCTTGGTATTCTGCGACAACTATTGATTTTGCACGAGACATTTTTTCAGCGATCTTTTTAACTTCTTCTTGTTTGAAGTTAATAATGTTTTGATTAGCCATTTTAGACCTCCTTATGTCTTTTAAATAGAAAACCTCTTTTTCTTGTCGAGAAAAAGAGGAATAAATAATCTTTATTTATTAGTCTTAATCTCGGTAGGATATTAAGCTAATAAAAGCTCCTACTGTCTTCGATAAAGTTATTTATTTTTTTACTACTTCAACTTTTACACCAGGTCCCATTGTTGATGAAACGCTGACGTTTTTCATGTATACACCCTTAACTGTTGAAGGTCTTGCTTTTCTGATTGCTTCTAAAATTGTATTATAGTTATCTACAAGTTTTGAAGTTTCGAAAGAAACCTTTCCAAAAACAACTAAGATGTTACCAAATTTGTCTACGCGGTAAGTAATCTTACCACCTTTTGAATCTTCTACGGTTTTTGCAATATCCATCGTTACTGTACCTGTCTTAGGGTTTGGCATTAAACCTTTAGGTCCAAGTAAACGACCGATCTTACCTAATGAAGCCATCATATCTGGTGTAGCAATAACTACATCAAAATCAAACCAACCTTCTTTGATCTTTTCGATTAAATCATCTTCGCCAACATAATCTGCTCCAGCATCCTTAGCTTCTTGAGCTTTTTCGCCTCTAGCGAAAACTAAAACTCTTTTAGTTTTACCAGTTCCATGAGGTAAAACTAATGCCCCTCTTAAATTTTGTTCTGCTTTACGAGGGTTTAAGTTTAAGTTGAATGCTAATTCCATTGATGCATCGAATTTTTCAAAGGAAACCGATTTAACTAAATCTATTGCTTCTGTGATGTCATATTTTTTGCTACGATCGACTTTTGCAAGAGCCTCAGAATATTTTTTTCCTTTTTTAGCCATGTTATTTCCTCCTATATTTGGTTTTAGCGGAATGTCCTCCCAATTATATAGTCATTTATATCAAACAACTAATAAACTTAGTCTTTAACGACAATTCCCATGTTTCTTGCCGTACCTTCGATAATCTTAGCTGCCGCTTCGATATCGTTCGCGTTAAGGTCTGGCATTTTTACTGCCGCAATTTCTCTTAATTGATCCCAAGTAATAGTTGCGACTGTTTCTGTTTTTGAGTTTCCTGCACCTTTTTGAATCTTGCATGCTTTCTTTAACAAATCACTTGCAGGTGGTGTTTTTGTTATGAATGAGAATGAACGATCGTCGTATACAGTAAGTACTACTGGGATAATACTACCAACTTGATCTTTTGTTCTGTCATTGAATTGCACGCAGAATTGTTGAATGTTAACGCCTGCTTGTCCCAAAATCGGTCCAATTGGTGGTGCAGGTGTTGCTTTTCCACCAGGAACTTGCAGCTTAACAACGTTTTTGATTTCTTTAGCCACGAAAGACACCTCCTTATTTTCGTGATGTGGTCAAAAGGAAATTATTTTCCTCCCACACTTTGAATCCATTTAACACGCTGCATTATTATATAATAAAAGTAGTTTTTAGTCAAGAATTTTTTACCTGAAAATATATTATTTACTAGATGTCATATTTTGCGGTAATTTCAGCAGGAGTTTTGCTTAATAAAGTGAATATCGGCAACATTCCGAAGAAAATATTCAACGCATATATTCCTAGTATTCCGCCGATAAACAATGGGAATGTCAGATGGAATGCCTGAGTAAAATCCTGTATCTGATTTTGAATAGCATTCAAGACATAAGACATTATTAAATAACCGGTTAAAGACGCTACCGTCGTCAGAGAAATAATTTCTGAGAAGAAGATTTTATAAATGTCTCTCTTTGTCGCGCCTATCGCTCTATATACGCCAATTTCTTTGATACGGCTTAACATGCTGGAACGCATCATGAAGAAAATATATACAATTATACCAACAACAATCACAGCTATTTGGGTCAAACGGCTTGCATTTCTCTGTAACTGAACTTGGGCATAAGTGTCTTTGGCTGCTTCATAAGAATTATATAAATCATATCCTTCTGCTTCAAAATCTTCAATCGCCTGTTCTGGATCATCACTGTAGAACAATAAACCTGTATAGTTATATTGATAGAAGTCATTATGAACGTTTTCAACGATTGCATCATAGAAAGCATCATTTGTTACTATGTAAAAATACTCTATCGTCTTGTCATTAGAATTGCTGACGAAGGTACCTACTACTTCCT
>Ga0116151_10005692_pt1 | contig 10687 bp, 10 predicted proteins | sample AD_UKC117_MetaG_FD_89893 | JGI IMG/M metagenome (GOLD analysis project Ga0116151, IMG submission 89893) | Active sludge microbial communities of municipal wastewater-treating anaerobic digesters from Hong Kong - AD_UKC117_MetaG | ecosystem: Engineered > Bioreactor > Anaerobic > Digestate... | reverse complement strand
TAGGTAATTACGTTTTCAGGTGTTCAGGTGGGCAAGTGTTCAGGTGTTCTGGCCCACTTGAACACCTGAGAACCAAAACACTCATCCACGTCCCGGCAGGACAAAGCCCACCAGCGCGCCGCCAGCCGGGATGTTTTCGGCCCAGATACGGCCGTTATGCGCCGCCACAATCGCCTGGGCAATGGCCAGACCCAGGCCCGCGCCGCCGGCCGCCCGGGTGCGCGCCTGCTCCCCCCGGTAAAACTGCTCAAATATTCGCGGCAGGTCCGCGGCGCTGAAACCGGGACCACTGTCTTGCACAGTAATCAAAGCACCTTCAGGCGTGCGCACGGCCGTTACCCGAATCTCCCCTCCGTCTGGCGTATACCGCAGCGCATTGCTCAACAAATTCGCCAGAACCCGGTTGATTTTAGCCGCATTCAGCCGCACCGGGTCCACGTCGTCGGCCACCTCGCCGACCAGACGCACCTGCCGTTGGGCGGCGATTGGTTGAAATACCTCCAGCGTGTCGGAAACCAGATCGCGTAAGGAGCAGGAAGCCAGCTCTATTTCCAGCCCTCCAGCTTCCAACTGGGCCAGTTCAAACAAATCATCGATCAGGCCATTGAGAGCGATGATGTCGGCTCGCATGGTGCGGTAATAACGGTGCACCGTCGCCGCATCGTCTACCACGCCGTCATGCAGCGCCTCGATCATTGCCCGGATGCTCGTCAACGGTGTGCGCAAATCGTGAGAAGTCCAGGCGATGAGGTCGCGGCGCAGTTTTTCCAGTTCCTCTCGTTCGCGCGCCGCCTCCTGTAGTTGCGTGGCCATCTCGTTGAAAGTGGCCGCCACCTGGGCCACTTCGTCCTGGCCGTGAACGACGGCGCGCGTGCCCAGACGCCCGGCGGCAATCTGCTGCGCCGAATCGGCCAGTTCGCGCAGACCGGTGTTTAGATTGGCAGCCACAAACACGCCAAACGAGGTCGCCACGATGGCCGCAAAGAGCAGCAGCACGCCGCTCAAAATCAGGTCGTGCTGGCTGGCAAACATGCGCTCCGACATGATCCAGACGTTGAACAATGTGACCACGCCTGCCCAACCATATGTCAGAATCAGTGTCAGGCTGAAGGATGGAGAGCGGCGGGCGGCATAACGAAACAAGACGTAGCCGACGCCCAACGAAATCAGAGAGGTTACAGTGAGGGTCATGACCAACTGGGCGACGTCGGCCAGAGGGGCCTGCATCAGCACCTGCATCAGCAGGACGGCGACCAGCAGAGCCAGCAGTGCGCCCAGCAGTAAAATGCGCCACGAGGCGCGCAGCAGCCAGGCGATCGGCCTGTTTTGCTCGAGTGTGTTTACCATGCTTTTTATCCCGGTTCGAATTTGTAGCCAACGCCCCAGACGGTCAACAGCCAGGCAGGATTGCTCGGGTCGGCCTCTATTTTTTCGCGCAGGCGGCGAATGTGGACGGTGACGGTGTTGGGATCGACGTATTCGGAGAAGCCCCACACTTTTTCTAGTAGTTGATCGCGCTTGAAGACCTGGCGCGGGTTGGAGGCCATAAACCAGAGCAGATTAAACTCGGTGGCCGTCAGATCCACGTTTTGGCCGCGCACGGTGACCAGCCGGGTATTGGGGTCGATGGTCAGGTCGGTGAAGGTTAACGGCCGTTGCCCACCCCCGCTACTCATACCACCGCTCGAACGCCGCAGTACCGCCTTCACCCGCGACACCAGCTCGGCGGGAGAGAAAGGCTTGGTCACATAATCGTCGGCGCCCAATTCCAGGCCGTAGATGCGGTCGGTTTCCTGCTGGCGGGCCGTGAGCATGATGACCGGGACGTTCACGGCATCGCCCCGTAACGCCCGCAAGATTGCCAGCCCGTCTATTTCCGGCAGCATCAAATCCAGCACCACCAGAGCCGGCGCCTGATCGCGCACGGCCGTTAACGCCTGACGGCCGTCCCGCGCTACCCGCACTTTGAACCCTTCCCGCTTCAAATACAGGCTTACCACTTCCACCACCGAAGCCTCATCATCAACGACTAAGATATCGCCCAAATCCGTGATGTTGTTTGCCCAGTCCATATCCAACTCCTTATAACCGCAATACCTTACAGACGTCTTACAGAGGATTAAGAAAGTTGTTAGCTGTCAGCTTTTAGCTTTTAGCTGTTAGCGCTTGGCTTATAGCTTATAGCTAACAGCTTACAGCTTATAGCTTACAGCTTCTCACACACAGGCCAGGGGTCTTCGCCGGCCAGCAGGGCGGCCAGGGCCGGGCTATCGGCGTAATGGCCGTGATACGATTCCGGCAGCAGGGCGGCAATGTGGATCATGATGAAGTGGGTGTAAGCCGGCAAATCTTTGGCGCGCACCCGCTCGTCGACGTCGGGCAGGGTAAACGGCCGTCCAATGCGCACTTCTAGCGTCGTCGGCCGCAGCCGTTTGAAGTTTTGGAACAACTTATCGCAGTTAACCAGGCCCACCGGCACGATGGGCACGTTGGCCCGATGGGCCAGAAAGGCCGCCCCGTCTTTGGCAGCCATCAGCTGACCGGAATAGCTGCGCGTCCCTTCCGGCGCCAGGCCAAATACCGTGCCCGCTTCAATGGCGGCCAACGCTTCGCGCAGCGCCTGCCGGTCGGCCTCGCCGCGCACGATGTAGATCGCCCCCAGCCAGGCCATGATGGGGCCAAAAACAGGGTGATAGCGCCATTTTTCCACGGCAAAGAAGCGCCACTTTTGCAGCGGGAAGGTAATGAGCAGAACCGGCGTATCCACGACGCTGGTGTGATTGAGCACGACGAGATACGGCCGTTCAGCCGGAATATGTTCCCGCCCACTCACGGTGATACGCGCCAGCAGAATAGCGCGCACCACCTGCATGGCCAGGCGAATCAGGCGATAACGAAAAAGCATAGGTCTCCTTGAAGCTGTTAGCTGTTAGCTGTTAGCTGTTAGTTGATAGTTGGTAGTTGGTAGTTGGTAGCGCTTGGCTTATAGCTTATAGCTAACAGCTTAAAGCTTATAGCCAACAGCTTTCAGCTCTATTTCTGCCCGAAGGCGATGACTTGCACGGTAACGGCCGTTCCGCCCGGCGGCGCTGCTTCTATCTGAAACGGCCGTGTTTCACCCGGCGGCAGCGGCTCCGGCAGCGTCAGCTTTTGAAAGCCGGCCAGATTGCCCTGCGCGTCGTAGAGGCTAGCGACCAGGATGACGGCGGCAACCGCGTCGCCCACGTTTTGCACCTGCCCGCTGATCTGCGCCCGGTCGCCCTCGGTGGAAACGGCCGTTTCGCTGACGGCCAGGTCCAGGTAGCGCGAGCCTAAATCGACCACGGTGTCGCCCCCGGCAACAGTCACCGACGGCGCGCCAATCTCGGCCGGCGCAGCGGCCAGCAGCACGCCAAACGGCGCGCGTCCACCCGGCGGGATGACGGCGGCCCCGGCCCAGGCGGTAGCCGAGGCGGGGGGGCCGCCGGCCGCGTCAGGCAGTTCCAGCGCCAGAGTCACGTTGTCTACCGGCGCAGCGCCTTCATTCACTACCTCGCCCAGCAGCCATACCGCGCCTCCCGGCGTGCGGTAGGTCTGGATCTGGCTGACGCGCACCTGGATGGGCACGGCCGTACCGATCAGCCCGGTATAATCGACCTGCGTGGGCGGCGGCAAAATCAACGCCTGCCCAATCTGCAAAAGCTGCGGCTGCACGCCGGGATTGAGCGCCTCGATTTCCTCAACGGAGACGCCGCGCGCGATGGCGATGCCCAGCAGGGTGTCACCCTCGGCCACCAGGTAAACGATGGGTGTGGGTGACGGCGTAGCGGTGGGTGACGGCCGTGGCGTGGGTGTGGTTTGCTGCACCACGGCCGTTGGCGGCGCCTGGGTAACCAGGGCCACGCCGATGGGCGGGATAGGGGTGGCGCTGGGGTGCGCAACGGCCGTTCCCCCCGCGTCGGGCGGATCAGATTGGCATTGCACCAGGAACACCAGAGCGGCGATGAGGCAGCAAATCATTCTCTTCTTCATAGACGCCGGGTGAGTATAACGAATTTTAAGGATGGCGCGAACGCCTCACTGGCATGCCTGCCCGGCAGAAGGGTTGTCTGGCTGCGCCGGACGTAATACACTCTGGCTCATCATGGCACAGCTATCCCAGTCTCGTTGGTTGAAGCGCAATGCCCGCCTGGTGCGCGTGGCCGAATGGCTTGTTTTGTTCCTGGCTTTGCTGGGCGCGATCTGGGCAGCCACGCAAAGCGAGGCCGCCCCGCAGCTTGTCTTGCTGAGCCTGCTTACCGTCATCACGCTTAATTTCAGTTTGCCGCCGGAGCGGGGCGCGGCCGGGTTGGCCCCGGTGGTCGTGATGAGCAGCCTGTTGATGCTGGGCCTGGAAACGGCCGTTACCCTCCTTCTCATCAGCATCATTCTGGCCGAAATGGCTCACCCGCTGTGGGACCCGCTGTGGCAGTATGTGGACGTGGCCCGGCCTTCCTGGCGGCAGCGCTGGGGCATTGGCCTGATACACCTGCTCAGCCTGATAGCGGCCGGGCTGGCCTTCCGGCAAATGGGCGGCGTGGCCCCGCTGACCCTTGAATTTGTTGAGGCGCTGGACCTGAACCTGCTGACACTGCTGGCGCTGGTGTACGGTGCGGTTTATTTTGGGTTGATGAGCGCTTTTTGGCTGCTGCGGCGACGGCCGTTCCGCCGTTTCCTGCGCGACAATGCCCTGTCGGTGATTACCTTTGGCTTTCTGGCCCAGCCGTTTGCCTGGCTGGGCAGCATCACCTTTGTGCGCGACGGTTTGCCCACCTTTGTCATCTTTGCCCTGGGCGTTACCGTCTTCAGCGTGGTGGTTTGGCTCTCCTGGCAGCGCCGGTACATCATGGAGCAGCGGCTGGCTCAATTTGCCGCCCTGAACCAGACCGGCGCGTCGCTGCGCGAGACGCTGGACCTGCCTACCGTGCTGGACCGCGCCCAGGCATTGGTTAGCCAGTTGGTGCCGGTCGACAGCTTTACCATCGTTTTGCGCGATGAGGCCGGACGCTGGCAACGGCCGTTCACCACCGAGCCGTCCCCCCCACCCGCCGGCTACGAGCCGGATGACCTGACACAGTGGGTAGCGACAAACGGCCGTGTCCTCGACCTGGACCAACGCAATCTCCACTTTGCCGCCCGTCACCAACTCGCCCTGCCGCAGCCCGCGTCCACTGCCTGGCTGGGCATCCCCCTCACCTCCGCTAACCAGGTAAACGGCGTGCTGGTCTTGCAGCGCCGGCCGCCCAATCCCCCCTTTAACCAATGGCACCGCGAACTGCTGCTCACCATCGCCGGGCAGGCCAGCGCCGCCATCCAAAATGCCCGCCTGTACAGCGAAACCTTACGCCTGTATAACCTTACCGACGAAGCCCTGGCGCAGCGCGTCAAGCAGTTGCAGGCTTTGCTCGATTCCATCCAGGAAGGCGTGCTGATGGTGGACAAAAGTGGGGCCATTGTCCTGATCAACCCCATTGCTGCTGCCTTGCTGGGCCGGGCGGCGCAAGAGTTGTACCGGCAGCAGTTGGATGCGGCGGCGGCGGCCGCGCCGCTGGGCTTTAGCGCCGGGCAGTTAAGCGCGCTGCTGAGGCAAATCCAATCAGGCGATCTGCCGCCCGCCCGCCAGAGCACCTTCAGCGCCGGCAACCTGCGCTTTTTTGTCCGCCAGGAAGCCCCTGTGCTGGCCGCCGACGGCCAGGCGCTGGGCTGGCTGATGCTTTTCCGCGACGTGACGGAGGAGCAAAAGCTGGCCGAACGGCGCACGGACCTGACGCGGATGATCGTCCACGACCTGCGCAATCCGCTGACGACGCTGGTGAGTACCATCAGCCTGTTGGAAACGCAGCCGGAAAACGAGCGCGGCGGCCTGCTGGATACGGCCCGCTACGGCTGCCTGGATATGCTGGACATGGTGGATTCGCTCATGGACATTAACCGCATGGAGGCGGGGCAGTCGGTGGCGGAAGTGGAGGCGATGCGCCTGCCGCCGCTGGTGGCGCGGGTGGTGCAGCGGGTGACGCCGCTGGCGCAGCAGCGCGGCATTACGCTGCAATTTGCGCCGCCGCCGCCGGATTTACCGGCCGTCTGGGCCGATGAGGAATTGGTGCGGCGGGTGCTCATCAATTTGTTGGATAATGCCTTGAAGTTTACGCCGGCGGGCGGGCAGGTAACCGGCCGTCTGCAAATTGAACTGGATCCGGCCAACGCTGCCGAGCCGGGCGTGCGCTGCCTGATCCGCGACACCGGGCCGGGTATCCCGCCGGGCTTTCACGAGCGCGTCTTTGACCGCTTTACGCGCACCAATCAGGATGGCGCGCCGGTGCGCGGAACCGGCCTGGGCCTGACGTTTTGTAAACTGGCGATCGAAGCGCAAAACGGCCGTATCTGGGCCGAAGACGCGCCCGGCGGCGGCAGCCAGTTCATCTTCACGCTACCCGGCATCCCGTATTTTGCTTTGAAGAGTTAGGGAGACTGGAGACTAGAGACTGGAGATTGAACAAGTCTCCAGTCTCCAGTTTCCAGTCTCAAATCTCAAATCCCACCATCAGGAGAAACCATGACATCCCCCAACCCATTTTTACAGCTAGACCGGCAAATGGTCGGCGACATATACACCAGCAGCGAAGTGATGGACAACTTGACCATCCTGTGCGACGAGTTCGGCTCCCGCTTTGGCGGCACGCCCGGCGAAAAGCAGGCCGCCGACTTTATGCAGGCCAAACTGGTCGAATATGGCCTGCAGAACGTCCACCTGGAACCTATCCAGTACGAGGGCTGGCGGCGCGGTGAAGTTAAGCTGGAAGTGATCAGCCCGGTGTACCAGGAGATACCGTGCATTACCCTGCCCCACTCGCCCGCCTGCCAGTTGGAAGGCACGCTGATTGACCTGGGTGACGGCGCGCCGGATGATTTTGAGGCCCGCGCCGCCGACATCCAGGGCAAAATTGTGCTGACGACCAGCGAAGTGCGGCCTAAAGGCAGCAGCCGTTGGATTCACCGCATGGAAAAACACGGCCGTGCCGTCGTTGCCGGGGCGGCCGGGTTTATCTTTGTGAACCATTACCCTGGGTTTGGCCCGGCTACGGGCGGGATTGGGCACAATGGCGCGTCTCTCATCCCCGGCATATCCGTGGCCCTGGAAGACGGCGCCTATTTGCAGCGGCTGATCAAACGGCATGGTGAGGTCACCATTCGCCTGACCAGCACGGACGAATGTGCGCCGATGGTCTCGTGGAACGTGATTGGCGAACTGCCGGGACGGCAGCACCCGGAGCAGCTGATCATGCTGGGCTGCCATTACGACGGCCACGACATCTCCCAGGGAGCCACCGACCCGGCGTCGGGCACAGTGGCGCTGCTGGAGGCGGCGCGGGTGCTGGCCGCCTATGCCGCCGCCGACCTGCCGGTGACTGTGCGCTTTGCCCTGTGGGGCGTAGAGGAGATTGGGCTGATTGGCTCGACGCAGTATGTGGCCCAGCACGCCGACGAGCTAACCAACCTGCGTTTTTATCTAAACATGGACATGGCCGGCAGTCTGCCCAATAAGGGCATTGTGCTAAATAAATGGCCGGAACTGGAGCCGATTCTGGCCGGGTGGAGCGCGGAAATGGCGCTGCCTTTTGGTGTGGAGCAGTCGATTAACGCCCACTCGGACCATTATCCGTTTTTGATGGCCGGCGCGCCGACCGGGGGGATTGGCAGCGTGGGCGGGCCGCCGCGCGGCGGCCGGGGGTATGCCCATACCCGCTATGATACGCTGGACAAGACCGACATCACCAGCCTGCGGGAAGCGGCTGTGTTGGCGGCGCGGCTGGCGCTGCGCATGGCCGACGCGGCCGGTGCGGGAAGCTGGCCGGCCCGGCGGCGCAGCCAGGAAGTTGTGGCTGACCTGTTGGAAAACCCGGAGAATAAGGAAGAAGAGGCGTTTTTTGCCCGGCTGGATGCTTTTTACCGGCAAGCCCGGCGGGAGAGATAGAGCGAGAGCGAGAGCGAGAGCTAGAGCTAGAGCTAGAGTAAGAGTTAGAGTAAGAGATAGAGTTAGAGATAGAGATAGAGATAGTGGTCGTGGTTTATTACGGCGTCGGTTAGAGGCGAGGTATGGATACCTCGGCTACAAAAATTAAAGCGAGAGGAAGAAGTCATAAAAGACTCTAGCTCTCGCTCTATCTCTATCTCTAACTCTTACTCTCGCTCTAGCTCTCGCTCTTGCTCTATCTCTATCTCTATCTCTTACTCTAGCTCTCGCTCTCGCTCTCGCTTAAACAGGCACGGCCGTTCCGTTGGTGGCCGCCAGGGGTTCAGCCGTGAGCAGGGTCATGGTCTCCATTGTCAACGGCTCAGCCGGTTCGGCCACGGCCGTTTCCCCCCCTTGCGGCGTAAACCGCGCCCCATAGCCACGCATAACCTCGCGCCGGTGCGCCGGCGTTTCCTGACGCAGCGCCAGCCGCAGCTCGCCCATTGCCTGGGCAATCAGGTCGTCGGCCTGCTGGCGTAAGGCGGCCAGCGACCGTTGGGCCTGGTCGTGGGCTGTTTTAGCGGCGTCGCGCTGGCTAACGGCCGTGCGCGCAGCCGTCGCCCGTACCTGCAATTCGGCTATCGTCGGCCCGGCCAGCGGGGCGTACCCGGCGGCGATGGCTTCCGCCTCGCCCTGAATGATCTGATCCGCTTTAACCAGCCACTCGGCCTGGCTGCGAATGTCGGGGTTACGGCCGCTGCCGGGCAGCCCATAAAACAGATAAATCGAGGCGGGCTGATTTTCCAGCTTCTTGCGCCATTTGACCGTGCTCCAGACATGCCGTACCAACTGGGTCAGGCTGGTAATGGCCGTGTTGGCCGCCAGCACCGCCGCCATGCGCGTCGAGTCGAGCGTCTTGACGGCCGTATACGCGGCGGCAAAGTCGGTGGTGAATGGGCCAATCTGCGCCAGCGTATCGGCGTGCAAATAGGTAATGCCGTTTTGACTGTCTTGCACCCCTTTTTGCTTCAGCGTCTCCAGCGCCGCCAGACGCGCCTGATCACTTTTGGGTCTGATATAGTTCATTTAATTTCTCCCTTATTGCGATTTGATAAATCTCCAACAGGTCTCTAACAGCGAAAATCGCTGACTGTTTCTTTCACGATGGCAAAATAACCGGCCGGCTGCGACCTATGGGCAGGCAGGATCTGGCCGCAGCCGGCCGGAGCAAATGGATAAGCAGCAGGCATCCAGATTAAAGGACAACATAAGGCTGCTTTATAAAGTTGTGTCTAAGACAGGTGTCATCCAGCAGTGCCGCTAGTGTAAAAAAGACAACGGCCGTTTGTAAAGAGGAAAAGATAGGTTATAGGTCCTACTGGGGCCGTAAGATCCGGCGAAAAGGGGCTGTGTGGCAAGCGCACAGCCTGTTGGCGCGGTCGTCAAGGGGCCATGTTAAAGACGCATCGACCGTTGACGGGGCTGTTAGAGGGTTATGCGGCAGGCGCGTTGCCGGTTGGCGCAGTCGTCAAGGGGCTGCGTGGCAGATGTATTGACCGTTGACACGGCCATCATAGGGCCATGTGGCAGGGGCGTTGCCGATTGAAACGGCCGTCAAGTGGCTATGTGGATGGCGCGTGGGCCGTTGACGGGGGCGTCAACAGGTCATGAGACCCCAAGGGTTTGACAAACCCTTGGGGTCTAAGGCCAACGCCCATACCCTCACTGACGAAGAAATCCTGGAGCGCCTGCTGGCGCTGAATCTGGCGCGGGCCGGGCAGGCTGATTGACGTGGGCAAGGCGGCGCGGACAAGCAAGTCGCGCTTGCCCCAGGTTTTACCGCGCCGCCTGGCCCCTACATAGGTTGCGGAGTGATCAGTAGAAAGTTTTCAGAAGACCCGAAGGGTTTGAACCCTAGGATACTCGACTCAATGGATGCAAAACCCTTCGGGTCTAATTCCCAAAACCTATTGCGGTTTACTGAAGTGATCAGTAGAAAGTTTTCAGAAGACCCGAAGGGTTTGAACCCTAGGATACTTAACTCAATGGATGCAAAACCCTTCGGGTCTAATTCCCAAAACCTATTGCGGTTTATTGGGTATAGCCCAATTATTTTTTCAAACTCAGGCGCGCCCATTGCGCCATCCCCTCGATTGCTCCTTGAACTGTATTCTCTTTAATAGTCAATCCTCAGCGCAGCCAGTAAGATCAAACCTCAGGTCGAGCCAACACAGGGTTCAAGCTGCCCTTCTCAGCTTCCATCTCCAAATCATGTGATCAACTGGCGTGAATCGCCATATGAATAAACCCGGTAAATAGATACAAGGAGATAAGATGCCCAAGAAACAAATTGTCGTGACGACAGTTTTTTCCAGTTTGTTAACGATTGGTGTGTTAGCCTTGTTTTTGACCTTAAGCGGGTATGCCGGCGCACGGAGCGGCGCGGCGGATACCGGCGAAGGTGAAGTGGATACGGCCGTTTCATCTGCCCAAACCACGGCGGCTCCCTCCCAGCCAGATCAGGCCAATGCCCCCACGCTAAGTCACTGGTACATTATGGGGTCTCACCTCCTGCCGCGCGGATCCGGGATGACCTACGCTTATGGCGGCAATGGCTGTATGTATGTCACCAGCAGCGGCAGCATAATTCGTATGCAATTTCCGGTCACGCTGCCAGACGGCGCCATTATAAAATCGATGGATGTGGTCTATAATGAC
>Ga0116151_10005690_pt1 | contig 10690 bp, 8 predicted proteins | sample AD_UKC117_MetaG_FD_89893 | JGI IMG/M metagenome (GOLD analysis project Ga0116151, IMG submission 89893) | Active sludge microbial communities of municipal wastewater-treating anaerobic digesters from Hong Kong - AD_UKC117_MetaG | ecosystem: Engineered > Bioreactor > Anaerobic > Digestate... | reverse complement strand
TTTTGAAAGTGAAATACGCCAGGAGGGATTCGAACCCCCGACCCTTGGTTTAGGAAACCAATGCTCTATCCTACTGAGCTACTGACGCATTCGATTTGACAAGGTGAGTATATCCAGAGAGGCCGGGATGTCAATAAAAATCTCCCCGTCATCCTCCCCCCGGGGCCTGTGATATTCAGGCAAAGAGGAGAATTGACAAATCCCCTCCCCTGAGATATATTAGGTAAAAGGAGGCACCATGAAAAAGGTTTTATTGCTGATGATTTCCCTTCTTCTTGCAGCGGGGGCTCTCTTCGGAGGATCCATGCTTAAAGATTTCAATATCAATGAATACAAGAATATGTATCAGATCACCATGACATTTGACACCGTCCCGGCTTATAAAGAGATGACCCTTGACTCCCCTATGCGCATCGTCCTGGACCTTCAGGATACGGTCATGATCCCGCCGAAACGCACAGTCTCCATCCAGCGCCCCCCCTTTCGGGAGATCAGGGTCGCTCAGTTCACCCCGTCATCAGTCCGTTTTGTCCTGGAGCTGTCCGAGAAATTGATTTACACCGTCTCAAAAAACCAGAATACCCTTATCGTCTCACTTCCTTACCGGAACGAAGATAAGGTGGATACTGTCCAGAAGTTTGTCGATGTCAAAGTGGCCCCGCGCCCTGACAGCGTCACTCTGACACAGGTCAAGATCGGAACACCTGTCAAAGTCCTCAACGAAAAAGAAGAGTGGCTTCTTATTCTTCTTCCTGACGGACAGGACGGATGGGTTAAAAAAGAGAGTATCCAGCTCTGATCCATGAAAAGGCTGGCAGCATCCCTTCTCCTTCTCTTTTTTTTCGCTCCCCTCTCTTTTTCCAAGCCTGAAGTCACCGTCTCTTTTAAAAAAAACTACACATCACTGGCCTTCAGCGGGATCACCATCACTAGTGTGGACCCCCGCCCCGAGGAGAAGCTGCTGGTCCTCAAGGTCTCTTCTCCGCTCCGTCTGGGGCACACTGTCATCGATTACCGGGCTGTCAAGACCATCTCTTTTTATCCGGACCGGATCGAGATCCTCCTGGCTTACGGACGGAACTATGCCCTGTCCGGCTCAACTCTGATGATCATCGACTCGTTTCCCCAGACAGCCTACGCCCGTTCACAGGTGACCTCTGTCCGGAGTAAGCCTGATGAAAAAGCTTCATTGGAATCGGAACTGCTCCAGGGAGCTCTGTGCCGGATCGTCAAAAACAAAAAAAGCTGGCTCTATGTGGATATTCCGGATCAGAAAGGCCATTCAGGCTGGATCCGTGAAGAGGACCTCAACCTCCTTGTGGCCAGGGATCTCCTCCTGGACGGTGTTGTCTCCGAAAAGAGTGTCGTCATGACCTGTTCTGACGGGACCCGGCGTCTTCTTCAGGGAGGGACCCCCTATCGTCTTATCAACCGGGGAGAAGCCGGACTGGAGATCGTTCTGGCTGACGGGACAAGGGGAACCGTCCCCCTTCCCGCTTCATCAACCGGTTCATCGCTTCGGGACAGGATCGTGGAGACAGCCCGGGGATTTCTCGGAGTCCCTTATGTCTGGGGAGGGACAAGCAGCCGGGGTCTTGACTGTTCAGGGCTGACCTGGCTTGTCTATCGTATGAACGGGATCACGATCCCCCGTGACGGAACACCGCAATACAACTCCGGGGAAAAAATATCGGCAAAAAGGCTGCAGCCCGGAGACCTGGTCTTCTTTTCCACATTCAAACCCGGCCCATCGCACGTGGGGATCTACATGGGAGCGTCCCGTTTTATCCATGCCGCTACAGAAGGGGTCCGTGTCTCCTCTCTCGACGAACCCTACTATGCGAAACGGTTCTACGGCTGTGTCACCATCCTTCAGCCGTGACTCCGTTTAATATTTCAGGACTTTATCAAGAAACTGAACAAGACGGTCTTCTTTCGGGTTTTCAAAGATGTCATGCGGAGTCCCCGCGCCAGCCACGACCCCCTCATCAAGAAAAAGAGCGTAATCAGAGACGATTTTTGCAAATCCCATCTCATGGGTCACCAGGATAAGGTCTTTCCCCTCTTCACGCAACTCTTCGATGACATCCAGGACTTCTGATGTGAACTCCGGGTCAAGAGCAGATGTGGGTTCATCGAAAAGCAGGAAAGAGGGACTGACAGCCACAGCCCGGGCAATAGCCACACGCTGTTTCTGCCCCCCCGAGAGGAGGGCAGGCTTCTTCTCCGCATGTGCTGAGAGCTGAAATCTCTTCAATAGCCCCATGGCGTGCATACGGGCCTCGTCGATTCCATAACCGTGGACGCGGGTCAGAGGGAGCATGATGTTTTCTGCTGCGGTCAGATGGGGAAAGAGGTTATAGGATTGAAAGACCATCCCGATGGTCTTGCGGTATTCTCTCAACGCTCTCTCCTCAGACGGGATGGCTTGACCGTTGACGACGATCGTCCCTTCTTCGGGAACAAGAAGGCCCGCGATGATGCGGAGCAGTGTGGATTTTCCCCCTCCGGAAGGGCCGATGATCACCAGCGACCGGATATCGTCAAGATGAAGAGAGATATCCGACAGGACTTTTTTCCCGTCGAAGACCTTGGTCAGCCCCGAGACATCAAGTTTCATAGGAAAAGGTCCTTTCCAGTCTTTTTGAGAGGTTTGAGATGGGGTATGTGATAAGAAGATAACCCACCGCAAGAGGCAGGTAACTCTCAAGAGTGGAGTAGGTGTAGGCATTGACCTCCTGAGCGTTCAGAGTAAATTCGCTTACCGAGATAATGGAGAGCAGGGAAGAGTCTTTTATAAGAGAGACCAGCTGGCCTGCCAGAGGAGGAAGGATACGTTTGAAGACCTGGGGAAAGATGATAAACCGGTACTGTTGAAAAAGGGTCAACCCCAGAGAACGTGCTGTTTCAAGCTGTGTCTCTCCGATGCTGTCGATACCGGCTCTGATGATCTCAGAGATATAGGCACCGGCGAAAAGAGAGAGGATCACAACACCTGTCACATAACGGTTCTGAACACGGAAGGCATCGGCGATGACATAAAAGAAGACCAGGATCTGGACAAGAAGCGGAGTCCCCCTGATGATCTCCACATAAAAGCGGCTGAAAAAGTAGAAGGGAAGAAACCTTGATTTCTGGCCCAGGGCGAAAAGCGACCCCAACAGGAAGCTGACAATAAGGGAAAAAAAGGAGAGGACCAGCGTCATCCCCAGGCCCCGGATGAATTTGGCCCGGTAGGCCCAGACTCCGGCCCAGTGAAAATCATACTCCAACCGAGAAAAGGAGAAGATGAAGATCAGAAGGATAAAGAGGGCGACCAGGAATGCATTCAGCAGAGTCGACGGGCAGGGAGACGGAGCTTCCCGGTCAGATTCCCTCAAAAAACAGTTGAACCATTTTTTCGTCATCGTTTTTTAATTCTCAGGGAGAAAAGAAGAACGGGATCCCCAGCTCTTCGAAGGTATCCTTTTCCTCTTTGAGATACTTTTCAGCCAGCCTGTCAAATCCGCCGCTTTCTTTGAATGATTCCAGAAATTCATTCACTTTCCGGTGGAGCTCAACATCGTCTTTACGCATGGCCATTCCCCAATATTCGAAATCCTTCTGAAAAGGTTTCAAGATCGCCCGGGTCGTGTCGCGGTTCTTCTGCCAGTTCGTCAAAATCGTCATCTGGTCATAGATAAAACAATCAGCTTTTTTCTGGACCACTTCAAGAACACAAGAGCTCTCTTTATCAAAGACATTGATCCTGGCCAGGGGAAAATGCTCCCTGGCATAAAGATGGCCTGTAGTCCCTTTTTTAACAGCGATGATACGCCCTTTCCTGTTCAGGTCTTCGACCTTCTCCACGGAAGAGTCCTGAGAAACGAGAAGAGCCAGATAAGCTTTGGAGTAGGGTTTTGAGAAGGTGACCGACTGGCTCCGCTCTTCGGTGATGGTCATAGACGAGATGACAATATCGATCTTCCCTGTCTTCAACGAGGGGATCAATCCGTCAAAGCTGATATTCCATATCTTCACGGGGCGTCCCAGGAATTTTCCCAGTTCATGAGCCATGTCCACACTTATGCCTGTCGGGTTTCCTTCTGTATCTGTCATCTCAAAAGGCGGATAGGCCAGTTCCATCCCTACATTCAGGATATTTTCTTCGCGAGGTCCGCAACCCCCAAGAAGCAACAGGCTCACAAAGAGTATGATACCGGCGACCTTCCCCTTCATATTCCCTCCTTAAAGGTTTCCAAACACCCGTCTCAGAATATCTGAAGTCCTGGCGGCGGGGTCTTTCCTGATCTTCTCCTCTTCACGGGCCAGCAGCAGAAAGAGGCCATCCAGGGCTCTCCCTGTCACGTAGGAGTCCAGGTCTTCATCCAGGATCTGGACAGGCAGAGTTCTGATCTTTGTTTCGATATCCTGATAATAAGCGGTGACTCCCACTTCACTCATAGCCTTTCGGACAAGAGGTTTGAGCAGAGAAGAGAGACGGTCGTAGGATTTCGATTTAAAATAGTCGGTGGCAGCCCTGTCCCCCCCGTTCAGGATCCCCCAGGCGTCTGAAAAGGTCATCCCTCTGATGACATCCCAGAAGACATCCAGAGCCAGAGGTGCCGCCTTCTCGGCAGCTCTGTTCATGCTACGGTGAAACTCCTCGACACGGCTCCCGAAACCGGCCATCTTCAAAAGATTTTCTGCTTTTCGGATCATGGGAGGCAGAGGGATCCTGATAGCTCCGTCAGCCCAATATCCGTTTTCTTCACCGGCTTTCTTAACTGCCCTCTCGGCTCCTGTCCTCAGAGCCTCTGTCAAACCCCCGATTACTTCCTCTTCAGTCAGTTCACCTGAAGCTCCCCCTGTAATCAACGTCGTCATCAGCTGCACATCCGAAGTTGAACAACCAAAAGTCACGGTGATGAGCAACACAACCAGTGTGATCCCGATCATCTTTTTGGCCATGACGCCTCCTTTATCCTTTTCCATCGCTTAAAAGTCGTCCTTCTTCATAAAATAGCATTACTTTTTCAAAAATCATCCGCCCCATCAATGCGGCGAATCTTCTGTCCAGATGAACATCCAGAGAAGAGTTTTGTGTATTGTAATAGATCACCGCTTCTTTGAGTCCGTATGTCCCTCTGAAAATTTCCACATAAGTATCTGAAATATGAGAGGGCAACTGGTTCAATTGAGAATATTCCTCCCTTTCAGGATAAAAATGCAGATTTTCCTTTTCTTTGACCCCCATAAAAAGGCTTCCGTTGAAGCAGCGTGATACAATATCATCAGCTGTATCAATAATATATTCCGGCGACATTATTTCCGAGCTGATCTGAGCCAGATCGAGAAGAGCTCGGATTTTTCCGCCTTCACGAGATGGATTAGAGATGATCTCATTGTTTTCATTTCGCCTGCTTCCTTTTGCATTTACATTTTCCCAAAGTGAAACCTGATTGCGTCCGCCCTCTTTGGCATGTAACAGCGCATAATCAGCTTTCTCGATAAGCTCTTCCAGCATAGAGCCGTCATCAGGATAAAGAGAGAGCCCCAGACTCACTGTAATAGTCTTCTCCTCCATCATAGTTTTCTTCTCCACAGCGCTTCGTATTCTTTCAGCAATCATCTCTGCCTGTTCTTTGTTCTTGATCATCAGGGCAAAGACAAATTCTTCTCCTCCATACCTTCCGACAATATCAACGCTTCGTGTAGACTTTAAAAAGACATCGGCCACTTCTCTCAATATCCGATCGCCTTCCTTATGGCCGTATTCGTCGTTGACATTTTTAAAATAATCGATATCAGCCATGAGAAAGGCTAAATGCCCGTCACTCATCCTCTGGCGGTCCAGAAGGCCCTTGGTTAAAGAGGTCCAGCTGCTCCGTTTGTAAAGACGCGTTAAAGGATCCATGAGCGTCTTTTCTTTAAGAAGATTGTAATAAACCGTTGCATTTGCATATTCCCTCATAAAGAAAAGGCGATTAAGCTCCGATTGAAAAGGTTTGGTCACCATTTTTTTGGTATCAAAATAAAAACATCCTTTGATGGAGAGCACATTACTGAACGAAGAGCTTTCTGATGCTATGGAAGAGCGTACTGTGGCAATGTCGATGATCGGAAAAGAAAAAGCCTGGGCAATACCCCGGGATTCTATAATATCCCGGGGTTCCATAAAATAGAGAATATCTTCTGATAAAAAAAGCTGCTTGTTCAAAACCGATTCGATAATCGGCTCTTCGGGAATATAGTACATCGGGTCATAGATCTCTTTCTTTTTGACCCATTTTTTGACGGGATCAAACTCATAATATATGCCCCGGGTCACACCATACATGGCCATAGTCTTTTTGATACACTCTTCAGCCATCCCCTCCACCGATACCATGTGGGAATAAACAGCCCTCTCATAGAATTTTTTGAGAAGAGATTTATTTTCCCGTTTGACCCGGGGAGCTAGTGTTTTTACATATTCTTCAGCCGATATGGTTAAAGGCTGAAATCCTCTCTCTTTTAAAAGGCCTGTATGGCTTTTCCAAAACGGAGTCTTTTCCATTACAGCAAAGGCCTCTTCTCCCAAACGAGTTTCCACTTTTTCCAGCATCAGCAGATAAAGCGCCGTAAAATTAAGATCCTGCAAAGAGAGTTCAGGATGTGTGTAAAGATAAACATAGAGGAAAAGAGCCTTTGCTGAAAAGAAGTGAGCATCGGCCAGGACAAGGCTTCGGGGATCAGGGTGATCCCCTGTCATGGCTAAAAAGAGCTCCACAGCATACTGATACTGGGGCTCTGTATTGACTTTATAATCGCTCATCTCATTGAACATCTTCAGAGACAGCTTTTTTATAACCGGATACATCCGGGGATAATAAAAAAGATAAAAGACCAGGCAGGCAAAGATGTTATAAAGAGGCCCCGGGTTTTCTGAAAAATAGCTTTCTTTTTCAAGACCGTTGATAAGCTCTTCTGCTCTGTCGTAGTCTCCCCGATGAAGCGCCCGGATCACTTTAATAACAAAATATTGAAAATACCCCCTGGTGCGTATATTCTCGTCAAAAAAAACTACCGTCTTTTCAAAATAATCGTTCATTTTTTTGTAGTCTCCCAAATGATAATATGTCCGGGATACGAGCGTGTAAAAATTGTGTATAGATTCAAGGCTTTCAAGTTTTTGAACTATGGGTTCATATTCCTCGATAAGGCTTAATATTTCACTGAAGCGGTAGTCCTGCAAATAATTCACAATAAGATTATTAAGCGCTGTCAAAAGAGGAGAATACGCTTTTCCGCGAGTTCCGGCCTCAATGGCTTTTTTGAGATATTCCGCTTGCTTATCGGGGCGATTCATCCTGTAATAGACCACGGCAATGTTATTGTTGACAACGGAAAACAGGTTGTCATTATGCATCTCCCGGGCAATCTGAACATTCTTCTCATAATGCTTTAGGGCTTTCTGATGATCTTTATGAGAACCGATGCCCGCAATATTATTGGCGGAAAAGACAAAGTCCAACGGGATCTCTGCTTCATGAAGACGGACTATCTCCAAAAGCTTTTCCCCCAGGAACTTCATCATGCGATAATCGTTCATTATCAAATAAGATGTCGCAACTGCTGAATAGAGGGAAAATTGTGTTTCAAAGTGAAAAGTATCGATCACAGGGAGAACCTTTGTATTAAAAAGAGAGATGGCCTCTTTGAACAGGGCCTTGTTCGCCAAATATTCCAGCAATGCCGAAGTGGTCCTCTGCCATAATTTTTCGGGGACTTCCCCATATTCGTCAAAAACAGAGTATTTTCTCTGAGCTTCTTCAATAGATATGGTATCTCGAATAAGAGAGATCGTCAGGGCTTTATACTGTTCTTCCTTATCTGAACTGAGTTCATCCAACTTTCGGCATATCTCCTTATAATCCAGTTCTCTCTTCTTATCCTCCCGGGCCAGCGAATAAATAAGGATGAAATGAAAATCTTCACAAATATCGGAAAGATGGCGGTAAAGATGGAGAAAAGACAAATAGAAACCTTCATGAAGCAGCATTCTCTGTTCTTCTCTCATTTTTTCATATAACGAAAATAAATACGATAAATATTCATCATACTCTTTTTGGATCGTCATGAGCCGGGCAAAAGGCTCTACACTTGAAATATTCTCTTCAAGGCAACCGGATAAAGACTTTAAGACATCATGATACAAAGGATTAGGCTTTACAGGAGGGATAGCATTTTTTAAAGCAGCATATTTCAATGATACCCCCCCGCTCAGGGTAATGATATGTCGGGCTTCAAGCACTCGGAGGGGGTCTTGCAGTTTCTCCGGAATGATCTTCAAAACAGATTCAGGGATAAACCCGTCATAAAGGGCAATGAGTCCCAGCCATTCTCTTTCCTTTTCAGAGCACTGTGAAAAGGAATCCTTATACTGCTCACTAAAATTAAAATATTCTTCCCATTTCTGCTTAGCTGAATATCGGTTCTTGAGGACGCTGACATTTTTTTTGCGGAGAATATTTTCTAATCCGGCTTTTAAAAGTAAAGGCTCTCCGGATGTCGTATCATGTATCCTATCGATAAAATCGTCCTCTTCAGGGAAAAGATGAAAATAATATCGAAGAACAGCTTCGGTCTCTTTCCGGGTGAGTCTTGGAACAGTCTCTGTCCGGCTGAATTCTGTTCCTTTGTCTGTCTTCCCGTAGGAAAACAGCACTCTGAACTGATCGGAAGAGAAGGCTGATGATATTTTTTCCAATACAGCTAGCGAATCCTCATCAATGCGGGCTGCATCATCAATGATCAAAGCCAACGGGTGGATGGCCAAAAGATCCTTGATGAACTGAACTCCGAAATCCGTTAATTTTATTTTTTCTGCATTCTCGTTTTTAAGAGCCCGGGAAGACGTAAAATCCAAGTCAGGGGCGATTTTGACATACTCTTCGCCGTATTTGGCAATGATCTGCTTGCCGTATTCGAATCGGTTGAAATATAGAAGCATCTCACGGATAAGGTCAAGAAAAGCCCCCGGCTGGATATTGGTGACATTCAGGACCCGATATCCTTTGATTTCCAGGGCCGGCCTGAGTCCCCGGGCAAAAAGATATGCATTTTCTCTATCCCCTTCATAGTTGAAAAAAATCCAGCTTTTATCTGTCAAAAGCGATTCTCCGTTCCTCAGATGCAAAGCCCAATAAGCAGAAGGGAATGATATTTTCTCCAGATGCCGGTAAAGGATCTCCTCTTGTATTTCAGAACTAAAGAGCGGATGAGTCAGGATCTCTCCGTCCTTCACAGGGGGGATTGAAAAAATATTTAAGACTTCATTAAGTTTTTCTATGTCATATTGTTGTCCTTCTACAGGATCCAAGAAGGGACTTAAATCGAAATACTTTACGCTCCTTCCGTCGAACAGAAAATTGTTCATGCGTATATCCCCGTGGAAAAAACCTGTTCGATGTATAAAGGAAAGTCCACAGACCAATTCGTTAAAGAGACGCTTTGTCTCCACGCTTGTTTTCTGTGTCAGGAGAAACGAGACATCCTCGGCTTCATAGAAATATTCTCCGCTTTTGGTCAGCATCCCGTCCATAGAAAAGATCTGCGAAAAACGATGGACATCGCGGATCAACGGGTGTTTCAACTGCGAAGAGACCAAATACTCCTGAAAAAAATACTCTTTGGGAAATACCTTTTTTGAATTTTGGTTCAACATTTTTAAAATAATCCCGTCCCGCTTATGGACGAAATCTTCCCCTTGAAACAAAATACTGTTCATGGTTTGGGTGATCTCTTTTTTGATCCTATAACGGTCATTGATTATTTTCATATCTTATTCAGCATACCTAAATTTTATCGCTTTATCAACAACGAATACATTATTTAAGTTTACCGAAAAAGAGAAAGTAACTCTACAGGGCTGTTTATGCAAAAATCAGCCAATACCCACTCTTGGGCTGTCCCGTATCCATAAGTCGCAGCGCAGGAAAAAATACCGGCCCTTTTAGCCCCGTTAAAGTCATGAAGACGGTCACCGACCATACACACAGCCTCATTTCTTTTAAAGGAGAGCCCATTCAGGACATCCCGGATAAGTTCTTCTTTGTCGGTCTTTCTCCCGTCGAAATGGCTTCCTGCGATGATCTGAAAATAGCGGGCCAATTGAAAATGTCCGAGTATCTTCTCAGCAAAGACAAGGGGTTTGGCCGTGGCTACAGCCAGAGTAACCTTTTTATCAGAAAGTGCACGAAGGGTCTCAGTTACTCCCGGATAGAGATTATTTTCCCAGAGCCCTTTTTCCCGGTAATACTCCCGGAACAACTCTACAGCCCTGGAAGTGTCATCAGAATTGAGAGAAAACCTCTTCTGAAATGAATCGTGGAGGGGAGGCCCGATGAAGCTCCGGGACTCCGCCGGTGTCAGGGGTGCAAGCCCCATTTTACCGACAGAATAGAATATGGCATTCATGATCCCCGGGGCAGAATCTGTGAGTGTCCCGTCCAGGTCCCAGATCAGCAGTTCAAACGGCTGCATATTCTTTGAGCCTTTCGATTTCCCCTCTCCATTTTCCGGGATCCGGAGTCTCCAGGATCAGAGGGATTCCATCAAGCCGCCGATCCCGGGCGATCCGGCAGAAGAGATCCCATCCCAGATAGCCCTCTCCGAGAGAAGCATGCCTGTCTACCCGGCTTCCGAGCTCTTTTTTGGAATCATTCAG
>Ga0116151_10005688_pt1 | contig 10695 bp, 11 predicted proteins | sample AD_UKC117_MetaG_FD_89893 | JGI IMG/M metagenome (GOLD analysis project Ga0116151, IMG submission 89893) | Active sludge microbial communities of municipal wastewater-treating anaerobic digesters from Hong Kong - AD_UKC117_MetaG | ecosystem: Engineered > Bioreactor > Anaerobic > Digestate... | reverse complement strand
TTTTCATCAAACGCCCTTAAAAGGGATAAAGATAAGGTTGGTCGGGAACATCGGTGGACGTCACGGAAGCCGCCTTGACGAGGGGCAGTTGTTCACCACCGAACTCGCCCGGCTCCAGCACGCCGGTCACTTCAACCCACTGGTCATCGGCCAGAGTCGGGCTGTCGGGCCAGTGGACTACCAACCCCAGCGGGGCGGCGTCGGCGGCGCAGCAGCTCACCACAAAGCGGCTAACCATAAAACTGTCTTCGGCAAACCGGTCGTCCCGATACACAAAGCCGACCAGCTTGACCTCCTCGCCGGCTAAGGCAGCCGGGTCCGATGTTTGTCGGAAATCGATGATCCAATCGAGAATGTTCTTTTCGGTTTTGGGTTTGGACAAAACAGCGCCGCCCTCCGGCGCAGCCGCCGATGTCAGCGACTCGAGGCTGATATCGCGGTTGGTCATCGCTGCTGCGCCCAAAGGTTTGGGCGGAATCGCTAGCCCCAACACCATCGGCGAGGCGATCAGAAGCAGCCCCATCCAACTAAGCTGACCGTGCGAATGGCCATCGTGGTCGTGATGGTGACCGTCATGGTCATGATCATGTTCGGTTCGGTAGCGATAGCTGATGCCCACTAAAATAAGCCCCAGAGCAGCCAGGACGGTCAGCCATAAGAAGCGCTCGTTGATATAAAATAACAACGTACCGCTCAAAATCCGGCTGAACAAAAATAGTCCCATCACAATTAAAATAATGGCTTTCCAACTTGTCGTCATGGTCACCAACTCATATTAAGATTAAGATAAACCGTAATCATTAGCGTCGCCATGAACGGGAGTAAGATCAAGTAAAGCACCACCCGCCGTTTGAAGACCCCTAAAAACATCAGTGAACTTTTGATATCGACCATCGGCCCAAATACCAGGAAAGCCAGTATGGCCGCCGGCGGGAACGAGTTAACAAAGGCCAGCGCCAGAAACGAGTCAACCGTGGAGCAGACCGACAGCACAAAGGCCAGCGTCATCATCGCCAGAATCGAGGTAGCCGAGCCGGCCCCCAATGCCAGCAAAACCGGCTGAGGAACCAACGTTTGCATCGCCGCCGCCAACATCGAGCCGATAATCAAGTAGCGGCCCATGTCAAAAAAATCGTCACCACCGATACTCAACGCATTCCAGAATCGATTCAACCCGCTTTCATGGGGATGATCATGGGTATGCTCATGAGGGTGACATTGATGGTGGTCAATGGCGGCTAGCTGGTCTGATCTTAAAACATCTTCCGGCTTGGCAAAGTGAAAGACAAAACCGATTACTGAGGCGATCAGAAAGCTTAAGATAATGCGACTATAGAAAATCGGTCCCCAGCCAAAGGCAGCGTAAGTACTGGCTAACACAACCGGGTTGATGACCGGCGCGGCCAGCATAAAAGCGATCCCCATCGAGATGGGCAGTCCCTTGAGGTACAGTCGCCGTGTTACCGGCACTACCCCGCACTCACACACGGGAAAGATTAGGCCCATACCCCCACCCACCAGAGCCGCCGCTAGCGGATGGCGCGGCACAAATCGATAGATCGTCTCACTATTTACATAAACTTCAAGCAGCCCTGAAACAATAGAACCGGCCAACAGGAAAGGGACGGCTTCGATGAAGATGCTGAGGAAAATGGTCACGAAGGTCTGGGCGCGGCTGCCCAGCGACCCGACCAGTTCATTATCACGGATGATAACCAGCGCCGCCAAAATCACAATGGCCAACAGCAGCCGGAGCGCGGCTTTAGAGCGAAAGAATCCTACCGCTGGTCTGGGCGTAATTTCGGTTGATGAGGAGTGAGACTCGATATATTTCATCAGAAAACATCATCAGTATACCGCAGCATCTTAAGTAGGTAAAGTCGTGTCGAAGGGTGCATTGCGGTTTAGTGATTATAGATCGGCCGATTTTGTTGTCAAACTCTTAATTGCAAATATTCGCGACAACAAATTTTTGACAAACGGCAGTTTCCTTATCATAATTGAGAATGTTGTCTCAATAAGCAAAGGGTAAGATCAGACGATGTCGAAAATAGTCAACTTAGCGGATAGTCTCAAGAAGGCTGGCTTCAAAATGACGCCGGCGCGGCTGGCGGTTATCGAGGTGTTAGAGAATCATCCGGAGCATTTAAGCCACAATCAAATTCTAGAGGAAGGTCAAAAAGTCTATCCGAAGCTCAGCCGAGCCACGGTCTACCGGACGATGGAATTATTAGTCGAATTAAAGTTGGTTCGTCCCCTCTACTTACATGATCCCACCCAGCGATTTGTGTCTGCCTCAGGCGGCCACCACCATTTGGTCTGTACCAGTTGCGACATGACCATCGAGTTCGATCACTGTACGGCCGATCAATTGGCTAAGGAGTTAGCCGAAAAATTTGATTTCCAAATTCTCAATCACCTCCTTGAGTTTCAAGGCGTGTGTGCCAAGTGTCGTCAAAACTAAATTTTCGTAGCATTAACCAGGAGGATTTTTGTGAGTAATAGCCAGTGGAACCAGTTGTCGCAGCGACTCACCAAAGTACTGGGCTTGAAGTATGCCCCTATCGCTATCACCTTTTCGCAGGAAGCCCCGGCCGGTGTGGATACTTATGAAGGCGTAATGCCACCGCCCAGCGCAGACGGCCGAACCGGTAAAGTTTCGGCCGGCTGTGTTTTCTGGATCAAAGCTCAGGATCGCACCTTCACCACCGTGCCTCAAGATCATTACAATTGCAGCGTGGGCAGCGTGACCCACGGGTTGAAATCGCTACCAGAGGTGATGAACAACGAAGATGTGCAGGGTATTCTGGAATGTGAATGGGTCACCCCGGAGGAGGCCATGCAGTTGCCGGCCGTTAGCCAGAAACCCAACTACATTACCTATGGTCCCCTGGCAACTAGCCCGGTGGAACCTGACGTGATTCTGCTGCGGCTCAACGCCTTCCAAAGCATGGTTATCCACGATGGCTTTAGCGGCATGCCCATTGTCGGTAAGCCACAGTGCCACATTATTCCGATGTCGGTGGAGCAAAATGAGGTAGCGATGAGTACCGGCTGTATGCTCAGCCGCGTTCGCACCGGCATGGGGCCGGATGAGATGACTTGTACGATTCCGGCCAACCGGTTAGAAGAGGTTGTCGAAAAGCTGGAAGCTCGCCAATTGGCCAACGCCGCTGTGAGTGCTTATGCCAGCCAGGATATGGGGCGCTTTGCGGCGGCGTAGAAGTCAGTTTAGATGCCAAAATTGACTTTGAACTGACAGACCACCAACTGCCGACCGTAAACCGCCAAAAAACAGAACCATTCGTTGATATTCGGCGGTCAACGGTCGGTGGTCGGCGGTACCCCTTGCTTAGCCCAGCAGGTAAGGCAGTAGCCCTTTAATCAAAATCCCCACTCCCAACAGCGTTACAATCACCGCGCTGATGAGCGGCAGCAGCGTCTGCCAGCGTGAACCGGCCCCTTCGATTCGAGCGAATATAGCCTTAGCCCGCACCAGCAGCACGCCGATGATAATCAGCACCGCGGCCAGGCCAAAACTAAAGGCTACGACCAATCCCAACCCCAACAAAATCCGGTTGAGTCCAACCGCAATCAACATAACCCCCAAGGCTTCCGGACAAGGCACCAGGCCGCCGGAAATACCCAGAGCCAGCAGGCTGCCCATAGTGACGGGTTCGTCAGGCAGATGGTGATGGTGCGGCAGCCCGTGCTTATGGGCATAAGCGTGATCGTGTTCATCGAGATGATCGTGGTGGTGGTGATGATGATGATGACCGTGATCAGGATTGTGGTCACCATCGTGATTGTGATCGCGACCCACATTTTGGCGATATTCTGTCCAGCGTGCCCGGAGAAGCTGCAAGCCTAAAATAACCACCAACAGTCCCGATAATACTTCCAGGGCCGGCACCAGTAGGTTGGGAACAATAAACTGGCTGGCCAGCAGCGCCAGCAGGCCAATCACAATGACCGAAGCCGTGTGGGTAAAGGTGACAATCCCTCCCAGGACCATAGCGTGCCGTACGGTTCCCCGGCTACCGATCAGATAGGCGGCGACCAACGTTTTACCGTGGCCGGGGGTTAAGGCATGTAATCCACCTAACACAACTGACAAGCTCAAACCCATTAACATCAGTAACGGCGTCAGCTCGAAATTATACAAAAACCCGGTCAGTTGTTGTTGCCCGGCCGTCACCCCACCGGGCACATCAATGGTTGATAAGGCCGCCTCGCTGTCAAAATCGACCGGCGCTTCAGGGCTGATCGTATAATCGAGGCGGACGCTTTTTTGGAACACATCTTTATTTTGTTGGTTTATTTGGATCCATTCAGGTTTGTCGCTCAAGGCATTGACCAAGTAGGTTCCTGAGTCGGAGAGGTAATTGTTTTCGTAAAACAGGTGATGCTCACCGCGATGATCGGCCGGCAAATCGGCCGACAAGTGAAACCGGATGATACCGATGCCGGCCCTTAAATCTAACACGGTGGGAAACTCAAGGGCAGTGGGTTGAAGCGGTGTTGGAACGTCATCGACTTCAAAGGTGACGTCCGTCAAAAACCACTGAACAAAGGCTTGCTCCTCGGCGTCTGAGATCACCTCATCACCATCCGCATCGACGAGACCGGTGATTTGCGGAGCCACCAGAACCCCAGGGTACAGTTCAACGATCATACTCACCCGATTAGGAGCCAATGTAATAAAGGTCGCTTGGTAGAATTCATCCAAAGGGTGGGCCAAAACCGGTTGCGAGGATAACAAGGGCCACACAACGAAACCGCAAACTACGAGGAAAAACAGTTTTATTGACTTCCAGCAATAAAGCATCAAACGTTATATCAGCAGAGTGATTGTCAGGTTAAAGGTAACTGTGTTAAAATACCTTATTAAACACGCAGTGAAGTTAAAACGTGCTATAAAAAAAGAAGACCCCAGGTCAAGTTCTGGAGTCTCACTTCAGGAAACAGGCCAGTCGCCGTTGACTAACCCTAATGGCTGTACTATACCATGAATAAATAGCTTCGTCAAAATATCCACTTCTGATTAGGCCGTATGATCAATGAAACATTTTGAAGATTATTTAATGCTGATTGTCCTGGTCGGCCCGTTTATTTGTGCGGGCGTCGGCTACGCTCTCGACGGGACGTGGCAGGGCATACTACTTGGCGCAGGCAGCGGATTACTGCTTTCGGGCGTATTAAGAAGAGTTCTCAGGAAATTGACCGACCCACCTGTCGATGAAAATGCCCCCGATTCATCGGGCCAGCCCGCGTCGAACCCTCCTGATAGTCATTCAACCAATTAAGAAATGGCCTGGGTTATTTTTTGGGCTGTTATCGCCGGTGTGACAGGGTTGCTAGCCCTCTTTCTGATAGCTTATTTGGTTCGGTCAACGCTAAAAACGCTGCCGCCGGAAAAATTAGAAAAGTGGGGGCAGATCAAAAGTTCGATGCGCTTATGGGGCGTTTTGGGAACTATTTTTGGGATAATCGGCGCCACTTTGATGATGAAATTTACCGGTATTTCGGGCAATGAAGCCGCCTATTGGATCCTCTTTGGGGCGGTGGTTGGCACGATATGGGGCGTCTTGTGGGGGGTGGTTTGGGCCCTTACCTCACGGTGACAAAATTGTCCGGCCGGCTCCGGTTTGAATAAGGTCAAAATTGATCGGCCAGATTGTGGTCTCGTTGTAGTACGTACCGCGTAGATCGGCATGCTTTAAGTTGGCGCGGGTGAGGTCGGCTCCCAAGAGATCGGCGCCGCGCAGGTCAGCGCCGCGCAAATCGGTTCTGAACAGTTTCGCACCGCGCAGGTTTGCCTCGCGCAAGTTGGCCCGGCTCAAATCAGCGCGAAATAAGTCGCTCTTGTCCAAATTGGCGCGCTGTAAATTGGCCCGGCTCATGTTAGCTTTGCTCAAGTTAGCCCGCTGCAAATCGCAGCCGTGCAAATCCCGCTCAACCGCGCCAAGGTTGACAATTTCCCAGACTAACAGCCAGGCCCACTCAATGTCAGTAGTGGCGTCGATGACGGTTCCGCTTAAACTTGCTCCCCGCAAATTCACCCCGGCCAACTGCGCCCCACGCAAATTGGCCCAGTTAAGGTTGGCTTCAATCAACGCCGCGCCGTTAAGATTGGCTCCGGTCAAATTGGCTCCGGTCAGGTCGGCGCTCCGTAAATCGCACTGACTGAGATCGGCTTCCGCTAAATGGGCCAACTGCAAGTTGGCTCGACTGAAATCGCACCGATGCAAGTGGGCCTTGCTCAAATTCGCTCGACGTAGATTAGCGGCCCTAAGGCTGGCCTCTCCCATCGACACCCGACTGAGATCGGCCCATTTGAGGATGGCATCGCTTAAGTTGGCCTTCTTGAGATTGGCGCCCTCAAGAATCGCGCCGCACAAGGAAGCGCCACGCAAATCGGCCCCTTCCAGACTGGTTCTGACTAGAATGGTCTCACCTGGGCCGGCGTAGGCCGTCAGATTGGCCCCACTTAAGTCGGCCCAGCGTAAGTCGGCGTAGCTTAGATCAACCCCACTCAAATTAGCCCAGGTCAGGTCGGCTTTGTTGAGATCGATGTAATACAGGTCGATGCGGCTTAGGTCGGCATCGCTAAAATTGGGCGGCCCGCCCTCAGCCCTGGCTGTTTTAATCATCTCCAGAATTTCGTCGCGCACTAATTTCGCCATTGCCAACTCCACCAGTTTTTAGGGAACCATTCCTGCTCACTGTATCATATCTGGCCCGGAATCGTCTATAGGTCTCACATCCCACTTTCATCAGGTGACAGTCACTATTGCCAACAAATCAGTATTGGGTTAGCTCAAACAGGTCGATTTAGCATGCCCAAGTGACTGTCACCTTTAGAACTACGTAAGTCCGGATAAGTTGACGATCTTAAATCTTGCCTTTTGCGTGATAAAGAGGTAAAAATATATGGCAATCCAGAGGGGGAAAATTGAATGACAAAACTCACACGCAGGCAAATTGAAGATCATCTGGCCGTGATGGGCTACATAAAACTCCAGAGCCAAGACCTTCAAGGCGTGGATCTAAGCGGAATCAATTTGGGGGGAGCCAATTTGAGCGGGGCCAATTTAAGCCGGGCCAATCTCAATCGGGCTATCCTGGTTGATGCTTTTTTGATCGACGCCGATCTGAGCTACACTAATCTGGCTGGAGCCGATCTGAGTGAAGCTGAACTTAGCGGCACAGTTAACCTGAGCCACGCCGACCTGCGCGGCGCTAAATTGGAAGGCGCAGATTTAGCCGGAGTTGATCTTACCCACGCTAAGCTGAGCGGCGCGGATTTCAGCCGAGCCATTCTGAGTGACGCCAATCTCGATCAAGCCCTGCTGGCCAGCACCGATTTATTGGAGGGGGCCAACTTAAATCGGGCCAATTTAACCGGCGCTAACCTGTTTCAGGTGGACCTAAGCGGGACCAATCTTCGCGGCAGCGATTTGAGCCGGGCCAATTTGAGCCAGGCCAAGTTGATCAATGCTGATGTGCGTCGGGCTAATTTATCTGAAGCCAATTTGAGTAGAGCCAACCTCAAAAACGCCGATTTGGGCCGGGCTGATTTACGCGGCGCCAACCTAAAGGGCGCGGATTTATCCACTTCGATTTTGCGCGGGGCCGAGTTGACCGATGCCCTCTACGACGGCCAGACTAAATGGCCCAAGGGTTTGATGGCTGATATTGCCGGAGCCATCGCTGATGACACCGATGAACCTTCATCGAAGTAAAAACGTCTCTTATTTCCTCTGAAACATTTTTCCACCGGCCAATGCTAAGGTGGTTACAGCCGCGGTTGCCAGAGCGCCGGCCGCCAATTTTGTCTTAGGCCGGTCAAACCAACCCTCGCGTGATAAATCGAGCCAACCGGTAAAGAGGCGTTTGATCGGTGGAGTTAATCGGGTCCGGTTGTAAGCATCGGCCACCTTTTTGATGGCCTCGGCCTGGGTGGGGTAGGGATGAATAACCGTAGCCAGCGTCTTTAAGCCCACTTTGCCAACCATCGCCAGGGTGACTTCGCTGATCATTTCCCCGGCATGGCGGGCCACAATGGTGGCTCCTAAAATTTTGTCCGTTCCCTGCTGCACGTGAATTTTCACAAACCCTTCTTCGTCGCCATCCGCTACGGCGCGATGAACTTCAGCCATCGGCATGGTAAACGTATCGATGGCCAGGCCCGCTTCGGCCGCATCGTGGGGATACATCCCCACGTGAGCCACTTCCGGATCGGTATAGGTCACCCACGGGATGGTTAACGCACTAAGCTTCTTGCGACCCAAAAACAACGCATTCTGTAAGACGAGCCGGGCGGCAGCGTCGGCGGTGTGGGTAAATTGGTACTTCATCGCCACATCGCCGGCGGCGTAAACATTGGGGTTACTGGTTTGAAGATAATCGTTAACCACCACGCCTTTTTTATTGTACTCGATATTGGCCGCTTCCAGATTCAGCCCTTCAATATTCGGCACGCGACCTACAGCCGATAGGATTTCATCGACAACCGCCGTCTTGGCCTGGCCGTCATGGTCGAAGTGAAAAATTTTTTCGTTACCTTGAGTTGAAATCCGTGTGATCTGCGCGTTCAGCATCAATTCGATGCCTTCCCGGCGCAACGCCCACTCGACAATCTTGGCGGCCTCTTCATCTTCCCGGCCCAGTACTTGCGGCAAAATATCAAAAACAACCACCTCGCTGCCTAACCGGCGAAACGCCTGAGCCAACTCGCTGCCGATTGGCCCGGCCCCGATCACCCCCAGCCGCTTCGGGCGCTGCGTCAGCGAAAAAACTGTATGGTTGGTCAGGTAGCCGGCCTCGGCCAAGCCGTCGATGGGCAAGTGCATGGCTCTAGCGCCGGTGGCAATGAGCGCCTTATGAAAATGAAGATATTTGCCACCAACCTCAATTGTGTCCGGGCCGGCAAAGCGACCACCGCCCAAAAATACATCGATCCCTAACCCTTGAAAGCGCCAGATCGAATCATCCTTACTGAGTTCGGCCCGAACCCGCCGCATTCGCTCCATCGCAGCGGCGAAGTTGGCTTCCGTGGCTGCCGGTATCGTCACGCCTAACTCCGCAGCAACCGCATCATTAAATACCCGCGAGGCCCGAATCACGGCTTTAGACGGTACGCAGCCTACGTTCAGACAATCGCCTCCCAAGAGATCGCGCTCAACCAAGGCGACCTTGGCCCCCAAACCGGTCGCGCCCACCGCCGCTACCAGGCCCGCCGTTCCACCGCCAATTACCACCAGATTGTAACGGGGCTTGGGTTCAGGGTTGATCCATTGGGCCGGGTGAGCATTGGCCAGGAGCGCTTCGTTATATTTATCTTTGGGTAAAAGTTCTACCTCAAGAATGTGGCTCATTTCAGTTTCTCCGTCGAGGAATGTAACTTGATAACTTTGATATTTCGAGATGGGGTAATTAGTAATTCGAGATTGAACAGCTAATTACCATTTACCAGATAGGCTTACCGCGCTTCCCGCTTTTTGAAATAACGCGAAATCACCAAACTGGCCACAAAAATAACCACGCCAAAGGCCAGAACCCACGGGTTGAATTCCGGCGATTTACCTTCGAGCAGGTCGGTAATGGTCAGTGAGGCCCCAAACGAGACAAAAGCAATCGTCCCCGGAATAGATCCCAGAAAGGTGGCCAGAATAAACGGTTTCCAATTGATCCGCAGGAAGCCGGCCAGGTAATTCACCAGGTCATAGGGCAAAAAGATAAAGCGCATAATTAAGATCGTCTCAAAACTGTTTTGCCGCATCCGATCGGCGTAGCGTTGGATTACGTTTGAATCGTCGCCGGACGCCTCTTTAATTAAACCCTTACCGAAATAACGCCCGATCAAATAGGCCACCGTCGCCGATGTGTTGCTGGCGATGATGGTGTACAGTACAGCCAGGACCAGGTTATAAACCGAGCCACTGCCAAAAACAGCCCCGGCCGTGACGGTTAAGACTGTGGCCGGAAAGAAGATGATCGGACGTAGGGCATAAATCAGAATGTAGAGCAGCACCCCATACGGCGACTGGAGCAGCCCCACGATCTCGGCTACGGCTTTGGTCGGAGTTAGGTCGTTGCTGACGTAGTACCAGGCGTAGCCGCCTAGTAAAAGCAACCAAATGGCCAAAGCCACCAACTTCTGCCAATGCCGGCTAAAAAACGACTCATCAACTTGCACCGCTTGTTGACTCTGTTGTTCAAGCATCTGCGATTCACCATCACGCTCTAGATCGACTAGCACTATATTGCTCCCGCAAAAACATATATCTGGAAGTCTGGAGCATCAAAGCTCTGCTTTGATCCGCTTGACCAAGCCGGCTTTGTCACTCCGATAAATATCATTGTGATCTATTTTGATTCAGCTTTATTACGCAATTATTAAGGAATAAGCATTAAATAACTTACCCATTTTGATGGAGTGATCGATTGCGTAGTGCGTAACCTACGGTACATAAATGATACGAATTACGCACTACGGGTAATTGAGGAAGTTATTTAATTGACGATCCTAAGAATTGGAAGCATCACTCCGGCCAGACCTGATGTGACGGTCAATCGATATTCGCTGTTCATGATAGCGTGAAGAGGAGACAAAGATATGTAAGTTAGCTCACGTTATGCGGGGAGTAATGATCTTACAACTTAATCGAATGCCTCACACGCCCGACGCAC
>Ga0116151_10005686_pt1 | contig 10700 bp, 10 predicted proteins | sample AD_UKC117_MetaG_FD_89893 | JGI IMG/M metagenome (GOLD analysis project Ga0116151, IMG submission 89893) | Active sludge microbial communities of municipal wastewater-treating anaerobic digesters from Hong Kong - AD_UKC117_MetaG | ecosystem: Engineered > Bioreactor > Anaerobic > Digestate... | reverse complement strand
TACATATTGGCGATCACGACGCCGCCGCGGGCAAGGCCGAGCTGCTGTGCGTCGCGTGCGTCGATATCCTGCGGGATGATGCCGATCCAACCGCGAATGACGCGACCATTCTTCAGCAGCTCGTCCATGACGCTGCGCGCGAGGTTCACTGGAATGGCGAAGCCGATGCCTTCGACACCCAGATTCTTGGCGAGCACGGCGGTGTTGATACCGATCAGCTCGCCGCTCGTATTGATCAATGCACCGCCGGAGTTGCCGGCGTTGATCGGCGCGTCAGTCTGAATGAAGTTCTCGAACGTTGCCACGCCGAGTTGTCCGCGGCCAGTTGCGCTAACAATCCCTTGCGTGACGGTCTGTGACAACCCGACCGGGTTGCCGATCGTCAGCACGACGTCGCCGACACGCAGCTGATTGGAGCGACCGAGCGGCATGACCGGCAGCCTGGGCAGGTCGATCTTCAGCACTGCAAGGTCGGTGTCCGGATCGCGGCCGACGATCGTGGCGTCGGCAGCACGGCCGTCGGCCAGCTGCACGCGTACGGCATCCGCTGTCGCGATCACGTGGTGGTTGGTGACGATATGGCCTGCGGCATCGAGAATCACGCCGGAGCCGAGGCTGCGCTCGACGCGCTGTCGGTAGCGTGGCGTCGCGTCGCCGAATAGCTCTTCGATCGGACTGGGTCGGATCCTTTCTGTCACGACGCGAGCGGTGTAGATATTGACGACCGCCGGCGCGGCGCGGTCTACCGCATCGGCGTAGGAGACGACGCCGCCGCCAACGGGACGCCCGGGAACAGGCGGCTGGTCCTGCGAGGCGCCGGGCGCCCTGCCTGCATTCGGCTCTGAGGTCGCGGTGGCCGCATCGCTGTCACTCTGTGCGCTCGGTTCGTTGGCGACCGCCTCGCGTGATGCGCGTATCGGTTCGGTCGGCGCGCTCAGTCGGCCCGCCACCAGCTCTGGGCGGAAGGCGACCAACAGAAAGGCAGCGGCCAGGCCGACGACCGCAGAGCCGACGACGAAAGCGATGGTTCGGGCGAAGGGCGAGTAGGGCATTCCGGCAAGGTTCTCGATTGACTTGAACGGTTTATCGTTGGCGGACTGTAAATGAGCCGCCAAAGCTTCATGTATAATGTAGCGCTTCCCGTGACTTCGCAGCGCCCTCGTGCCGCTCGAGCGAGCACGGGTCAAGGGATGTTGGACTAGAGGTTAACGAATGAGCGATCACGCGGCGCACCCCCTCGCGGGCACTGGGTCAGAAATCGACCCGGAAATTGATCTCGATCGGCGCAAGTACCTGACCATCGCAACCAGCGCAGTGGGCGCGGTTGGCGTGGGATTCATGCTCACGCCTTTCCTGGCATCCTGGAAGCCCTCGGAGCGCGCACGCGCTGCCGGTGCGCCGGCGGTCGTTGACGTATCCAAGATGGAAGCGGGTCAGATGATCACTAGCAACTGGCGCAAGCAGCCCATCTATATCGTGAAACGGACGCCCGAGATGCTGGCGCTGCTGCCCAAGCACGACGCGGAGCTCAAGGATCCGACTTCCAGTGAATCGGTGCAGCCGGAGTACGCGGGCAATGTCAGTCGAGCGCGCCGCGACGATCTGCTGGTGTTGGTGGGCATTTGTACGCACTTGGGCTGTCTGCCGAAGCAGCATTTTGCCGCCGGTGACCCGCAGCTCGGTGCTGACTGGCCGGGTGGGTTCTTCTGTGTGTGCCACGGTTCCAAGTTCGATATGGCGGGGCGCGTCTTCAAAGGCTCGCCGGCATCGGTCAACCTGGTGGTGCCGCCCTACGATTTCCAGGACGAGAACACATTGGTCGTGGGCGTCGACTCGGCCGCAGCGGCGCAAGGGGTGGCGTGATGGCTACCGCAACCGGATCTTCCACGAGCGCCCCGAAGTCGAAGGGACTGCTGGGCTGGATCGACGAACGGCTGCCGGTCAGCCAATTCGTCCATGACCACCTGACGGGCTACTACGCACCGAAGAACTTCAACTTCTGGTACTACTTTGGCTCGCTGGCGTTGCTGGTGTTCGTGCTGCAGATTTTCACTGGCATCTTCCTGACGATGCACTACAAGCCGAGTGAGCTCGCGGCATTCGACTCGGTCGAATACATCATGCGCGAAGTGGAGTACGGCTGGCTCATCCGTTACATGCATTCCACGGGTGCGTCGGCTTTCTTCATCGTCGTGTACCTGCACATGGCCCGCGCCTTCCTGTACGGCTCCTACAAGCGACCGCGTGAGCTGTTGTGGCTCATCGGCATGCTCATCTACCTCGCACTGATGGCCGAGGCCTTCATGGGCTACGTGCTGCCGTGGGGCAACATGTCGTTCTGGGGCGCACAGGTGATCGTCAATCTGTTCGGCACGATCCCGGTCGTGGGGCCAGGGCTGGTCGAGTGGATACGTGGTGATTTCGGCATCGGTGATGCCACCCTGAACCGGTTCTTCTCGTTCCATGTCATCGCCATCCCGTTCGCTCTCGCTATGCTGATCGTGTTGCATCTGGCGGCGCTGCATACCACCGGCTCCAATAATCCGGATGGTGTCGAGATCAAGAAGAACAAGGACAAGAACGGCCTGCCCGTCGATGGGATTCCGTTCCACCCTTACTACACGGTCAAGGACATCGTGGGTGTCGGTGTGTTCTTGACGCTGTTCGCCATCGTCGTGTTCTTCACGCCGACGCTGGGCGGGCTGTTCCTCGAGAAGCCCAACTTCGAGCCGGCCAACGCACTGTCCACGCCAGAACACATCGCCCCTGTCTGGTACTTCACGGCGTTCTACGCAATCCTGCGCGCGGTGCCTGATCAGCAGATGGGAGCGTTGTTGATGTTGCTCGCGGTGGTGGCGTTCTTCTTCATGCCCTGGCTCGATCGCGCGAAGAACAACTCGATGCGCTATCGCGGCACCTTGTCGAAGGTTCATCTCGGGATGTTCTTCGTCACGTTCATCGTGCTGTCTTACCTGGGTCTGCAGCCGGCGGAGGGCGTCTACGTGCTGCTCGCGCGGATATTCACGACGCTCTATTTCGCCTATTTCCTGCTGCTGCCATTCATTTCGAAAGCCGATGGGAACGGCCCGGTTCCGGAGCGAGTCACCTACCATGCGCACTAAGATCGTCCTGCTCGCGGCAGCAATCGCCGCAACCCATGGTCTGGTGGCGTCGGCGGCTACGGGCATACCTGGCGACTGGCAGCATTGGAGTGCCGAGGTTGAGATCAACAACCTTGCATCGCGCCAGCGTGGAGCGCGCAATTTCATGAGCTATTGCAGTGGCTGTCATTCGATCAAGTACCTGCGCTATTCGCGGCTGGCCAAGGATCTCGACATCGCGCCGGAGCAATTGCAGAAATTCCTGTTACCGCCGGATGCCAAGAGCTCCGATTACATGACCACGTCGATGCTGGCCAGCGATGGCGCGGCCTGGTTCGGTACGGCACCGCCCGATTTGTCGCTGATCACGCGTTCCAAGGGAGCTGACTACGTCTATCGCTTTCTGAAGACGTTCTACCTCGATCCGGGCAAGCCGAGCGGCGTCAACAATCTCGCGCTCGAAGGCACGGCGATGCCGCACGTGCTGTCATCGCTGCAGGGCTTGCAGTCCGCCGTGTTTCGCAATGAAGAGATTGCCGGCGAGGGCGGTGAGCCGGTGACGGTCAAGACCTGGGAGAAATTCCAGCTCGACGTGCCGGGCACGCTGTCGGCAGCCGAGTACGATCAGTTCGTCGGTGATTTGATCAATTTCCTCCAGTATGCCGGCGAGCCGGCACAGGTCGATCGCCAGAAGCTGGGTGTCTGGGTCGTGCTGTTCCTGCTCGTCTTTACATTGCTGGCCTATCTGTTGAAACGCGAATACTGGCGGGACGTTCGTTAGAGCCCATGCGGGGCGGGCGCGTCTCTCGCGTAGTAATCGCTAGAGGAGATACATTTTTTGTCCAGTCGCCGCGCCGCGATGGTCCTGTTCTCTCAGCCGTTCGATCCCTGGAGTCATCGGACCCGGATCGTTATCGCCGAGAAGCAAATCGAGATCGAGATCGTGCAGGTGGAGCCCGGCAAACTGCCGGAAGACCTCCTCGATCTCAATCCTTACAACACGACACCCACTCTGGTCGATCGCGATCTGGTTCTGTACGACTCGCGCGTCATCATGGAATACCTCGACGAGCGTTTTCCGCATCCGCCACTGATGCCGATCGATCCGGTTTCTCGGGCGCGGTTTCGGCTGGCGCTGTTCCAGCTCGAGCGCGATTGGTATGCCTTCGCACATGCGATCGAGCAGCACGCCACTCGCCAGGCGGCTGCCGAGCCGCGCAAGCTGCTGCGTGATGCCATTTTGTCGAGCGCCGAGTTGTTCCGGCAAAAACCGTTCTTTCTATCGGACGAATTCTCGCTGGTGGATGCCACGATCGCGCCGATTCTGTGGCGCTTGCCGCACTACGAAATCGATCTGCCGAAGGAAGCGGAACCGATCATCAAGTACGCCGCATCGGTATTTACGCGACCAGCATTCCGGCAGTCATTGTCCGAGAATGAAAGCGAGATGCGGCTCGATTGAGTTGCCGCGCAGCCAGCGATAACGAAATCAGAATGACCGACACCGCACGCACATCGAAGCGGCCCTACTTGTTGCGGGCCATGCACGACTGGATGACGGACAACGGCGAGACACCGCACGTCATCGTCGACTCTGAACAACCTGGAGTCGAAGTGCCGCGTGCCTACGTCAAGGACGGCAAGGTCGTCCTGAATCTGTCGGCGACTGCCACGCAGCATCTCGTGCTTGGCAACAGCGCGATCGAGTTCGACGCGCGGTTCGCAGGCGTCGTGCACCATGTCAATGTGCCGATTGCGGCTGTACTCGGCATCTATGCGCGCGAGACCGGCGAGGGCATGGTGTTTTCCGAGCAGGATCTCTCGCCCGAGCCCCCTAACAAATCACCGGACGACACGGGCAAACGACCGCAGCTGAAGATCGTCAAGTAGCGGGTACAACGTCGCGTTTCGCCCAGCCGATTTCCTGCGCCGTCTTCTCCCCCACGACCACCGAATCCAGATCGAGCGGCATCTCCGCTTGCCCGCTCGATATCGCCCGGCGGCCCGCCATGATCTCAGCGTCGCGCTGCGGATAGCGTGGTTGCGCTGTGGGGTCGCCATAGCCATCCGGAAATACGGGCAGGTTGGTAGCCGCGTCGTATTTGTCGCTTGCGCCAAGAGTGTGCAACAGCTCATGGGCGATAACGACGTTGTTGCTGCCGTTCATCTCCTGATCGGCGAACGCGTACACCACGCCGATGAGACCTTTCTGCAGGCCTAGCGAATGTGGCACTGACGTAGTGCGCGCGGGGTCGTGGTAAAGCACGAAAACGCGAATCTGCGCCGCTCGGCCGCGAGTCGCACGCCATGCAAACCAGCGCATACGCAGGCTCCAGCTCATCGTCGCGAGCGTACCCGCGCGCGGCGGCAGCCGCGGCGGATGATCCACCGCTTGCGGATAGAGCTCGATCTGCAGAGGCCGCGCGAGCGCCAAACGGAAGAAACGCGCCTCGCGCGCGAAGAACTGCTCGATGTCGCCGAAGTCGGTCTTCTGGAGGCTGCGGATATAGCGCGCGGTGACGGGCGAATCGTCCGCGGCGATCGGGAACACCCCGACAATCAGCGTTCTGCCCCAGCTCGCCGTGACGAGCCGGTCGAGCAGCGCACCGGTTGCCACGATAAGCAATAGGATCGCAAGAGCTGCAATTCTGAACCAGCGCCACACCGGGGGGACTGTAGCGAAGTTCTGACGCTCAGGCTGTGAACGCGTGCTGGATCCAGTCGATTGTGCCGTCGCGCACCACGAGGACGTCAAAGCGGACCCGGTAGCGGGCGAGCGCAGGCCTGGTCTGTAACAACAATGCGGCGGTTGCGATGATGCGACGTTGCTTGCGGTGATCGACGCTGGCCGCCGCGCCGCCAAAATCCTCGCGCGAGCGCATGCGCACCTCGGCGACGACCAATACGTCGTGCTGGCGCGCGACAATATCGAGCTCGCCGCCGCGACGGCGAAAATTCCGCAGCAATATCTGCCAGTCCTGCGATTCGAGGTACGCCGCGGCGCGCGCTTCCGCGAGTTGGCCTGCGGCTTGACGTCCATCGCTCGGCCGGCCTCGCCCGAGAGCTGCTGCCGAAGCCGCGCGCACCATGTCGGATCTCCTCGTGCTAATCGCCGCCGTTGTCAAGCACTTGCGCCGTGCCGTTCCTGATCTGGGCCCAGTCGAGATCGCGGCGCACGCGCCGTTCACGGTCGAGCGTGAGCCGGCCCGTAAGACCAGCGAGGTCCAGCGTGCCACCACGTTGCAGCGCTGCATAGATGCCAAATGCGTCGTATCCGAAGGCAAACAACCGGCCGCGACTGCCGGCCGCGTCGCCGAAGGCGCTCTGCAGTTCACTGCGCACCTGGGTCGTCAAACTGCTGGTGCCGAGTATCCACGGCATGTCGGGAAAAACCAGGCCGTCGATGTCGTCGCCGCCGGGTTGCGCCGGGTCGTAGGCATCGGACAAGGTATAGGTAGGAATATCTCCGGCCATGTAGAACTTGAGTTGCGGCCGCAAGAGCCTGGCCGTCGCCGCCGGGCTCGGTGCAAAGATGAATTGCACGTCGGGCCTGCGACGTGGTTCGAATTCCAGCTTCTGACCGACGATGCTCTGTAGTCGGCGGTGACGCGCGATGCTGTCCGTGATGCGCATCACCTGTTTGATGCTTACGCCGAAGTCGCTAGCGCCGGCGTCGAATGTCGCGGCACCAATCACCTGGCCGCCCGCTGCGATCAATTCCTCGTTGAACGCGGCTTCGACGCGTGCGCCCCAGTCGCCCTCTGGTGTCAGGACGACGCCGCGTCGCATGCCCGTGCTGACGAGCCGCCGCGCCACTGCGCGCGCTTCGTCTTCGGGTGAGAGTGCGAACTGATAGAACTGCGTCGGCGCGGGCTGCTGGTTCGGCAGGAAATTCAGCGCCAGTATCGGCGGCCGCTCGGTCGGGAATTGCGCTGCCGCGGCGACTGCATCGCGCGTCAATGGTCCGACCAGAAAGGTTGCGCCCGCGCTCCGCGCCTGAGAAATGACGTCTGCCGAGGTCACACCGTTGGTATCGTAGACGCGCAGCAGCGGTCGATCGGCTGCTGGGAGTTGGTAGTACGCGGCCATGAAACCCTCACGGATGCGCACCGCGGCGCCGGCCGCCGGTCCGGTGATCGGCAACAGCAGGCCAACGTGCTGTGCGGATGCGAGTTCGCCGGCCAGCGGTTCGCCAATGGTCGGTTCACCTGCCAGCGGCTCGAGCGCCGGGTGGTTAGGATAACGCCCGCGAAAGGCTGCAATGCGCGTCGCGCCCACGGCCGGGTTGCGTGCGTTCTCAGCGGCCGCCAAACCAGCTTCCAACCAGCCGCGAACGATAGGATCTGCGTCGGCCGGTGCCGCGAGTCGCGCGCCGCGTTCCGCCGCTTGCCGCAACTGCGCGAGCAAGCTGCGGCGACTCGTGGTGCGATCGGCCGCGCTGAGATTCGCCTCGCGCGCGATCTGGGCCTCGACGGCCTCGACATATCGCCCGTTCGCAATCTGTATGCCACCACGTAGCAACTCGGCTTCGAGCGTCTGCTGTCGGGACAGATTGCTTGGTAACCCAGCCAGGACTCTTTCTGCATCCGGCGCGCGCCGCGCGCTGAGCCACGCGCGCGCGGCCAGCAGCAGGAATTGGGCGCGATCAGTTCCGGCTGTCTCCGCAGCGAGTTGTTCATATACTCGAGCGGCCTCGGCGTGTTGGCCGGCCGAGGAATATGATTGCGCGCGATCGACAGACGGTGGCGCTGTGCGCGTGGTCAGGCTGGGACAGCCCGCCAGCGCGGCGCAGGCAATGATCAACAGCGCGGTGCGCGCGAGGTGCAAACGGTTCATGACTCGACTAGCCTTCCATGCTCGCGGGCGCCGGATGAGGCACGCCCTTGCATGGGGAGAATTATAGTGCCTGCTGCTGCTGGTCGCCTCGCTGTCGTCTCGACGCCGATCGGTAATCTGGGCGATTTGTCGACTCGGGCACGCGATGAGCTGGCTGCGGCAGATCTTATCGCTGCCGAAGACACCCGCCGCACGGGGCAATTGCTGGCGACTCTCGGTTTGTCGCGGCCGCTGCTGTCGCTGCATGAACACAACGAGTCCGAGCGCATCCCGGAACTGATCGAGAGACTGGTGCGCGGGGCGCGGCTCGCGCTGGTGAGTGACGCCGGCACGCCGTTGTTGTCAGATCCCGGCTTTGAGCTCGTGCGCCAGGCTGCTGCCGCTGGCGTGGCAGTGTTCGCAGTGCCTGGTCCGTCGGCGATTACGGCTGCGCTCAGCATCGCCGGCTTGCCGACTGAGCGCTTCAGCTTCGAAGGCTTCCTACCCGCCAGATTGGCAGAGCGCCGTACGCGACTGGCATCGCTCGCTACCGAAACACGCACGCTGGTGTTTTTCGAGGCGCCGCACCGTATCCTCGAAACGCTGGCTGATTGCAGCGTCGCCTTTGGTGCGCAGCGTCGCGCTGCGGTCGCGCGTGAACTCACCAAGGTATACGAGACAGTCTATCGTGGCACGCTCGCCGAGCTGGTGGCCCGCGCAGGTGAAGATGCAAACTTTGCGCGCGGCGAGATCACTGTCGTGATCGAAGGTGCGTCGCCTACCCGCGAGGACGACGCCGATGGCAGACGCGAGCTGCAACGCACGCTGCAAGTATTGTTAGCGGAGATGAGCCCGAGCAAGGCTGCGGCGTTGGCGGTCAAGCTGACGGGCGCGAAGCGAAACGACGCCTATCTGCTGGCACAGCAGCTGGCCGCCGGTGTCGAAAAGGAATCTTAGTGCTGGCTAGCGGTGCCCGCGCAGCGTATCGTGTGCAGCAGGAGTCGGCCGGACAGTCGCTGCGCTCTTGTCTCGCAAGAGGCGGGCGGGGAGGAAAGTCCGGGCTCCAGTGGACGAGGTGCCAGGTAACGCCTGGGCGGCGCAAGCCGACGGAAAGTGCAACAGAAAGATACCGCCGCGCGTTCGCAAGAGCGTGCGGTAAGGGTGAAATGGTGCGGTAAGAGCGCACCGCGCCGGTGGCAACACTCGGCGGCACGGCAAACCCCACCTGGAGCAAGGCCAAATAGGGAAGTCGTGGTTCGCGAGAGCCGCAGCGCGTGTCCCCGCGTGCTTCCGGGTAGGCCGCTCGAGGTTGCCGGTGACGGCAATCCTAGAGGAATGACTGTTCTCGACAGAACCCGGCTTATAGGCCGGCTCCTAACTATTGTTGCGGTGGGCAGAGAAGAGCGCGGTGTGCGGAGTGGGTTGGCGAGCTGGATCGGGCGCGCCTGCGGCGTACCCTGGCACGCACGCTGCGCCCATCTCCCCCCTGGCGTTGGGGCGAGCGTGCACCCGGCACAGGAGGGCGCAGCGTGCGTGCTGCGGCGCCCTCAACAGCTCGCCAACCCACTCCGCACACCGCGCGCTGCATGACCACCCTTGACGAAGATAGTTAGTACATCGGGTGCCTGGTGTGAGTGGAAGAGTAAGATGTCGACGCGGAACGGTACGTCTTGGCGCTCATGCGCCGATCCGATGTTAGTCGTTAGGCGGGTGTGAGGGGTCCGCCGGCGAGACGTTGAGGGCGCCGAAATCCGGGCGCGCGGCGCTCCTGTTCTCCTCGCCGAATAACCTCTTCGCCAGGGGGGAGATGCGCCGCGCGCCCGGATGAGGGCACGCCGCAGGCGCGCCCGATCCGACTTGCCGGCTGGCTCCTCACAGCCGCCTAACCACTGACCCGCTATCGGCGCATTAGCGTCCAATGACATCTCTTCGTTCCACTATCGGGCCAATTATCGGGCGCGGTGGATTGGTTTTGTCTACCGTTCTCCTCCCATTAGATTATGTCCAACACGCTGACGTCGGCGTTGGCGGGTCATACAGCCCAGCGGATCCTCATGCGCTGTATAGGTAACCGAGACAACCCACTGATCGGTAAGGCTCAGTGCGTTGCAGCGTCGCTGGTCAGCGACCGCACAATCGCGTAAGTTACTGTTGCCGCGACAAATTTTCGTACTTCAAGCCTTGACCATAACGCTCGCCGTTCCTATAGTGGCGGCAAGTGGGTGGAAGTGGGGAAGAGTGGGTGCTACGCACCCTCACAGGTCGTGTTTCGCGGTGCAACAAAAGTGACCCTCGATGCGAAGGGCCGGATGGTTTTGCCCACCCGGTACCGCGACCGCGTGCTCGAGCGCAGTGGGGGCCGGGTGATCGTCACCGTGGATCGCGACCAGTGCCTGCTGCTGTACCCATTACCCGATTGGGAAGAGATCGAGCGTCGACTCATGAGCCTGCCGTCGTTGCATCCGCAGGCGCGACGCCTGCAGCGGCTGATGGTGGGCCACGCGACGGATCTGGAACTCGACGGGCACGGAAGATTGCTGGTGCCGCCTGAGCTGCGCGATTTCGCGCAACTCGAGCGGCTCGGGATGTTGATTGGTCAGGGTAACCGCTGCGAGCTATGGGACGAGAAGCGCTGGTATGAGCGTCGCGACCTGTGGCTCGAGGACGAAGCGGCAGTGACCGGGCTGACGGCCGAACTCGATTCGCTGTCGCTGTGAAGCGGCCGGCGGGCGGGGTTTGCCGCGGCGATTGGATCGATAGGGAACGGTGTCTGCTGGTTCGCTG
>Ga0116151_10005684_pt1 | contig 10700 bp, 6 predicted proteins | sample AD_UKC117_MetaG_FD_89893 | JGI IMG/M metagenome (GOLD analysis project Ga0116151, IMG submission 89893) | Active sludge microbial communities of municipal wastewater-treating anaerobic digesters from Hong Kong - AD_UKC117_MetaG | ecosystem: Engineered > Bioreactor > Anaerobic > Digestate... | reverse complement strand
GATCAGCACCACCTCATCGCCTAGATGAACCTCTTTACCCCGCGCAAGTACCTCACTTACATCAATCATCGCTTGATCCATACAGACACGGCCCACCAGTGGCACCTCCTCGCCATGCAGCAATACACTTTGCCAATTCCGCGGCGAGCGTGGAAAGCCATCGGCGTAGCCCACAGGGATCGTCGCCACCGTCATGGGCGCCTCAGCGATAAAGGCCTGTCCATAGCCAACACTATCGCCCGGCTGTAATGCTGTTAGGTGCACAACCTGCGCTTTCCAACTCAATACGGGCTTCAGCGCCGGCCAAAGGGGCGCGCTCTGAATGTTGGGGTGCAGACCATAGAGTGCGATACCAAAGCGAATCATATCAAAGTGGGCCCGTGGATCGTAGAGGGTAGCCGCTGAATTGGCGGCATGCACGATGGATGGACGCAAGCCCTTTTCCGTTAGCTGGTTTACCAGATCCTGAAATAGCGTATATTGTTGTTGGAAGAGGGGACTTGCTGGATCATCCGCCGTGGCAAAGTGGGTAAAGATCCCTTCAGCAACAATATTTGGATGGCGCTGCACTAGAAGCAAAAAAGGCTCAACAGCGGCGAGTGGGAGTCCCAGGCGATTCATTCCGGTATTGACTTTCACGTGGATGCGTGCCCGCTGCCCCGTGTGGTGGAGAGCATCGGCAACATAATTGAGAGTCACTTCATCGTCTACCATGAGCGTGAGTTGGGCGGCCAAGCTCTGAGCGACCATCCACGGTGGTGTGTACCCCATAATCAGGATCGGCACCCGAATCCCTTGTTGTCGTAGCGCAAGCCCCTCACCTGGGGTTGCAACCGCAAGCCAATCGGCTCCCGCTTGTACTACAATTGGAGAGACAAGTCGCGCATCGTGGCCGTAACCGTTGCCTTTTACCACAGCCATGAGGCGAGTAGTCGGTGGCAACTGTGCCTTGATTGTCCGAACATTCTCCCGAAGGACAGCGCCATTGACTTCGATCCAAGTTGCACGTGAAGCATTTGCATAGGTTAATGTATCGTTCATGGATAACTGCTACCGTATTACAAGATAGATTCTAAGATACTCCCTATGAGGAGCGCGTTTTCAATTTGCGAAGAGTTTAGGTATACTCTATAGGTATACACGATCAGCAGGTCTGCACAATCAGTAAGCAGAATGATCATTAACGTAATGCTGATTGATGTAATGCTCATCATGCTAGACAACGTACAACACAGTCAGGCAAAGCAACTCACCACTTTTCAAGGACGCTCATCAGCCGAAAGTGTGAGTTGAGCACCAAGGTGGTGTATTGCAGCCTCAGTCCACTCACACTTTTCATAGATGAGCCTTTCAAGGAATGTTGCGCCCTGCCACCACAATGATCCCAACATGCAAGGGTGGTATGCCAAGTGTTGTGCTACACCACCTGTACAGTAGCCAGTGTTCACTCCTGTCCACTGTTACCGAACGAACACCGCTGCACACACTATACCCGATCAATCCACAATTTCGTGAAATCACTCGCATGACTTATCAATTCGGTTGCATTCACAAATTCGTTTCTTGTCCGCGAAGGATTGCGCCGATTTTTACGATTAATATTAATAGGAGGCCAATGTGGGACTATTAGAACCCAAAAGTTGGTTCTCCAGTAGACGTTCTGCCAAGGAATGGACCGATGAAGAATGGGTTCGCCGCTTAAAAGCCAATGATGCAGATGCCTGGTCGGAATTTGTGTACAGTGATTATAGCCAACGACTTTACAACTATCTGCGTCACAAGTTGCCGGAAGAGCAGGATGTAGAAGATATACTGCAAGAAACGATGACAGCTGCAGTAACAGCTATACAAACGTTTGATGGGAAAGCTAAATTGACAACATTTCTCTTTTCGTTAGCCAATTATAAAGTTGCAGATTTCTGGCGCAAACGTCAAGCTACCACCGAGTTAACCGATATTCACATTGATCCTGGTATGAATGCCGATAGCGTTGAATTTGTTGAAATTCTGCAAAAACTGCGTGAGGAACATCGTCAGGTTCTCCTCATGCGCTACTATGTTGGCCTGGGCGTCGACGAGATCGCACGTATTCTCGGCAAGACCTATAAGGGAGCTGAATCTCTGTTGAGCCGGGCGCGAGCCGAACTGCGCAAAGGATTGGATGGCGACGACGAGATTTAGAACGTACTTACTACCTTCTCGTCGGTATATGCTACGTTTCGCTCATTGGAGCAACGTGTACAATGAAGCAATGGTGCTTTGAACCAGTGTGGCACTTTGCCCAATTATCCCATGAACCTGGATTTTGAAAATCCATCAATGCCGATAGGCAGAATAAATTAATGGCGAAACAGTCCCGAAAGCAGTGGAACGACCAAGAACTTCATCAGCTCTTTGCCGAACGTCTCCCTGTGCTAGACATGCCGGATAATTTTTTGGAACGGCTAACTGAATCCGTGTTGAACGAAGTGCAACGCCACGTCGAGCAACGCAGTGCTCAGTGTGGTTCCCACGCCACACCCGTGGATCCCAGCAGTGATGTAAAACAACCGCACCAAGGCACCCAACAAGCATCGACCGTGGCTGTGAGGCATTCCTCTCGCTGCCAGGCCCCCAAATGCTCGCTTCCACCCTTGTAACCGCAATCGTCGGTATAGCACGAATTGTGCAAATCGCGATTGGCTCAAAGGGCGGATGGGTGATTTATACAATGTTCGGCATACCGCCCCGCAACCGGTGGTTAGAAAGCGCAAGTCCAAAGAGGCGCAGAGCATGAAAAAGCTCTGCGCCTCTTTTTGAGTCCGCTCCAGATTATTGACCGATTTGCTGCTGCCACAGATGTTGTAACTCTTGATTATTGGTCAGCAGTTCGGCCAATGGCCCCACCCCTGTCACACAACCATCTTTGAGCACAATAATCTGGTCCGCCCGTTCCAGTGCACGACGACGGTGGGAGACGGCAAGACAGCTCAGTACTTGCCTTGTTTCGACACTCGTTCCCGGTTGTGGTAGCAGACGCGCCCAGAGCGCAACTTCCGTTTCGACATCCAATGCACTCGAAAGATCATCAAAAACCAACAACTCCGGCTGGCGTACAAACATGCGTGCTGCCGCGGCCCGCTGAATCTGCCCACCCGATAGGCGCACGCCGCGCGGCCCGACCATCGTTGTCAGGCCATCACTCAATCGAGCGACATCCTCTTCAAAGACAGCGTTTCGTAGCGCCTGCGCCAGAATGGGCGATACCTCCCCCGCAACCGGTGGCAGAGCAAGCCCCATGAGGATGTTCTCGCGCAACGTATCACTGAAGAGGCGCGGGGCCTGTGGCAGATAGGCCGTGCGCGGTGGTTGAAAAAAGCGACCGGCATCCACTACCAACGCACCATTCCAGCGAATCTCGCCCGCGTCACATGGCAAAAGGCCCAATAGCACGCGCAACAAAGTGCTCTTACCGGCGCCAATCCGGCCCGTAATGACCGTAAAGGAACCCCGCGGCACCTGAAACGAGATGTCAAAAATTCCATGCTTGCGATCCGAATGGCGATAGGTGAGACCACGAACAGCGAGCATCGACAGCTGATCGCGTTCGGTCCGCACCACGGCGGGCAAAGCGGGCAGTGGCTCACGCAGATAGACCGGTCGATGTTTGACGACTGTGGCCGCCGGCGCCGTTTCCAACAATGCGGTCAGACGTTGCAGCGAAACACTCAACTGTCGATAGCTGGTGAGCACGCCGGCCACAGAGCCAACATTGCCCGCCACAAAGGGTATAACATAGGTAAAGAGCGCAAAATCACCGATGGTAAAGCTGCCCGTGCGCAATGCCTGCCCCATGAGCAAGAGAATCAACGCTGCCCCCATGTCGCCCAGATTCCCCCCCAATGTGCTCATCAATTCCACTACCAGCCGATCTTTGAGGGCAGCCCGCCGTCGCTCATCGTTGACTTTGGCAAAATGGGTGACGACCGCGGTTTCCGCATCGGCCAATTTGATTGCTTGTACGGCACCAAAGATTTCACCGAGCAAACCGGTCACGGTACCCGTTGCCATCTGATTGGCGGTGCGAAAGCGAATAATGCGCTGACTGCCCAAATGAATGGCAACACTCACGAGCACCAACGGGAGAAAGGCGACAACGGTGAGGAAGAGACTTATGCGCGCCATTGAGATCAGGGCCAACACCACGAACACACTGAGCCCCATCAAGTTGAAGGCGCTACTGAGAAAGCTCGTTGTTGCTTGGATGTCATCACGGAAGCGGCTCAGAGCCTCACCGGTTGAAGAGGGCAGCGCCTTGGCTGCCGGCCGTTGTAGGATCTGTTCAAATAGATTGGCGCGTACCATTGCCCCCACGAGATGAGCATACCACGTCTGCCCAGTGCTTAAGGCAACATAGGCAGCCTGTCGTCCCACGGTGGACCCCAAAAGCAGTGCCACCAATGTCCAAAGACCCAGCTGCGCCAGGTTGCCGGTATCCGATTCACCCGCCAGGCGATTAAAAATCGCGCGCGCAATGAGCGGTGGGGCAAAGTTGAGACCGTAGAGAATCATATAGGCCAGGACGGTTAGCAGCCAGAGCCATGGTTTATAGCGCAGTAGCTGCCACAGATATTGGCGTGGCGTCAGTGAGGGAGATTGCTGCTTGTTATTCATGCGATTGCTCCTGGGTAATCAGGTCGGTACGCAGCAATTCGGCAAAACGCGAAGTAGGGTCAGCGGCCAGTTGCGCGCGTGGACCGGTCTCGCGGATCCGTCCTTCGTCCAAAATCAGGATCGTATCAACCTTGCGGATGGTCTCCAAGCGATGGGCGATGACGATAGCGGTGCGATTCCGCAGCAGCGCGGTAACGGCTTGGTCCAGGCGTGCTTCGGTGATTGGATCGAGGCGCGACGAAGCCTCATCCAAAATGACAACGCCAGGATCTCTGAGCAACACCCGGGCAAACGCCAGCAGTTGGGCTTCCCCTGACGAAAGCGTGTTCCCGCCGCTCTGTAACTCCGTGTCCAGCCCCGCCGGCAAAGCACGCAGCCAATCGCCCATGCCAACCGCCGTCAGTGCAGCCACGATCTCTTCATCGTGCGGGCCGGATTTCCCCGCGTCTAACGCAGAAGCATAGAAGGTTAGGTTGTCGCGCACGGTGGCCTGAAAGAGCTGCACATCCTGTGTCACGATGGCAACATGACGCCGAAGTGTCGGGAGCGTCAAGGCGCGCAGATCCATATCTTGCAGGCGCACGGCACCGTTTTGTGGATCATAGAGGCGCAACAAAAGGCGCGTGAGCGTTGTCTTACCGCTGCCTGTGCGTCCCAATAGCCCCAACGTTTGGCCGGCAGGAATCGTCAGTGAGAAGTCCTGTAGCACAGGCAACGGCGCGGCGCTACTTCCATCCGGAGGCGCACTATCGTAGCGGAACGAGACACGGTCAAAGTCGACGGCGAGTGGCCCAGCGGGCAACGTCGTGCGGTCACCATCGAGGACCAGACGCCGTTCGGCCAAAAGCTCGCGTACACGGCGGATGGCAGCGGTTGCTTCTTGCAAGTGTTGGATCTCACCGGTCATGGTTAGCAGCGGGCTACTGACCATCCGCAGATAGGCATAGAGCAGGTAGACCGTGCCGATGGTGAGTGCGCCGCGCAGAAAGAGCAACGAGCCCAGGGCCAGCGCCAACACCGTACCAGTTTCAAACCAAATGACGATAATTGAGCCGAAGATTGCGTTGCGTGGGCGCGCTGCCATCCCTTTGCGCCAGAATGCGCGTGTGTAGAGAAAGAAGCGTTGAAGTGTATACGCCACCGCGCCATTAGCACGAATATCTTCCGTTCCCCCCAGCCGCTCTTCGAGGAACCCAAAGAGATCGGCGCTCGCTGCGCGCTCCTCCTGCAGATAGGTTGTGGCAAAGTTACGCAGCCGGAAGAGAATCCACAGTGCGCCAGTTAGGAAGAGCAAAAAGCCCAGACCAAGCCGCCAATCTTCTCCGCTCAGCACCACAAGAATTCCAATGAGCAGCAGCCCATTGCCCAGCAGTTGGATCACCAACTGCGAGAAAAAGCGTGCCAACTGTCCAACGTCGCCATCAATTCGTTCAATGAGCGCACCCGGTGTAAAGCGGTGATGAAAGGCCATATCGAGATGAAGACAGTGGGCCGCCAGATCGGCCCGTAGTGCGTTGGTCGTGCGCCAGCCCACATCTTCACTAACATAGGTGAGGGTCAGCGTTAGCAGATATTCCAAAAGCGCCACTCCCCAGAAAAAGAGCGCCAGTTGCAAGAGTATGGTGAGAGACTCTCCAGCCTGGGCGGCATCGAAAAAGCGACGAACAATTTGTGGGTTGATCAACTGCAACCCGATTGTGCCGAGCAGCAGTAATAGGCTCAACACCACCTTGAAACGATGGCCGCGTAGGTAGTGCACCAACAGAGCCCAATCAGAACGCGATGAGAGATCTTGCAGAGTAAGCTGCATGAGAACCCCTTTGCTTTGCGTGAGATCTGACTGACTGACAAATCTCTTTTAACTCAGAGAACACAGAGATAGCAGAGTGCACAGAGGGGTAAATCAGTGATTTTTCTGTGTGCTCTGTGATCCCAATGGCCTCTGTGGTTAAGATTGTATCTGCCCGTCAACCAGGCATGAGATAACACGATTGATTTGTAATGAAAAGAGGCTTAACCACGAATGGCTTAATCAAACGTTGGAGGTCAGACTAGTTCTTGTGGCAAACGTCGAAACCGAATTACGCAAAGCGTGGAAAGTGTGCTCAAAAGTTTCCTGGCGAGCTTCACGCCTTGGCGAGAAAGCTGTTGTTTGGCAACGAGAACTTGACTAACGGCGGGCGCGCTGAAAACGGCAATCTATCGACCGTTGCTACGTGCGCTATTAGTTGAGGAAGCGATCAGGTGTCATGTTTAAGATAAGTACTCAGTGCAAAAATGGGTTGCGCCCAATTGTGGAAACCGGGAAAAGCGTTTGTGCCTTTTCACCGATAGGCCTATTATAGAGGATTCCCAGCAAATGGAAAAATATGCATCGTTGGATATACCAACCTGCGGCGAGTTCAGTCAATGCTGTTGCCGTTACAGTGCCATCATCTAGCCAATGCACAGGCCGAGCGGCAAGTGGTTGGGCCGAAATTGTCGGTGATTGCCAAAGACGTCCAATCACGCTAAGATCAGCAGAGCAATCGAAATCTGACACCCCTCAGCCCATGCTATAGGAAGAAATGGAAGGAGATACCCATGACCCGAGCAGTGATTATTGGTGGCAGTGGCCATGTGGGCACCTATCTGGTGCCGCGGCTCGTCCATGCCGGCTACCAAGTGATCAACGTGAGCCGCCGACAGCGCGCGCCCTATCAGCCCCACGGTGCCTGGCAGCAGGTGGAACAGGTGACAATCGACCGCACCGCCGCGGAAAGTGCCGGTACCTTTGGTGATCAGATCGCCGCGTTACAACCAGACGTCGTCATCGACATGATCTGCTTTACACTGGAAAGTGCACAGCAACTGGTCGAGGCGCTGCACGGCAAAGTGCAACATTTCCTCCACTGCGGCACCATCTGGATCCACGGTCCCAGCGTCGAAGTGCCCACGACCGAGATGACACCCCGTCGCCCCTTTGGCGACTACGGCACCCGCAAGACCGCCATCGAAGCGTACCTGCTGGACGAAGCACGGCGCAACGGTTTTCCCAGCACGCAACTCCATCCCGGCCACATTGTGGGGCCGGGATGGGCGCCACTCAACCCCGAAGGCCACTTCAACCCACGTGTCTTCAGCGATCTGGCGCAGGGGCTGGAAATCACCCTACCCAATTTAGGTATGGAGACAGTACACCATGTCCATGCCGATGATGTGGCGCAGAGCTTTATGCAGGCGCTCGCCAACCGAAGCCAGGCTATCGGCGAAAGCTTTCACGTGGTGTCACCGGCGGCATTAACGTTGCGCGGCTATGCCGAAGCAGTGGCGGGTTGGTTCGGCAAGAGGGCGAACATTCGTTACCTGCCCTGGGAAGAGTGGCGGGCCGGCCAACCCGCCGATCAGGCCCAAGCTACCTGGGATCACATCGCCCACAGCCCCAATTGCAGCATCGCCAAAGCACAACGACTGCTCCACTATCAACCGCGCTACAGTTCCTTGCAGGCCGTCTACGAGGCTGTCCAATGGTTGATCATGCAGGATACGGTTGCAACGGAGTGAGGGGAAGAGTGGACAGTGGGAAAGTGAATCGCTTTTCCGAACAGTACTAACACCAATTGCCGGTTGTGAAGCCATGAATGAACGCCAATCTACCACAGGAACAAGGGTGCTCATTCATGGCACTTGCAGAGGAAATTGATAGGACAGGGGAGAAACCAAATGAAGATTACCAATATTCGTTCGTGGGTCGTGAAGATTCCTTGGGATGACAATCCAGGGACAGGAGTGGTGCGGGTGCCGATCAAGCGCGCCTTTATCTTTGTGCAGGTGGAGACCGATGCCGACATCACAGGCTGGGGCGAAGTAACCACCTATCCGGGGCCCGTGGCCAATCGTGCGGTGGCAGCCTATATTGATCAGATCGGCAGTTGGCTTTGCGGCGAAAATCCGGAGAACATTGAAGCGATCTGGCACAAGATCTTCCGCAGCCTCACCTATGTCGGCACGCGTGGCGCCAGCACCGCGGCAATCAGCGCCATCGATATCGCGCTGTGGGATATTCGGGGCAAGGTATTGGGACTGCCGATCTATCAGCTGCTGGGTGGCCCGGTGCGTGAGAGCATTGCCATGTACTGCCACCCCTACAAACCCTTCTCTCCCGATGATATTACCGCCGCGGTCAAAGAGATTGTTGCCTCAGGCTTTCAAGCCTTTAAGATGGACCCCATGCTCCACAATCTGCATGTGGGCAACGCCAGTTATCTCGACGGCGAAATTGCACCCCACGCCGAAGCGGCAGCTCTGGAAATTCTCGCGGCGGCCCGGGAAGCCGCCGGCCCCGGGGTCGAGATCATGATCGATGCACATGGCCTCTACAATGTGCCGACCGCCGTGCGCTTGGCCAATAAAATGGCGGAATATAAGATCCATTGGTTTGAGGAGCCGGTACCGCCGGAAAGCTGGAAGGCACTCAAACAGGTCAAAGAACAGGTAGCGACACCCATATGCACCGGCGAACGGCTGCATACGCGCTGGGAATTTGTCCCGATCTTCGAAAATGGCCTGGCTGACTTTGTGATGCCCGATGTCACCTGGACCGGCGGTATCTCGGAGCTGAAGAAGATCGCCACAATGGCTGAAGCCTACTACATCCCGATTTCGCCCCACGATGCAAGTGGGCCGGTCAACGTGATGGCCGGCGCACAGGTAATGATGACGGTACCCAATTTCTACAAGTTGGAGGTACACCGCTACGATCTCTCCAGTTACAACATTCTGCTTGATCACCCGCTCGACGTGCGCAAGGGCCATCTCTTTGTACCGGATCGACCCGGGTTGGGGATTGAACTCAATGTGGATGTCCTCAAAGAATATGAAGCTTCCCTTGACGATACGGCGAATTCCTTGCGCTAAACGCTTTCAGCCCGTGGAGTCGGGCAGAGCGTTGCGTTGTGATAAAAGCACGACGCTCATATGGCAGTAAACTGAAATTGCACAATTTCCCAGAGAGCATAACGACAATTTCAGCCGCATACCTATATGAGCCAAACACGAGTAGACGAGTGATAGACAAGTTGAGGAGAAGACGATGAACTATGTACGACTTGGCAAGACCGGCCTGAAAGTTTCGCGCCTATGCCTGGGCATGATGTCCTACGGAGATCCCAAATGGCGCGATTGGGTGTTGCCCCTGGAGGAGAGTCGCCCTTTCATCAAGCGGGCCCTTGATGCCGGAATTAACTTTTACGACACAGCCGATGTCTATTCGCAGGGAGTCAGCGAAGAGGTGACGGGTAAGTTGTTGCTGGAGATGGTGCGGCGCGAAGATGTGGTGATCGCCACCAAAGTCTACAATCCCATGGGGAAGGGCCCCAATGATCGCGGCCTCTCGCGCAAGCACATCATGGACGCGATCGACGCGTCGCTCCGCCGACTGGGTACTGACTACGTCGATCTCTACCAGATCCACCGCTGGGACAAGGAAACACCCATCGAAGAGACCCTGGAGGCTCTCCACGATGTTGTCAAAGCCGGAAAGGCACGCTATATTGGGGCGTCGAGTATGTATGCGTGGCAATTTACCAAGAGTCTTTATCTCGCCGACCAACATGGCTGGACCCGTTTTGTAACGATGCAGAACCATTACAACCTCGTCTATCGCGAAGAAGAGCGCGAGATGAATCCACTCTGCCAGGCGGAGGGGATTGGGATCATTCCATGGAGCCCATTGGCACGTGGCTTTCTGGCCGGCAATCGCAAAAAGGGCGAAGCGGATCCGACCGCACGCGCCAAGAGCGACGACTTTGCCCATCGCATGTACTACGAGGATGCCGACTACGCGATTGTCGACCGGGTAGTTGCGCTGGCCGAGGCCAAAGGGGTGAAGCCGGCCCAGATTGCACTGGCCTGGCTGCTCCATCGTTCAGAGGTCACGGCACCCATCATCGGTGCAACCAAGATGTATCAGCTTGAGGAGGCAATTGCTGCGGTGGATATCAAGCTGTCGAGCGACGAGATGAAGCAGTTGGAAGAGCTGTATCAGCCCCATCCGGTACTGGGGCATG
>Ga0116151_10005683_pt1 | contig 10702 bp, 11 predicted proteins | sample AD_UKC117_MetaG_FD_89893 | JGI IMG/M metagenome (GOLD analysis project Ga0116151, IMG submission 89893) | Active sludge microbial communities of municipal wastewater-treating anaerobic digesters from Hong Kong - AD_UKC117_MetaG | ecosystem: Engineered > Bioreactor > Anaerobic > Digestate... | reverse complement strand
CCCCATCGCATCAAGGAACGCCGCATTCGGCTCCTCGCCACGCGCTCTAGCACCTTCTTCCGCGACGATGCGCATTGTCTTCGCGGCTTGCTCGCCGCCCATCACTGCGATGCGATTGTTAGGCCAGGCGAAGATGAAGCGCGGACCGAAAGCGCGCCCGCACATGCCGTAATTGCCTGCGCCGAAAGACGCGCCGATATGTAGAGTGATCTTCGGCACGGTCATGTTCGTCACCGCCTGGATCATCTTTGAACCATGCTTGACGATGCCGCGTTGCTCGGCGTCCGTACCGACAAGATAGCCTGTTGTGTTCTGAAGAAAGACGACAGGGGTTCCGGCCTGACACATAAGCTGGATGAACTGCGCCGCCTTCGCTGCCCCATCAGCATCAATAGGACCGTTGTTCGAGATGACTCCAACAGCGCGCCCCGCGATCTCAGCCTGGGTGCAGCACGTCGCCGGACCGTAGCCGTCCTTGAATCCCAGCATATCGGAACCGTCGACAAGCCGCGCGATCACTTCGCGTGAGTCATAAGGCTTGCGATAGTCAGGCGGCACGACGCCCAACAGCTCCTCGCTGTCATAGAGAGGTTCGGCATATGTCGCCGCGCGCTCAGCGGCGTTCTTGTTCCACTGCAGCTTGCGGACGATTTCGCGAGCGATCCTTAGGCCGTCCGCATCGTTCTCCGCCATGTACTCCGCCGTGCCGGAGACATGGTAGTGCATCTCCGCTCCGCCGAGCTCTTCGTCTGTCGCAATCTCGCCTGTCGCCGCCTTGAGCAGCGGCGGCCCCGCCAAGAACACCTTGGTGCGCCCGCGCACAGCGACGACATAATCTGAAAGACCCGTTTGATAGGCGCCGCCTGCTGTCGACGATCCATGCACCACAGAAATGACCGGGCATCCCGCCGCCGAAAGCCTTGCAAGATTGGCGAAGGTCTGACCGCCTTCAACGAACATCTCCGCCTGACGGAAGAGATTGGCTCCGGCGCTTTCGATGAGCTGCACATAAGGCAGCTTATTCTTTAGCGCGATCTCCTGACCACGCAGCGCCTTGTGGACGCCCATGGGCGTCGCCGCGCCACCCTTAATGCCGCTATCCGACGCGCCGATATAACAACGCACGCCGCCAATGAAGCCTATGCCGGAGATGCCGCCGCCGCCTGAGATGTTATAATCGCCGTCATCGTCGTGCATTTTGTAGCCGCAAAGCGTCGAAATCTCGAGGAATGGCGCGCCTCGATCCAAAAGAAGCGCAAGGCGGTCGCGCGGCAGCAATTGTCCGCGCTTTTCGAACTTCGCCTTCGCGCGCGCTGACGTCTCGACAATCTTCCGTTCAAGCCCGCGAAACTCACCGATGAGCTTCAGGTGCGCGGCGCGGTTCGCCGCAAACGTTTCTGAGCGCGTGTCGATTTGAGATTCAAAGACGGGCATGTCGAGCCATCAACCCTGATTGGTTTCCTACCCCGCGCAACCGCTTACAGTCGCCACTGCGCCATTCATTTCGTCCATTGACAAAACAATATAGTTATATTGTTTTCATGTTTATGACTAAGCCCAGGAACGGTCAAGCGCCCTCTGCAGCGGTATCGCGCCAGCGCGAAAAGAGCGACGCCATGCGCGGGCGCATATGCGATGCCGCGACCGTACGCCTGTCCCGAGCTGGCTACCACCGCATGACTATTCAGGATGTGGTGAAAAAGGCCGCCATCAGCACAGGCGCTCTCCAGCATCATTTCCCGACGAAGGAAGCGCTTGTCATCGCTGTTGCAGAACGGCTTCTGTCGCGCTCGGTGCGCTGGTTCCACCGTGCGAAAGCCGAACTGGGATCCGGAGCCTTTCCCGAGATGATCCGCCGCTCCTGGCGCGAGCAATTCCGAACCGACGACTATGGCGCCCTCCTCGAAATTCTTGTCGCTGCGCGTACGGACAAATCCTTACGCACAAGCGTTGCGCCGGCTCTTGAACGCTGGCGCGATGAAATTGAAGGCGAATTGAAAGAGATGCTGCCGGACGAGAAAGACGCCGCCTATCTCGAAACGGTGCTGACGATTTCCCGCTGCATGATGACCGGGCTTCTCGTGCACGACGGCCTGCTTCAGGACGAGCGCCGCATGGACACTGTCATCGATGAATGGATCAGGATCGTCAGCCGTCGCGATTAGTGCGGTAAATTCTCGTCATCCTGCATTTTGGGAATACGCGCGCCACGAGCGAGATAATCCGCCCAGTCTTCATTTTCCCAATAGCGCTCATTGATGAACCAGTCGCGTAGTTCAACGGGCACTGATTCCAGCGTGAGCAACGCTTGTTCGTCCGCGCTCGCTGCGAACGCGGCAAGATCGGCGATATCCTGCGCATCGAGATCAATGACATAGCCGAGCTCGACCGACTGCAGGGCTGTCATAGCCGTCGCGCCGCGCCACATGCGCGCAGAGAATTCAAGCGGGTTGACCGTCGCCTGGCTCGGCCGCGCGCCAAGGCTCGGCGCCGCTTTCCCGCCCACGCCATTGACTTCATGACAAATGACGCAGGCGCGCGTTACGAAAATGATGCGCCCTCGCCGCGCATTTGGCTCGGGCATCTCAACCGGCATGGCGAGCGGAGGCTCGGCAAGCTTGCGATGCATCTCGTCAGGCTGGAAGGCGCCTTGCTCCTGAGCGCCAGGGTTCGGCTCCGGCTCCTTTTCCTTCGCGCACGCGCCGAGCACGAGAATAGCGGCGCCCAGCATCCCGGAGAGAATTGGCTTGTTCATGAGCCGGCCCCTTCTTGGTTGTCGGAAACCCATAACGCGACTCGCCGCGCAAGACTATGTGATCAACGCACATGCATAGGAATGTTGAGCAGCGCAATACAGGAGCCGAATAATGCACGCTTCATGCGTTGAAAGGGCCCAAGCATGCCGCATCCGAATTCATCCCTCACCGCCGAGCAGCTCAACGCCGGGGCGGCCGAATTCCTGCCCGGCCAGCTCGGCATGCGCCTCACGGCTGTCGGCGATGGCTGGACTGAAGGCGAAATGGAGGTGCGCAAGCCTCTGATGGCGCCGAACGGCTTCCTTCACGCCGCGAGCGTGATCGCCCTCGCAGACTCGCTGGCGGGCCTCGGATGCGTCAGGAGTTTGCCGGACGGAGCAACGGGGTTCACAACCATCGAACTCAAGTCGAATTTCCTCGGCACGGCGCGCGATGGGTGGCTCGAAGGGCGGGCGAGCGCCGCTCATCTTGGTCGAACGACCCAGATATGGGATGCAGAAATCAAGCACCGCGAGTCGGGCAAGACGATCGCATTGTTCCGCTGCACGCAAATGGTTCTGTGGCCCCGCTGACGAAGACGGGAACGCCTCCCCGCAAATTATAAATGCGCTCCGCAACGCCAAGCGTTGGGAGCGCATAATCCAATACTTCACCCTCCAGAGAGGATGCGCACTAGGCGAGGCTACTTCCGTGTCTCCTCACGCGCCCGGCGAGAGTCAGTGTCCCACTCTTCCTTCGTCTTACAGATACGCTGCCCGCCGAGACGAGAGCCCGTCGTACCGACGCTGCGGCAGATGACCTTCGGCTTCTTAGGTTTTTCAGCTTTTTTCTCTTCCAGCGCAGGCGCTTCGGGCTGCGAGGCATGTTCTTCCGCTTGAGGCGCAGGCGCGCCGCTTTCTGGCGATCCCTCCTCCACCTTTGGCGCAGGCTCGCTTTGAGCGGCGGGTTCCTGCATTCCCTCATCTGCGTGGACTGGGGCGAACGCCCCCATCACGGCGAAAGCCGCGAATGCGGCCGAGGCCGCCATACTGATAGAAATTCGCACTTCGATTCCTCCTGACGTAAAGGGACGATTCCCTCACAGGTCAGCCGCCCTATCGACCGCCGCCGCTGCGGTCGAAGCCTGAAGACAAAAGCAATCGCTTGTGATGGTCGACCCCCGGACGAGGATAAACTTTCTTCTTCGAAATGCCTTGGTCAGTCTGCGGGACTGCCGAAACGTATCCTCCGTATGCGACGTAACTCTGTTTGCTCAAATTCCGCCAAACCGCCCAGCGCTAACGCTTAGCCGACAAGCCGGAACAAAGTGTATATTAATTCGCTTAGCCGCAGGTCGGGCAGGAAGCATCCAGGTTCCGCTGCGTCTTGTCGAGCTCATCCTGAGCTTGATCGCGCATGTCGCGCCACTCTTTAACGGTCGCGCAGACCTTGCGCGATCCAAGACGCGATCCCGTCGGCGGCTCGACTCGACGGCAGACAAGCTTCGTGTCGCCAGTATCGTCATCGACAAGCGTTACTTGGTCATGCTCGTCGAGCAACTTGTCGAGAGATTGCTTTTCGCCAGAATCCGACGCGACCGGTTCCTCCGACGTGGTCTGAAGCTGGGATTGGCTCCCGGTCGTGGTGCAAGCCGCACACGCCAATAGAATCAAAGACGCACTCACTAGGTACCGCACAAGGCCCTCCGTATTATTTTCTTAAGCCCCACAATGCCGCAAACGATCGGAGGAAGCCGAACGCACGACACGCCAATGCTTTTTGCTAAGCAGCAATAGTAGTGATTTTCATTTCCAAGGGAAGCCGCCCACGCACAACAAGTTGTTACCGGTGACTACGGACGATCCCGCGTGGCGTGTAAATGCCCGGAATTACAAGCGCTTCGGAAGAATTAACCCTCGAGTCCCGCCATTTTATTGGGACGTGTGAGGAAGAAACTATAACCAACCGACCTGGCGCGCGCCTCAGTTGGATTTGCCTGTTTGTGTGATGCGGCGCTGCGTATCACCGACATTCTCTTGGGACTCGCGCTTACTGTCCTCCCACTGCTTCTTCGTAGCGCAGACCTTTTCGCCGCCAAGCCTTGAGCCCGTCACCGGGAGGCGCCGGCAAATCAGCCTCGTCTCCCCGGTCTCGTCATCGACAAGCGTGACTTTGTCATGCTCGTCAAGCAGTTTGTCCAGAGACTGCTTTCCACTACCCGCCGGTGCAGCTTCATCCGCCGTCTGCACGCTTTGTTCGCTGTTTGTTGTCGCGCAACCAATACACAGGGACGTGCAGCTGAAAGCGACCATTACAAGTATCGTCCTCATGTCCTGTCATCTCCCAAGTATTATGAACGAATATTAGGCACGAACTACGTCAGAGTGGAATACCCAAGATTTCTTGATTGCAGCAATCTCAAGGACGTGCGCTGTAGGAAGAATGCTGAGCACACGGTCGCGTCTGCCCTAAGGATTAGATGGGCCCGAGACCGCTCCGACAGACGAAAAAGCCCGCCGCTCGATCCTCGAGGGCGGGCTTTCTGAACTTGGTGGAGAACGCGCTTAGGCGTTCGCGTCGATCTTCAGGCCTGGGCCCATCGTCGAAGAAATAGAGATCTTCTTGATGTAGACGCCCTTGGCGCCCGACGGCTTGGCTTTAGCGACAGCATCGATGAACGCACGAACGTTTTCTTCGATCGCCTGTTCCGAGAAGCTCGCTTTGCCAACGCCAGCATGGATGATGCCCGCCTTTTCGACACGGAACTGCACCGCGCCGCCTTTGGCGTCTTTGACGGCCTGGCCGACATTCGGCGTCACCGTGCCGACTTTCGGGTTCGGCATGAGGCCGCGCGGACCGAGAACTTTGCCGAGACGGCCGACAAGCGGCATCATGTCCGGCGTCGCGATCACGCGATCGAAGTCCGAAAACCCGTTCTGGATTTTCTCGACAAGGTCTTCCGCGCCGACGACTTCGGCGCCCGCCGCTGTCGCTTCAGCCGCCTTGGCGTCGCGCGCGAATACGGCGACGCGCACCGAGCGGCCCGTGCCGTTCGGAAGGTTGACGACGCCGCGAACCATTTGATCCGCGTGACGCGGGTCGACGCCAAGATTCATTGCAACTTCGACGGTCTCGTCGAATTTCGCGTTGGCGTTCGCTTTGACGATCTTCACAGCATCAGCAACGCTGTAAAACTTTGCGCTGTCGACATTGGCGCGCGCAGCGCGAACTCTTTTTCCAGCTGACATCGCGATTACTCCTGCACCGTAAGGCCCATCGAGCGCGCCGAACCCATGATGATCTTGGTGGCGGCGTCGAGGTCGCTTGCGTTCAAGTCTTTCATCTTCGTTTTTGCGATTTCACGGCATTGCTCGACGGTGACTGTACCGGCCGGCGTGCGTCCGGCGGTCGCGCCGCCTTTGTCGATCTTGGCAGCTTTCTTCAGGAAGTAAGACGCCGGCGGCGTCTTCATCGCGAAGGTGAACGACTTGTCGGAGTAGATCGTGATGACGACGGGGACAGGCATCCCCTTCTCCATCTCCTGCGAAGCCGCGTTGAACGACTTGCAGAACTCCATGATGTTGAGGCCGCGCTGACCGAGCGCGGGACCGATGGGCGGAGACGGCGTCGCCGAACCCGCCGCTACCTGAAGCTTCAGGAAGCCAGCTACTTTCTTCGCCATTTTGGTCCTTCCAAAGGATGACGCCAATTCATGGGCGCCGGGTTGAAGGGTGCGCGGTGCGGCCCGGCCAGGTCTTCGGCCGGAACCTCCCGCACGGATAGAGGCGGTCCTGTAGCGGATGAGCGCGCGCCCCGCAAGCGGTTGCAGGAGCGAAAGGGGCTGATTTTCAACGAGAAGAGCGCTGCGGCCGGGCGCGTGACGGGCGAGCGGACTCTATGGGGGACTTGAGGCCGCCCGCCCCGCTACGCAACAAAACTCGGTACAAAACGCAACTGAAACAGTGAAGCCCGGTAGGCGCACTGCCGCCCGCTCGAATACGCCGAACCCCAGCAGTGATGTTATAAATTTACATAACGAATAAGGCGAAACTTTGGCAAGAGGGTAAATTTCGCGCCTGAGGGGAATTCTGGTGGCTTGGTTTGGGTCCAGGCGCAAGCAAAGGTTGTTCACAAGGGAAAGAGGCGCCCGCCGGAGGGGAAACTCGGTCCAGCGGGCGCCCGGACGCCTGGTACGCAACACTTCGTCGCGATGCCCCTGCAGAGGGCGGGATGGAGCGATACGCACTCCGTTCGCGTCTTTCCGGGGCGACTTGCGACGAGGCGGTTTTCAGCGCGGGGGGAGAGAGAAAAACGCCGCCCGCCTCGTCGGCCCTAAGGTCGCCCTTCGGACAATGCTCATATCGAGCCTAAATGCGCTGAGGGCGCGGCGTGAATGCGGCGGAAAGGTGTTATGAAATCACGATTTGTAATAGCCGAAGGCGCGCTGCTGCGGCGCTCGCGCAGATAGCAGACCCGAGCAAGAAAAAGGGCGCTCGAAGCGCCCTTCCCTCAGCCCTTCTTTTCGGTGATCGGCGGCGCGATCCGGATGTGGAGTTCGCGGAGCTGCTTTTCCGTCACTTCGCTCGGCGCCTGCATCATCAGGTCCTGCGCCTGTTGATTGAGCGGGAATGCGATGACTTCACGCAGGTTCTCGACATCGGCGAGAAGCATGACGATGCGGTCGACGCCCGGCGCCGAACCACCGTGAGGCGGCGCGCCAAAGCGGAAGGCGTTCAGCATGCCGCCGAATTTCGATTCGACGACATCAGCGCCATAACCGGCGATCTCGAACGCCTTGAGCATGATCTCCGGCTTGTGGTTCCGGATAGCGCCCGACGAAAGCTCAACGCCGTTGCAGACGATGTCGTACTGGAACGCCGTGATGCCGAGGATCGTCTCCGCATCCTTCTCGCCAAGCGCAAGAAACGCGTCGTGATCGAAATTCGGCATGGAGAAAGGGTTGTGCGAGAAGTCGATCTTCTTGTCGTCCTCATTCCACTCATACATCGGGAAATCGATAATCCAGCAGAAGCGGAACGCGTTCTCTTCGACGAGGCCAAGCTCCTTGCCGATGACGTTGCGCGCCTTGCCGGCGATCGACACGAAGTCTTTTGGATTACCGGCGAGGAAGAAGGCCGCGTCGCCCGCTTTCATGCCAAGCTGCGCACGGACAGCTTCCGAACGCTCGGGACCGATGTTCTTCGCGAGCGGGCCTTTGACCTCGCCTTCGTCGAAGATCATGTAACCCATGCCCGGCAGGCCTTCGCGCTGCGCCCATGAATTCATGCGGTCGCAGAAAGCGCGGCTGCCGCCGCCCGGCGCCGGGATCGCGCGGATTTCGTTCTGCGGGCTCGATTCGAGGATCGACGCGAACACTTTGAAGCCCGACCCGCGGAAGTGATCGGAGACGACCTGCATCTCGATCGGATTTCTGAGATCCGGCTTGTCGGAGCCATATTTCAGCATCGAGTCCGCATAAGTGATGCGCGGGAACGGCGCGGGCGTCACCGTGCGGCCATTGCCGAACTCTTCGAAGACGCCGTTGAGCACCGGCTCAATCGCGGCGAAAACGTCTTCCTGCGTGACGAAGCTCATCTCGAAATCGAGCTGATAGAATTCACCCGGGCTTCGGTCAGCGCGCGCGTCTTCGTCACGGAAGCAGGGCGCGATCTGGAAGTAGCGGTCGAAGCCCGCGACCATCAAAAGCTGTTTGAACTGCTGCGGCGCCTGCGGGAGCGCGTAAAACCTGCCTGGATGCATACGCGACGGCACGAGGAAATCGCGCGCGCCTTCCGGCGACGAAGCCGTCAGGATCGGCGTCTGAAATTCAATAAAGCCCTGATCGATCATCCGGCGGCGCAGCGAAGAGATGACGCGCGAGCGCAGGATGACGTTGCGATGAAGAGAATCGCGGCGCAGGTCGAGGAAACGATATTTGAGGCGGACGTCTTCCGGATAGTCCGGCTCGCCGAACACCGGCAGCGGCAGATCTTCAGCAGCCGAGAGAAGCTCGAATCCAACGATCCGCACCTCGACCTCGCCCGTCGGCAGGTTCGGGTTGATCGTATCCCCCACCCGCGCCACCACCTGGCCGTCAATCCGGATGACGCTTTCCTGCCGGACGCGCTCGATTTCGGAGAAAAACGGCGCCTCCGGCTCGACGACGAGCTGGGTCAGCCCGTAATTGTCGCGCAGGTCGATAAACAGCAGACCGCCATGGTCGCGCTTCCTGTGGACCCAGCCCGAAAGCCGGACGGTTTCACCGACATGCGTCTTGCGCAATTCGCCGCAGGTCTGTGTCCGGTAAGCATGCATCGGTATCTTCTCCCTCAAAGCAGCGCTGGAGTGGCAATGCCTTAGGCCCCTGTCAAGCGCGTCGCCGCCCCACCCCGACCGGAAAGCCCGGCCTCGGGACAGGGTGACGCGCCCTGCGGCCGCTGATAGAAGCGCCCCCCATGCGGGTCATCACCGAAACAAAAGCCCTTGAAGAATTCGCTAAGGCGCTCGCCGAGCGGCCTTTCGTGGCCGTCGACACCGAGTTCATGCGGGAAAAGACCTATTGGCCGATCCTCTGCCTGATCCAGGCGGCGGCGGAAGGCGAAGAGGCGATCATCGACCCCATGGCGGAGGGGCTGGATCTTTCCCCCTTTCTTGAGGTTCTCGGCGACAAGAGCATCACCAAGGTGTTCCACGCGGCGCGCCAGGACGTCGAAATCTTCCTCCAGCTGATGGGCGAAACGCCCACGCCGCTCTTCGACACCCAGATCGCCGCCATGGCCTGCGGCTATGGCGACCAGATTGGCTATGAGCCGCTGATGCGCGGCCTGCTCGGCGTTTCGATCGACAAGGGGTCGCGCTTTACGGACTGGGCGCGCCGCCCGCTTTCGGAAGCCCAGCTTTCCTATGCGCTCTCGGACGTCACGCACTTACGCGACGCCTTCCCGATGCTGCAGAAGAAGCTCGAGAAGGAAAAGCGCCTTCACTGGGTTGAAGAGGAAATGACGAACCTCAACGATCCGCGCCTCTACCGCGTTGAACCGCAAGACGCCTGGACACGCCTCAAAGTGCGCGGCATGCGCCCGAGCGATGTCGGCCCGCTCATCAAACTCGCCGAATGGCGCGAGAGCGAAGCGCAAAAGCGCGATTTGCCGCGCGGGCGCATTCTGAAAGATGAGGCGCTTTACGAACTTGCGCGGATGAAACCGAAATCGCCCGAAGAGCTCGGCCGCGCGCGCTCAATCCCGACAGGCTTCGAACGCTCGAAGCCTGCGCGGGAAATTCTCGACGCCATCGCCTTCGGCGCACATATGAAGAAGGGCGACCTTCCGGAGATCGAACGTGACGATCGCCGCGCGCCCGCGCCCGCCGATGTCGTCGAACTTCTGAAGGTGCTGTTGAAGCGTCAGTGCGATCGCTTCCATGTCGCGCCGAAACTCATCGCCTCATCGGCTGACATCGAAGCGATCGCGCTCGATGACAATGCGGATGTGCCAGCGCTTCATGGCTGGCGGCGCGAGGTCTTCGGCGATGCGGCTTTAAAGCTCAAGCGCGGCGAGATCGGCCTGAAGCTCACGCGCGGCGCCGTCGAACTCGTCGACTTTTCAGATCAGAAGTAATCTTCGACAGGCGCAGCCTCGAAGGCGCCCGCGAGCGCCGACAGCCGCTTGCGGGGCAGCTCGCCCATCAGCGGCAGGCGATCCTGCGGCGCGCGGAAAATGAGCTTCTTGTCTTCAACCACGAGGCTCGCTCCGGCGAGCGCCGCCGGCGCTTTCGGCGCGAGCGCGCCAGCAAACCGCATTGCGAGACCGAGGCGAACGGCCCAGAGCCTTTCTTCAGGCGAAATCAGCCCAAGCAAATGTTCGTCTGCGGAAGATGGCGGCTTTCCGTCATGACGGCTGTGAAGCGCCACGGCGATCTGGAGGCGTTCGCGATGAGTAATCGCGTAGAAAGGCGCGTGCAGCGCCATT
>Ga0116151_10005678_pt1 | contig 10713 bp, 9 predicted proteins | sample AD_UKC117_MetaG_FD_89893 | JGI IMG/M metagenome (GOLD analysis project Ga0116151, IMG submission 89893) | Active sludge microbial communities of municipal wastewater-treating anaerobic digesters from Hong Kong - AD_UKC117_MetaG | ecosystem: Engineered > Bioreactor > Anaerobic > Digestate... | reverse complement strand
TGCGGCGCCGGCGCGACGAACCGCCGTGGGCTACAGGACTTCGAACTGGAAGAGCTCTGCGACGCCCTTGGAATCCAGCGTGTCGAACTTCATCACCCGCTCGACGAGCGCGTCCGCGGTGTCCTTCGCGATGACGCCGTCGGCGAGCCGCTGGAACTTCGCGACGACCTCGTCGTCCGTCATCGGGTTGCCGGCGTGGCCCCGGGGGAAATCCACGCGCTTGTTCACCTTGGTGCCGTCGCTGCAGGTGATCGTGACGTCGTTGGGAATGCCCTTGGGGTATCCCTTGTTCAGCTCGGGGTCCTCGACGATCTCCGTGCGGTCGATCAGGCCGAGCAGCTTGGCGTCGGTGAGGCGTTCCTCGTCGAAGGTCTGCAGGGTCACGTCGCCGTCGACCAGGGCGGCTGCACAGCAGTAGAACATCGAGTGGTCCGCGGTCTCGCGGGAGGTGGGGCGGAGTTTTTCCGGTTCGGAGCCGATGATGCTCACCGCCGCCTCGAAGCTGCCGATATGGATTTTCTCGATGGTCTTGCCCGCGACCTGCGGGCGGAGTTGCAGGCACGCGTCGATCGCCGACTGCGAGTGGTACTCCGCGGGCCAGAACTTGATGTAGGTCTTGTCGATCATGTAGTCGCCGTCGGTGCCGATGCGGACTTCCGCGAGTCCGGGGAGGTTGAGCTGCTTCATGAGTCCCTTGGGCCCCTCGAAGATCTCGAACGGTCCGGTGAGTCCGCGGCGGGCGAGGTCGGCGGCGAAGACGCCGTTGCGCGCCGCGTTGGAAAACGCGCACGCCTTCCAGTCGGAGATCTGCCCAGTGCGCGTCTGCCGCGTGGTGATGTTGCACACGCCGCTCAGGCCGAGGGCGTGCTCGAGCTGGTCGGGCCCGAGGTCCCAGAGCTTGCCGGCGGCCATGGCGGTGCTGAGCGCCCCGTAGGTCACGTGGTCCCAACCGCCGGCGCGCAGGCTGGCTGCGTCGCACATGCGGCACTGGATCTCGTAGCCGATCACGAGCGCCAGGATGCAGTCCTTGCCCGACTTGCCCGCAGCCTGTCCGACGGCGACGGCTGCCGGGATGTTGTCCGAGGGATGCGCCGGCTCCAGTGACAGATACGTGTCATTGAAGTCGAGGTAGCGGACCATGGCGCCGTTCGCGAACGCCGCCAGCTCGGGCAGGGTCGAATGATGCGTTCCCCAGACGATGCCCGCGCGGGTGTCCACGACCGACTGGGCCACGGCCCGCGCCACCTTCGCCGGCCGCACGTGGTAGGCCCCCAGGCAGGTCCCGATCGAGTCGAGGATGCGCCGCTTCGCCTCGTGCACCGTCTTGTCCGGCAGCGCCGCGTATGAAATCCCGTGCACCCAGTCCGCAATCCGCCGTCCCAGTGTCGCCATCGCCAGTAGCCCCTTCAAGTGGTAATCGATTGGTGTCCGCGTCCGGTCGCCAGATCGTACCGACATTCATGCGGCTGGCAATTCACCCGCCCGCATGGTGGGGGAGGGCGCGATGAAAGCGGGGAAAATGCGACTCAGCCGGCCTGGGCGTAGCTGCGCTGAATGATCAGGCGTTCGAGCAGATCGGCGGTCGCGTGGATGTCGCCGACCTCGAGCACGCGGCAGACGCTCTGCGCCGCGAGCTGGGTCATGGCGTCCACGGTGGAGCGCGCGTGGTCGGGAGCGTTGAGGGCGTTGGCGGCCAGCGCGAACGCCGCCTGGCTCAGCGGAATCTCGTGCATGGCTGGGGCGGTGGCGCCGGTGAACCGCGGGAGAATAATGGTGTCGACGGCGTGCGGTTCGGTGGCGGCGTTGAGATCCGCCGGGCGCACGTACCCGACGCGGCCCTTGAACGCCTTGACGTGGCAGCGGCGCCGCCACATCGGCAGGCCGACGGCACGCATGATCGCGAACGAACCCGACTTGACGCACAGCGCCCGCGGGAAGGGATGGATACTCAGTTCGCCCGGGTCGATGACTGCGAATTCGTCGCAGAGGTACTGCCCGCCGCGGGCGGCGAGGGCGGCTGCCAATGTGGATTTTCCTGATCCGCTTGAACCGACGAGCACGATCCCGTGCCCGCGCCACACGACGGTCGCGGCGTGCAGGAGGAGGTATCGCCGGCAGGTCGCGATGAACCGGTAGTTCACCGCCCACTCGAGGTAGGGTAGCACCTCGCGGCTGCGCAGGTCGGAGAAGATCGTCTCGTCACCGCACTGGATGGCGTAGCGCGACCGTCCCAGCCCCAACGAGCGGCGGGTGATCTCGAGTTCGATGCGCTCGGTCTGCTGCAGCGCGCCGATCCGCTGTGCGCTGTAGAGGTGGGCGAAGTCCGCCAGCGCCTGGGGATGCGCGCCGCGCACGACGACGTCGTACGGTCCCAGCCGGATCGCACATCCGTCGCCGACGCCGCTCTCCCGCGGCGCGGCGGCATCAAGCGTCGTCGCGCACGCGCGGGTCATGCGGAACCTTCCTCCAGCAGCCCCGCGAGCGCCAGCGCCGCCAGGGTCTGCTCCACGTCGGCGCGCGCCGTATCGTGCGGGACGTCGTAGCGCGCCGCGATTTCCGCCGCGACCTCGTCGGTCGTGCGTTTGCCGTCGCACGCGTTCCAGATGTGCAGGGCGGTCTCGTTCATGCGGTGCATGCGTCCGCCCGCGGCGTCGTACAACACGGCGTCTCCTTCCAGCAGACGCGAGGTGACGCCAGGGCGCCGCCGCGGCACCACGACGGTCAGGTGTCGCGCCCAATGTTCGGTGGCCTGCAGGGTCATGGTGGAAACTCCTAGTTGGCTGCGCAGGACAGATCGGCCAACCCGGGGGCGTCGTGTCCGCCGGCGGCAACGGCTTTCCAGAAAAGGGGGTTGTCGGCGCTGAGCGGCCCGACCCGCCGTCCGTCGAGAAAAACCGCAGGGACCGCGTCAACGCCCAGCGCCTGGGCGGCGGCGACGTCCGCGGAGATCGTCGCGCGCACGGCGTCGCCGTGCAGGGCGGTGCGGAAGCGCGGACCGTTCAGCCCGATTTTTTCCGCGAGCGCCACCAGACGCTCGTCGGGCCAAGGGCCGCGTGCGGAAAACAACGCGGCGTGCATGCGTTCGAAGGCCTCGTCGCCGCCGACGAGCCGGGCGGCCTCAGCCGCGTACGCCGCGGCGCAGCCCGCCGCGTGCGGTCCGGGCTCACCGGCTGCACACGCCCGGCAACGCGACACGTGCCGCACGGTGACGTGCGCGTCGTTCGCGAACACGCGGTCGAGGATGGCGTGCAGGCGGCGGTCGTTGCAGCGGCACGCCGGGCAGTTGTAATCGGTGAAAACCACGATGGAGGCGTCGAGCGGCATCCCCTCCGGACGCGGGGGAATGTCCACCGGGGCGGCCAGGTAGTGCTCCTGCGCCAGCAGATTGCCGTCGCTGCGCAGCGCGACGACGAGGTCGCGATACGGCGTCAGGCTGCGGATGTTCCGGGCCAGGGCCAGTTGCTCGTGCCGGTGATACCACATCCCGCCGACCGCGAGCACCGCGGCTGCGATCGCAATGCCTGCCAGGCGTGTTCGCGCTACGCGCCGCCCCGCGAACTCCGGGCTGGTGCATTCGGTACCGGGTGTGCGGAGTGGCTGGGCCAGCAGCAGGCTGCCGGTGAGCACGAAGTTCAATCCGTGTGCGATCATGCACCAGATGCACGCGGGACTGTGGCCCGTGACCATGCGGGTCAGCAGCAACGCGGAAGCGATCGCGCCAGCCACGGCGATCGTTCGCGGCATCGACCGCCACCACGGGTCGCGTTCGCGCCGCCGGCCCACGATGGTGAGCCAGATGGCGAACGTGACGAAGTATGCCAGCCCGATGAAGGCCAGTGGCATGCGCATGCGGCGCACGCCGATGCCGTGGGCTGCGCTGAATGTTGGAATTGGAATACCGATCGCCGCGCCGCCGCTAGACGCTGTGTCGCACATCGAAACGCCTGACGACCAGACTTGGCATACCCGGTTGAAGAGGCTCGTCGACGCCTCCGGCCAGATGCCGGCGTCGTGGCGGACCAGTTCGCCGCACACCCAGACGCCGGCCAGCGCCGCGGCGACGGCCACGGCGTGCAGGGCTTTCGAGCGCAGGGGGTGGTCGGTCATGATCGTCGTTCCGGGTTGCGTGCGGTCAGATGCACACATTCGTATCGCAGTTGTTGCTGCAACAGTCGTGGTTCGTCGTGCACGAGCCGGCCAGCGGCTTGCAGGAGACCGCGTGCGGGCTCGCCACCGCCGGCGTCGCCGAGAGCGTGAGCAGCACGGGCGTGATGTACACCGCCTTGGCGCCGACGCCGACCAGAAACTCGCGGCGCGACGTCGCCGCCGGCGTGGCCTCGGGAGGTGATCCGCCCTCCGGCGCGGGTGTCACGTTGTCGTTTTTCTCAATCATGGCAATCCGTATTCGCGTTGGTTGGATCGGTCGCGGCGCGGCCTGTCCGCCGGCAGTCGCAGGCGGTGAGTCCGTGATCGACGCGTACTTCCTCTCCCGGGGCAATGAACTTCAGCGCCACCACGCCGCGGGCATCCCGCCGGGCGTTTGGCTGACAACTGTGCCGCACGCAGGCGAGCTTGCCGGGCGCCGCGGGCGTAGCGGCAAACACGCGTTCACCCGCCACGAACAGCCGGCGGGCGAACACGCCCGGGCCGCGCGGGGTTTCACGTATTTCCGTCCGTGCGACGCGCCCCCAGATCGCCGGCACGTGCCGCAACAGCGGCGAAAGCAGGCGCAGCGCGCGCGAGGCTGCGAACCAGCCGGGATGCCGCCGGTCGTACCACTCGCCCATGTGCGCGCGGTCCGGCAGCAGCATCGCCCGCAGGTAGGCGGCCTTGAAGCGGAGGCCCGGGGCGCAGAGTGCATCGGTCAGCACGTGGCCGAGCGCGCCCTCCGCGTCCCGCGGCGCCTGCCGCAGGGTGCGCCGCTCGCGCCAGTTGGGTTTATATGCATCCATCTCGGCCCGCACCCACGCCGGCCGAATCGGTCCGAGTTGATCTTCCGCCGCGGAAAGTGCGCTGTGCGCCGCCGGCATCAGGCCCCAGGACCGCGCATGCTCCAGCAGCACGGCCCAGTCGAGCCCGTCGCCGCAGTGCTGCGCCCAGTTCCGCAGATCAGCGAGCCAGCGCGATTGCGCGTTGTCGTGCACCGCCGAGTGGACCGCGAGGTGGAGCAGCATGTCGGCAGCCCCCGGCACGAGCACCTCCGCCCGGCCGATGCGCACCGCCTCCGCGCCCTCCCAGAATGCGCTGGCGGGTACGGTGCGGGCGTAGCGCAGCGGCCGGAACGGTCGCACGTGCAGATCGATCCGCGCGGGTACGACGCCGGGAACCAGCAGGTCGCGCTCGTAGTGAAAACGCGGGAAGAAATCGCTGCGCACCAGCGGTCGGCCCGGACGGCAGCCCATCCGCACGAGCAGCGCGAGCGCCGCGGCGGCGTCCTGGGGACGCACCATGAGGTCGATGTCGGCCATGGGCCGGCTGTCGGGATGGGCATGAACGGTCAGGTTCAGCGCCGCACCCTTGAGCACCATGAGTGGCATGCCAGCCTGGGCGAATTGCAGGCCGACGCGTTCCACCAGCCGCAGCAGGCAGACGTTGCGCAGGCCGACCACGGGGTCACCCAGATCGGCGCAGCGCAGCACCGGCTGGCGAACCGGCGAGGTTCGCCGGGTCCGCTCCACCTGCACGAATTGCTGGCTTGCCAATGTCGTCACGGCGCGCACGGTCCTCGCATGAGGCGGATACGCTCCTGCGCGTACCTTCGCCTATCGTTCTATCGGAACCAGGTGGTGCTCGATTGACTTATTGGACGTGGGCGGGTGGTTATCGGTCGCAGGCGGCAGAATCCGCGCGGAGGCTGGGGTACGGCGGCCCGGTCATGCACAGGTCGGTGTGCCAGTACTCCCCGGTTCGCTGGCGGGCCCGCTGGATCTCGTCGCGCCGATGCCGCAGCCGGCGGACGCGGTGCCGGTCGTGGAAGATCTGCGCGAGTTCGTCGTCGCTGACCCGCTGCTGCCACCATGTCCAGATCGCGGCTGCGTTGGCGCGGGCCAGCTCCGGCGTGGCGAGATCGTCGCGGATCGGGGCTGCGAGGGCGTCCGCGATCAGCTCGAAGTGCAGGTTGACCACCTCGGCTGCCGTCTCGCGCACCGACGGATCGGTGGACGTCAGGCCCGCGAGGATCACGCCGGCGGACGCGGCGTGGCCGTCGAGCAGCGCACTCGCCGCGTCGTGCACGTCGACCGCCATCGCGGGCGGAGGCGGCAGCGGCGCGGGGGCGAGGTTGCTCGCGGCGAAGTCGAGGCGCACGCCCCCGTACTCCCAGGACGACAGGTAGAAGCAGTAGCTGGGATCGGCGAGCGGCTTGTCGAAGTGGAACGCGAGCTTGCGTACGCCGTCGGCGTCCGCGTCGAGGATCTTCACGTCGAACTCGCCGGCGTCGAAGGTCTGTCCGGTCACGAAGGGACACGGTGGCCGGAATCCGGCGATCAGGAAGCGGCCGAGCAGGCCGGTGAAGTACCGGCTTTTCTCAACCGCGACGGTCAGGCTGTGCGCGTCGGTCTGGGTGACCTCCGACGGCACGTCCATGCTCAGGATGAACGGCGCGAAGGTGAGCACGTGAAAGGTCTCGTGCTCGATGCGCGGGCCTTCCTGCTCTGCGAGGCAGCGTTTCGCGTAGATGCCGGAGAACGGCAGGTTGATCAGGAACACGTGCTCGGTTTCGGCGGGGGGCGGAGCCGCTTTCAGCCCCAGCATGGTGTACTGCTCGGCGTAGACCATGCCCATCCACAGCAGGCGGCCGAGCTTCATCGACACCGCGTAGCCGAGCACCACGAAGATCGCCACGACGTGTGCGGTCCGCCGCCACGCGCGCCGCGGGCGCCGGGCGAGGCAATCGCACGCGATCGCGAGCCCCACGGCCACGCCGACGCCGCAGAGATATCCCGAATGGGGCGTCGCCAGCACGTTCGTCACCGGCAGGATCGCCAGGAGAATCCACAACGGCCAGATCCAGTACCCGCGCGCCCGCCGCGTCGCCAGCACGTAGAGCCCGATGCACGCCAGCGCCAGCACGATCGACTCGACCGTGCCCGCCGGAACCTCGCGAAACGGGTGATAGCGTCCCGACGGCCCGACGGTCATCGAGAACGGCAGCAGCGCCGCGCACAGGTAGTGAAAAAGCTTCGCGATCCACCACAGCACGTAGCCATCGCGGCCACCGTGCTGCACGTAGACCTCGGGCATCGGCTCGTAGAAGAACTTCAACCGCCAGATGAGAAACGCCAGCCCGATCACCGCGAACACGACGTACGCCGGCCACCGCGCCAGCACCCGCCGCCACCCGCCGTACGCGAGATCGAACGCGACGACGATGCCGGGCATCATGATCGCGTTTTCGCGCGAGAAGAGCGCGAGGACCCACAGCACGATCACGATCGCGAAGAGCCCGACGCGCAAATCAGAGCCGCGCCCGTGAGGAAGCGGACCAGAATCAGAGCCGCGCCCGTAAGGAAGCGGAGAAAACCCGCGCCCGTGAGGAAGCGGACCAGTCTCCAGCCCCGACGCGCGCATGTACACCAGCAACGCTGCGAGCATCAGCATCGTCTGCAGCACGATGTTCTGCGCCGCGAGCCAACCGGCGGCGTACACGGTGTGCGGGTAGATCGCGAACGCCAGCCCGCCGAGCAGTGCCCAGCGCCGCTGCGACGTGAGTCGCCGGCACAGCGCGTAGATCAGCAGAGCCGCTGCGTAATGCAGCGCCAGGTTCACCGCGTGCGCCGCGATCGGCTTATCGCCGCTCAGCGCGTAGGTGATCTTCAGCAGGGCGACCGCGACGGGCCGCGCGTAGACAAAACGGACCGGCTTCTCCTGCCACCAGAGCTTGACCTGCTGCGCGGCGTCGAGCGTCGTGGCGTTGAGCAGATCGCGAAAACTCCAGTGCGCCTGCGGAATACTGTGGTAGTGCCAGTGATCGTCCAGCGACAGTCCGTCGGTCAGCGACCAGCCGTGCGCCAGGAGTACCGCAACCAGCAGCACCAGCGCGGCCCAGCCCCAACTGCCGCACATCCGCGTCAGCCAGCCCCGCGCCCGCGGCGCCTCCGTCCCCTCGACTGGCCCGACGGCCCCCGATGCCGTCACCGGCCACCTCGCTTTGTGCGGTGCGGCGCCCGCACCTTGCGTTCAAAAGCCCGTTCGTCCACCAGAGCGACGGAACCGGTGAGATGCTGCTCGAGTTGCATCCGGCCCACGCGCGTGTTCAGCGCGGTCACGAGATCGAGCTGCGACTCGGCGGCCAGCAACCGGCCGTAGGCGTAATCCCATTCGTACTCGCCCTTCACCGTGCCCGACTCGACGGTGAGCGCCGCACCCTGCAACGGATCGAGCCCGTTGACCGCCTGCGGGCCCGCGGACACCGCGCTGATCGTGCCGGTCATGTTCAGGCGCACCGACTGCCGCCGCGGCTTGCGCCGCGCACACGTGAACGACTCGAGCAGTTCGAGGTTGGTCCCGCCGAGTGGGAACGCGATCTCCTCGCGGCGTTGCCAGGCGTCGCGGTAGTTGACCTTCGCGGGCGCCCCCAGGGTCACGAACAGCGGCAATTGCGCGAAGGCCTCCTTCGAAAAGAAACTCTGTGCGAGCTGGCTGACCGCGTCGGGACCCGCGTAGATCTGCGGCGTTTCGAAGCTCAGGATGTCCCCGCTGCGACTGACGCGGATGTGGAAGGGTTTGCCGATGATGCTCGCGAAGGTCGGCGCCAGCGGTGACGTGCTCGGAGCCGGCACGCGCGAGTCGTAATCGAGTGCCGCATCGATGCCGGGGATGGCTCCGTCCGTGGACAGCTTCATGTAGTGCGTGGTCCACTCCAACTCCGCCTCGCCGTTGGACGACACGGACGCGACCACGATGGCCATGCCGCTTTCGGTGCGGACCGTGACCTCCTGCTTCGTTTCGAGCAGTTCAGCCGCGATGCCGTGCCGGACGATGCTGCGGCTGACGTAGTGGTGCCGCGTGCCCGCCTCGAACTTCGGCGCCAGGCTGACGCCGTCGTCGGCCAGCACCGTGCCACCGGGCAGAAGCAGCACTGCCGTCAGAATGCAACCGCGGGTTCGGGACATCGCGAACATGATAACCGGACTCGCGACGGGCGATAAGTGGCGAAACGCGAGTCGATTTCGGCGGAAGCCGCGCTAGGGCGGGGCGCCGCCGGTTGGCTGGCCTTCCCGGGCGTGCCCGGCGGTGACCGCGTGCAGCCATTTGCGGGCGGCTGCTCGGGCGGGGACGTCGCGCAGCACCCATTGGTCCGTGTGATTGCGGAATCCGGTCGTGCAGAAGTCGAATGGTGCGTCCGTGTCCGCCGCGCGCAGGTACGCTTCCGTCGCGGCTGTGGAGTTTTCCTGGATGACCAGCGTCGGACGTTCGCCGAGCCGTCGCAGACGCACCAGGGCCGACGCCCGGTCGCTGTCCGGATACGGCCACTCCCTGACGCCGTCATAATGGCTGTCTGGAAGGAACGCGCACCACAGCCGCGAGATCGAGTCGTCGTGCAGCCCGATGTAATTGCACGCGATTGCTCCTCGGGAAAACCCCATGAGCACGACCGCGGAGGCATCGCCGCCATAGTCCGCGCAGACGAGCTTCACCGCCGCCTCGCAGTACGCGACCGTGGCGTCGACGTCACCCCACCAGGAGAGGGCGTTGCAGCCGCGGGCGCGATCGACGCAAGGCAGGGTGAGCCAGATGAATCCGGCGCCGCCGCTGAGTCCATAGCCGAGCACGGCGTCCTCGATGCGCCCGCTGCAGGTGTCGCCATATTTGTTGTGGTAGGGGCCGTTGCCGGTGTACTCGACGATCACGGGGTACTTGCTGCCGGGCTTCCAGTCGGTCGGCAGGTACAGGCAGTGGTGAACGTCGGTGTCCGCCCACGCGGGCAACTGCTGGCGGACGCGTTTGCCGGCGGCGGGCGCGCCCGCCTCGACGGGCGGAGGCGCAAGATCCGGCGCGACGGTTGCGATATCCGGCGGTTCGTCGGCTGCTTGCGCCCAGTGCGCTGGCGAGACTACGCCCGCCGCGCACACCAGCGCGCTGAGAACACTCAGGGATTGTGCCAATTCCCGCGGTCGAGCCATCCACCCAGTTTGGCGTCACGTCATCGGTTGTCCAGCGCGCCTTCTCATCGCTGCTGGTCGGCGCGGGCATCTGGCGGGCGGTCCGCGTCCCGGGGGGCATATGCACACCTCGGGCGCGGATCGTTCGCAATGAGCGAACTCACTCGCCTGCCAGTTCCCGCTGAAAGCGCGCGTAGTCGCCCAGATCCACGTCGGCGTCGCGGTCCAGATCGCTCAGGAGAAAGTGCACGCTGCTGCAGGCCGGGGGAGCCGTCGCCGCTCCCGGTCCCAAGACGCATTGGGCCATGAGTCCGAAGTCGACCAGGTCCAGGTCACCATCGCGGTCAATATCCCCGACGACCACCGCCGACGGCACGACGCTGTCGACGATGAAGCCGCTGGGATCATCGCCGGTGATCTGCGCACGGGTTGATGCGCGCGACGCCGCCGGACTGATCGGCTCGAAGACCGCCGCGTCCACGTTGATGAACGATTCGCCCGTGGACGCATCGAACCGCACCGGCACGCCGGCACGCAGAACGTAGCGACCCCCGACCCAGGACCAGATGTCCGGGGCGTTCGGCGTGTCCGGCAGGTACTCGAGCACGGT
>Ga0116151_10005674_pt1 | contig 10715 bp, 8 predicted proteins | sample AD_UKC117_MetaG_FD_89893 | JGI IMG/M metagenome (GOLD analysis project Ga0116151, IMG submission 89893) | Active sludge microbial communities of municipal wastewater-treating anaerobic digesters from Hong Kong - AD_UKC117_MetaG | ecosystem: Engineered > Bioreactor > Anaerobic > Digestate... | reverse complement strand
CGGTTCTCCGGGTCGTCGAAGTAGAAGTCGGAGAGCTGGTCGGGCTCGATCCTCCTCATCGGCGACCCCCCCCAGAAGAAGTCCTTTCGCAGCCTCAACGGCTGGTGGACCTCGAAGCAGAGACAGACGTCGGTCATGAGCCCTCACCGGGACCGGCAGCGTCTTCGTCGGCATCGAGGAAAGCTGAACAGGATCGAAGGGGCGGGATCGATGGCATGTAGATATATTGTCTATCAAGTTCAATAAATATTTGACCAACGGCGCGGGGGTGCATCCCGGCTCCGAATGAGGCCTGCGATCGGCAGAATATTCAAGGTGGATGATAGACCTGGAATATTCAAAGTGGATGATGGCCATCAAAATGACGAGGGAATCGATTCCATGGACTCAAAGTACAGAATAAGACGGGCCGGGTCTCCCGACGACGCCGGAAAGCTCCGCGATCATTTCGACAGAATCTTTCTTCCCGAGGAGGTGGGAGCCTTCGCCGAGACTATATTCTCTCACTTTCCGGGGATGAAGAACGAGCGCTGGTTCATCGCCGTCGAGGAGGAGACCGGTGAGATCGCCTCGGCCTTCGCCCTCATCCCCTGGACCTGGGAGATGGCGGGGCTGAAGCTTAAAGTCGCCGAGATGGGGATCGTCGGAACGGGAGAGGGACACCGGAATAGGGGGCTCATGAGGCTCCTCAACCGGGAGTTCGACGCGACCCTCGCGGAGGAAGAGTTCGACCTCGCCGTCGTCCAGGGGATACCGGGATTTTATCACCGCTTCGGATATTATTACTCAATCCCCCTGGAGCCCCACATCGACATCCCCCACCATCTCGTCCCCGATTCGACCGGCGATGGTGACGGCGGGGCATACGAGTTTCGGCTCGGCGGGACCGAGGACGCGCCCTTCCTGGTGGGGGAAGACGAGCGGTACAGAAGATCGAACTTCCTCTCCGTCTTCAGGGACGAGAGGATCTGGAGGTACCTATTGACCTATTGCCCGAAGATCGCATGCGGCTCGGAGTTCTGGATCATGGAAGGGCGAAAGACAGACGGAGAGACAGACGAGAGGTATTACTTCAGGATTTCCCGGCAGGGCTTCGGAGCGGGGCTCATAGTGAGCGAGATCAGCGAGGGGATATCCGAAGACGCCCTGACGAGCCTTTTCTCCTTCTGCAAGAAGAAGTGCGCGGAACGGGATAAGCCGTTCATCCGGCTGAACCTCGCCATGGAGTCGACCGCGGCGAAGACCGCCATCTCCTTCGGGGCGTCGGTGGGGAGGCCCTACGCCTGGCAGATAAAGATACCAGACAAGATGAGTTTCCTCACCAAGATCGCCCCCGTCCTGGAGGCGCGGCTGAAGGAGAGCAGCCTTGTGGGCTTCACCGGGACCTTGCGGCTTGATTTTTACAGAGAACAGATCGATCTCATCTGGTCCGAAGGGAGGCTCGAATCCGTCACCCCGGGGAGGGGTGGAGAATGCGAGAACACGTTATTCGTCCCGGAAGACCTCTTTGCCCCTCTTATCCTCGGCCATCGGACCTGGCAGGAGCTGCAGTACACCCGACCCGATATCTTCCCGGCGATGCTGTACGTCGGACCAGGCGTGGATTCGGCCTCGGACAAGACCAAACGGCTCATCGACGCCCTCTTCCCGGCCGAAAGCTCGTGGGTCTATGAGCAGTACTGAGCGATGGACTTGAGAAGATGGAGACGAAAATCTTTCGACCTTCACCGATAAAAATAATTACTCTCGGGCGAATATGGTCTATCAGGAGGGGAAAAAGTGGACGAATCATCAAAATCATACGAGAAGGTTCCTTCGGGGATACCTGGGTTCGACGACCTGGTGGCCGGAGGATTTCACAGAAGGACCGTCAACACCGTCACGGGGGCGTCGGGGACCGGCAAGACCGTCTTCGCCTCCCAGTTCATCTACGAGGGGATCAAAAACGGCGAGAAGGGGATGATCATCATGCCCTCGGAGAGCGCCGAGTACCTGAAACGGGAGATGTACTCCTCCTTCAAGTGGGACTTCTGGAAGCTGGAGGAGGAGGGAAAGCTGGTGATGGTGGACGTCACAGACCCGGTTCTTCGGCTTCAGAAGAGCATCGAGACCGACCCAGTCGATTTTCTGATAAATTTCAGGAAGCTTGTGGACAAGAAGGTCAGAGAGGAGAAGCCCCAGAGGGTCCTGATCGACGACCTCATGGCCTTCTTCACCGCCATCGAGTCCCCCTTCGTCATGAGGTCTCTAGCCGACGACCTCTTCGGCGACCTCCGGTCCACCGGCGTTACGGCGATGATCACCATCGGCGCCGCCTTCGGCATGACCCAGATCATGGAGTACGGGGCCGACTCCTGCACCATCCTCAAGAGGGAGAGGATCGGAAACAACATGGTCCGATCGATCTACATCATGAAGATGAGGGGATCCCGGATCTCAAACAGCATCCGAGTCCTGGACATATCCGACGACGGGATGGCGGTCTCGACCCTCGCGCCCTATCCGTAACCTGCACTGGAGGCCTGATCTGTCATGATAAAACGCTGGATAATCCTGGCGGGGGAGGAGGGCGGCCCCGTCTGCAACAAGATGGGCGGGATATGGAACGTCATCGACGCCGAGTCGAGGGTGCTCGCAAAGCTCGCCGCAAAGGGGGAGATCGAGTGCGACCTCAAGATCCTGGTGGCGGGCCCCTACTACCCCACCCAGGGGGCGGACTGGAACAAGGGGAAGGCGAGGGTCACAGACGTGAGCAAACTCGCACCCCTCGATATGGACGACGAGCTCACCAGTGCCCTCGACCAACTCAAATCCGAGGGAATCGACGTCGTGACTGCCCAGACCGAAGTCGACGGCGTTTCAATCGGCTACCTCCTCTTCAACACCGCCTATTACGACTCGATCATCACCAGCAGGTCCGGCTCGAAGATGACCCTGGCCAACGCCATCAAGACCGAGGCCTGGACGACGGCGGGGCTCGACTCGATGGCGTTTGAGCGGGCCCCTTACGGGGCGGAGTACACCCACTACCTGGGCCTCTCCTACGCCGTATCCCAGTTCGTAAAGTACCTCGTATCCCTCGGCGAGGAGAAGGCGAAGAAGTACGGGGATGAGGCGATCTCGGAGTTCGCCATGTCGGTGATGCCGAAGATGAGGGTCTCCCTCCACTGCCACGAGTTTCCCACCTTCTACGCCCTCGCGAGGCTGAAGTGTATGGGGGTGCCCGCCAGGACGATGGCCACCCTCCACGCCACCGTGCCGGGAAGGTCTTCAGGCTATCGGTCCCTGGAGAAGGTCGCCCGCCACGACGCCGCCTGGGACCCCAACGTCCCCATCGGCATGGCCACCCTCGAGTCCCTCGCCCGGTACGCCGACGTCGTCAGCTTCGTAGGGGACTCGACGATGCGCGAGGCGATGCTCTTTCACAACCTCAACGGGATCGTCATCAGGAACGGGATCGACCTGGAAGAGAGGCACATCGACTGGAAGAAGAAGAACCTCTGCAGAAAGAAGATCCAGAACTTCATCTCCAAGAACCTCCACACCGTCTTCGGCGGAGAGGTGATCGAACCCGAGGACATCCTCCCCGTCTTCACCATATCCCGTCTGGAGATGGAGAACAAGGGCTACCCCCAGCTCCTCGACGCCCTTCTCCTCCAGGACCACCTGATAAGACATCGGAGGCTGGAGCAGAGGTTCGCAGAGAAGATGAGGGTGGTATGCCTTCTCATCACCTCTCACGGCCCCAAGTCAAAGGATAAGCTCCCCGACGGCTTCCCCATCAACCTCCCCTCGGAGGTCCCGGTGGGCGAGGAGATCAGGCTAAACAATATGATCCACGACCTGGGGATCGACGCCGGGAGCCTTGCTGCAGGCAAGAGGCAGGCCTCGGCCGTCCTCTACCCTCAGTGGGCGGGTCCCGGTGACGGCGGCCTGGAGATGAGGGTGGACGAGATCATGGCGGGGTGTGTCGCCGGCATATTCCCCTCCCAGTACGAGCCCTTCCTCCTCACGGGGCTTGAGGCGGGGAAGGAGGGAACCCCCAGCATCGTCAGCCGGGCCTGCGGCTTCAGCGACGCCCTCAAAAAGGTGGAACGGCTGGTGACAGGTCTTGGGGGGGTCGTCGTCGTCGACAACATCGATGCCGCCCAACAGGAGATGATCCTCGACTACGCCCTGGCCCTCGACTACTTCACCTGGACTTACCTCGAAGACCAGGTGAAGTACCGGCTACTCTGCGAGGAGTCCTTCTCCCTGGCCAAGTTGATGAACTGGACCAAGCCGGTCCTGGAGTACTACAAGAACCTCATGGTAAGCTCGGAGCTGGACAAATGCATCCCTTCAGACGCAGCGAGCTTTGAAGAAGGGGGCGATTGATATGAAGATAGCTTACTTCAGCCTAGAGTTTCCTCCTCGGGTCTTCGGGGGGCTCGGCGTCTACGCCGACTCCATATCCAGGGAGATGGCGGCCCTCGGCCATGAACTGTCCATCTTCACCCTGGGGGACGGGAAATTGAAGCGAAAAGAGAAGAGACGCGGCATATCCGTCTTCAGGGAGACCCCCGTCCCCATGAGAGACGGCTGGGAGCCTTTCGTGTCGGACCGGACCCTGGCCTGGGGAGACGGGATCGATTTCCTCCACGATCTTTTGAGCTACAACCAGCTTGCAGCAGCCTCATTGAGGGATAACGGACCCTTCGACCTCGTCGTCGCCCACGACTGGCTCGGCCTTCCCGGAGCCATGGCGGCGAAGAGGAGCGATGGTCTGCCCCTGATCTTCCACGTCCACAGCCTCGAGGTGGGGAGAGAGACGGCTCCGAACCCCCAGATCATCGACCTCGAGGTGAAAGGCGCCCATCTCGCCGACGGGGTGATCACCGTCTCTTTTGCGATGAAAGAGCAGCTCGCAGGCCTCGGCGTCCCCAAAGAGAAGATCTCTGTATCTTACCACGGCGTCGAGACCGACGTCTTCAGCCCCTCGGCCGTCAAACCGAAGAAGATCGAAGATCTCCGGAAAAGGTACGAGATCGAAGACGGAGACCCTGTGATCCTCTTCGTAGGAAGGCTCGAGCCTGTGAAGGGGGTTATACCCCTCATCGAGGCGATGCCAAAAGTCCTGGCAGAGCACCCCAGGGCGAAGCTCATCATAGTCGGGAAGGGGACCCTCGAAGGACGGGTGAGGTCGATGGCCGCCCATCTGGGCGAATCGGTGAAGGTCGTAACCGACTTTCTGGACAGAGACTCCAAGATCCGCCACTACGCCCTCGCTGACCTCTGCGTCTTTCCCAGCTTCTACGAGCCATTCGGGATCGTGGGGGTCGAGGCCGCCGCCATGGAGCGGCCGGCTGTCGTCGGCGCCAGCGGAGTCTCGGGCCTCCGGGAGATCGTGGACAACCCCTCATCGGAGCGGCCCACGGGGGTACACGTCAACCCCTCCGACCCCGGCGACATCGCCTGGGGTATCAACCTGGTTCTGGCCGACCCCGAGAGGATGAGGGAATGGGGGAAGAACGGCCGGGCTAAGTGCCTGGAGACCTTCAACTGGCCCCGGGCAGCCAAAGAGACCCTGGAGATCTATGAGAAGGTGATCTCATCCCGGAGTTGAGGCGCCACTACTTCCTCGACGAGTACTGCATCATCGCCGCCGAGAGGGGGAAGAGGCCGTCGGACTTCAAGCACGGCGGCCCAGAGGGGCGGTCCGACCCCAAAACCTGCCCCTTCTGCCCGGGAAACGAGGAGCTGACCCCCCCGGCGGTCGCCGTCTACACCGACGACGGAGTCTGTGCCGACGGGGAGGAGAGGGTCAAAAACTGGTGGGCCCGGTCCTTTCTCAACCTCTACCCCGCCACTGCCCCCGACCCAAAACCGCCGACGAAGGAGTGGGTGGCGGACTATGCCCGCGGCTTTCACGAGGTGATAGTCGAGTCCCCGGACCACGAGAGCCAGCCGTCCCGGTTCAGCCGAAGAGACCTCGAACGGCTCGTCTCTGTGTACACTGACCGGTATCGAAGCCGAATCAGAGAGACAAGTGTCGAGTACGTCTCGATATTCAAGAACTGGGGTCGGGTGGCGGGAGCCTCCCTCAGCCACACCCACTCCCAGCTCATAGCCCTCCCCATCGTCCCCCCGATCTTGAAGAGGGAGGTGAACGCCATCGCCTCTGCGCCCCGGTGCCCTTACTGCAGCCTCGTCGAGAGGGAGGCGTCCTCGGAGAGGCTGATCTTTGAGAACGATCGGTTCGTCCTCATCGCCCCCTTCAGCTCACAGGTACCCTACGAGACCTGGATCCTCCCAATAGACCACTCGTCGTCCCTGGACCGGCTCGACCAAGCTGGATCGAGAGATCTGGCCCAGCTCCTTGGGGAGGCCCTCAGACGGCTCGACCGGCTCCTGGGGGGGCCGCCTTACAACTACACCATCCACCAGCTCCCCGATCCTCGCTACCACCTGAACATAAGAATACAGCCGGCTTTATCGACGATGGCGGGCTTTGAGAAGAACACCGGGATCTTCATCAACACCGTCGCCCCTGAGGATGCCGCAAAAGAGCTCAGGGATGCCTGACCCATTCCTTTTTTTGATGCGAGAGTATTATTGACGCGATCCCCTCCCGGTTTTCAATTCGTTAACAAATGGTCTCATCGAGAGGATTGCCACAACTTTTAAGTACGTTCAAATAGATACGGAAAGAACCGAAATTTCAGAATAATCCGAACGAATAAACCAAAGTTGGGATGTGAAGACCAGAAGAATCATGCGGTCTGCTGAATCGATGAGACTTCTGCGTAGGGAACCCATCAACAAAAACCGATCTGTTAAGGCTCGTTACGCCCCAATTCCGCAATCGTTACAGGTTACCACCGTTAGATCTGAACGGTTAAACATGTTCATAAAGCTGTAAATGACATTTATGTTCATCGGCTCGGATCGGCAAAAACCGAAAGGTTAATGAGGCGACAGCATAAGGAATTGTAGCAAAAAATCAGTTAATAAAGCACAAAGACGAAGAGATGGACGAAACTCCGATCACGATGCTTTCAGCATATCCCGGGCAGCATGCTGGCGGCTCTTGACCATTGATACCTCACAAGGCGAAGTAGATCGAATTGGATTGTATATTGACATGGTGGATGAAATGCGAATAGGGATGCTCTCCTGGGAGAGCCTGTACTCCACTAAGGTGGGGGGCGTCGCCCCTCACGTCTCGGAGATCTCGGAAGCTCTCGCAAGAAGGGGCCACGAAGTCCACGTCTTCACCCGGCGGGGGGACTTCGGCTCCTACGACGAGATCAACGGCGTTCACTACCAGAGGGTGGACTTCGACCAGTCCGGGGATATCCTCGCTCAGATGGATCGGATGTGTGACGCCATAGCCGATCGGTTCTGGCACGTACAGAAGCTCTTCGGCAACTTCGACCTCGTCCACGGCCACGACTGGCATCCGGTCAAGGCCCTGAACAGGATAAAGGCCGACCACGGCATCCCCTACGTCATCACCCTCCACAGCACCGAATGGGGGAGATGCGGAAATAACTACAGCGGCGATTATGTGCCTAGAGAGATCGCCCACCGCGAATGGCTCTCCGGCTTCGAGGCGGCTATGGTGATCACCACCACCCAGAGGATGAAAGACGAGTTGATGATGCTCTACCAGATCCCGCCGGAGAAGATCGAGATCATCCCCAACGGCCTCATCGTCGGGTCCTTCAGGCGGGCCGTCGACCCCGGCCAGTTGAAGGATAGGTATGGGATCCATCCTCTCGCCCCGGTTATCCTCTTCTGCGGAAGGATGAACTATCAGAAAGGGCCCTGCATCCTGGTGGAGGCGATCCCCCACGTCCTGGCCCGCCATTGGGGCGCGAAGTTCGTCTTCATCGGCGATGGCGGGATGAGGCCGATCTGCGAAGCTAGGGCTCGGGAGCTTGGCGTCGACGGATCCTGCATATTTCTTGGGTACACTCCCAGCACCGTCAAAGAGGAGTGGATGAACGCCTGCGACATGGTCTGCCTTCCCAGCAGAAACGAGCCCTTCGGGATAGTGGTCCTGGAGGGATGGGACGCTGGAAAACCGGTTATCGCCACCGAGGCGGTCAGCATCATCAAGAACTTCGAGGACGGCCTCCTCGCCTACATCCAGCCCGAGTCGATCGCCTGGTGCATCAACAGGCTCCTCGACGACCCCGAGGAGATGGAGAAGCTCGGCCGGGCCGGAAGAGAGCGGCTCGAGAAGGAGTTCACCTGGGACGAAATCGCCCGAGAGACGGAAGCTGTCTACGAGAAGGTTTTGAAGAAGGATTGATGGTCGAGGCAAAAACCAAGACCAACTCCACGCTTTTTTTCAGCCGAGCTATCTCTGAGCGTGCATCAGAGATACTATCAGGTCATGAACCTGTTCGGGACGGCCGATCCCTTCGAGGAGGTGGTGAGACCTTCCCCGAGGTGTCGAGACTGTCTTCCCGCCGCCGGCGGCGATCATCGCCCTCGTCCCCAGGGCTGCGCCCGCCATGCTGAAGTCGTCGCCGAGGCCGAGGCCTGAGGCGGTGATGGGGATGATCGTCCCGAAGTTGAAGATCTTTCCAGCGCAGGACTGCTCCACCACCAGGTCGTTGATGTTCCTGTAAAGGAGGGTTCTCCGATGAACCCCCAGATGGCCCGACTCCATGATCAGCCTCCAGTTGGTGATGTAGTACCGGTGAGACCTGCGGTGACTTTCGGTTCCCAGTACCCCCAGGACGCCGAAGGCCGTCAGGATGTGATTTTGGTCCAAAAACCAACCGAGACCAAAATTCTCGGCGAAGGCGATGTACTCAGGCTGGCCCGGAAGGCTGAAGGCCAGAAGCCCCGGGATCGCCAGGGCAAAGAGCCACCTCCAGTTGATCCGAAAGAGGGCGATCAGAACCGCCGGGACGAGGATGGAGAGCCACCATAGGACCCGGGCCGAGGTCTCGGGGCTCATGTCCAGGATCAAGATTCTTGGGCCTGAAGCGAAGTAGACACCCACCAGGGCGAGGTAGATCCAGATCGCATAGAGCCGGTAAAAGGCCAGAGGGTGCGGACGGAGGGCTCGCATAAGCTCTTCGCCGTTGAGGAGCTTGGGTGACACAACCCCGTTTTTGAGGCTGATCGGATAAATAACCCTTCTGTTGCGATTGTTGAGCTGGTTTCGATGACGAGATCTGGACCGGGCCTGGTGGGGTGGGTCTGAGAGGCCGGCTCGTCCTCCGATCATCGCCCTCCGAGGATCGGCCTCCCATCCCTCTCAGGACAGACCCGCCCCCTCGACGGTGCAGAGGGGACCGACCCTCCCAAGGTTGAAATGGGTTGACCGAAAGGTTCAAAAACAGAAAGCACGTGGGGGGCAATCGCACCTTTTCGTGCCTCGGTGGCTTAGCTGGCATAGCGCGTCCTTGGTAAGGACGAGGCCGTGGGTTCAAATCCCACCCGAGGCTTCATCATTCTTCTGACTCCGTCTCGCAAAATTCCTCATAACCATCTTCGACCCCCGCGGACTTTGCGATCTCAACCACTTCACCGCTCAGTTTTGGAGAGCGGGGCTTTCCTATCCTTTTCTCAATGGGCGCCTCCAAGACAAACTCCGTCCTCCATCGATCCCGATGATCACCCCCAGAGGGGCTCTTCACAACACCAACTCCAAAAGAGGAGAAGATCCGCTGCCCTGCAAGCCGGCGAGACAAAATCTTTAAATATAAGTAACTTGCTAGTAGTAACCTAAAGTTAGTAATCGACGATGCACAGATTCCCTGAGATGGAGAAGCAGGTCTGGAGAAAAGGGGCGATCTGGAGGCGGCCGTCAGATCCGCCTCATAAAACTCCCGGGATTGCACCAAACGAGAACCATCATGACAAACAAAACGGATAGGTTGAAATAAAAAGATATTGATATTGTATGAGGATTGATATGACTGAGGAGTATACGCTCAAAGTAGGTGAAGCTCGTCCTTCCGACGTAGGAAGAGGTATCGCGAGGGTCGACCAGGCGGTCATTTACAACGCCGGGTGGCAGGCTGGGGACGTATTGTCCGTCACGGGAAAGAAGAAGACTGCTGCCCTCCTCCTCCCTGGATATCCGGAGGATACGGGGACCGGGATCGTTCGCCTGGATGGAAACATCCGGCGGAACGCCGGCGTGAGCATAGACGACAGGGTTCCGGTTAAGATAATCAAGTCGGCTCTTGCAGCCAAAGTCGTCTTCGCGCCGACGGTCCCCCTGCGGATCACCGGGGGCGAGGAGTACCTCCGCCGGAACCTGGAGGGGCGGGTCCTCACCAAAGGAGACGTCATCGAGATCAGCGTCATGGGCAGAAAGATCGAGCTTGTGGCGACCAAGATCACCCCCGCCGCCGAGGCGGTGATCATGGGCGACAGGACCGCGATCGAGATCAGCGAGAAGCCCGCAAAAGAGGAGAGGGCGATCCCCCGGATCACCTACGAGGACATAGGTGGGCTCGGGCCCGAGATCAAGAAGATCAGGGAGATGATCGAGCTACCCATGAAGCATCCCGAGCTCTTCGAGCGGCTGGGGGTCGAGGCTCCCAAGGGCGTCCTTCTCCACGGCCCCCCTGGGACGGGAAAGACTCTCCTCGCTCGAGCCCTCGCCTCGGAGACGAACTCTCACTTCCAGACCCTGAGCGGCCCCGAGATCATGTCCAAGTACTACGGCGAGTCCGAGCAGAAGCTCCGCGAGATCTTCAAGG
>Ga0116151_10005673_pt1 | contig 10716 bp, 8 predicted proteins | sample AD_UKC117_MetaG_FD_89893 | JGI IMG/M metagenome (GOLD analysis project Ga0116151, IMG submission 89893) | Active sludge microbial communities of municipal wastewater-treating anaerobic digesters from Hong Kong - AD_UKC117_MetaG | ecosystem: Engineered > Bioreactor > Anaerobic > Digestate... | reverse complement strand
GAGCGACTGCCCCGACCCGATGGCCACGCAGTCGAGGGGGTTCTGGGCGATGACGATCGGCATCCCGGTCTCGTGCGAGAGGCGGGCGTCGAGGCCGTGGAGCAGCGCGCCGCCCCCGGCGAGCACGATGCCCTGCTCCATGATGTCGGCGGCGAGCTCCGGCGGGGTCTTGTCGAGGGTGACCTTCACCGCGTCGCAGATGGCCGCGACCGGCTCCTCGATGGCCTCACGGATCTCCTCGGTCGTGGTGACGATCGTCTTCGGGAGCCCGGTGACGAGGTCGCGGCCGCGGATCTCGGCGTGCAGCTCCTCCTGGAGGCGCCACGCGGACCCGAGGGCGATCTTGACCTCCTCGGCGGTGCGCTCGCCCAGGGCGAGGCTGTACTCCTTCTTGATGTACTGGATGATGGCGTCGTCGAGCTCGTCGCCGCCCACGCGGACCGACTGGCTGCTGACGATGCCGCCCAGCGAGATCACCGCGACCTCGGTGGTGCCGCCGCCGATGTCGACGATCATGTTGCCCGTGGGCTCCTGCACCGGCAGGCCGGCGCCGATGGCGGCCGCCATCGGCTCCTCGATGATGTAGGCGGGCTTGCGGGCGCCGGCGTACTCGGCGGCCTCCTGCACGGCCCGCTGCTCGACACCGGTGATGCCCGACGGCACGCAGATCACCATGCGGGGCTTCACCCACCGGCGCTGGTGCACCCGGTGGATGAAGTAGCGGAGCATCTTCTCGCAGATCTCGAAGTCGGCGATGACGCCGTCCTTCAGCGGGCGGATGGCCTGGATGTGGGCCGGCGTGCGCCCGATCATCCGCTTGGCCTCGAGGCCGACGGCGAGCGGGCGGCCGTCCTTCACGTTGACCGCGACCACCGACGGCTCGTTCAGCACGATGCCGCGTCCACGCACGTAGACCAGGGTGTTGGCGGTGCCCAGATCGACCGCCATGTCGCGGCCCATGATGGAGGAGAGCGGGTTGTCAGCAGACACGTGACCCTCCGAAGGGCGGCGACGGCGGTGGTCGGAGGCTACGGGAGGTGGTTGGCCCTCACAAGGCGCCCCACCGGCCGCGAACCTCCGTCACGCCAGCCTAGCCGTCGTCACGCGATCGCAACAATCGTCGTCTAGCAGATCGACCTCGACGAGAGGTGGACCCTCGACCTCGCCCTCCCGTCGACCCCCACCCCTCCCCGAACTTCTGGCGCCGAGCCGCCCGGATCGGGCCGGTGCGCTCCAGAAGTTCGCTCGGGGTGCTCGGGGCCCCGGCGATCAGCGGCCGGGGAACCAGAGGGCGATCTCGCGCTCGGCCGACTCGGGGCCGTCCGAGCCGTGCACCAGGTTCTCGTTGGTGGTGGTGGCCAGGTCGCCGCGGATCGAGCCCGGCTGGGCCTCGGTCACCTGGGTCTTGCCGATGAGGATGCGGCCGAGCTCCCACGTGTTGTCGGCCGGGCCCTCGACGATCATGGCGACCACGGGCGAACGGGTGAGGAAGTCGACCAGCTCGCCGAAGAACGGCTTGTCGGCGTGCTCGGCGTAGTGGGCCTCGGCGAGGTCGCGGTCCACGCTGCGCAGCTCGAGCGCGGCGAGCGTGAGGCCCTTGCGCTCGAAGCGGGCCACGATCTCGCCGACCAGGCCCCGCTCGACGGCATCGGGCTTGCACATGATGAAGGTGCGGTTCGTCATAGTGAGCAGGACCCTACGGGCTGCCCGGAGGACCGCTCCAACCCGTCGACGCGCCCGAGCGGGCTCAGCCGCCCGCCACCGCCCAGCCCGCCGCCGTCTTGGCGATGGCGGCGCCGGCTTCGCCCACGTCCAGGTCGACGGCAGCCGCCGGTGCCCCCAGGAGGAAGCCCTGCCCGTAGGAGCATCCGAGCTCCTGCAGCAGTTCGAGCTGGGCGGGCGACTCGATGCCCTCGGCGATCACGTCGAGGGCGAGCGCGTCGCCCAGCGACACCACAGCCCGCACGATCTCGGCATCGCTCGGGTCGGTGCCGAGCCCGGCCACGAAGGTGCGGTCGAGCTTGACCGACGCGATCGGGAAGCGCTTCAGGTAGGCGAGGCTCGAGTAGCCGGTGCCGAAGTCGTCGACCGAGAGCGACACGCCGAGCTCGTGGAGGCGGTCGACGGTGCGCAGCGTCTCGCGGTCGGCGCCGATGACGGTGGACTCGCTGAACTCGAGGGCGAGGTCGCGAGGCGACAGGTCGTGGCGGCCGAGCACGTTCCAGATGGTGGGCAGGAACTCGGGCGAGGCGAGCTCTCGAGCTGAGACGTTCACGGCTACCCGGCGGGGGGCTCGACGACCGAGCGTGCGACGCCAGCCGGCGAACGCGGCGCACGACTGCTCGAGCACCACCCGGCCCACGGCGACGATCAGGCCCGAGTCGTCGGCCACCTCCAGGTAGCCGCCCGGGAGCTCGAGGTTGCCGTCCTCGTCCTGGATGCGCACGAGCGCCTCGACCGACGCCACCTCCCCGGTCGTGAGGTCGGCGATCGGCTGGTAGTGGGCGACGAGGCGGTCGTCGTCGATGGCTGCGCGCAGGCCGTGGTCGAGCTCGACGCGCCGCAGGGCCTCGGACCGCAGCGAGTCGGTGAAGACGTGGAAGCGGTTCCGCCCCTTCTCCTTGGCGCGGTAGAGCGCGGTGTCGGCGTCGCGCAGGAGGTTGGCGGCGCCGGCGGGATCCGAGGCGAAGGCGATCCCGATCGAGGTGCTGGTGTTGACCGTGCCCTGCGGGAGGTCGATCGGCTGGGCCACCACGTTGGCGAGGCGATCGGCGAGGGCGAGGACCTCCTCGTCGCGCACGCCGTCCACCAGCACCACGAACTCGTCACCGCCCAGGCGGGCGACGGTGTCGGCGGTGCGGACCGTGGCGGTCAGCCGGCGGGCCACCTCGACGAGGAGCAGGTCGCCGGCCTCGTGGCCGAGGGAGTCGTTGACCAGCTTGAAGCGGTCGAGGTCGAGGAAGAGCAGCGCGGCGCGCGACGACGTGCGACGGACCCGGGCGACCGCCTGGCCGAGGCGGTCGTTGAGCAGGGCCCGGTTCGGCAGGCCGGTGAGCGGGTCGTGGAACGCCTGCCACGTGATCTTGGATGCGGCCTCGGCCCGCTCGGTGATGTCGCGGACGTTGGCCACGACGCCCGCCACGGCGGGGTCGGCCAGGCGGTTCGTCGCCATGATCTCGACGTTGCGCCATCCCCCCTCCGACGTCGCCACCCGGACCTCGGCCTGGGCGGTCCCGCTGGGCCGCATCAGCAGCTCCTCGAAGGCCTCGGCGAGGCGGGCCCGATCTGCGGGGTGCACGATCGCCGTGAAGGGGCTGCCGAGCGACGAGTCGGGCGGGAAGCCGAGGATCCGCTCGATGGTCGGGCTGTGGTACGTGATGAAGCCATCGGCGTCCACGACGCAGACGATGTCGCTGCTGCGCTCCACCAGGGCCGCGAAGCGCCGCTCGCTGGCCTGGACCTCCTCGTTGGCGGCGGCCAGCTCCTGCATCACGCGACGGCGATCGCTGATGTCCTGCACGTGGGCCAGGAAGGCGGCGGGCTGACCCGACGGGTCGAAGACGAGCGACACGTCGATCTGGGCGGGGATCACCGTGCCGTCGCCGCAGAGGCAGCGGCGCTCGATCGTGTAGGAGGCCAGGCCCTCGGCCAGCACCTGGGCCAGGTTCTCACCCCCGACGTCGAGGTCCTCGGGGTGGATCAGGTCCACGTAGGAGGCACCGATCAGCTCGTCGGGCTCGCGGCCCAAGATGGCGCACACCGCCTGGTTGGCCTGGACGATCGTGCCGTCGGGGAGCGCGACCACCGCGCCGATTGGCGCGTGGTCGAACGCGAGGCGGAACAGGTCGCCTGCACTCGTGCTCGCCGCCGTCGGTTGCATCGCTGGTTCCGTCATCTCCCGCGCGGCCCCCTTCCGACAGAGGATCGGCAGGAGCGAGGAGGATGTGAGGCGTCAGCCCAACGGATCGCCCGGCTGGCCGCCGTCGCCCGACCATCGGCCGTCGGGGTGGAGGGTGAGCAGCTCGGCGCCGTCGTCGGTGACCACGAGGGTGTGCTCGAACTGCGCCGTGCGCTTGCCGTCGACCGTCGAGGCCGTCCAACCGTCGCTCCACAGCTTCTGCTGCCAGGCGCCCACGGCGATCATCGGCTCGATGGTGAAGGTCATGCCGGGCTCCATCCGCTGGTCGGCGCGCGGGTGGAAGTAGTGGAGGATCTCCGGTGGGGTGTGGAACTCGCGGCCGACGCCGTGGCCCACGAAGGCTCGTACGACGCCGAAGCCGGCCGCCTCGGCATGGTCCTGGATCGCCCGGCCGATGTCGCTGACCGGGCGACCAGGGGCGACCGCCTCGATGCCGAGCTGCGTGCACTCGCGCGTGACGCGGATGAGCCGGAGCGACTCGGGGTCGGCGGTGCCGACGGCCCAGGTGGCGTTGGTGTCGCCGTGCACGCCCTCGCGGAAGAGGGTGACGTCGAGGTTGACGATGTCGCCGTCGCGCAGCGGGCGGCTGTCGGGGATCCCGTGGCAGATGACCTCGTTCACGGAGGTGCAGACCGACTTCGGGAACGGCGGGTCGGTGCCGTAGTTCAGCGGGCTCGGGTAGCCGCCCGCCTCGATGCAGAGCCGGTGGCAGAGCGCGTCGAGCTCGTCGGTGGTGATCCCCGGCTCGATGGCCTCGCCGACCTGGCGGAGGATCTCGGCGGCGGCCCGGCCCGTGCGGCGCATCCGCTCGAGGGTGTCGGCGTCCTTCACCATCGGTTCGTTGCGATCGTCGGTGCCGCCGTGCTCGGCGTAGTGGGGCCGCTCGATCTCGGAGGGCACGGGCCGCCGCTCGCTGATCGTGCCGGCCACCACCCGATCGGTGGCCGCCTTGTGGCAGCGCTTGAACTTGTTGCCGCTCCCGCACCAGCACGGGTCGTTCGGGCGCATCTTGGCGAGCGGGGTCGGGGTGGTGGTGGCCATCAGGCGTCGACCTCCTGGCGGAGCTGGGCGCGGGCGGGGCCCACGACGTAGAGGGAGCCGGTGACGAGGACGAGGTCGTCGGGGCCGGCGAGGGCGAGGGCGCGGCGCACGGCCTCGCCCACATCGGGCACGGACTCGGCCACGATGCCGAGGGCATCGGCGGCGGCCGCCACCTCGGGCGCCGGGATGGCCCGGGGTGAGTCGGGGGTGCAGGCGACGAGGAACCCGGCCTCGCGTGCATCGAGGGCCTCGAGCATGTCGCCGGGGTCGCGGCCGCGCAGCAGACCGCACACCACGATCAGGGTGCCGAGCATCGTGAACTCGTCGCGGAGCGTGGCCGCGGCCCGCTCGGCCCCATCGAGGTTGTGGGCGGCGTCGAGCACCACGGTCGGTTCGCGGTGCACGATCTCGAAGCGTCCCGGCACGGTGAGCTGGGCGAAGGCCTGGCGGACCACGTCGTCGTCGAGGTGCCGATCGAAGAACGCCTCCACCGCGGCGAGCGCGACGGCCGCGTTGTCGGCCTGGTGCTCGCCGTGCAGCGGCAGGAGCACGTCATCGGTGGTGCCGAGCGGGGTGCGCAGCTCGATCGAGCGACCGCCGAGGGCGAGCACGTGCTGGTCGCAGTCGAAGTCGCTCCCCCGCCACCACGTCCGCTCGGCGTCGGTGGCGGCCAGCACGTCGTGCAGGTCGTCGCCCACCTCGCCGCACACGAAGGTGCAGCCCGGCTTGACGATGCCGACCTTCTCCTCGGCGATGGCCCGGCGCCAGTCGCCCTCACCGTCGGTGTGGTCGCGGCCCACGTTGGTGAGCACGGCGACGGTGGCGTCGGCGACGTTGGTCGCGTCCCAGCGCCCGAGCATGCCGACCTCGACGACGGCGACATCGACCGCCACGTCGGCGAAGTGCACGAAGGCGGCGGCGGTGAGGATCTCGAAGTAGCTCGGGACCACGCCGGCCAGCTCCTCCACGGCGGCGACGGCGCCGATGGCCGCGCCGAGCTCGTCGTCGCCGACGGGCTCGCCGTCGTAGGCGATGCGCTCGTTGATGGCCTCGAGGTGCGGGCTGGTGTAGGTGCCCACGGCGAGGCCCGCCTCGCGCAGCAGCGCGGTGACCATGCGGGCCACCGAGCCCTTCCCGTTGGTGCCGGTGATGTGGATCACCGGGTACGCGTGCTGCGGATCGCCGAGGGCGCCCACGAGGGCGCGCATCCGGTCGAGCGAGAGCCCCTCGGCCCGGCCGGCGGTGGCCTCGAGGTTGGTGTGCTGGTCGAGGTGGCGGAGGGCGGCGGCGAGGTTCACGGTCCGCTCACGCTACCGGGGGCCGCACCCGACCCCCGAGGTGCCGGGCGATCAGGCGTGGTGGAGGTCGGCGCGCAGGTGCTCAGGGACGGCCACGTCGAAGCGGGCTCGCAGCTGCTCGAGGTCCCACACGTCCACCTCTTCGGGCTCGTAGCCCTCGTGGTGGACCACCTGGGTGCCGGGCGTGAGGCACTGCACCCGTTCGCCGCCGATCCAGCCGGAGGTGAAGCCGTCGAAGGGGTAGTCGGGCTCGCCGCGGCCCACGGAGCGGTTGAGGTTCCACCGGTCGCCGTAGCGGTCGGCCGCCGCCACGACCAGGTCCACCTCCCGCCACCGGTCGTCGCGGTAGCTCCATCGGCCCGGGGCGTCGTCGTAGATGAGCGAGAACCCGTGGTCCTCCAAGGCCCGGCGGGCGGCGTCGGAGCGGGGTGCGTCGATGATCAGGTCGAGGTCGCCGTGGTCGCGGGTCTGGGTGCCGAGGAGCGCGTCGACCCCCCAGCCGCCTTCGATCCACACCTCGATCTTCGCGTCGGCGAAGATCCGCAGGACCTCGAGCACGTCACGCGCCTCCATCGCCACAGCAGCCATCCCCTCCGATCGATCGGTCCTCCCATCGGCAGGACCGGCGCGAACCTGAGGGCGCCGGGCTCAGCTGGCGGCGCGGCGCGGGCGGGGTGCCCGGGTGCTCGTGCTGCGGGGCACGAGGGTGGGGTTGACCTTCTCGAGGACGACCTCGGCGCTGATCACGCAGCGCTCGACGTCGGTGCGGCTCGGCAGGTCGTACATGACGTCGAGCAGCACCTCCTCGAGGATCGCCCGCAGGCCGCGGGCGCCCGTGGCGCGCAGGATCGCCTGCTGGGCGATGGCCTCGAGCGCATCGTCGGCGAACTCGAGCGTGACGTTCTCCAGCTCGAAGAACTTCTGGTACTGCTTGACCAGGGCGTTGCGGGGCTCGACGAGGATCTTGACCAGGGCCTCCTGGTCGAGGTTGTCGACCACGCCGACCACGGGCAGGCGGCCGATGAACTCGGGGATGAGGCCGAACTTGTGGAGGTCCTCGGGCATGAGCTGGCCGAGGAGGTTCGAGAGGTCCTTGTCCTCCACCTTGCGGATGTCGGCGCCGAAGCCGACGCCCTTGGCCCCGGCCCGGCTCTCGATGATCTTCTCGATGCCGGCGAAGGCGCCGCCACAGATGAACAGGATGTTCGTGGTGTCGATCTGGATGAACTCCTGGTGGGGGTGCTTGCGACCCCCCTGGGGCGGCACCGAGGCGGTGGTGCCCTCCAGGATCTTGAGCAGCGCCTGCTGCACGCCCTCGCCCGACACGTCTCGGGTGATCGACGGGTTCTCGGCCTTGCGGGCCACCTTGTCGATCTCGTCGATGTAGATGATCCCGGTCTCGGCCTTCTTCACGTCGTAGTCGGCGGCCTGGATCAGCTTGAGCAGGATGTTCTCGACGTCTTCGCCCACGTAGCCGGCCTCGGTGAGGGCGGTGGCATCCGCGATGGCGAACGGGACGTTCAGCATGCGGGCCAGGGTCTGGGCCAGGAAGGTCTTGCCGCAGCCGGTGGGCCCGATGAGCAAGATGTTCGACTTCGCCAGCTCGACGTCGCCGGCGCTCGACGCGGCGCCGATCTGCACCCGCTTGTAGTGGTTGTAGACGGCGACGGAGAGGATCCGCTTCGCCAGGTCCTGGCCGACGATGTAGTCGTTCAGGAACTCGAAGATCTCACGGGGCTTGGGGAGCTCGTCGAACTGGAGCTCGGTGGTCTCCGAGAGCTCCTCTTCGATGATCTCGTTGCACAGGTCGATGCACTCGTCGCAGATGTAGACCCCGGGGCCCGCGATGAGCTTCTTGACCTGCTTCTGCGACTTGCCGCAGAACGAGCACTTCAGGAGCTCTCCGCCGTCTCCGAACTTGGCCACGATCTTCCCCTTGCGATCGTCAGGAGGCGTCCCGGATGGGACCGGACTTGTCGGCGAGCTCCCGAGCGGAGATCACCTCGTCGATGATGCCGTATTCCTTCGCCTCGGTCGCGGACAGCACGAAGTCGCGGTCCGTGTCCCGGTTGATCTTCTCCTTCGGCTGGCCCGTGTGGTCAGCGAGGATGTCCTCGAGGAGGTCGCGCATGCGCAGGATCTCCTTGGCCTGGATCTCGATGTCGGTGGCCTGGCCGCCGCCCGAGGCGTAGGGCTGGTGGAGCAGCACCCGGGCGTGGGGCAGGGCGAGGCGCTTGCCCTTCGTGCCCGCCGCCAGCAGCACGGCGGCCGCCGACGCCGCCTGCCCGAAGCAGATGGTGGTGATGTCGGGCTTCACGTACTGCATCGTGTCGTAGATGGCGAACAGCGCGGTGATGTCGCCGCCGGGCGAGTTGATGTAGATGTTGATGTCCTTGTCGGGGTTCTCCGACTCGAGGTGGAGCAGCTGGGCGCAGATGAGGTTGGCGATCGTGTCGTCGATCGGCGTGCCCAGGAAGATGATGTGCTCCTTCAGGAGCCGCGAGTAGAGGTCGAACGCCCGCTCGCCCCGGTTGGTCTGCTCGACGACGGTCGGCACCAGGTAGCCCTGGGCCCGCAGGCCCGTGTGCAGGCTGGTCACGCGGTGGGCCAGCTCGTCGTGGCTCGGGGGGTGGGTCACTCGTCGTCCTCCGTGGCGGCGTCGTCGCCGTCGTCGCTGGTGTCGGGGGCCATCTCGAGGTCGGCCCGATCGATGGTGCTGCCACCCTCGTCGACCAGCTCGACGTGCTCGACGAGCCACTCGAGCGCCTTGCGGGTGCGCAGGTCGGAGCGTACCGCCGACACCTGCCCGTTGCGTTCGAGTTGCTTGCGGACCTTCGCCACCTTCTCGCCGACGCGCTCGGCGACGGCCTGGAACTCGGCCTCGAGCTCGTCGTCGTCGACCTCGAGGCCCTCGGCCTCGGCGACCGCTCGCAGGGCGAGGTCGACCTTGACGCCGCCGGTGGCGGTCTCGCGCAGGTCGGCGATGAACGCCTCTTGGTCCTGGCCGGTGGAGGCGAGGTACTGCTCGATGCCGATGCCCTGGGCCTGCAGGCGCATGGCCAGGTCCTGGAGGCGGTTCTGCACCTCCTGGTCGACCAGCGCCTGGGGCACCTCCTCGTCGACCAGCTCGGCGAGCGCCTCGGCCGTCTTCTGCTGGACGGCCATGCGGGCCTGGACCTTCTTGACCATCCCGAAGCGGCTGCGCAGGTCGTCGCGCAGCTCGTCGATGGTCTCGAACTCGGAGGCCTCGGCGGCGAAGGCGTCGTCAGCCTCGGGCAGGACCTTCTCCTTGACCTCCTTCACCGTGAGGGTGAAGTCGACCGGGTCCTCGTCGGGCTGGGGGTGCTCGGCGGTGAAGGTGAGCTCCGCCCCCGCCTCGGCGCCCACCAGCTGCTCGTCGAACTCGGGGACGATGGTGCCGCTGCCCACCTCGTAGAGGTAGTCGTCAGCGGTGAGGCCCTCCATGGGCTCGCCGTCGCGGGAGCCGGCCACGTCGATGGTGACGTGGTCGCCCTCCTGCACGGGACGCTCGACCGGCTCGAGCTTGGCGAAGCTCTCGCGCAGGTGGTCGATCCGCTCCTCGATCTCCTCGTCGGACACCTCGGGGCTGGGGATCTCGACGCGAAGGCTGGCGTAGCCGCCCACCAGCACCTGCGGGCGGACCTCGACGGTGGCCTCGAACGCCACGTCGCCGCCCTCCTGGCCCGAGGTGATCTCCCACTCGGGCTGGGCGATGACGTCGACGTCGTGCTCGTCGACCGCCTCGAGGTAGTACTTGGGCAGCGCCCGCTCGAGCGCCTCGACCCGGGCGGCCTCGAGGCCGATGCGGGCCTCGAGCACCTTGCGCGGCGCCTTGCCGGGGCGGAACCCGGGCAGGCGGACCTCTCGGGCGATGCGCTTGAAGGCATCGTCGATGTCGACCTCGAACTCGCCCTCGGTGACCGCGATGGACAGCTTGACCTTGTTGCCCTCGAGGGCTTCGACCGTTGACTCCATGAGGCTGGCGATCTTACCGGGGGTGGGTGACACCCCCCGAATGCGCTCTCACCCTGCACCGAGGTGCAGTCCTGCGCCGGCCGAGCGCCACGAGCACTTCGCGCGCCGGTGACGCGAGAACCGCTCACCCAGCCGGACCGCACCGCCCCAGCCCGAAACCCGGTGAGCACTTCCCGCGCTCAAGGCGCGAGAACTGCTCACCCAGCCGGACCGCACCACCCAACCCGAGACCCGTGAGCACTTCACGCGCTGGAGGCGCGACAACTGCTCACCCAGCGGGACCAACGACCGCCCACCCCCAGCCCTGCGAGCGCCTCCCGCGCCTTGAGCGCGAGAGCTGCTCACCGGATCGGGCCGAGTCGCCGGCGGGGGTCCGCTCAGGCCGCCGGCGACGGGAGGGCTCGGGCGGCGAGCTGGCGCTGGAGGCGACGACGCAGGTCCGAGGATGGGAGCAGGTCGCGG
>Ga0116151_10005669_pt1 | contig 10721 bp, 9 predicted proteins | sample AD_UKC117_MetaG_FD_89893 | JGI IMG/M metagenome (GOLD analysis project Ga0116151, IMG submission 89893) | Active sludge microbial communities of municipal wastewater-treating anaerobic digesters from Hong Kong - AD_UKC117_MetaG | ecosystem: Engineered > Bioreactor > Anaerobic > Digestate... | reverse complement strand
CAGCCGCGAAGGAGGCGGTGCGGCGGCGATGCGCAGGGGCGGTGGTGCCGACACCGGGCGAGGGCAATTGTGCCAGCGCCGCATTCGCGCCTGCCGGCGCTCCTACAGGACACCGCCGCGGCTTCGGGGGGCGAGCGCGTGATCCCACCGGCGGCGCCGCATTGAAAACCTCGCCCGGACACGCGAACATCCCGCCATGCCCACCCTCTCCCTGCACCAGCTCCGCACCCGCCACGTCGGCCCGATCGACCTCGACATCGCCGCCGGCGAATGCGTCTGCATCCGCGGTGCCTCGGGCAGCGGCAAGTCCTTGCTGCTGCGCGCGATCGCCGACCTCGACCCGCACGCCGGCGCGGCCGTGCTGGACGGGCGCGCGTGCGCATCCATGCCGGGCCCGGCCTGGCGGCGCCAAGTGGCGCTGGTGATGGCCGAGGGCCAGTGGTGGGCCGACAGCGTGGGCGAGCACTTCCCCGGCGGCTGCACGCCCGCCTCGCTGGACCGCCTGGGCCTGCCCGCCGACGCGCTCGGCTGGCAGGTGGCGCGCTGCTCCACCGGCGAGCGCCAGCGCCTCGCCCTGCTGCGCACGCTGATGCAGCAGCCTGCGGTGCTGCTGCTCGACGAACCCACCGGCAACCTCGACGAGGACAGCACCGCCCGCGTCGAGTCCCTGCTCGGCGACTACCGGCGCGAGCACGCCGCCGCGCTGCTGTGGGTCAGCCACGACCCGCGCCAGGCCGCGCGGGTGGCGCAGCGCCGCTTCATGCTCGAGGACGGTCGGCTGGTCGAGGAAGGCGAAGAGGAAGACGGAGGCGAGTCCACGAGCGTCGGCCACGCCCGGTGCCCTGACGCGGGGGACGCGGCATGGTGATCGAGCTCTCGGTGCTCGACCTCGCGCTCGCCGCGCTGCTCATCCTCGCGCTCGCCGGCGTGTCGCTGCGCCTCGGGCTGGGGATCGGGCAGCGCCTGGTGGTGTCGGCGGCGCGCACGACGATCCAGCTGCTGCTGATCGGCCTGGTGCTCAAGCTGCTGTTCGACAACGCGCACTTCCTGTGGGTCGCGGCGATGGCCGCAGTGATGATCACCGCCGCCGGGCGCGAGGTGATGGCACGGCAGAAGCGCCGCTTCGTCGGGTGGTGGGGCTTCGGGCTGGGCACGCTGTCGATGTTCGTATCCTCCTTCACCGTGAGCGTGCTGGCGCTGCTCGTGGTGATCAGCAACACGCCCTGGTACGCGCCGCAGTACGCGATCCCGCTGCTCGGCATGGTGCTGGGCAACACCATGAACGGCATCGCCCTCGGGCTGGACCGCCTGACCCACGAGGCGAGCGCGCGACGCGCGGTGCTCGAGGCCCGGCTCGCGCTCGGCCAGGACTGGGACGAGACCATCGCCGACACCCGGCGCGAGGCGATCCGCGTCGGCATGATCCCGATCATCAACGCCATGGCGGCAGCCGGCATCGTCAGCCTGCCCGGCATGATGACCGGCCAGATCCTCGCCGGCACGCCGCCGGTGGAGGCGGTGAAGTACCAGATCCTGGTGATGTTCCTGATCGCCGGCGGCACCGGCTTCGGCACCGTGGTGGCGGTGAGCCTGGGCGCACGCCGGCTGTTCGACGAGCGCCAGCGCCTGCGCCTCGACCGCCTGCGCACCAGCGCGGATTGACGGGGACGCGCAGGATGAACCCGGCTGACCCCGCGTTGACGGGCGCAGACGTGGCCGGCACGCACGCCGCGCCGACCGGTGTCGCCGCCATGGAAACCACCGCCGCCGGCGCCCTGCGCGCCCCGCTCATCCTGTTCGGCGCCTTCGACCGGCACAACCTCGGCGACCTGCTGCTCGGGCGCATCGCTGCCGCGCTGGCCGCACGCCTCCTGCCCGGGCGGGAAGTGCGCTTCGCGGGCCTCGCCAGTCGCGACCTGCGGGCGGACGGCGGTGCCCGCGTTCAGGCGCTCGCCGAACTCGCCCGGGACTGGCATCCGGTCCACCGCGAGGGGGCTCCCGCATGGCCGCCCGCATCGCCCCCCGCGCTGCTCCAGGTCGGCGGCGAGATCCTCGGCTGCGGCGCCTGGGAGGCGGCGGTGATGCTGCTCGACACCACCGGCGCCGCACACGCGATCGCGCTGCACGACCGCGACCCGAGCGCGCGCGAGGCCTGGGCGCGCGGCGTGCTCGGCAGCGCGCGCGGGCTGCCCTACCTCGCCCCCCATGCCGCGCTGCCGCCCGGCACCCGCATCGTGCACACCGGCATCGGTGGCGTCGGCTTCGCGAGCCTGCCCGCGGCGCGGCGCGCCGAGGCGCTCACCGAGCTGCACACGGCCGCGAGGGTGCAGGTGCGCGACCGCTGCACGCGCGACGCGCTCGCCGCAGCGGGCCTCGACGCGGAACTCGTACCCGACCCGGCGGTGCTGGTCGAACGCCTGCTCGGCGCCGAGGTGACACGCAGCGCCGCGACGGGCGAGATCGCGGTGCTGCGTGCGCGCTTCCCGCGAGGCTACGTCGCGGTGCAGCTCGCGGCCGAGTCCGGCGACGATGCCACCCTGGCCACGCTCGCGGATGAGCTCGCCGCAACCGCGCGCGACCGCGGCCTGAGCATCGTGCTGTTCTGCGCCGGACGCGCACCCTGGCATGACGACCCGGAAGTGCTGGAGCGGCTGCGGCGCCGCCTGCCCGACCCGAAATCCGCGGTGGTGGCCGAGTCGCGCCACGTCCTCGACCTGTGCGCGCTGATCGCGAGCGCGGCGCTGTGCTGCGCGAGCAGCCTGCACGCGCGCATCGTCGCCGACGCCTTCGCCCGCCCCGCGATCAGCATTGCCTGTGGCACAGCGCAGGCCGCCAAGCTGCGCGCCTGGCTCGACAGCTGGCACTCGCCGCGACGCCATCACCTGGCCGCGCCGGGGAACCTCCGCACGCTCGCGCACTCCGTGCTGAGCGAAGCGCCAAGCGAACGCGGGGCCCACGCCGCACGCCTCGCCGACCTCGCCGAGGCGGCGGCCCGCAGCGCATTCGCGCAACTTTTCGATCCGCTCGAACCCGAGGACAAGACCCCATGACCGATCTGTTCACCCCCCTGCAGGCCGGCGAGCTCGCCCTGCCCAACCGCATCCTGATGGCCCCGCTCACGCGCTGCCGCGCCGAAGCCGGCCACGTGCCCGGCGAGCTGATGGCCACCCACTACGCCCAGCGCGCCAGCGCCGGCCTGCTGATCGCCGAGGCGACGATGGCGATGGAGGGCAACTCCGCCTTCTGGCACGAGCCCGGCATCCACTCCGAGGCCCAGGTCGCCGGCTGGAAGAAGGTCACCGACGCGGTGCATGCCGCCGGCGGGCGCATCGTGCTGCAGGTCTGGCACGGCGGCCGCGCCTGCCATCCGCTGCTCAACGACGGTCGCCAGCCGGTGGCGCCGAGCGCGCTCGCGATCACCGGCGACGAGGTGCACACGCCCAAGGGCAAGCAGCCCTACGTGGTGCCGCGCGAGCTGCGCGACGACGAGCTGCCGGCCATCGTCGCCGGCTTCGCACGCGCGGCCGAGAACGCGCGCGCGGCCGGCTTCGACGGCGTGGAGGTGCACGGCGCCAACGGCTACCTGCTCGACGAGTTCCTGCGCGACGGCAGCAACCAGCGCAGCGGCCCCTACGGCGGCCCGCGCGAGCACCGCGCGCGCTTGCTGTTCGAGGTGATCGACGCGGTGTGCAAGGTGTGGGGCAGCGGCCGCGTCGGCGTGCGCCTGTCGCCGCTCAACAGCTACAACGACATGATCGACAGCGACCCGATCGGCCTCGTCGAATGGCTCGCCGGCCGCCTCGACGACTACCGCCTCGCCTACCTGCACCTGATGCGCGGCGACTTCTTCGGCAAGCAGCACGGGGACGTGGTGACGCCGGTGCGCGCCGCCTACCGCGGCGTGCTGATCGGCAACATGGGCTACTCCGCAGACGAGGCCAGCACCGCGATCGCTGCCGGCCAGCTCGACGCGGTCGCCTTCGGCACCGCCTTCCTCGCCAACCCCGACCTGCCCGAGCGCATCCGCCGCAAGGCCGCGCTCAACGCACCCGATCCGGCGACCTTCTACACTCCGGGGCCGAGGGGCTACACCGACTACCCGACGCTGGCGCAAAGCGCCTAGAGGCGCGCCGATGGTGTCGGCACGCACGGGCCGACACCGCTCACGCCGCCACCAGGCGGCGGAAGAGGCCGAAGCTCCACTGCGCGCCCACGGTCAGCACCACCACGCGCAGCACGTGGCACACGGTAACCAGGGGCACGCCCAGCTGCAGCACCTTGGCGGTAATGCACATCTCCGACACGCCGCCGGGTGCCGTCGCCAGCGCCAGGGTCGGCAGCGGCACCTCCGAGACCAGTCCGAGCAGGGCCGCGAGGGCGAACGCGAGCACGATCGACATCGCTCCGGTGAGGGCCGCTACGCTCATGAAGCGCGGCGCGGCGCGGAAGAACGCGCGCGAGAAGCGGCAGCCGAGGGCGCAGCCGATCAGCAGCTGTCCGCCATTGACGACCCAGGGCGGCAGCGCCGAGAGCGGCACGCCGGCCAGCGTCGCCAGCGCCACGCCGAGCAGCGGCCCGAGCACCCACGCGTTGGCGATGCGCAGCAGCTTGAACGCCCCCACGCCGAGCAGGCTCGCACCCACCAGCAGCGGAAAGTGCTGCGCATCCACCTCGCGGGCCAGGGGCACATAGACGTCGCTGCCCTGCACCCCGGCGAAGGTGAGCGCGAAGGGCAGCACCGACACCACCATCATGACCCGGATGGCGTGCGCCGCGGCGATGCGGTCCACCGCGCCGCCGTGGCGGTCGGCGAGGTTGGCCATCTCCGAGGCGCCGCCCGGCAGGGCGGCGAAGAAGGCGGTCGGCGCATCCACCCCCCCGAGGCGCAGCAGGATGAAGGCGTAGGCCATGCCGAGCACCAGCGAGCCCAGCGCGGCCGCGATCACCAGCGGCGCATGCAGGCCGAGCTGCGCCACCACCTCCGGGCTGAAATACAGCCCGAGCGCCGCCCCGATCGCCCATTGCCCCGTCTGCCTCCCCCCGGGGAGCGGACGCAGGTCGATGTCGGCCATGCGTGCGCCGGCCACGGCGAAAAGCGGACCGATCATCCACGGCAGCGGCAGGTGCAGGCGCTCGGCCAGCCAGCCGGCGAGCGTGGCGAGCGCGAGGGTGGGAAGGACCTGGCGCCAGGCGGTGAGACGGAGTGCGGAGATTGCGGACATCGCCGGGAGATCGGGAGGAGACGTGGAAAGGGACGCTCGGGCGACAACGCGATCGGAGATCACGCTGCGCAGCGATGGCGGGCGCGGACCGGGTACCGGGTCGGCAGGGGGCCTCACTCGGAAAGCGGCCGGGTCTCCGCATCCCACTGGCGCAGGAAGGCCTGCTTCTTGGCCTAGTCCTGGTAGGCGAGCAGCCCGGAGCCGATACGGATCGGACGGAAGGCATGCTTGAGGTTCTGGTGGAGCAGGGCGGCGGCGCTGTCCGCGCCCGCGGTGCCAGCGTCGGTGCGCACCGGTAGCAGGCCGAGGTTGGCGGCGAGCAGGGCCTGGCCGCGGGTCGACAGCAGGTGGTCGAGCCACAGCCGCGCCGCCGCCGGATGACGGGCACCGCGGGCGATGAATGCGACCCGGCTCAGCACCAGGGTGTAGTCCTGTGGCAGCGCAACACCGAGCGCCGGGTCGCTGCGCGCACGCCGGTGCGCGTACGAGCCGAGCACGTTGTAGGCGAGCACCAGCTTTCCGGCGGCGACGCGGTCGAGCATCTCGCTGCTCACCGCATGCTGCTCCAGGCCTTGCCGGCCCATGCCGCGCGCGAGCTGCCAGAACACGATCGGGTTGGCCTGCGCGTCCTGGGTGTGCAACAGCAGGCCGAGGCCGGAGCGCTCGGGGTCGTAGGTGGCGATGCGCCCGCGCAGCTGCGCCGGGTCGCGATCGAGCAGGCGGATCAGCTCGGCATGGCTGCCGGGGACGTCGGCCCCGTCGAGCAGGCGCTTGTTGTAGACGATCACCGCCGGCTCGTAGGTGGTGCCGAAGGCCTCGTCCTTCCACACCGCCCAGCGCGGCAGCGCCGCAGTCTCGGCGGAGCGGTGCGGCTGGGCGTGGCCGTCATTGACCAGCTTGACCTGCAGGTCCATCGCCGAGCTCCACACCACGTCGGCGCCGGGCACTCCGCGCCGGGCCTCGTCGACCACGCGCGCATGGAGCTGTGCCGAGTGCATGTCGTGGTACTGCACCCGGACACCGGGATGCAGGGCCTCGAAATCGTCGATGACCGGCTTCACCACCTCGAGGTCGGTCGCCGCATAGACGACCACCACGCCCTCCAGGCGTGCCTGATCGAAACGGTCGGCGATCTGCTCGGCCCGTGCCGTCACGGTCGCCGCGGCCAGCGCGACGAATGCCAGCACCGTCTTCACCCAGGCCCGCGCACCGCTGATCCTCATCCCCCTTCCTCCTTGTGCTCCGGATGCACGCGGGTCCGCATTGCGATGCGGGCAATGCCCCGCATGCGCCGCCTTGGACGCACCCCGCCTTTGCGCCGATAATCCCGCACACGCCTTTCGATTCACTTTCAGCGGGAACACCGATGCGCCTGTTGCTGGTCGAGGACCACGCCGAACTCGCCGAATGGGTGGCGCGCTCGCTCCGGCACGCCGGTTTCGTGCTGGATGTGCTCAATCGTGGCGACCACGCCGACCAGGCCTTGCGCACCGAACGCTACGACCTGGTGATCCTCGACCTGTCGCTGCCCGGGCTGGACGGCCTCGAGGTGCTGCGCCGCCTGCGCAGCCGCGAGAGCGGCCCCGACAAGCCGGCACCCACGCCCGTCATGGTGCTCACCGCGCGCGGCAGCACCGATGAGCGCGTGCTCGGGCTCAACCTCGGCGCCGATGATTATCTGCCCAAACCCTTCGAGCTCGCCGAACTCGAGGCGCGCATCAAGGCGCTGCTGCGCCGTGCCGGCAACCAGGTGCCGCTGGTGCGCCTGGGACGGCTCGAGTTCGACACCACCACCCGCATGGCGGCGGTCGACGGCCAGGCGCTGGCGCTGACCCCGCGCGAGCTGGCCGTTCTGGAAGCGCTGCTGGCCCGGGTCGGCCGCCCCGTGGCGCGCGAGGCCCTGTTCGAGAAGGTGTTCGAGTTCGATGCGGACGCGCGCGTGGAGGCGATCGAGATCTACGTCTCGCGGCTGCGCAAGAAGCTCGAAGGCGCAGGCGTGGCGATCAACACGCTGCGCGGCCTCGGCTACCTGCTCGCCGAGAAGCCGGCAGCCTGACATGGCCGGCAGTTCCGGGTCCGGACCGGAAGGCCTCGGCGCGGACGAGCGCGGGCGGCCCACGACCGGACGCACGACGCCGGGGACCGCCGCCGCACACGGCGGCAGCCTGCGCCGACGCGTGCTGGTGTGGCTGCTGCCTCCGCTCGCAGTGCTGCTCCTCGTCAATGCCTTCTTCACCTACCGCAGCGCGCTCGACGCAGTGAACCAAGCCTACGATCGCACGCTCACCGCATCGGTGCGCGCGATCGGCGAACGCACCCACTCGCTCGCCGGCCAGATCCAGGTCGACATCCCCTACGCCGCCTTCGAAGGCTTCGAGGCCGACGCCGCCGAGCGCATCTTCCATGCCGTGTTCGACCCCGCGGGCGGGCTGGTCACCGGCTACGTCGACCTGCGCCCCCCGGAGCTGCCCGCGGACGACGGCAGCGTGCGCATCTTCGACCTGCGCTATGCCGGCGAGACGGTGCGCCTGGCGGCGATGCGCAAGCGCCTCTACGACCCCGCGCTGCGCGGCGGCGATGCGGTGCTGATCGTCTTCGCCGAGACCACCGGCGCGCGCCGGGCGCTGGCGCGCGATCTGTTCGTCGCCAGCCTGCAGCGCCAGTCGCTGCTGGTGGCGGTGGGGGCGATCCTGGTGCTGGCCGCGCTCGGCACCGCATTCCGCCCGCTGCTGCGCGTGCGCGACCACATGCGCACACGCGACGAGGAGGATCTCACCCCGATACGCATGGAACGCGTGCCGAGCGAGATCGCACCGCTGATCGACGCGATCAACCACCACATGGAGCGCCTGTCGGCGATGCTCGCGGCGCGCCGGCGCTTCCTCGCCGACGCCGCGCACCAGATCCGCACGCCCCTCGCGGTGCTCACCACGCAGGCTGAATACGGCCTGCGCCAGACCGACCCGGAGGAGATGCTGGAGACCTTCGCCAGCCTGCTGCGCAGCACCCGGGCGGCGCGCCGGCTGGCCAACCAGATGCTGACGCTGTCGCGCGCCGAGGCGGTCAACGGCGTGATCGGCGAGCGCGCCACGCTCGACCTCGCCGGCCTGGTCAAGGACGTCGCGATGGAGCTCGCCCCGCTCGCGCTCAAGCGCGACATCGACCTCGCCTACGAGGGCATCGGCCACGCCCTGGCCATTCAGGGCAACGCCCCGATGCTGCGCGAGATGGTCTCCAACCTGATCGACAACGCCATCCGCTACAGCTCGCCCGACTCGGCGGTGACCGTCGCCGTCGCCACCTTCGGCGAGGACGCGGTGGTGAGCGTCTGCGACCAGGGACCGGGCATTCCGGCAGCCGAGCGCGAGCGCGTGTTCCAGCGCTTCTACCGCATCCTCGGCCAGGGCGACAGCGAAGGCAGCGGCCTGGGCCTGGCGATCGTGCGCGAGATCGCGCTCGCCCACGGCGGCCGCGTGACGCTGCGCGACGGCGAGGGCGGGCGCGGCCTATGCGTGGAGGTCGAGCTGCCGCTGGGCAGCACCCCCGGCGCGTGAACCGGCCTCTTCTCCTCGTCTCCGCATCACGCTGAAAGCCGATCGAAAGGCGTCGGCGCTGCAATGCGCGCCACGCGCCCGATTCACCCGGCGCGTACATCCGAACGATCGAGGAGACTCCCATGCAACGCCTTTCCGCGCCGGCCCTGATGGCCGCCGCCCTCGCCCTGCCATCGCTCGCGCTGGCCCAGTCCAACGTCACCGTGTACGGCCTGATCGACCTCAACCTCGGCTACGAGAGGTCCGGATCGCAACGCTACGAGGGCGTCGGCCACGGCGAGCTCAACGGCTCGCGCCTCGGCTTCCGCGGCACCGAAGACCTCGGCAACGGCAACAAGGCCCTGTTCGTGCTCGAGAGCGGTTTCGACCCCTCGACCGGCCTCGCCGAGCAGGGCGGGCGGCTGTTCGGCCGCCAGTCCTTCGTCGGCCTGGAGAACGGCCTCGGCCGCGTCACCCTAGGGCGGCAGTACTCGCCCGCCTTCGATGCGCTCGACCCCTTCGACGCCACCGGCAACGCCGACCGCAGCGCCGGCCTGCTGATCCGCAAGACGGGCGCCGTCAAGCCCGCCTACGAGGTGCGCTTCGACAACATGATCAAGTACCGCTCGGCCAAGCTCTCGGGCTTCGAGCTCGAGGCCGGCTACTGGTTCGGCAAGGAGGCCGGGACCGATTCGACCGCGCGCCAGGAAGGCGACGGCCACGGCATCGCGCTGCTCTACGCCAACGGTGCGTTCGCCGGCGCGCTGACGACCCAGTCCGTACAACGCGACGCCACCGGCGGCAAGGTGCGCACGAGCGGCTTCGGCGCGGCCTACGACTTCGGCACCTTCAAGCCCTACTTCGCCTGGTCGCAGGACAAGGAGAGCGGCAGCGTGGGCAGTGGCAAGGCGCGCAGCTGGGACCTCGGCACCGAGATCCGCATCGATCCTGCGAACACCGTGGCGCTGAGCTACGCCGACCGCGACGAATCCGACGGCGCCGCGAGCGAGGATGCCCACGGCTGGTCGGCCTACTACCTGCATGCGCTGTCCAAGCGCACCACGGTGTACGCCGGCTACTCGCAGCTCGACAACGACAACGGCGCCAACTACGCCATCGGCAACCTGAGTCCGGCAGCCGGGGACAAGCACCAGGTCATGATGGCCGGCATGCGCCACCGCTTCTGATCGATCCGGCAAGGCGACGCTTTGTTGCAAGGCAGGTGCACGCGGGAACCTCCCGCTCCACCTGCCTTTTTGCGTCTACGCGCCACCTTTGCAGCGACGGTGCCCGGCAACCCCGACCACAGCCGAACCCGGCGGCGGCCGTCTCGCTTTTCTGCCGTTTCCTTCCCTTCCCGAACCCGCGACCCCGACATGAAGCAAGGCCCGCTCCAGGGCGCCTCGGCCTGCGGCACGGCGGGCGAGGTCACGCCGGAAGGTTCGCGGCTGCCGCCGCTCCTACAGGCGGGCCGGGACGCGTGGCGGGGCTCCGGGACACGTGGTGGTTCCTGTAGGAGCGCCGGCAGGCGCGAAAACGGCGGTGTCGTCCGGGACGCGCGTCATTTGCCGCACCGCCGGATTCGCAGCTGCCGCAGCGCCTACAGGCGGGCCGGGACGCGTGGCGGGGCTCCGGGACGCGTGGTGGTTCCTGTAGGAGCGCCGGCAGGCGCGAAAACGGCGGTGTCGTCCGGGACGCGCGTCGTTTGCCGGATCGCCGGATTCGCAGCTGCCGCAGCGCCTACAGGCGGGCCGGGACGCGTGGCGGGGCTCCGGGACGCGCGCTGGTTCCTGTAGGAGCGCCGGCAGGCGCGAATGGGGCGCTGGCGATACGCTCGGCGCTCAGGTGCACGCGCAAAAAAATGAGCGCCCGCAGGCGCTCATCGAAAATGCAGCGGGCCCGAACGGAGGCCCGCCGCGATCGCGGATTCCGGTCATGGGAGGAGCACCCCGGAATCCGTGGAGGT
>Ga0116151_10005666_pt1 | contig 10723 bp, 4 predicted proteins | sample AD_UKC117_MetaG_FD_89893 | JGI IMG/M metagenome (GOLD analysis project Ga0116151, IMG submission 89893) | Active sludge microbial communities of municipal wastewater-treating anaerobic digesters from Hong Kong - AD_UKC117_MetaG | ecosystem: Engineered > Bioreactor > Anaerobic > Digestate... | reverse complement strand
GGTTGCCGACCTTGCCGCCCAGTTGACCAAGCTTTCGGCGCAGGTGGAGCAATTGCAGGCGGACGGTGAGACGGTGGGACAGTGAGACGGTGGGACAGTGAGACGGCGGGATACACACCGTCCGACCGTCTGACCGATTAAATCGAAAGAAGGCAAAATGGCTAATTACATAGCACAACGTCTACAAACAATGGGCAACCGCCTGCGCGTGTTGCCGCGCCGCTATCGCATTGCCGTCACAGGGCTGGCACTGGCGCTCAGTCTTGCGGTGGGCGTGGGCAGCGTCTACGCGGCCTGTGGCTTTGGCAATCTGAATGATCTCTGCTCGGCAAGCTTTGGCGCAACCGGCGGACCAAGCACTGTCGGTATAGTGCTCCCCGCCAACGCACCAACGCAGGAGAATATCGATCAGTCCAATCTGTTGGCGGCGGGGCCGCTGCTCTACGTCGACTTCAAGACGCTGGAAACCGAGGCGCGCACGCTGCTCGACCGCAGCATGAAGTTCCGCCAAGATATCTCCCCCTACCGCGGGAATAACAACTTTAATGACCTGGTGCGCCACTTTGACGAAAGTAGCGGATTTAGCGCCACCTATACCGATCAGCAACTGGGGCTGCTTTCCTTACAAGCGCGCATTGACATCGCCGATGCCGATTTGCTCCACGCCCGTGACCTCTACGGCGTGCTCGCTGTCTATGCCCCCGATGGTCGCTTTCGCCTGGATAATGGCGCCAATCAGGGTTCGCCCGGTGCCGACTATCAGAACAGCCTCTGCGCCCAGGCAGAAAACCCTGACCCGCCCGACCCAACCCACAGTGGCCAGGTGCTCGACCCGATTATCGATTGGTGCAATTTCCCCGCCCGGCTGCGCCAGGCCGTGCGCGAGGCAGCCTATCTGCGCATGATCTTTGCTCAGCAATTCATGGTCGATGCGTTGGGACTGCACTTTAGCGCCGGCAGCCTCTTGGGGGGCGAAACCTTTGTGCGTCAGGAGGTCGCCAAGTTGCACGCGGCCCAATATCAATATCAACTCGCCCAACAGGGCTTAACCTCGGCCTTGAGCCTGCGATTGGGCAGCGGCTGCTATGTCTCCGACTTTTACACCCAAGCCGAATGGTCGTTGCTCTCCCGCGCCGCCGAGGGTGAACTGAGCGCGGCCCACGAGATCGGCATCCGCTTGAGCTATCTTGATATCAACACCGTGGATGATGTGCCGCGCGCCCAATCGTCTGCCGTCGGCGAATATCGCGACGGCTCCACCGACGCCTATGTCAAGATGATCGGTCTGGCCGGCCAGGCGATTCTCAACAATGACCAGGGCGCCGGCTGCAGCGCCAAAGGCGCGCGCCCCGATAACGCGTTGATCTCGCAGATGACGCTGACCATGCTCGAGACCCGCCGCGCCGCCACCGAACTGCGCGCCGGGCGCAACATCTTTGGCTTTGACCTGCGCTTTACCCCGGCACGCGGCTATCACACCGCCTTTGGCAGCACCGACAAAGGTTTGTGGGAACAGGCCATGGACGCCGCCAATCTGGGCTTGCAAATGCAGCAGCAGACCGAAAATGCCGAGCGCAATTTTGATCTCAACCAGCAAGAGCTGACCAAAGCGATTCTCGCCACCAATAACCAGGTCGATAACGACATTCAGAAGGAAGTTGGTTGCGATCTGCAAAACTTTACCAATGACCAGGAGTGGTACGCCTGTATCGACGATATGATTCAACACACACAGGAGTGTAACCCGCAGGACAACTCCTTCGACGCCTGCATGAGCCGCACCACCGACGGCCAACCGCCCAAAGTCGACGGCAGCAACTGGCTGGTCCTGGTCAGCGATATGCGGACCGCGCGCCAGGATTTGCGGACAGCCTGGTTGGGCGTCGAAGCGGCGATCCAAAAACGGGACAATATCCTCAAACGCGCGGATACGGAGGTGATGCGCAACACGAAAGTCAAGAGCGCAATTCTCACCGGCGCCACGGGCAGTTCGGCCTTCGAGGCCATCATCGCTTCGGCCAACAGTGTCGACGTGTCCACGGATGGCGTGGTAACGTTGCACCCTGGTCTGGTGGTCGAAGCGGCGCTCCGCCCGGCGCAACTCTTGCTACAGGCGACGCAGGACATGGAGATCGAAGACGCCAACTCCGACGCGGTCGTGCGCAATCTCTTTTTTGACATGGCCGAGGCGCAGGGTGAAATTGACATCGCCGCCCAACAGTACCAGGCGATGTTGACCGTGTTTAACGGGGTGGTCGGGCAGACCGGCCATGATGTCTACCAGTCCAAACGCGAACATGCCTATACCACCGCCTTGCCCGCCAACGACCCCAGCTATCGCCTGGTGCGCGATTCGCGCCGGCTGCAGTTGGCGACGCAGTTGGAAATCGCCGCCCGTTTGGCCTATCTGGCGGCGCGCCGGGCGGAATATGAATATACCGCCCGCCTCAGCGCTAACAATTTCCGCGTCTCCGATATCTACAAGTCGCGCACGGCGGACGATATTCTCAAATTCCTGCAAAATCTGGATAACGCGGTGACCAATCTGCCGGGCGGTATCCGCGATGCCGAAACCAACCAAAATGACCTCACCATCTCGGTCGCCCAGCATATCCTCGGCTTGACCGATCAATATCTCAGGGGCCAGGGCGTTGCCGACGCCGATCTACAGACCGAGCGCAACAAACGCTTCCGCCAGTGGGTGGCGCAAAATACCCATTTGGGCAGCGACGGCAAACCGACCTTGGACTTCAACTTCGGCACCTCCACCGCGATCAATGGCATCATCAGCCGTGTGGTGACCCAGGACTACGGCTTCGTTTGGCTGCATAAGGTGGGCGGCATCGGCCAGCCCAAGCCCACTAGCAACGGCTTTGGCATCAATCTAGTGACTGCACAACCAGGCAGCTTGGGCTATCGTCTTGTGCGCGTCACCCAAAGTGGCCAAGTCGGGTTGACCTCCTTTGCCGGCTGTCTCTTTGACTACCGGCTGATCCCACCGGCACCGTTGCTGGGGTTGGAGTTCCCCTTGGGCCAACCGACCGACCTGGTGACCGGCGTCTTCAATGGGGATATCAACGGGGTGCATACCAACTCGACGCCAGGCTACAGCACGCCCGCCTTTCTCGGTCGCCCGCTGGCATCGAATGGCTGGCAGGTGGTGATCAATGGCGGTTCGCCCAATGGCATTCTGCCCGATCTCGACTTGCAGCAGCTAACCGATATCGAGTTAAAGGTCAGCACCACCTACGCCTCGCGCAGCGCGAATACGCAGCCCACGCCGGCGCAGTGTGTGCGTGCGGATTACTAATGGAGCTTGGTGTAGATGAGTAACCAGGTTTCAGTAACCAGGTTTCTAGCTACCGTAGGGTTTGGGTTTCACCGGGAATCCGCCCTGCGCTAAAGCACAGGGCTACAGAACGACGCCCGGTAAACCGGGCTTAACGTGCCGGGAAAGCCCGGTTTACCGGGCGTGGTTACGTAGCCAGGGGTCTTCAGCCCCTGGCGTACAGTGATAGTTCAAAACCCTACGGTAGCTAAACCAGGTTTCAGTAATCAGTCGCCAGTGCGCGCTTCACCACTGACCACTCTCAAGTGACAAGCATTGTCACGACCCGTTGGAAGGGCGCAAGCGCCCTGGCGGGACTGAAAACTGAGCACTGGTTACTGAAACCTGCTATCAGGTAGATCAGGAGACAACGATGAAAAACAAGTGGTTCACTTGGACAATAGGAATATTGCTGGTGGTTGGGCTTGCGGGGATCGGCGTGCTGGTGGTCAATGGGCGCGCGCTGTGGGGTTTGGAGGGCGTCCAGCGGATGAGCCGAGGAGATTCAAACATAGCTCTCGCGCAATCTGGCGCAAACGCTGCCCAAATTCAACCGGCGCAAAATGACGCCAATCAATTCGTGGGCGATTACGGCGGCGTGGTCAAGCTCAATGCAACGGTGATCGGGGTCTACAGCGACACGCTCACCATCCCGCCATCTGACGCAAACACGTCGCCGGATTTGGGCAGCATCGATCTATCGATCGCACTGAGCCAAAACAGTAACGCGATCAACGGGTATGTCAGCCTCGACAAAACGTTGGTCTACAGCGTCGAGCATACGTTGGGGTCGGGTGCGTCCGCCGTCAACATTGGGCCCTATCTGCGCGGCGTTGTCAACGGCACCAACATCAGCGTCCAATCCGAAAAGAGTTCGATCACCGTGGACGGGCGCGCGTTGCAACGGCAGTTTCGGCTGGTGAGCACCAATGTCGCCAACGATGGCGGTGAATTGAACGGCGAATATCGCGAGACCTTGTGGGGCTACACCAGCGCGCCCGTCACGGTGGTCGGCACCTTCACCTTACATCGTACCGGTTCCAACGCCATAGCCCCGGTATTGGAACCCACCGCGCCCAATGTCGTGGCCGACACCGCCACGACGACCCAGGGCAAAGTGGTGACAATCAATGTGCTTGGCAACGACAGCGCGGCCAATGGCGGAACGCTGACCATCACTGCGGTCGGCAAGCCACAGTTTGGTACGACAACCACCGACGGCAAGAGCGTAACCTACACACCGAACGCCAATTTCACCGGCACCGATACTTTCAGCTATATGGTTAGCGACGGCACCGGTGGCACAAGCACAAGTTCGGTCACTGTCACTGTTAATGGCCAAAGTGGTCCTAACCAGCCACCAACAACCGTCAATGACAGTGTGACGACTACACCAGGCACCGCAATTCTCATTGACGTGCTCGCGAACGACAGCGACCCCAACGGGGATACACTCAGCATCTCGGTTGACGGGCCACCACAGCATGGCACTGCCGTGGTGCAAGACGGCAAGGTGCTCTATACGCCCACCGCCGGTTTTAGCGGCACAGATAGCTTTACCTACATCGTCAGCGATGGCCATGGCAATACGGCCCGCGGCACGGTCATTGTTACCATCAACAATGCAGGTGGGGATGCAAAGATTTATTTGCCAGTGGTTCAACGGTAGCGTGTCACAAAACGGATCGAGCAATCACTCTATTGGGCTACGCAGTCTGCTGTGTACAGCCAATTACGTGATTGCTTGATCCGCCCTTTGCGAGGTTGCGAGGTAGCTTGCGTTTCGGGAATTACCGTGCCTTCCAGCGTAGGCAATGGGGAATCGATGGTTGGTATCGCTGTTGGTTCAAGCGCAAGTTTTATCTCTTCTAAAATCGCGTTTAGCGGTGCCGGGCGAATATTGAGCCATTCCGCGGGACTCTCCGGAAATACATAATTCGGATCAGTCACATCAAAACGCCAAGGATGGATTCCACCAACATAATATTGTTGTGTTTCGAAGCCACGAAGTGGATGCAGAAACAACAAATGTTAAGCATCAACAACCAAGGGTAGTCTCGCCACTTATGCCCATAAAATGACGCATATAAAAAGCCGGAGCAGATCTGCTCCGGCTTTTTGGTCAATTTTACTTAGGGCTTACGCAGCCACTTGAGAACGAAGCGTATGCAAGCAAACAGGTATTCTCTGGTGATTCGTTCTCAATGCGCAAGTCGTGTTAATGATGGGCTACCGTCGGCCACCGCGGTCACCACCACGGCGATCACCGCCGCGTCCGCCACGATCGCCACCGCCGTTGCGCCGGTCACCGCCACGGCCACCGCGGTCGCCACCGCGTCGATCGCCACCGCCACCGCCGCCACGGCTGCCGCCGCGGTCACGGCTCTGTGCTTCTTCGACGGTCCACCCTTCGAGCACGGCCTGCCGACTCATGCGCACTTTGCCACCGTCGACATCGACAACCATTGCGGTCAATTCGTCACCCAGATTGGCAATATCTTCGACCTTGTCGACGCGATAGTCGGCGAGTTGGCTAATGTGGATCATGCCATCGATGCCGGGCAGAATGTTGAGGAAGGCGCCAAAGGGTTCGACGCGCACAACGGTGCCGGTGTAGATCTTGCCGATCTCCACTTCCTCGGTCATGCTTTCGACTTCAGCCAGCGCTTGTTCGGCCTTGCTACCTTCGCCCGAAATATAGATCGTGCCGTCGTCATTGATATCAATCTTGACCCCGTAGGTCTCTTGCAGCCCACGTACCACTTTGCCGCCCGGCCCAATGATCTTGCCGATCTTCTCCGGGTCAATTTGCGTGGAGAGAATGCGGGGTGCATACTCGCTCATGGCCAGGCGCGCTTCGGGAATCACATCCATCATCTTGCCGAGGATAAACATGCGCCCTTCTTTGGCCTGCGCCAAGGCCTGGCGCAAAATCTCAAAGTCAAGCCCCTTGATCTTGAGGTCCATTTGCAGTGCTGTGATGCCATGCTCGGTCCCGGCAACTTTGAAGTCCATATCGCCCAAGGCATCTTCGAGCCCTTGAATGTCACTGAGCACCTGATAGGCACCGCTCTCGGCATCTTGAACCAGACCCATGGCAATCCCAGAGACCGGAGCTGTAATCGGCACGCCGGCATCCATTAGCGCAAGCGTGCTACCACAGACCGAACCCATGCTGGTCGAGCCGTTGCTGCTGATCGCTTCACTGACCACTCGCAACGTGTAGGGGAAGTCTTCGGGGATGACGGCTACAAGGGCCCGTTCCGCCAAAGCACCATGCCCAATTTCACGTCGCTTGGGGCCACGCATCGGGTAGGCCTCGCCGGTGCTGTAGGGTGGGAAGTTGTAGTGGTGCATGTAGCGCTTTTCGGTGCCCGGCTGTAGGGTGTCGAGCCGTTGGGCATCGCCCGGTGTACCGAGCGTGGCAATGCTCAACACGTGGGTTTCACCGCGCATAAAGAGACCGGAGCCGTGTACACGAGGCAGACGGCCCACTTGCACGCTGATCGGGCGAATTTCGGTGGTCTTGCGGCCATCGGGGCGGATTCCTTGGTCCAAAATACGCTTGCGCGTGGCGGACTTCATCACCGCATCGAAGGCGTCGCTCACATGGCCGGCCGGAACTTCACCACTGGCAACCCGTTCGGCAAAGTGGGCTTTCACCTCGTCTTTAACGGCGCGGACAGCATCAGCCAACTCATGTTTGCCATAACCACCGGCCAGCGCCGCGCTGATCTTTTCGGTGGCAAGTTGGGCAACCTCGGCGGATGTTTCTTCACTGGGCAGTGAAACCGCATAGTCAGTTGCTTTCTCTTTGCCCAGTTGGCTGCGCATCTCTTCAATGACCGCAATGACCGGCACAATCGAATCGTGGGCTAACTTTAGGGCGTCAAGCATCATATCTTCGGGAATTTCCCGAGCGCCAGCTTCTACCATGAGAATGTTGTCGCTGGTGCCGGCCACGGTGAGATCGAGACTGCTGTGCTCCATCTGCGTTGCCGTGGGATTGACAATGAACTCGCCATCGACAAAACCAATGGTGGCGCCGGCCACCGGCCCATTCCAGGGAATGTCGCTAATATGCAGCGCGGCGGAGGCGGCGATAATCGCCAACGGGCCCATCAGATTCTCATTGTCCGAACTAAGTACGGTCATGATAATCTGGACTTCGTTGACAAAACCTTTGGGAAAGAGTGGACGGAGCGGGCGGTCAACCAACCGTGCGACCAGAATTGCATCGTCGCTCGGACGGCCTTCGCGGCGTTGGAAGCTGCCGGGAATACGGCCCGCGGCATAAAGGCGTTCTTCAAATTCAACTGTCATGGGGAAGAAGTTAATATCGGGACGAACATCGCGACTCATGGTGGCCGTGGCCAAAATTACCGTGTCGCCGTAGCGGACAGTAACTGCGCCGCCGGCCTGTGCCGCCAGCACACCAGTCTCAATCGAGACGGTCTTGCCGCCCATTTCTGTGGTAAAGACAGTGGAACCATCAAACATTTGCATAAGAAAAATCTCCTTAAAAATATGTCTTCTGCTCATAAAACGCGGCAACAGAACGGCGTCCGTGGCAAGCCCCAGGACCGCCCGCCACGCCCAATCGCGCCAAGGAACGACAGTGCGTTGGTAGCTGCGAAGAACGCAGCCTCCGAAACGCAACACCGCTCAGGCACACCGATCTCGGGCGCGGGCCTCGAATGGCAGATAGACTAAAATTAAGGCGATGGTGATGACGTAGACAGGAAACAATAGGCCGAGGTACGGAACTGGAGAGTGCAACCAAACGATTGCTTTGTTGCACTCTCCAATGCCGAACCCCGACAGACGCTACCGCAAGACTGTTTAGCTTTCTTCGTGCACCACGATCACCTCTACGAAACATAAGGATAAACAAACAAAAGGGGCGAAGGCCTCAAACGACCTATTCGCCCCCACTGTTTCTTTATCGACGCAAGCCCAGACGTTGAATCAAAGCTTGATAACGCTCTACATCTTTTTGACGCAAATACGCCAGATGACGCCGGCGCTGCCCAACCAACTTCAACAAGCCCCGCCGTGACCCTTCATCATGTTTATGGGTGTTGAGATGGTCAACGAGAGAGTTGATGCGGGTTGTCAGGATTGCAACTTGAACCTCAGGTGACCCTGTATCATTCGGGCCGGTCTGAAATTCACGGATCAAGTCGGCTTTTTGCGACTTCGAGATAGCCATTCGGTACTCCTTGTTCTAGTCTTCACACAAGCCGCCAACCCATACGGTCTACCATCCATTGGCGAGAAGGGTCACAATGAAATCCATTGCATGGGACACCATACAGCTTGCCGGAAAATAAAATGACAAAGTGTGTTCTAAATTCGCTCAGTGTAGTGGGTTTTGGAGCGAGATACCAGCCTACAAATCCCTTGGGCCCAGACGTTCACACTGCAGACCAAGTATCAGCTCTCACATCAACTGATTCCACCACAGTACAAATCAGTTTGTCCACACCAAACAATTTAGAGGCCGGATCACCGCTGTACCGAGCGTATGATCTAGCACAATCGTTCGATAGAATAGCACAGATTGAGCAAATTGACAAATTTTGCTCTCCGCAGGATTCAACATTTCTTGCCACATCACGCCCTGTCTCTCGGCCACCCCACTGACACAGACCCCACTGACACAACGGTTGCGTTGTCGCGCAGTTTGCTTCGTGGTGGTCAATCTGCTACGCTTGTAGGCATGAGAACAAAGTTGACTATCTCGCCGCGCAGGCGGCTGGTTTTCCAATGCAAGAAACCGCTATGAACCCATCGCCATCAATCTCAGGATCGGACGCATCAGCCCCCCACAAAGAGCGCTTGCGTGGGGTGGTGGAGCGCATCACCTACCACAACGAGGAGACCGGCTATACGGTAGCAAAGCTGACACCGGAGCGCCGCCAGGCCGGTGCGTTTGGCCGCGCCTACGAGATTGCGGTGGTGGGCAATATGCTGGGAGTAAATGTCGGAGAGTCCGTTGAGCTGACGGGGCGCTGGACCATTCACCCGGAGTACGGCAAGCAATTTACTGTTGAGCAGATGCGCGCAATCTTGCCGGCGACGGTGGCGGGAATTGAGAAATATTTGGGAAGCGGTCTGATTCGCGGTGTTGGGCCGGTCACCGCCAAACGGATTGTCAAACACTTTGGCATTGAAACGCTCAACATCATTGAGCAGGCTCCCGAGCGGCTGAACGAAGTTCCCAGTGTTGGCCGCGTGCGCACGCAGACGATTATCCAGGCGTGGGCCGAGCAGAAGGCCATCAAAGAAGTGATGCTCTTTCTGCAGAGCCACGGGGTCAGTACCAGCCTGGCCACCAAAATCTATAAATTTTATGGCGATGATGCCATTGGCATAGTGCGCCAGGATCCCTACCGGCTGGCGCGTGATATCTTTGGCATCGGCTTTCTTACCGCCGACCGGATTGCACAAGCCATGGGGTTGGCGCCGGATGCACCGGAACGTGTGGCTGCGGGGATTGCCTACGCACTCAACCAGGCCACCGACGAGGGCCATGTTTTTCTACCAACCGCCGATCTTATACACCAGGCAACCGTTCTCCTAGATGTGACAGCCCAGCAGGTTGGCCTGGGGGTAATCCGCCTGTGGGGGGAGGATCAGATCAAGGTGACACCGGCACCCGGCGGTGAAGAGATGATTCTCCCGCTGACAGCTCCCACCGCCGATGGCATCCCACAACTGGTGGCAGAACATGGCCAAATTTATGCGGCGGCAACCCCGGCCCAAGCCGAGGAACTGTTGCACGAAGAGCGCGCCATCTATCTCACTCCCCTCTACTATAGCGAAGTCGGCGTTGCCAACCGGTTGCGGCGCCTGCTCCAGACAGGTGAAAGTTGCTTCGACCACTTTGCACGGGATTCCTTCCAATGGGCGGACGCCTTTGCCGCGCTGGAAGAACAGCATGAGTTGCGCCTTGCCCCCCAACAGCGTGAGGCCATTCGGGCAACGTTGACCCACCGCTTTGTCATCTTGACCGGTGGGCCCGGCACCGGCAAGACCACGTCAATTCGCTCGCTCCTTCAGCTATGCGAGGCGTACAACCATCGCGTTCTGCTGGCAGCACCGACCGGTCGCGCCGCCAAACGGCTCGCCGAGGCAACGGGGCGCGAGGCCAAAACCTTGCACCGCCTGCTGGAGTTCAAACCGGCTGAAGGTATGAGCTTTCAACGCAATGAAGAGAATCCGCTTGAGGGTGATCTGCTCATTGTCGATGAGGCCTCCATGCTCGACCTTCTGCTGACCAACCATCTATTGAAAGCTATTCCGCCGGGAATGCATCTGCTCCTCGTCGGTGATATCGACCAGTTGCCCAGTGTCGGCGCCGGCAATGTGCTCAAGGATCTGATTGCAGCG
>Ga0116151_10005659_pt1 | contig 10733 bp, 8 predicted proteins | sample AD_UKC117_MetaG_FD_89893 | JGI IMG/M metagenome (GOLD analysis project Ga0116151, IMG submission 89893) | Active sludge microbial communities of municipal wastewater-treating anaerobic digesters from Hong Kong - AD_UKC117_MetaG | ecosystem: Engineered > Bioreactor > Anaerobic > Digestate... | reverse complement strand
GTACGGCGTCCTCGGGCTATACCTGCGCGGCGCTCTCAAGCGCGGCGGGATCGCGCGGCCGCTCATCTTCGCGATGGCCTGGGCCGTCTTCGAGTGGGGCAAGTCGTCCGGATTCCTCGGCTACCCGTGGGGACTCGTCGCGTACAGCTGGAATACCGTATCGCCGGCGACCCAGATCGCCGAGTCCACCGGCGTGTACGGGCTGTCGTTCGCGCTGGCCTTCGTATCGGCCTCGATCGGCGAGGCCCTCTGCGGGCCGCCCGCGCCCCTGCCTGCGGCGTCCGACGGCGCGGCCGAGAGGCCGCCTTCCGGCCGCTTCGCCGCCGCCCTGCCGTCTCGCCCCGCCTGGCCGGACGGCCGCTTCGCGGACCTGGGTAATCTCGTCGTCGCCGTCGTATGCCTCGTCGCCGTCTACGCCTACGGCCTCGCGGCGCTCGAGCGGCCTCGGGAGGCTAGAGCCACGGTCGACGTCCTCCTCGTACAGCAGAACGTCGACCCGTGGGAGGGCACCGAGGCCGAGAACCTGGCCGGCTCGATCGGCCTGGCGGCCGCCGCGCTCGAAGCCTCGGGCGGGGGCGCGGACCTCGTGCTGTTCAGCGAGTCGACGCTACGCCGGCCATGGAACGGCTTCCAGCGCTACTTCTCGCGCTCGCCGGCCGACTATCCGCTCAGGAGCTTCATACGCGACTCCGGCGCCTACCTCCTAACCGGGGCGCCCGAGATCCTCGACTACGAGAGCTACGAGGCGACGAACTCCGTGATACTGATAGGCCCGGACGGCCGCCAGGTCGGCTCCTACGCCAAGACGCACCCGGTCCCGTTCGCCGAGGCGATCCCGTTCTGGGAGGTGCCGGCCGTGCGCTCCTTCATCCAGGACGTCGTAGGCCTGGCGTCCGGCTGGACGATGGGAACGGAGCGCGTGCTGTTCGACCTGCCGACGGCCCGGGCGGGGAACGTACGCTTCGCCGCGCCGATATGCTTCGAGGACGCCTTCGCCTACCTGTGCCGCCGCTTCGTCCTCGACGGCGCCGAGCTCCTGGTCAACCTGACGAACGACGCCTGGTCCAGGACCGACTCGGCGGAGATCCAGCATTTCGTCGCGGCTCGCTTCAGGGCCGTCGAGCTCAGGCGGACCCTCGTGCGCTCGACGAACGGTGGCGTGTCGGCGGTGGTCGGCCCCGACGGACGCGTGCTCGACTCACTGCCGCTCTTCGAGGCCGACGCCCGCCTGGTCGAGGTCCCCGTCTATACCGGCGAGGAGACGCCGTACCTTCGCTACGGAGACTGGTTCGCGACGGTACTAGCCTGTATTCTGTCGTCCTTGGCGCTTATACTATATTTCGACGACGTTCAGTCGAGGAAGGATGATCAATGAGCGTACGCGAATACCTGAATAGCCCGTTCTACGAGCTTCAGCCTTATAAGAGCGATCCGCCGCAGGACGCGCTAGCGTTCACCGGCTCGCCGCGCATGCATCCCTACGACGACGGCAAGATCATCCTGCTCGTCGAGCCGAACGCCGGGGAGTCCGCCATCTACGAATTCAAGGCGGCCGACATCGTCGGCGCCCAGGACCTGCCGAGCCCGGTGACCGAGGCGGGCGAGAGCTATCGCATCGTACGCCTCTGGATACGCCGCGGGGCGGTCGGCATACGCTACGAGCCGTTCGAGGTCGACGCGCCGCTGCGCTTCATGAACGACGCGAAGGCGTTCAAGGAGAAGCTGCTCGGCCGGCACCGGGGCTAGCGCCGTGGATGCCCGCGCCGGATCGCCGGCCCGATACTACGAGCGCCTGCCGGGCGGCGACCTGCGCTGCCGGCTCTGCCCCCGCCGTTGCGTCATACGCGACGGCGGCTCAGGCGCCTGCAGGGTCAGGCGCAACTCGGGCGGCGGCATGGCGCTGCCGTTCTACGGCATGGCCAGCGCCGTCTCGGCCGATCCTATCGAGAAGAAGCCCCTGTACCACTTCATGCCGGGCAGCGAGACCTACTCGGTCGGCTACCTTGGCTGCAACCTCCGCTGCCCGTTCTGCCAGAACCACGGGATATCCCAGAGCGTCGACGCCGCGACGCGGCGCGTCGATCCGGCCGGCCTCGTCGCCGAGGCTAGGGCGGCCGGCTGCCCGTCGCTAGCGCATACCTACTCGGAGCCGCTCGTCCACGCCGAATTCGTCGCGGCGTGCATGAAGGCGGCGCGGGACGCCGGGCTGGCAAACGCGCTCGTCACCAACGGCTGCTGCGGCGACGAGGCCGCGGCCGACGTACTGTCGCAGTGCGACGCCGTCAACGTAGACCTGAAGTCCTGAGACGAGGGCTTCTACCGCGACGAGCTGGGCGGCGACCTGGAGTCTGTCAAGCGCTTCGTGACGGCCGCCGTCGATTACGGCGTGCAGGTCGAGGTCACCACGCTGGTCATCCCGGGCAAGAACGACGACCCCGCCGGGATAGCCGCCATCGCGGGCTTCCTGGCCTCGCTGTCGCCCGATATTCCGTACCACCTGTCGGCGTACCGTCCCATGTACCGCTATACGATCCCGGCGACCAAGGCGTCGGCGCTGCGCTCCCTCGCGGACGTCGCCCGCCGGAGCCTGCGCTACGTCTATACCGGCAACGTACCCGGCGAGCGCTCCGTCACGCTATGCCGGGCCTGCGGCGCCGTACTCGTCTCGAGGATAGGCTACGCCGTCGACGCCTCCGGTCTCAGGGGCGAGCGCTGCGCCTCCTGCGGCGAGATAAGCCCGATCCGAGGCGGCCGAAATATTTTTAAGAAATCCTCTTGACACTTTTTTTGCGTTTTGGCATAGTACGTCTCGCCAAGCGCACGGTGGATGTAGCTCAGCGGTAGAGTCCCAGAATGTGGATCTGGTTGTCGCGGGTTCGAACCCCGTCATCCACCCTAGCTCGTCTGATACCGGCGCCTGGGGCCGATCGGCGACGGGCGTTCGTAGCTCAGCTGGATAGAGCGACGGACTTCGAATCCGTAGGTCGGGGGTTCGACTCCCTCCGGACGCAGCGATTTGTTTTGTGTTACGTGTTTTGTACCAGGGCCGTTAGCTCAGCTGGTAGAGCAGCAGACTCTTAATCTGCGGGTCGCAGGTTCGATCCCTGCACGGCTCAAGAACGTCTCGGGCGCTCGTCGCCCGGAGCGTCGCCCTTGACAGGGTTTGCCGATTTCGATATCGTTCGGACCCTATAGTTCCGAGCGAGAGTGGTGGAATTGGCAGACACGCCAGACTTAGGATCTGGTGCCTCCGGCGTAAGGGTTCAAGTCCCTTCTCTCGCAGTAGATCGGACGTTCCGAGCGTCGGCGAAGATGGAACTGCATCGCGGGAATAGCTCAGTGGTAGAGCGCCACCTTGCCAAGGTGGATGTCGCGGGTCCGACTCCCGTTTCCCGCTCGACGTGAAGGCGGTCCGGAGAACTCCCGGATCGCCTTATTTTTTTGTCGCTAGCGACGCCGCCGCGGCAGGCGGCTCGCTTCCAATGCTACGTATACTGGCGGGCCCTTCCGCGGTCCCGCAGGAGAAGGGGAATACACGTGGTCGTAACGAAGAATATCGAGAAGCTGGAGCATTCCGCGGTCAGGCTCACCGTCACCGTAGGCAAGGACGACGTCCGGGCCGCCTACGACGCCCTGCTCAAGGATTACGCGAAGAACGTCAGGATAGACGGCTTCCGCAAGGGCAAGGTGCCCGCGAACATACTCGAGCGCAAGTTCGGACCTCAGCTCAAGCTCGACGCGATGGGCCGCGTGATGGACGAGGCGGTCGAGAAGGCCCTCGACGGAGAGGCCCTCGTCCCCCTGTCGTACGCCCAGCCGTCGCTCGACGGCCAGCCCGCCTTCGAGCTCGACGCCGAATTCTCGTTCTCCGTCACCTACGACGTATTCCCCGAGGTCGTACCCGGCGATATAGAGGGCATGGAGCTCGAGCTGCCCCAGGTGACCATAGCCAAGGCCGACGAGGAGCGAGAGCTCGACGAGATCCGCGACCGCAACGCCATCGTCATGGACAAGGACGACAAGGCCGCCGCCAAGAAGGGCGATATCGCCACGGTCGACTACGCCGAGCTCGACGAGTCCGGCGAGCCGGTAAAGGGCACCGAGCGCCAGGACTTCGTCTTCGAGCTCGGCTCCGGCCACAACCTGTACAAGTTCGACGACGACGTGATCGGCATGAAGAAGGACGCCGAGAAGACGATCGAGAAGGCCTTCCCCGCCGACTTCGAGTACTCCGAGCTGGCCGGCCAGACCAAGAAGCTGCGCGTCAAGCTGACCAAGCTCAAGGAGAAGAAGCTCCCCGAGCTCGACGACGAGCTGGCCCAGGACGTATCGGAGAAGTTCAAGACCCTCGACGACCTCAAGGCCGACATCCGGGCCAAGCTCGAGAAGCGCCTCGAGGACAGGCTCAAGAGCCTCCGGGAGAAGGGCGTCGTAGACGCGCTCGTCGAGAAGTCGACCGTCGACCTGCCGGCCTCGATGGTCGCCGCCGAGCTCGAGATGCGGCTGCGCAACCTGATGCAGCGCATGGGCATCGACAGCGAGGAGCGCCTAGCCCAGATCGTCAGCATGAGCGGCCGCAGCGTCGACCAGCTCCGCGAGGAGTGGAGGCCGGAGGCCGAGAAGGCGATCAAGACGAGGCTCGTGCTCGACAAGCTGACCGAGGAGGGCAAGTACGCGGCCTCCGACGACGACGTCGCGGCCGAGTACGCCAAGATGGCCACCGACTCCAACCTGTCGGTCGAGGAGGTCAAGGCCGAGTACGAGCGCCGCGGCATGGTCGAGTACCTCGTCGACCGGATCAAGGAAGACCGCCTGATCGCCGACCTCGAGAAGAAGATGAAGGCCAAGAAGGGCAAGAAGATCGCGTTCGTGGACTTATTCAAGGAAAATGAGTAATCTTGTCCGCGAGGTGCAATGAGATGATCGAGAAGATGCACAACCTCGTACCGGTGGTCATAGAGCAGACCGGGATAGGCGAGCGCTCGTACGATATTTATTCGCGGCTCCTGAAGGACCGCATAGTCTTCGTCGACGGCGAGATCAACGACCTGACGGCCGACCTCGTGGTCGCCCAGCTGCTGTTCCTCGCCTCGCAGGACGCCGAGAAGGATATCGACCTATATATCAACTCCCCCGGCGGCGCGGTGACGGCCGGGCTGGCCATCTACGACACGATGCAGATCGTCCAGCCCGACGTGAAGACCATCTGCGTCGGCCAGGCGTCGAGCATGGGCGCCCTGCTGCTCGCCGGCGGCGCGGCCGGCAAGCGCCTGGCCCTGCCCAGCTCGAGGATCCTGATACACCAGCCCTGGGGCGGCGTACAGGGGCAGGCCTCGGACATCAGCATCCAGGCCCGCGAGATCATCCGCATGAAGAAGATGACGGTGGAGTACTTCGCCAAGCATACCGGCAAGCCGGTCGATCGCGTGGCCCAGGATATGGAGCGCGACTTCTTCATGTCGGCGCAGGAGGCGGTCGAGTACGGCCTGGTCGACTCGATCCTGGAGCGGAGGAAGCATGGCGCGGTCGAAGGGAAGTAAGGGGACTGACGGCGAGGAGCTCCACGAGTGCTCGTTCTGCGGGAAGTCGGCCGAGTTCGCCAAGCGCCTGATAGCCGGCCCCGGCGTCTATATCTGCGACGAGTGCGTGCAGGTCTGCAACCGCATACTCGCCGAGGACGAGAGCGCCGCCTCAGGCGACTTCTCGACCGACGTGCCCAAGCCCAAGGACATCAAGGACTATCTCGACCAGTTCGTCATCGGGCAGGACTACGCGAAGAAGGTGCTTTCCGTTGCGGTCTACAACCACTATAAGCGAATAGCCCACCAGCACAGCCTGGCCGACGGCGTCGAGCTCGAGAAGTCGAACGTGCTCCTGCTCGGCCCGACCGGGACCGGCAAGACGCTGCTCGCGCGCACGCTGGCCAAGAAGCTGAACGTGCCGTTCGCCATCGCCGACGCGACGACGCTGACCGAGGCCGGCTACGTCGGCGAGGACGTGGAGAATATCCTCCTCAAGCTGATCCAGAACGCCGGCGGCAACGTATCGCTCGCCGAGAAGGGCATCATCTATATCGACGAGATCGACAAGATAGCCCGCAAGACGCAGAACGTGTCGATCACCCGAGACGTCTCGGGCGAGGGCGTGCAGCAGGCCCTGCTCAAGATCATCGAGGGCACCGTCGCCAACGTGCCGCCGCAGGGCGGACGCAAGCACCCGCAGCAGGAATACATCCGCATCGATACGACGAACATCCTGTTCATCTGCGGCGGCGCCTTCGTCGGCCTGGACAAGACCATCGAGGCCCGAGTCGCCAAGGCCGCGCTCGGCTTCGGGGCGGAGCTGCAGGACAAGACCAAGATAGGCCTCCGCGAGCTGTTCATGAACATGCATCCGGACGACCTCGTCAAGTTCGGCATGATACCGGAGTTCATCGGACGCCTGCCGATCCAGGTGGCCCTCGACAACCTCGAGGCCGACGACCTCAAGCGCATCATCACCGAGCCGAAGAACTCGATACTCAGGCAGTACCAGGAGAGCTTCAAGCTCGACGGCGCCGAGCTCGTGTTCGCCCCGGAGGCGATAGACGCGATAGCCGAACAGGCCATAGCGCGAAAGACCGGCGCCCGCGGGCTCAGGTCGATCGTCGAGAACCTGCTGATCGACGTCATGTACGACCTCCCGAGCGGCTCGGACGACCGGCGCGTCATCGTGACCCGCGACACCGTCGTGTCGAAGTCGCCCCCGGTCATCGAAGGACTGAAGAAGAGCGCATGAGCATGCTGGAATCCCTGCGCCCCAAGGGAGGCGCATTGGAAATTCCGCTCGTATACGTCCGCGACGCGGTCGTGTTCCCGCACACGATCGCGCCGGTGCTCGCCGCCACTAAATTCTGCATCGCCGCCTCCGAGGCGGCCGCCAAGGCCGACAAGGTCATCTTCATTTCCCTCCTCAAGAGCCTCCCGGCCGAGGGCGCCAACGACATCGACGTGCACGAGATAGGCACGGTCGCCCACGTGATCCAGTCGATCAGGCTGGCCGACGGCTCTATCAGGCTGCTCGTCGAGGGACAGCGCCGCGGGCGCATCAAGCGTTCCGTCTTCCGCAAGGAATACCTCGGCGCCATCGTCGAGGCGATCGACGACGAGGGCCAGGACGGCGACGCCGACGGCCAGAAGGAACTCGCCGCCCTCGTCCAGATCCTCCGGCGCGACTTCTCGACCTACGCCGACCTCGTCAAGAAGATACCGAACGAGACCATGCTGGCGGTGCAGCGCGCGGAGCCTCCGCACAAGCTGTGCGATACGATTGCCAACGCGATGGGGCTCAAGCTCGAGCGCAAGCAAGAGCTACTGTCCGTCGTCCCGCTGAAAGAGCGCCTCGAGGCTACCGCCAGGGCCCTGTCCCAGGATATAGAGCTGCTGTCGATCCAGAAGCGCATCTCCCAGAAGGTCCGCGTCAGGATGGAGAAGAGCCAGAAGGACTACTTCCTCCAGGAACAGCTCAAGGAGATCAACAAGGAGCTGGGCCGCGACGACGACGAGTCCGACCTGGCCGAGCTGACCCGCCGCATAGAGTCGAAGGCGCCGCCCCAGGAGGTCGTCGACAAGGCCAAGAAGGAACTGGCGCGGCTGGCGAAGCTACAGCCCCTGTCGCCCGAGGCCGGCGTCATCCGCGGCTACTGCGAGTGGCTGGCCGACCTGCCCTGGTCCGCGCGCACGCCCGATTCAAAGGACCTGGCGGCCGCCAAGGCCGCGCTCGACGAGGACCATTACGGCATGAGGAAGGCCAAGGAGCGCATCCTCGAGTTCATAGCCGTCAGGCAGCTCAACGACTCGCTCAAGGGGCCTATCCTCTGCCTCGTCGGGCCTCCGGGCACCGGCAAGACCAGCCTGGGCCGGTCGATCGCCAGGGCGCTCGGCCGGGACTTCGTGCGCATGAGCCTCGGCGGCGTACGCGACGAGGCCGAGATACGCGGCCACCGCAAGACCTACGTCGGGGCGCTTCCGGGCAAGATACTGCAGTGCATGCGCAAGGCCGGCTCGTCGAACCCGGTGTTCCTGCTCGACGAGATAGACAAGATGTCGAGCGACTTCCGCGGCGACCCGGCGAGCGCGCTGCTCGAGGTGCTCGACCCGGAGCAGAACGCCAGCTTCGTCGACCACTACCTCGAGGTGCCGTACGACCTATCCGGCGTCATGTTCGTCACCACAGCCAACAGCGTCCACTCGATACCCTACGCCCTGCTCGACCGTATGGAGCTGATAGAGATACCCGGGTATAGCGAGTACGAGAAGCTCGAGATAGCCAAGCACTTCATCGTCCCGAAGCAGATCAGGGAGAACGGCCTCGAGGGCTCGTCGACGAGGATACGCGACGACGCCGTGCTCGAGATCGTCAGGCACTACACGATGGAGTCGGGCGTGCGGTCCCTCGAGCGGGAGATAGCCAGGGTCGTCAGGAAGACGGCCGAGCGGGCCGTCGAGGCCGGCTACGCCGGCGGGCAGAAGCCGATAGCCGAGTTCAAGCGCGTGATCGGCGCCTCGTCGCTCCGCAAGCTGCTCGGGAAACGCCGCCACGAGAACGACCTGGTCTTCTCCGAGCCGGGTCCCGGCCTGGCCTGCGGGCTGGCCTGGACCGAGATGGGCGGCTCGGTGCTACCCGTCGAGGCGTCGAGCTTCGAGGGCGAGGGCGAGCTGATCCTGACGGGCAATCTCGGCGACGTGATGAAGGAGAGCGCCAGGGCAGCGCTGACCTACCTGCGGGCCCACGCCGAGGAGTACGGCCTCGCTGCCAAGGACTTCGCCGGCCGCGTCATCCACGTGCACGTGCCGGAGGGCGCCATCCCGAAGGACGGCCCCTCGGCCGGCATCACGCTGGCCGCGGCGATAGCCTCGGCGCTGACCGGATCGCCGCTGTCGGCGGGCTGGGCCATGACCGGCGAGATCACGCTGACCGGCCGCATCCTGGCCATAGGCGGCGTCAAGGAGAAGATACTCTCGGCCCATCGGAACAAGGTCTACAAGGTGCTCCTGCCCGAGGCCAACCGCAAGGACCTCGACGACATCCCGTCCGAGGTCTCGCAGGCTATGGAATACCGCTTCTGCTCGACGATAGCGGAGGCGTTCGCGGTGCTATTGCCGACCGCGACGCCCCGGGCGCCCGGCCGGGCAGGGAAGCCGGCCGCCGCGGAGAAGCGGCCGGCGTAGGCGCGCGATGAGGGGCGACGTAGCCAACCTTACGCGGGCGATGCTCGCTCGCCTGTCCTTCGCGGCCGACGCGGTGGCCGCCGCGGCCCTCGCGATGTACGTCGCCGGGAGCCTCGGCTCCGCGTCCGCGGAGGCCCTATCGCTATCGTCGGCCGCCGCCGGAATCGCGGGGCTGGTCGCGGCCGGTTTCGCTGTCGGGGCGATAGCCGCCGCGGCGCTCGCCCCGGCGGTCGGGGCCAGGTTCTTCAACCGGACCGTCGTCGGATCGATCGCGGCCGCCGCGCTCGGCGTAGCCGTCGCCGTAGCGATGGCGGCCGTCGGCGCAGCGTCGGGCGGCCTGTCGCTCTAGTTCTCCGAATAGGTCGACGGGTCGATGGCCAGCTCGGCCATCGCGACCTCGCCGATGACCGGCGCCTCCGCGAGCGGCCGCGGGTTCTCGATATAGCCCTTCATCAACTCCAGAGCCTTGGCCATGTAGAGCCCCTCGGAGATGCGTTCGTCGCAGGTGTAGCGCAGCGTCAGCTTCTTGCGTTCGCGAGTGACGCCGTCCGGGCCGGTCTCGCTGACGGAACGCACCACGCCGACCGACACGAACAGCGGGCAATTGCCCCTGTTGTACAGGTGATGGTACGGCGCGTCTAGGTTGAACGAGCCTACGTTCGTGAAGAAGATCGAGCACCACATCGGGTCGGTCTCGACGAGGTCGCCGAGCGGCACGCGCTTGGCGTCGAGGAAGTCGACGCTCCCGGATATCAGCTTGACCATCCAGTTCGGCAGCCTGGCCACGAAGTCTATGATCTTCTCGGTCGTCATGCCGTCGCCCGACACCGCCTGACGTATGAAGCGCTTGGTCTTGATAGCCATGCTCTCGAGGGTCTCGAGCGGAGAGTAGGGGATCTTGACGGTGACCTCCTCGCCGTCGTCGGTCAGCTCCTTCTTGGCGACGAAGCTGAACTCGATGCGGTTCCTCTGGTAGAAATGGTAGTCGGAGACGAAGCGGTTCAATCGGGGGCGCTCGACGATGGTCCTGACCGCGGCGCACATCACCACTTCGAAGAGGGTCAGCACCGACTTGCGCTTCGTCAGCTCCCGGTTGACCTCGTGCACGTACTCGAGGGTCTCGGTCACGTCGACCTCGTTCTCGAAATAGACCACGGCGTCGCTCTTGCGGGGCATCACGAACAGCATCATACGTGAGAAAGATGGCACCTTAATCATGGTGCCGTCGAAACGTCGCTTCACGGACACGGTTCAAATCCTTTCGGCGGGCGGATATCCATGCGGCTAGCCGTCCTTCTGCAGATTACGTTTTATCCTATAGTGTTTTTATCATGGAACGGCATCGCTAGCCAAGCCGAGGCGCTCGGCCATCGCGATGGACACGCGTCCGCCCTCCGCCGCGGCCAGGGCCGACAGCGTCGAGACGAACTCCGGCAGCGACCCTCCGGCGACCCGGTCGAACCAGGCATCGAACAGGCCCGGGTCGTCCTCGTAGAGCCTGTAGAGGTCGATATACGCGTTGTT
>Ga0116151_10005652_pt1 | contig 10746 bp, 10 predicted proteins | sample AD_UKC117_MetaG_FD_89893 | JGI IMG/M metagenome (GOLD analysis project Ga0116151, IMG submission 89893) | Active sludge microbial communities of municipal wastewater-treating anaerobic digesters from Hong Kong - AD_UKC117_MetaG | ecosystem: Engineered > Bioreactor > Anaerobic > Digestate... | reverse complement strand
GATGTTATTGTAATGGAGGTGATAAATGTCACCGATCGCCTGATAGCCTTTCGCAATCCAATAGAAGGGCAGAGCAGAATCTTGTTTTAGGTCATTTACAATATTCTCCAATAAGAGTGGGTCCTTGTATTGGTATATTAGATGTTTATTTAAACAGAAAAGTAATTGTTGGAAGGGTGGCGATAATGAGTCTAGTTCTATAATACTGTCTAATACTGGACCGGTTAAATCTGCTTCCCACTTCGCGATTTCATTGGTTCTGTAATTGATGTAGTTTTTTTCATCTGAATTGGTTGGCTTAATTGATTGCAATACCGATTTGGAACTGTCCAAGTCGAACTTAGAAAGTGCAGTTTCAAGATTGATCCATTCTGAGCCAATAAATGGGCTATAGTTGAAAGATGGATTATCCGTTTGGTTGCACGCAGTAGGTATGATGCATAGAAATAAAGAGCATAGAATAATCTGGGCTATTTTAATCATTTGGTTTATACGATGGTATAGGTTTTGATTGATTTTATTATGGATGGCAATTGGACTTCAAAGACTGCTTAAAGTACAAATATTTTCCTATTTAACATTCCAGATCATCCCGAAGCTTTCAATGAGCTTGAAATCGCAATTTTCCGCTTTTATGAATGAGTGTTGGTTTGACTTTGCGATTCACTTTGTATTTCATTTTTCTTAACCTCCATGTCTTTTGTCGCTTACTAGCCAGCACAAACTCTGCTTGGGCATTCATCCAAACAGCACCTATATATTATTTGCAGATGCTTAACATACCCCTTATATTCACCGTGAGCAACCTTAAAACCCTTAATGAACTCTTCGCTGGATATCATACCCCGTATCTTGCAAGGTGATGCGCGGATCATTGAATCACTGTACCGGGAGCACCGCGAGCCGTTCATCCGCTGGGTGCAGCAGAAGTACAGCGTGCAGGATGATATAGCTGTCGAACTCTTCCAGGTGGCTATAGTGATCTTTTACGATAATGTGATTAGTGGTAAGCTGACAGAGCTTAAGAGCAGCGTCTCCACCTACCTCTACCAGATCGGCCGGAACAAAGCCCTGGAATACCATCGGCAGCGGCAACGACATGGGGGTGACCAGCTGCATGACACCCTGTTGCAATACATGTCCCAGGATTTAGGGACTGAGCACGAGGAAATAGAGGAAGACTATTTAATCATTGATCAGGGTATGCAGCAGCTGGGTGAGCCCTGCCGGAGCCTCATCTATGGATTCTACGTGCTCAATAAAAGCATGGAAGAACTGGCGGAGGAGATGAACTACAAGAATGCGGATACCGTTAAGAATCTGAAGTACAAATGTTTGCAGCGGTTGAGAAAGATCTGTGACGGGCTGAAAGGCTTAAATGGTACGGTATGAGATTAACTGCTGAAGAGCTGCACCGGTTGGATGAATACCTGCTTGGCCGTGGTACCAGCCAGGAGCGAGAGTCGATCCGGGTCATTCTGGAAAGCAACCCGGATTGGCAGGCTGCCGCAAAGGAGCAAATCCAGCTATACCGCCAGCTGAAGTATTCACTGCTCAACCACCAGTTGCAGGCACTCCGCGAAATTGAAAAAAAGTTAACCCAAGGGGGTGACCTTGGTGAGGATTCTGCATTAATAGCTAACAATGGGGCTGGACGACATTACAAAACCCCGATTATGACAGAAGAGACACCTAACCGGGACGCCCTCCGGTTCCATGGCCTTATGCAGATGGCCCGGCAACTTCAATCGATTGAGCAGCAGGGCCATCCGTTGGGCCGGGAAACCAGGAAGCGTCTGCATTTGGGAAGGATTTTAGCCATTGCCGCCGGGTTTTTTGTCCTGGTTTTGGGCATATGGCCCTGGATAAAACCGGCTACGGAAGGAGAAAAGTTATTTCAAGCCAACTTTGTCGCCCCCGATCTGAGTATTCAGTCCAGAGGGATGGATCAAAACTCCATTGACTCCCTTCAGAAATTAGCTTACGGAGCTTACATCACCGGCGAATACAGGCGCTCCCTTAAATTCTTTCGGAGAATCGGAGAACTACCGGATTCTACCTACACCAAAATTTATGGCATCACCTTGCTCCTCAACAACCGGCCAGAAGAAGCCATCACATTATTTCAAAACGGAAAACAGCGATGGCCGGAAGGTCCGAAATGGGACCAATGGATCGGCTGGGCATTACTCAAAGAAAACAAAGTACAGGAAGCCCAAGAATATCTTAACTTGGATCTTTGATCAAAAATGACCCTGTCCCGGAGATTCTGCCGATATCTTGATCAGGCCGCATTACGAAAGTCCGGGCATCGGTCATAGCGTGGACTGAAATCTTTGGGTTACTTTTTGCATAAACGGTTGCACAGGGGAGTGGTCGCATTTTGGCCCGTCCTGATTCTGATACTGTCCGGATCATACTGGCGCTGCACCCAGGAAGTGCATGCGACTGATCCGCACCGGGATCTCATTGATTCGAGCTGTATTTACCTTCCCGCGAGAACCTGGCATCTGGATCAGGCATCTTCAGGGGATTATTGTGCGATCTCCCATCAACTGTCCGGACACCCCCCCGGTCAATGGTTGTTTTTAGATTCCATTTACAAGGAGTTCGTACAACTCGGGTGCGATTCGTCGTCGACCTGGCCTCAGTTTCAGGGCCTATTGCGCAAGTTGGAGAAATGTTACTGCAGTCTTTATCTTGAAGTTGCCGGAGTAAGCCTGGATCGGTTTGGAGCTACCATGAGCCCTGACGATAAGGAGCGTATCGAAAGCTGTGCCGTAGCGGCCACTTGTTCCGTTTATGGTGCACATTCCCTCGAGAGTATCCGGGCCAAGCAGCAGCTTGCCGATCATTACCGGGTCAACCAACGCTATCTTCGTGCCGATACCTTCTATCAACAATGCATTGATGGGTTAATGTCAGGTTATCCCGATTCAATCGCCTGGCTGGAGCGATGTCTGTCCTACCACGGAACCATGAAAAGGCACCAGTCCGAATACGATAATGCACTGGCGGACTTCAGGCTCTGCCGGAATTTGATCGCCCGGATGGGTGACTATTCCCGGTTGGCCTTTGTGTACAACGAGGAGAGCATCATACAGGGAAATAGCGGAAACCTGCCCCGGTCATTGATCCTGGTCGATTCAGCCCTGATCTTCGGAAAAAAATATCAGATTCCAGGCCAGGTCGCCAAATCGTATCTCATAAAAGGAACCATATTGTCTCTGCAGCGCAGGTATCAGGATGCACATCATCTGTTTCTCGAAAATCTGCACGATGTATCCACACCGGATAAAAAACTGGAGATTTATGGAAAAATAATCAGTAACCTGGTGCGGTTGAATCAGTTGGACTCTGCCCAAAAATATCTGGAGTCGGCTGATACCGAGGGCATTAAAACGCCGAAGACGCTTGCCTATTTCAACTTCCAATGTTCCCAATACTTCCGGTCGAGGAATGATTTTAACGAAGCTCTCGAGGCAATAAATAAGGCATTGGCCCTGACCAATCCGGGACTTGGCCCGACGCTTCATTCGATCAAGGCTCCCGAAAAAAAACGGGCTATGCTGGATGAGTGGGCGCTCTTTTACCTGGGCCAGAAGGGTGACTTGATGGGTAATCAATATTTGCTTACCGGGGATAGCATCTATCTGGACTCCTGCCTGGATCACTATGCATACATTGACGATTACATCCGGGATCACTTCCGTTACTCAGATACGGGAGACGAACTGCATGCTGTGGATCTCTTGAATGAAATGTATTTCAAAGCCATGTCTATTTTAGTGCGGGTAGCTGAACGGGGAAGGACAGCAGCTTTTGATAATTTATTGAATGCTTATGGAGAGCGTATGCGCTTCCGCAAGTTGTTTCAGGATTTTGACCTGCTGGAAGCGGTGAGTGATCGTGATCCGCATCTCAAAGAGATCGTTGAAGCGCTGATTGATAATCGGAATCTGGTACCTGTTACCTGGAATCAAAATCAGAATTTGGTCGGCAACGAATACGCAACTGACCGAAAGAAAAATGTGCTCCTGGATTCACTAGCCAAAAATTATCCGTTGATTCTCGAAATGTACTTTCAACGCAAGGAGGTGACGACCCGGGAGGTCCTGGATTGGAACAAGGCCAATAAAGCCACCACCATTGCGCTCTTTTCCAATCACGATGGTGATGTGATCGGCTTGGTATATGGTGAGAAAGTGCATGCATTTTATGAACCGGCCTCGGAGCCCGCAGAAATGGAGTGGTATAATCAGATCAATCAACCGATCCTTGATGAAAAGTCCTGGCCGGAACATTTGCTTTTGGCTGATCGCATCCGATCCCTGATGGACACAAGCACTTCGAATGTTGTTTTCCTGGCAGAAGGTGATCTGGAGAAAATTCCTTTTGGAAAGTACTTTAATGACCGGTATTCCGTCTATTATGGCTATACACTGGCGCGACTGGTAAGTGCACCGGTTGAGCAAACCCTAAACCTGGAAAACCACCCTTTGCTCAGCTTTGTACATTCGGATAAACGAGGAGCGGATTTACCGTATACCTACCGGGAGGGGAATTGGTTGCAAAATAATTATCCGGAGAGTCGTGTATTTTTTGGAGAAGACGCCACCATTCGAAATTTTAATAAATACCGGGCCGAATACGATGTGTATCATTTTGCATTGCATGGCATCAACAATCAATCCAATCCTGCCGCCAGTGGAATTCAATTCCGCGATGGCTTGCTGGATATTGTTCAGATCAGTAAAGAAAATTGGACAGGAAAAACCATTATCCTGAATATTTGTGACGCCGGCACCGGACCTTCTGCTTCCGGCGCCGGGGTCTTATCAATCGCTAAGGCATTTATTAATGCTAAATTAATTATTGCTCCGATTTATCGGTTGGATGATGATCAGGGCTTTAAAGGCATTAAAGCTATCGCCAATCATCAGCGAATGGACGAACAATATCGCTGGATCATTTATTAATTCCATTCCTGGAAAAAGATCGCTTTATTGGGTTTTAGCGATAGGTTTGTCTGACGTTGGAGCATTCATTAATTTACTTCATCCTTGGATTTAAAGTGCAGACAAATTGCCATTATTAATAATTCGCCTTTGAAATCGGATTTAATAAATAATCGATGGTCCGTATGGTGCCATTTTCTACTACCTTTACATTTTGGATCAATATAAATCGCATATCATCGGAAGCGGAGATCGGATCAGGTATCCGGTAATAAATCGGTTCATTTATATTCATCGTATAAGCAGTGGGACCTTTTTGTGCTGTCAGCTGGTAGGGACCGTTGAGGTACCAATAGGTGGAGGATTTGAAGCGCTCCAGCCCATCCATGACCTTGATGTTATGCACGTTGTTGATGGAATTTCCATTTTGGACGGATATATTTCCCGTGTAGGCCGTTTCCTTTTGTTTATCAATGTATTGATTGGCAATCCAGTCGTCCGGCAATGCAATTACATGTGCTTCCAGTTGGAGGGAATAATCGCCGGGCTCATTTCCTTCCACATAAAAATGATCCAGAATCATCCGGGTATTTACATGATTGCTGACATCAGCATACTGCGGGGCATAATAAGCCGTGAAAGATAATTCCGGATCCCCCAGCGAATATTGAATTTCTTCCACCTCCATGGATTCAAAAGGATTTTCCGGGTTCGTAAACGTGTGGTTATTCGCGACAAAAGAAGTTCCTCCCGTTATATGTCCCAATACATGTTCTTCAACAGAAAATAATTGGAAATATTCCGGGTAATACGTGTCCGTAATCGGATGGCGTGGATAATTACTTGGGTTACCGTAAATAAATACGAGTACTGTTGTTGCCAGGGCGGCAACGAAATTGGCGTTTTTCATACAACTTGCGTTTATCTATTATGCCCTGGCGAGAAAAAGGTAACCTTGATTTATTAAAAAAGGCATTACTCCCGGAGTAATTATTGTTTTTGGTACTTCCGGACCGGATCCGATCTTGGCTCTATTTAAAATTCTTTCAAAGGAGTGGCCTTTCCCCAAAAATTGTAGGTAGCCGGTTTCCATCCTGGTAAATAAAGCGTCTCCATTTGCTCTATTCGAAATCCATTTTCTATCAGCACTTCGGGGATATTTCGATTTAATTGACAGCCACCGCTAAACGTTTTCCAGATCGGATTGAGCCGTTGCTGCCATTGGAATACCGGTGGGTGTGGTGACAAACCATGTTCTGAAAAGAAAAAAGAGCCGGTGGGTTTAAGGACGCGATTTATTTCCCGGAGAGCACGATTAAGATCAGGGATAGAACAAAGTGTAAACGTAGAAACAACCGAATCAAATGTGTCCTGTTCAAAGGGCAGCTGCTCGGCACTACATTGGATGTATTGCACCGGAAAAGCCAATTGATCCAAATCAACGGTGCATTTATTCCAGATTTCGAAGGAAGGCTCAAGTTCTATGACGGCAGTAACTTCTTTGGGATTGTACAAAGGTAGGTTTAACCCGGAGCCTGCGCCTATTTCGAGCACCTTACCGGTCGCATGCGGTACCACTTTGAGTCGTTGATCGGTTACAATCTGATGCCGGCAGATGGAATCTACCAGATAGGGCAACAAATATTTATTATACCATCCCATTTTCCAGGCCGCTTCAATTTTTCAATCATCGAAGGTAGTAACAGTTGAAGCCTGAAAAAGGATGTTAGGACAGGAATGTTTGGCCGCATGTCATTTCCAGTCATCGGTTTCCAGTTTGAAAATAGCTTCAACCGGTGTGCCGAAGACGTGGGCCATTTTCAATGCCAGCAGGGTGGAAGGAACAAATTTGCCGGTTTCAATCGAATTGACCGCTTGTCGGGATATACCTATGCGGACGGCCAATTCAGCTTGCGTCCAGTTTTTCTTTGCCCGTTCTACTTTGATACTGTTTTCCATGCTAACTGTATTTTCGGCGTGCAATCCACCATCCAATGGCATAAAATAGTCCCATAAAGGGGACGAGATCCAAATAGCCCCAATCATTCCGGTCTAAAGTTACCACCCGGTCAAGCATGCCTAAGGTCATGAGAAGTAATAGGCCTAGCAAGAATGCGGTAACTACAGCTTCTGTCTGGATTTTCCGCTGCAACTCATCCATAGATGCTACTTCACGGATCAGAAAGACCAGGAAAATCAGAAAGAATAGGACGGGCACCAATGCAATTCCAATGCCGGTTTTTACTGGCAGGTCTACTCTTTTGATGATTAATAAACAAATGGTGTAGACCGCCCCCCACAACAGAGCAGTGGCCAAAGTTTGATTACGACGCAATCGTGTTTTACCGTACATAGCTTTTTTTTGTAGGGCAAAGATATTTATACTGGATAAAATGTAAAGTATATACGACAAATAGACAAGTAATGGCGACAATAACTGCTTGCTAAGCGACGGGTGAATCAGTGCGTTAAATGAAACAGGACACTGGCATGTGGTGCGAGAGATACTTCGAAATTACTTTTCCTGCTGCCTAATGCTTCACCGGTCCATAGATTGGTAATCTGGCAAGAATCGCCTATCCCGGTCTCCCTCAGATCAACCGGTACTATTTTATCCGTTGTGCTTTGGTTGAAAAGAGCCAGATATACCGTATGATCCCCGGGATGGTTGGAGACGATAGCCAGGGTGCTGTCTTGCGCAGATAATTTGCGAACCTCATCGGATTCGCGATGCATTTTCAGCACAGCTTCGTTGGTCAGGAGGGATAAGGTAAATGGGTCATTGGATGGTAGATCGCCCCCATAAAAAAGCGGTGACTTTGATATGGTGAATAAAGTCATAAGCGAATATTGTTCCAGGGGTGTCAGCCGGGTCATGCGATCCGGACCCCGCTCTCCCCGGATGGAGATCCGGCCCAGCGGAATCATGTCACAATCCGGCCAGGTGCCGGATGCAATGTACGGATACCATTGGGGTGCGATTTCCATCAAATGCTGGATGTGTGGCCAGGTATCCCAGACATCGTCGACCATCCGCCACATATTGGCATGACGCTGTACATGCTCCGCCTCCGAAAGCGGTGTTGCACCGGGAGACAGGCTCAATACCATGTTGCGGCCGCACTGGTCGATGGCATTCCGGATTAGATCAATCTCTGCCTGGTGGTAGGGCCGCGCGATATCATCCACCTTGACAAAATCAACGCCCCAGGCAGCGTAGAGGTTAAAAATTGAGTTGTAATATTCCTGAGCACCGGGCTTATCCGCCACGATGGTATAATTATCCCGTAGCCACTCGCATTGCATTTCCGGGGAGTAAATTTGGTCAGCGGTAATCCCATTGGCATTCAGGATGGGTAGTTTATTTTCGACGGCAATTTTAGGAATTCCGCGCATGATGTGAATCCCGAACTTCAGACCTTTTTCATGCAGGTAATTCGCCAAATTGGTAAATCCATGGCCATTTGCAGCCGAGGGAAAGCGATTGATGGCCGGTAGATAACGGCCATATTCGTCGATGACATAACTTGGGTCCGTCTGATTGTACCCGCCGGCTTTGGTGTTCTCAACAAACCATCTGATATCCACGACGATGTATTGCCATCCATAAGCTGCAAGGTTCGCCGCCATGTAGTCGGCATTAGCCTTTACCTCATCCTCGCGAACAGTGGGGCCGTAACAGTCCCAGCTATTCCAACCCATGGGTGGAGTAGGAGCCCAGGACTTGAAGGTGTCGCCGGTACCTGCTTCCTGCTTCACAGCCGGGGACTTGCAGCGAAGCGTCGAGAATACCAGGCAGATCAATAATGTTATCCCAAAATAGTTGCGCCAATTCATAGAAGGAAGATAACCAATTACCTGATAACGTATTTTGGTGCTCGCAGAAAGTGCCTATTGAAAAAATCAATTGCTACCATTCGTCTTCGGTCGGATAGCGGTCGTCAACCACCAATATCCTTGGGATGGAGTCGTGCCAGCCCTGAGGCAGATCACTGAACAATACAGAAAAGGGTTCGAGGGGAATGTAACGGCAAAGCGAACGGCCTAAAATGCTGATTAATTCCGGACGCTTTCCAGAAGTCGTGACAATCTTAGTCTTGGTCAGCATTTTGCCCACCGATTTTCCCCAGACGGCCTCCATGACGCTGTAATACACAATCACAAAGAAAAATAGATTGAAATAATAAATTCCAATCATGGAATACGTCCGGTCACTCTGTAAATCCGACCTGCGAAATAGGAAGACCCCGACAATAACATAAATAGCCAGGATAACGATGCGGTCAATGATCAGATTCAGAAAGCGATCTCCTTTGGTAGCCAGGTAATGTTTGGGGTTTTGCCATTCAGAGGCAGGTTGGTCAAGAATTAGGTTGTCCATGTAAAGGTTGTTAGAAGATAAGTAAAATGAGCAATCCAGGTACCGCTGAATGGCTGTATCCAAAATTAATTATTTGGATTAAAAAGTCTTAAGAAAAAGACAGGATGAGTGGATCTGATTTCATTGTTTCAGATGCAATGATTGCATTATTTCTTTTTTGATTTTTACGGCTTGAATAGCATTAAACAATCCGATGCTTAAAAAGGCGATAATCACTAATTTCCAAACGATGCCCTGGGCCAACGGAACCCCACCCATGGAGCTTAGTAATTGTAAAATAATGTAAAATGAAAATGCCGCTCCAATGGCCTGAACCGGGCTTGACTTTGCCTTGATGGCGCCGGCAATAAGTACAGAAATATAAAGCAGGGTAAAGATTAACGCGGTCGGGGAGATCGGACCGCTGATAACTTTAAGCAACAAAGTTAAAATATTGATCCCGGCCAAGGCAATTAAGAGGTATTGTGCCCATTTTATTCTTTCCCTGGCTTGTTCCAATTTCCAGGCTTTTCCAGCTAATGGACCGGTGAGGTCACTGGGTTTCAAATCTTCAAAACGTCGTGAATTTTTTTGATCAAGAAGTATTTCATTGGTAATCATAGATAGTTATTTTATTAAAAAAAGGTAAACAAGTTCTATGCCAGATGGTCACACCATTTGAGAAGTTTTGCCTTGATAAAGAGGGCTATCGGAAAAAATGAATCGAAGGAGGCTTGGGAATGCCTCGTTGTCGTACACTTAGGGTTTGTTATACCTCGTTACGTACGGCCGTATGATTACCTTTAGAGCCGACCCGAAAGATGTGATTCATCATTCATTCCACTAATTTGACTCCGCAACGGTGCACTCGAATGGCGTGGTTAATACCCTGGCCTCAAGGATCATCTAAGCACGGCGGGTGGTATTCAGGGAGGGTAATAGGATTTTGCTACAATGATTACGTTCACCGGGGAGATCCCGGATCGAGTACAGGAAGTGACTGAAGGTACCGGTCGGGCTTCCATTCCAATCCAGGGCCAGCAAGCGTTAAAAGAGAATTATTTCGGTCTACATCGCATAAATTCAGTATCTTAAACTGAGAGTAGTAATGTCCCGCTGTAGCTGTCGGAGGTAAATCAGAATCTGCGTGTTGCGCCAGGAGCTAGCAGGACAAAAGGAATTGGTTATCCAACAAGAATTTGCAATGAACGGATTTGGAGTCGAGATCATTTTGAGCAGGCAACTGGCGGATTGTTTGGATACCCCTGTTTTCATCGTTGACCCTGACGGCACCTTACTATTTTACAACCATCCGGCAGAATCCATCCTCGGCCGTCGTTTTGAAGACACCGGGAGTATGCGGGTGGAGGAATGGTCAACGATATTTAAGCCATGCGATGATCATGGCAATGATTTGGCCCCAGAGCG
>Ga0116151_10005649_pt1 | contig 10750 bp, 12 predicted proteins | sample AD_UKC117_MetaG_FD_89893 | JGI IMG/M metagenome (GOLD analysis project Ga0116151, IMG submission 89893) | Active sludge microbial communities of municipal wastewater-treating anaerobic digesters from Hong Kong - AD_UKC117_MetaG | ecosystem: Engineered > Bioreactor > Anaerobic > Digestate... | reverse complement strand
GCTTTATGACGGGCTCGCCGACAGCAAGTACCGTCCCTGCCCGCTCATGGTGAAATATGTCGAGGCCGGCTGGCTCGGCCGCAAGGTCAAGCGCGGCTTCTACGACTACCGCGGCGAGACGCCCGTCCCGACCCGCTGAGGCGCCCGCGCTTTGGCGCAACGCACCGTGGCCCGTGGCTGGACGGACCACGGTGCTCGGGGCCGCGTTCAGCCCTTGGGCTGCGCCACCACCCGCATGTAGGGCTTGAGGGCCTTCCAGCCGTCCGGGAACTTGGCCTTGGCCGCCTCGTCGGACACCGAGGGCACGATGATGACGTCGTCGCCCTGGTTCCAGTTGGCCGGCGTCGCCACCTGGTGCCTGGCGGTGAGCTGCAATGAATCGACGATGCGCAGGATCTCGTCGAAGTTGCGGCCGGTGCTCATCGGATAGGAGAGCACGAGCTTCACCTTCTTGTCCGGCCCCACGACATAGACGTTCCGAACGGTCGCGTTGTCGGCGGCGGTGCGGCCCTTGGCGGTGTCGCCGGCGCCCTCGGGCAGCATGCCGTAGAGCTTCGCCACGGCGAGGTCCTGATCGCCGATCATCGGGTAGTTGGGGGCCGCGCCCATCGTCTCCTCGATGTCCTTCGACCAGCGGACATGGTCGTCCACGGGGTCGACGCTGAGGCCGATGATCTTGACGCCGCGCTTGTCGAACTCGGGCTTGATCCTCGCCATGGTGCCGAGCTCGGTGGTGCAGACCGGGGTGAAGTCCTTGGGATGCGAGAAGAGCACGACCCAGCTGTCGCCGGCCCACTCGTGGAAATTGATGCGTCCCTCGGTGGTCTCGGCGGTGAAGTCCGGTGCCGTGGCACCGATTGCGAGTGTCATCAGGCTTCTCCCCTGTATGCGACGATGGCGGCCCGTGGCCGTTGCCTCTTGCCTGGCCGGCCGGCTAGGCGCAACCGTGCCTTGGCGCCGGCCGCCTCAGGCCTAAGATGGGGCGCATGACCAAGCGAATAAAGGGCGCAATGCCAATGCCGAAGCGGATCGTCACCCTGACCCTCAATCCGGCGGTCGACGCCTCCTGCGCCACCGAGGAGGTGCGCCCGGTCAACAAGCTGCGCACGACCAACGACCGGCTCGATCCCGGCGGCGGCGGCATCAACGTGGCGCGGGTCGTCAACGAGCTCGGCGGCCAGAGCTTCGCGGTCTATGCCGCCGGCGGCCGGTCGGGCGACGTGCTCGACGAGCTGGTGCGCGATGCCGGCGTCATGGCGCACCGCATCGCCACCGCCGAGCCGACCCGGGTGAGCCATGTGGTCTTCGAGCGGCGCTCGGGCCAGGAATACCGCTTCACGCCGGAGGGCCCGATGCTCGCCGAAAGCGAATGGCAGGCCGCCCTCGCCTTCGTCGAGCTGCTCGACTTCGACTACCTCGTCGCCAGCGGCAGCCTGCCGCGCGGCGTGCCGGACGATCTCTACGCCCGGCTCGCCGAGGTGGTGAAGAAGCGTCGCGCCAGGCTCGTCGTCGACACCTCCGGGCCGGCGCTGGCCGCCGCCCTCGGCGCCGGCGTGCATCTGGTCAAGCCGAACCGGAGCGAGTTCGCCCGGCTCCTGGGGCGGGATCTCGGCGACCCGGCCGAGCTGGCGGCGGCCGCCACCGAGCTGGTTGCGTCGGGCAGCACCGAGCTGCTCGCCGTGACCATGGGCCACGAGGGTGCGCTCCTCGCCACGCCGGACGGGATCTGGCGGCTCGGCACTCCCGAGGTCGAGGCGAGGAGCGCGGTCGGCGCCGGCGACAGCTTCGTCGCCGGCATGACCTGGGGCCTCGCCAGCGGGGAGAGCGTCGAGCGCGCCTTCGCCCTCGGCGTCGCCGCCGGCACCGCCACCGTCCTCACCCCCGGCACCGAGCTCTGCCACCTGGTCGACGTGCAGCGCTTCTTCAGGGATCTCCGACCCGTCAGGGCTTGACGACGAGCGGCCCTGCACCATCTACCATCCACACGGATGGTTTATGGATGGTAAAAGGATGGTTGAAACGCCCGCCGAACGCTCACCCCGGACGCCCGACAGCGAGAAGATCACGCTCAATCTCGGCTATGTCGATCTCGGCCGGATCGACCTCCTGGTGCAGGAGGGCTTCTACGCCAACCGTAGCGACTTCATCCGCACGGCCATCCGCAACCAGCTCGACCGGCATGCCGAGGCGGTCGACCGGTCGGTCGGCCGCCAGGGGCTCGACCTCGGCCTCAGGCGCTACAGCCGCGCCGACCTCGAGGCCATGCGGGCCGCCGGCGAGATGCTCCACATCAACGTGCTCGGCCTTGCCACCATCGCCAGCGACGTCACGCCCGAGCTGGCCCGCGCCACCATCGCCTCCGTCACCGTCCTCGGTGCCCTCAACGCCACGCCGGCGGTCAAGGCTGCACTGCAGGACCGCATGCACTGATCCCCCAGCTCCCGCGAAAGCCCCAATCATGAACATGATCGACTCCGGCCGCATGGCCGAAGCCACCCGGCTGACCCGTGCCGGCCGGCTGGCCGAGGCAACGGCCCTGCTGCAGGGTGCGCTGGGCGGCGCCGCCACGGCACCGCCGGCGGACGGCTGGCAGGGGCCGACCCTCGACCTCCGGGCCGAGCCGCTGCCCGAAGCCTCGCCCGGTGGCGAGCAATGGCTGGCCCGCAGTCACGCCAATCCTTTCGGGCGGCGCGATTACCGGCTCTTCGTTCCGGCCGCGGCCGCCAACGAGCAGCGGCCGCTTTTGGTCATGCTGCACGGCTGCACGCAGAATCCGGACGATTTCGCCGCCGGCACGGCCATGAACCGGCTCGCCGCCGGGGCCGGCCTCATCGTCGCCTGGCCCGGCCAGTGCCAGACGGCCAACCCGCAGCGCTGCTGGAACTGGTTCCAGCCGACCGACCAGGAGCGCGCCCGGGGCGAGCCCTCGATCATCGCCGGCATCACCCGCGAGGTGATGCGCGACCACAGCGTCGATGCCGGCCGGGTCTATGTCGCCGGGCTCTCGGCCGGCGGTGCGGAAGCCGCTGTCCTGGCCGCGACCTATCCCGATGTCTACGCCGCCTTCGGCGTCCATTCCGGCCTCGCCCACGGGGCTGCGCGCGATGTCGCCTCCGCCTTTCAGGCGATGCGCGAGCCCGCCGCCGGTCGGCCCGCGTCGGTCGGCGGCCGGAAGATGCCGGTCATCGTCGTGCATGGCGACCGCGACGCCACGGTGCATCCGGGCAATGGTGCCGCTGTGATCCGCCAGGCCGTCGGAACGCTGGAGACCACGGTCGAGCGCGGACGCGTGCCCAACGGCCACGCCTGGACCCGCACCCGGCACCTGGATCAGGCCGGCCAGACCCTCGCCGAGCACTGGCAGGTGCACGGCCTCGGCCATGCCTGGTCCGGCGGCAATGCGGCTGGCAGCTACACCGATCCGCGCGGCCCCGATGCCAGCCGCGCCATGCTCGACTTCTTCCTCGGCCATCGGAACGGGCCCGCCGCCGCCGGTTGACGACCCGTGACCGGCGTGCGAGCGCTCGCCGGTCACCCTTGCCCGAGGAAATTCCCGCCATGCCCGCCAGCCCGATTCGCAACCGCGCCGCCGACCTGCTCGCCCGGCGCCTCGCCGAGGCCGGCTGCCGCTTCGCCTTCGGCATTCCGGGCGGCGAGATCCTCACCCTGATCGACGCGCTGGCCGCCGCCGGCATCACCTTCGTCACCACCAAGCACGAGACGGCGGCGGGCTTCATGGCCGAAGCCGTCTGGCAGCGCACCGGCACGCCGCCCGTGCTGGTGGCCACGGTCGGGCCCGGCATCAGCAACGCCGTCAACGTCGTCGCCAACGCGCGGCTCGACCGGGTGCCGCTGATCGTCCTCGTGGGCGCCGTCGATGCCGACGAGCAGCTCGCCTACAACCACCAGATCATCGATCACAAAAAGCTCCTCGAGCCCGCCATCAAGGGCGCCTTCACCCTGACCGCGACCGCCGCCGACCTCGTCACCGAGCGGGCCCTGGCGCTGGCCGGCGACCCGCGGCCCGGCCCGGTGCTGATCGAGGTGCCGATCTCAGTGGCCGACGCGCCGGCAGCCGCGACCACGCCCATCCGCCGCGCCCCGACAGCACCCGTGGCCCCGGCCGCCGGCCCGGTGCTCGACGAGGCGCGCACCTGGCTCGCCGAGGCGAGGCGGCCACTCGTCATCGCCGGCTTCGATGCCGTCCAGCACGATGCCGGAGCAGCGCTCGCCCGTTTCGCCCTGACCCAGCGGGCACCCGTCATCCAGACCTACAAGGCCAAGGGCCTGCTGCCCGAGGACCACGATTTCGCCCTCGCCGCCGCGGCCCTCTCGCCGGTGGCCGACCGCCAGCTCGAGGCCGAGATCGAGAAGGCCGACCTCGTCGTGCTCGCCGGCTACGACGCGGTCGAGATGCGCCGCGACTGGCAGCATCCCTGGGACACCACCCAGAAGCGGGTGATCGCCTTCGACGCCGTCGCCAACGATCACTATCTGCACCAGGCGGGGATCGGCTTCGTCTGCGATATCGGTGCCGGGCTCGACGCCCTGGGCCAGGAGGTGCGTTCCGCCTCGACCTGGACGCCGGCGGCGGTGGCAGCGGCCCGGGACCAGGTGCTCGCCCCCTTCCGCCGCGACGAGGCATGGGGTCCCGCCGCGATCTGCGAGGTCGCCCGCCGCGTGCTGCCGCGCGACACGGTGGCGGCCGCCGATGTCGGCGCCCACCGCATCCTCCTGAGCCAGGTCTGGCCGGCCTACGCGCCCCGCACCCTCCTCCATTCGAACGGGCTCTGCACCATGGGCTGCGGCCTGCCGCTCGCCATCGGCGCCAAGATCGCCGAGCCCGACCGGCCGGTCGTCGTCTTCACCGGCGATGGCGGCCTGCTCATGGTGCTGGGCGAGCTCGCCACCGCCGTCGAGCAGGGCCTGCCCATCATCGTCATCTGCTTCGTCGACCACTCGCTCGCCCTGATCGAGGTCAAGCAGCGCGAGCGCCAGCTCACCCGGCAGGGCGTCGCCGTGGGCGCCTTCGACGCCGTCCAGCTCGCGGCGGGCCTCGGCGGCCACGGCGTGGTGGCCGCCGACCGGAAAAGCCTCGCCGCCGCCCTCGAAGCGGCGCTCGGCGCCGACTGCTTCACCCTCATCGCCTGCCCGATCGCCGAGGACGCCTATGACGGGCGGATCTGACCCGACCCGGATCGTTGTCGTTCAGCGCGCCAGCATCGCCTTCTGGCGGCGCTCGGCCGCCTTGGCACGGTCGGCGGCCGAGGCCGGCGACAGCCGTCGCTCGGCGTAGAGGATCGCCTGGGTGGCGACGAAGTTGATGGCGAGATAGAGCGCACCGGCGACGATGAAGACCTCCACCGGGCGGAAGGTCTGGGCGATGATCGTCTTGGCGATGCCGGTGATCTCGAGGATGGTGATGGTCGAGGCCAGCGAGCTCGCCTTGACCATCAAGATCACCTCGTTGCCATAGGCCGGCAGGGCCTGGCGGATGGCGACGGGGAAGGTGATGCGGCGAAAGAGCTGGGCCGGGCTCATGCCGACGGCCCGGCCGGCCTCGAGCTGGCCGTGCGGCACCGACTGGATGCCGCCCCGGATGATCTCGCTCGTGTAGGCGCCGGTGTTGAGGGTCAGCGCCAGGATGGCGCAGAACCAGGCATCGCGGAAGAGGAACCAGAGCCCGACATCCTGGAAGAACGGGCGGAACTGGCCCGAGCCGTAATAGATCAGGAAGAGCTGGACGAGCAGCGGCGTGCTGCGAAAGACATAGACGAAGCCGTAGGCTGGGGCGCTCAGGAGCGGGTTCGGGCTCACCCGCATCAGCGCCACGAGCACGGCCAGCACGAAGCCGATGAGCAGCGACTGGCCGACCAGCAGCAGCGTCGTCGGCAGGCCGCCGGCGAGGCGGGTCGCGACATCGGCGAGCTGGGCCCAGTCCATCAAGTGTCGGCCATCAAATCTCGGCCATCAGGCGCGCCTGACGCCTCGATTGGCCCAGCTCTCGGCCCTGAGGAAGCCGCGATTGGAGAGCGAGGTGAGGCCCAGATAGAGCAGGGCGGCGACGACGTAGAAGGTGAAGGGCTCCTTGGTCGAGCCCGCCGCGATCGCCGCCTGGCGCATGATCTCGACGAGCCCGATCACCGAGATCAAGGACGTGTCCTTGAGCGTGAACTGCCAGATATTGCCGAGGCCCGGCAGCGCGTAGCGTGCGACCTGCGGCACCAGCACCCGCCAGAAGCGCTGCCGCCTGGTCATGCCGACGGCGATCGCCGCCTCGATCTGGCCCTTCGGCACGACCAGCACGGCGCCCCGGATCACCTCGGCCGAGTAGGCGCCGGCGCTGGCGCCGATGCATATCGTGCCGGTGAGGAAGATCGGCAGGTCGACATAGCCCTCGTAGCCGAACATGCCGCTGGCGATGGCCCGAAGCGCCGCCCCGCCGCCGAAGAAGACGAGGTAGATCACGAGAAGCTCGGGAATGCCGCGGATGACCGTCGTGTAGGCCTGGGCGATCCAGCGGAGCGGCGGCAGGCCCGAGAGCTTCATCGCGGCGAGGCCGGCGCCGACGACGATGCCGAGCGCATAGGCGCAGATGGCGACGGCCAGGGTGACGAGGGCGCCCAGCGCCATCTGGTCGCCCCAGCCGGCGTCCCCCCAGGCGAGGAGCGTCAGGTCCACGAGCCCCGGCCCGCTCGCCGCTCAGTCCGTGGTGGCGCTGTCGAAGCCGAACCACTTGATCGCCAGCTCGCTCACCGTGCCGTCGTCCAGCGCCGACTGGATGGCGGCATTGAATTTGTCCTTCAGCGCCGCGTCCTCCTTGCGGATGCCGACACCCACGCCGCGGCCGAAGATGCCGCGGGCGAAGCCCGGGCCGACCCGCGTGAAGTCCTCGCCGAGCTCGCCCTCGAGCAAGGGCTGCCAGCCGCTCTGGTCGGCCAGCGCCACGTCGATGCGCCCGGCCTGCAGGTCCAGGTCGAGGTTCTCCTGGCTGTCATAGGTGCGGATGTCGATGTCGCCCATGTGCTCGCGCAGGAAGTTCTCGTGGATGGTCGCGGTCTGCACGCCGACCGTCAGGCCGTCGAGCAGCCCCTTCACCTGGTCGAGCAGCGCCTGCTCCTCGGCCGAGATCTCCGTCATGTCGACGCGGGTCTCGGGCAGGCCGGCAGCGGCGAAGTCGCTGTCCTTCGGCGCCACGAAGATCGCCGGCGTCGTCGCGTAGGAGCGCGTGAAGTCGATCACCTCCATGCGCGCGTCGGTGATCGACATGCCCGCCATGATCGCGTCGTAGCGGCCGGCCTGGAGGGCGGGGATGATGCCGTCCCAGGCCTGGGCGACGATCTCGCACTGGGCCCCCATGCGGGCGCAGAGCTCGTTCGCCAGATCGACATCGAAGCCATCGAGCTGGCCCGCCGCGTTGGTGAAGTTCCAGGGCGCGTAGGCGCCCTCGGTGGCGATGCGGATGGTGCTCCAGTCCTGGGCCGCGGCACTGCCGGCGAAGAGCACACCGGCGACGAGGGCGAGCAATGGCGAGGGCTTCATCGGTTGGATTCTCCGGATCTAGAGGACACTGGCAAGAAAGCGCCGGCAGCGCTCGGAGCGCGGGTTGCCGAAGAGCTCGGCCGGGGAGCTCTCCTCCTCGACCCGGCCATCGGCCAGGAACATCACCCGGCTCGAGACCTCGCGGGCGAAGCCCATCTCGTGGGTGACGACGACCATCGTGCGGCCCTCGGCGGCGAGGTCGCGCATGACCTTCAGGACCTCGCCGACCAGCTCCGGGTCGAGGGCCGAGGTCGGCTCGTCGAAGAGCAGCACCTGCGGCTGCATGCACAAGGCACGGGCAATGGCCACCCGCTGCTGCTGGCCGCCGGAGAGCTCGACCGGATAGGCGTCGTGCTTCTCGGCGATGCCGACCTTGGCGAGGAGATCCATGGCCCGGTCCCTGACCTCGCCTTTGGGCTCGCGCAGCACCGTGACCGGGCCCTCCATCACATTCTGCAAAACGGTCATGTGCGACCAGAGATTGAAGCCCTGGAACACCATGCCGAGCCGGGCGCGGATCCGGCCGAGCGCCGCCTGGTCGCTGACCACGGGCAGGCCGCGCCGGCCGGCGCGGACCCGGATCTCCTCGCCGCCGACGACGATCCGGCCGCTGTCCGGCGTCTCGAGGAAGTTGATGCAGCGCAGGAACGTGCTCTTGCCCGAGCCCGAGGCGCCGATGATCGAGATGACGTCCTCGGCCCGCGCGGTCAGCGAGATGCCCTTCAGCACCTCGAAATTGCCGAAGCGCTTGTGGACGTTCTCCGCCAGCAGGGCGGCGGTCTCGGTCGGGGCGGCCTGGGTCATGTCGTGCGGCGCTCGCGGTTGCCGCTGCGACGGTAGAGAGGGACGGCCGACGCGGCAAGCCCGCGGTGGGGCCCGCCGCCGCTCGACACCAATTGAGACCTGCACGCCGATGGTGTAAGAAGTGTCATCATTCTGCACATCGGGTCATGACATGCGCACCAATATCGACATCGACGAGAAGCTGATCGAGGAGGCCCGGCGCATCACCGGCCTCGCCAGCAAGAAGGCGATCGTCGAGGCGGCGCTGGAAGAGCTGGTTAGGCGGGCCCGACAGCGGGAGGTGGCCGACTATTTCGGCAAGCTGCCCTCCTGGGAGGGCAACCTGGACGAGTCCCGCAAGGGGCGGGCCTTCGATTGATCCTCGTCGACAGCAGCGTCTGGATCGATTTCTTTCGCGGGCTCGACACGTCCGGCGCCCTGCTGCTCCGGGAGATCCTGCGGCAGGACGACGTTCTGGCGGGCGACCTCGTCCTGGTCGAGGTGCTGCAGGGCTTCCAGGACGAGCGCGAGGCGGCGGTGGCGGCCGATCTCCTCGGTCGCTTCGACCAGGTGGCGATCGTCGACATCCGGATCGCCAAGGAGGCCGCCGCCCACTATCGCCGGCTCCGCCGGCTCGGCGTCACCGTCCGCAAGACCATCGCCCTGCTGATCGCCACGCGCTGCATCGACAAGGGCTGGTGGCTGCTGCACAACGACCGCGACTACGAGCCGCTGCGCGAGCATCTCGGCCTGCGCGTGCTCGGCGACTGAACAAACACGGTGAGCGCCATGACCCCGGACGAGCTCCTCGACATCGCCATAGCCGTCAGCGAGGCGGCCCGCCCGGTCCCGCTCCGCTACTTCCGCCAGCCCCTCGAGATCATCGCCAAGGCCGACGACTCGCCCGTCACCATCGCCGACCGCGAGACCGAGGCCGTCATGCGCGCCCTCCTCGCCGAGCGCGTCCCCGGCCACGGCATCCTCGGCGAGGAGCACGGCCAGGAACGCCTCGACCACCGCTTCGTCTGGGTCCTCGACCCGATCGACGGCACCAGGTCCTTCATCACCGGCTTCCCGCTCTTCAACAACCTCATCGCCGTCCTCGACCAGGGCCGCCCGGTGGTCGGCGTCGTCGACACCCCGGCCATCGGCGAGCGCTACCACGCAGCCCGCGGCCGGGGCGCCTGGTTCAACGGCCAGCCCATCCGCACCAGCGGCTGCACCGAGCTCGCCAACGCCGCCGTCTACCTCGCCGGCCACGCCCCCGCCGACCCCGCCGAGGCCGCCCGCTTCCAGCGCCTGCAGCACAAGGGCCGCCTCCAGCGCCAGGGCTACGACGCCTATGTCTACGCCCTCCTCGCCGCCGGCCACCTCGACCTCATGATCGAGACCGACCTCCAGCCCTACGACCACCTGGCCCTGGTCACCCTGATCGAGGAAGCCGGCGGCGCCATCACCGACTGGGCCGGCAACCCGCTCGGCCTCGACTCGAAAGGCGACGTGCTCGCCGCCGCCACCCCCGCGCTCCACGCCGAGGCGCTCACGCTCCTCGCCCCCGCCTGAGGACGCCAGGACAACGGACGTGAGCGACGCCGCCTCGCGCATCAGCCCCACCATCGACCTCGACGCCCCGGGCAAGCGCCAGGGCCACCTGCACGTGCCCTGGAGCCGCGACCGCTCCGCCTGGGGCGCCGTCCGCCCCCCGGTCACCGTGCTGCGCGGCGGCCAGGGGCCCCACCTCCTCCTCCTCGCCGGCAATCACGGCGACGAGTACGAGGGCATCATCGCGCTCCTCAAGCTCGCCGAAACGCTCGGCGCCGAAAACCTCGCCGGCGCCGTCACCATCCTCCCCTCCCTCAACCACCCGGCCGTGCTCGCCGGCAGCCGCGCCTCGCCCATCGACCAGGGCAACATGAACCGCGTCTTCCCGGGCCGACGCGTCGGCACGGTCACCGAGATGATCGCCGACTTCGTGCTCCGCGAGCTGGTCGCCCGCGCCGACGTCGTCGTCGACCTCCACGCCGGCGGCAAGAGCCTCGACTTCGTGCCGAGCGTCGTCCTCCACGACCTCCCCGTGCCGGACCACATGCAGCGCACCATGGAAGCCGCCCGGGCCTTCGGCGCCCCCCTCACCCTCCTCCTCGACGAGCTCGACATGGAAGGCATGCTCGACCTCCACGTCGAGCGCCTGGGCAAGCTCTTCCTCTCCACCGAGCTCGGCGGCGGCGGCGGCACCACGCCCGAGCGCGTCGCCATCGCCGAGCGCGGCCTGCAAAACCTCCTCGTCCATTTCGGCCTCGTCCCGGGCCGGCTCGACCTGCCCCGGCCGAGCCGCCTCATGGCCGCCCCGAACGCAGGCTTCGTCGTCAGCGACACCGCCGGCATCCTCGAGCCGCTCGTGCCGCTCGGCGCCGAGGTGCGAAGC
>Ga0116151_10005646_pt1 | contig 10753 bp, 7 predicted proteins | sample AD_UKC117_MetaG_FD_89893 | JGI IMG/M metagenome (GOLD analysis project Ga0116151, IMG submission 89893) | Active sludge microbial communities of municipal wastewater-treating anaerobic digesters from Hong Kong - AD_UKC117_MetaG | ecosystem: Engineered > Bioreactor > Anaerobic > Digestate... | reverse complement strand
GCAAGTTGGAATGAAGTTTCACCGGTAACTGTGACGGACGGAGCCACGTTGTTCACCATCATGGCAAGAGCGACAAAGGATGTTAAATTGAGCGAGGTATTGGCATTGAATAATAGCGTTACCGTCAGTGAGGGTTATCAGAATGATGCGATTATCAATCTGGAATTGAAAGCCAACGAAGCGCTTAACGGCATTGATATGCATCGTTTTGCTTTACTGCAAAATAATCCTAACCCGTTTAACGGTGAAACATCAATAGGATTTGTTCTGCCGAACGCTGGCACAGCGACCCTGCGCATTATCGATGTGAATGGAAAAGAAGTCTACCGTGAATCCGGGTCATATACCAAAGGATATCACCGGTTAACGATCAAGCGGAAGGACCTGCAGGCGAGTGGGGTCTATTATTACCAGCTGGAAAGCGGTTCCGATGTTGCGATAAAGAAGCTAGTGGTTATCGACTAATACAGTTTGTTTCTAATTTGTTTTGGGAAAAATAAAGGGGATCTCCGTAAGGGATTCCCTTTATTCATTGAAGAGCTTACGATACGCCAAATTGCGATATATGCTTCATGTCACCAAACATGACTAAAATGTCATCTTCCTCGAGAACAGTTTGAATATCTACCACACCCAATACACTCCTTTTGACCGATTCGCCCCCTAATGCTCCACGTATCTTCTTATAACGGATAATGGTCAGGACCAGCACCCGGTGATTATGCCTCACATCAATGTCGTGGAGTGTTTTGCCGATGTATTTGTCCGGAACCTTGATTTCAACAATATTGAACCGATCTGACAGATAAAAAGAGTCGATAACACCCTTTATGATCAACCGTCTTGCCAAGCGGTCGGCAGCTTCTTCTTCCGGATTGATAATCTCTTGTACGCCCATCGCATGCAAAATGGTTGAGTGTACCGGAGAAAGGGTTCTGGCGACAATCCGTTTGACTTGTAATTCTTTCATGATAGCTACCGTCAACAGGGAAGGGCCCTCCTCTTCTCCAATAGCTACAATGACTACATCGGCATCCCGCAGTGGTAACGACTCTGCTGCCGATTTGTCGGTCGTATCCATGGCCAGTGCCAGGGTGACGCGGTCTTTGATCGAATCAACCTTCTCCATCCGTTTATCCACGGCTACGACTTCATGGCCAAGCAACATTAACTTTTCGCATAGCGCCAGGCCAAAGTTTCCGATTCCTATGATAATGTATTTCATGATTGCTAAATCTAATATACGACGAGTTCCTCAGCAGGTAGTTGATAGCGCATCGACACGGCTTTAGGGATCAGGCCAAGCATCAGGGAAAAAAGTCCGACCCTGCCGGTAAACATGGCAAAAATAATGATCACCTTTCCGATTGTCGTTAGATGTGGAGTGACATCAAGGGAAAGCCCTACGGTGCCAAAAGCTGAAAATACTTCAAAAATCAGCTGATTCAACGGGAACTGTTTTTCAGTAAGCGTTAATAAAAAGATGTAAATCCCGATGGCTAATATGGATAATCCGATCACTGCAAATGCTTTGCGTATGCTGCTTTCTGCAATGACACGACTTTCGATCTCAATGTTTTTTTTGCCCCGCGTCAAACTTACAATATTCAGGATCCCAATGGCAAATACCGTGGTTTTAATACCTCCCCCGGTTGAGTTGGGAGATGCTCCGATGTACATCAGCAGCAAGGTTATCATGATGCTCGCCAGGCTCAATGTATTCAGATTCATGGTGTTAAATCCGGCCGTCCGGGTAGTAACGGACAGAAACAATGCCTGGAGCCAGCGTTGACCTTCATCCAATTTTCCGAATAGATGGTGCCTTTCCAGGATGTAATACATCAAGGTGCCAAATAGCAAGAGGCTTCCGGTAGTTATCAGGGTAATCCGGGTATTGATGTGTACTTTTTTACGAAAAGGCGGCAACTGATCGCGCCGGGTCAGTTCCAGATATATCCGGTGCAGGCGGTTGATCACGGCGTCGTAAACGTCAAATACAATGTTGAATCCCAAACCGCCGAGGACGATGAGTGTCATTATGATCACCAAAACGCCGCCGGCTTGCGCGATGTGCGGATCAGCCAGGCCATCCGTTATAGTCGAAAATCCGGCATTGCAAAATGCTGAAACCGCATGGAAAACAGCGTATGGAACGGTGCGGTAACCGGAGCTCTCCGGCATAAAATAATACAGAAAACAAGCACCGATGATCTCAGTTATTAGTGTGATAAACAGGATTTTCCGGATCACATTCATTACCCCGCCAATTACCTTTGCATTGACCATCTCTTTTAGAATAATCTGATTGCTTATTGAGGTTCCGCCTCGAAGAATATAAGCAACAAGACCAGTATAGGTCATAATACCGATCCCTCCGATCTGGATCAGAAATAGGATGATCCACTGACCAAGCTCTGAAAAATCCGTTGAAGTGTTCAAGACCGTAAGTCCGGTAACACAGACGGCACTGGTAGCGGTAAAGACCGCGTCGATGAAGTCAATGCCTTCTTCTGTCGCATTTGGTAACATCAGTAACAGCGATCCGATCAGGATTATCAAAGTAAAGCTGGATGTGAACAGCAGGTTTGGGTGAATTTTAAAGCGCTCCAGATAGAGGGAATGCTGAATGGATATGAGTCCGGCAAAGAATAGAATCCAGGCTAGGCTAAAACTACCAAGGGCATGCTGATGCCATAAGGTGATGCCTCTGAAAAACAGGTCGTAGGCAGTATAACATATGGTCAAAAAGCTGATAAAATGGATGATAAAGGAAAACGTTTTAAAATAGCTCCAGTGAAATGACCTCCATTTTTCCCGGTCACCATAAAAGGAGATGGGCGCAACGATAAATAAGTATAAAAAGTACACCCATTGGTAGGAATACAGGACGCCGTGCACATGCTCGAACCCAAAGTCCCAGATAAAAAAAGCGATTATGGCCATGCTCAGGAACATGGACAATCGATCAAACCATTTTGTAAGAGCGGACATCCGGAGATTTAAAGGCGGAAAGTTATAACCTTCTGACCTATATTTGGAAATTACCTTCGGAGGATATTTTATAGCGATTGATCCTGTTCGAATGACCTAGGCACCGGGAATTGAAAAATATACAGGACTTTACCGCCCTCCTGGAGCGATTCCAGGTAAATTTGAAACAGGTCTACTACGAGTCGTAAGGGCATGAAACGTGCACTACAAAATCAGTTTTTCTGGCTCTTATGGGGAGCTGTCTTTTTTATCATCGGTATGGGCATTGTCGAGCCTTATCAATTGCCAAGAGCATTGTTCATGCTATCATTTGCCTTAGGTACCCTCTTATTATCCCGCAAGAATTTTTCCTCCCGTTGGGTTATTCCGAAGCCATTTCTCTGGATAGGCGTCGCCATTATATGGTCAATGATTTCGATTGGATGGGCCTATAATCCGGTAGAGTCATTTTGGACCCTGTTCCTGTACCTGGTACCTGTCTTAAGCATTCTGGTTGTTGTTCAATACGGATATGGAACAGGGGAAACGAGTAAATGGGATGCATACCTGGCCTGGACCTATGTGATCTTGGTTGGTGTTATTCTGATGCTAAACGGTATCCGGTACGGATGGACGAATCAGGATTTGTACCGCATTCATTACCCGGCTGGACACAAGTCAATGATTGCAGCTGTTTTAATTGGCTGGTTTCCCTTCGTCCTGAAGGCACCACTGTCGAGAAGGATTAAGCAGAGCTGGGTTTTAGTGGCTTTGGTCCTGATCCTTTTTCTGCAAAGCAGAGCGGCATTTTTAGCCTTGATAGCATCCGGCAGTATTTTATTATTTCACCAGCCGTTCAATTGGAAAACCTACCGAAAATTATGGGTCGTACCGGTTATGGCCCTATTGATTTGGTGGGTAAATCCGGGTCGCATCAGATTAAGGGTCCATCCCGCCTACATTTTGCAGTCTCCTACCGCGGTGGATCGAATGGTCATGTGGGAAAAGACCTATTACTTGATCCGGGAAAAACCCATTTTGGGTTATGGTTTGGGCCAATGGAAGCTACAATGGCCGGCATTAGGGATTCCTGCGAACCAGTATTATGCAGATAAAGATGAAGAGATAGTGTGGACGCACGCCCATAACGATTGGCTGGAAACAGGTAGTGAACTGGGAATACCTGGCATGGTATGGTTGTTTTTATTCCTTGCTGCCATATGGTATTACAGTGGGTTTCTAAGGCCAGCACAGAAAGCCACCACAAGAGCCATGGTTGGAGCGTACCTGATGTTTAGTCTTTTTGATTTTCCACGATTTCGGATCGATATCCAATGGATCTATCTCTCGTGGTGGGTTTGGTCGCTCCGATCTGCTCCAAAATCCAATTTTACCATACCAGTAAATAAGCTTGCCTGGACAGGAATCGCCGGCATTTTGGTATTGATGGTCACATATGGATTCGCACGTTCTATTGCAGAAAGCCAGGTTGAAGATCTTTGGCAGGCACGTTCTGCCAATCATCCTGACGAAATCCTTTCCATTACCGGACATATTCCGAAAAGAATATTGAACCTCGATGATACTTCCATCCCGATAGACTGGTATGCAGGTATGGCATACTTGACCAAAGGAAAGCAAGCGGACGCCATGCATAATTTTAAACGAGCCATTAAAACTCACCTCAATCAGCACAATGCATGGAACAATATGGGGGTACTATATTTTGAGCAAAACCAACTCGATTCTGCAATCACCTGCTTTAGCCATGCCAAGAAAATTGCCCCTTACAGGTGGGCATATACTAAAAACCTGGCGAGTGCGTATGCTGCCACCGGGCAGTACCGGGATGCGCTAAACCTATTGGACAATTGGCCGGATGACCAGGAAGAAAAAGAAGATTTGCGCCAGAAAATAATGGGATACCTGAATGGGGAAATTACCCACTGAGTGATTTACATGTTGTGTTTTTGGAACCACTGATACATTTTCCATAGGCCTAAGGCAGCAATTCCAAGGATAATCCAACCGGTCATGAAGGCTCGTAATTCAATAATTCAAAAGGGAATTCCCCTCCTTCAGATGAAGTCTTCTTATCTTTTGGCGCAATAGGAACAAAATCACTATGAAAAAAAGAGAGATAAGGATGCGACCGTCAGTAATAATCGGCTTATTGATGATGAGTGGTCTGGCTTCTGGACAATCATTGTTTGGCCCGGATGTGCAATTCAGGCAAGTTGGACCTAGTCGCGGGGGGCGAGTGACCACCGTTACTGGCGTTACTTCCCAACCTGGAGTATTTTATATGGGAGCTACAGGCGGAGGAGTCTGGCAAAGTAAAGATTACGGCCAATCCTGGAAAAATATTTCAGATGGATATTTTAATACAGGCTCCATTGGTTCTATCGCAGTGGATCTGCTCCATCCCAAACGGATCCTCGTAGGCACCGGTTCCGATGGCATACGTAGTAATGTCATCGTTGGAGATGGCGTCTATTTCAGCTCCGATGAAGGGAAGTCCTGGAAAAATATTGGATTAAAGGAAGCAGGACAAATCGGTGCGGTATTAATCCATCCAAATGATACGAACCGATTTTTTGTTGCAGCGATAGGTAATGCGTTCCGAAGCAATGCTATGCGGGGAGTATACCGGAGTAAAGACAGTGGAAATAGCTGGGAAAGAATTTTATTTCATTCAGACAGCATTGGGGCTGTAGACCTGGAGTTCGCCCCGGATAATCCGGATATTATTTATGCGGCGATGTGGCATGGATTGCGGAAGCCCTGGACCATCATCAGCGGCGGTATGGAAGGCGGGATCTATCGAAGCATGGACGGAGGAGATACCTGGAGTAAAATGAGTCAGGGACTGCCCCAGGGTCTCATCGGCAAAATTGATTTTACCGTGAGCCCGGCGATGCCACAGAGGGTGTGGGCGCTTATTGAGGCTCCGGTAGGAGAGGGAGGGGTCTACTTATCCGAAGATCATGGTTCTACCTGGACGCTGATAAGCACCAATGAAGACATCCTGGACCGCCCATTTTATTACTGTAACATCAAAGTCAACCCACAAAATCCCAATAGCCTGTATGCGATGGCAACCTCTTTCTGGCATAGCTCTGACGGTGCTAAATCCTGGAAAAGAACATCTGCCCCTCATGGTGACCATCACGATCTATGGATCAATCCATTAGATACCCTGGTTTGGATAGAATGCAACGACGGTGGAGCCAATGTGACACGAGATGGCGGAAAGACATGGTCCACCCAGAACAATCAACCCACCGCTGAATTGTATCAGGTAGAAATTGACGATGATTTCCCTTATAATTTATATGCCGGGCAACAGGATAATTCAACCATTATGGTGCCCAGTATCCCTCCACACACACCAACTTTTGATGCAACCTCATTCTGGATCGCTACGGGTGGATGCGAAACCGGTCCTGCGGTGCCTAAGCCAGGTGACCCAAATATCGTTTATGCCAATTGTAAGGGCAGATTTGGCGTTTATAATAAATTGACCGGCCAGGAGCAGCAATATTATGTGGGAGCAGCGAACATCTACGGACACAATCCCAAGGATCTGGCCTACCGGTTCCAGCGTGTTTCCCCTATCCACGTATCGCCCTTTGATCCCAACATCGTTTATCATGCTTCTCAATATCTGCACCGGACTACGGATGGTGGTAAAACCTGGGAGACCATTTCACCGGATTTGACCGCCTTTACGCTGGAAACACAGGTGATCAGTGGTTCGCCGATAACCCGGGATGTGACCGGAGAGGAGTTTTATTCAACCGTGTATGCGGTCCGTGAATCACCCCTTGAGCGAGGTGTTATTTGGACAGGATCCAACGATGGTCCATTCTATGTGACCAGAGACAACGGGCAGACTTGGCAGAATGTAACACCCGCGGATCTGCCTCCGGGAGGCAGGGTTCAAAATATTGATGCTTCACCTCATAGTGCATCAAAGGCTTATTTTGCGGTCTACCGGTACTTGTTGGGGGACTATCAACCCTATATTTACAAGACGGAAGATTACGGCAAATCCTGGCAGCGGCTGACCGATGGCAAGAACGGTATAGCCATGGACGACCCGGTTCATGTGGTACGTGAAGATCCGGCAGTGCCAGGGTTACTATTTGCAGGCACCGATCATGGTGTTTATGTTTCTTACAATGATGGTAAGACCTGGGAATCCTTGCAACAGAATTTACCGGTTACCCCGATAACCGACCTAAAGATTCACAAAGGTGATCTGGTGCTTTCTACCATGGGACGAGGTTTCTGGATTTTGGATGATATGCGTTTCATCCGCCAGGGTTCTTCTTCGGTTGCGACGAAACTGTATAAGCCTCAGGATGCATATCGCATGCGTTATTTTGCCCGGGGCGGAGATATTCCGGTTGAGTACAAGCAAAATGGAGTCATCATCGATTATGTCATCGGCGATACTTCCTCGGCACAGGTCCTATTGGAAATTCGAAAAGGCACTGAGGTCGTCAAATCCTGGAAACTGAAACCCGAAAAGGCAGCAAAAGAATCGAAAGGATACAACCTGCCTATCCGTCCTTCCTACACAACAGGACATCACCGCTTCCTCTGGAACATGCAACCGGATAAAGCTTCCCGTGGCGCCCTGGTTCCTCCGGGAGCTTATACCATTGAGTTAAAGAAGGGGGATGACCGGTACACCGAAGATTTTTACATCAATTTGGATCCAAGGGTAGAAGCTTCCGGAGTGACCGAAGCGGACTTGGTGGAACAATACCGCCTGTACCAGGAAATTAGCCAGTTGCAGCAAAAAGCCAATGACCTAAAAGCCAGAATCGAAGCGGAAAAGAAGGCGATAGATCCCAATGCACTTAAAGGAAAAAAACGACTTGAAGCTGAATTAAAGGTAGATAAGCTTAATCTTGCTATCAAGGAATTAGTGACTGAGGAGGGCAGGTACATGACGCCCATGTTGTTGGATCAGATTCGTTATTTGGCAAGCATGATTAGTTCTGCGGATCAACGCCCTGGAAGGGATGCTTATGAGCGCCTGGATCAACTTTTCCAATGGTTGTCTGAAGTTGAACACGCTCTGGATTGATACTAAAAGCGGATAAGGGCATACCCTTTCTGCTGATACTCCGTCAGAATCGTCATGGCTGAAAGTCCAAGTTGTACAGCAGGATTGAGTGTTGACGGTTGTAAGCCGCGGCTGTAAGCGGTCTGACCGCAAAGGAAGAGCTCCACACCGGCATCCTTCAGTTCATGCATTAAATTGGTGTTGGGATTAGGCATTCCAAAGCGCTCCTGGTAAGCAGCATCATTCAGGGCATCCTTACCTGCAGATCCATGGAATACGCCCGCAACATGCAAGTGATCGAGTGGGACACCATAACGGGTATGCAGATTGATAAATCGGGCAATACTATTCAGTAACAAGTTGATCTGATCCGGGTTTTGTTCACCCGCATGGATATCAAAAACCACCCGATAATGAATGGTGGTATCCACTGTATGTTGTGGCTGATACCCGTAGTACACCGCTCCCTCGGTGGGTATAGCAGGACCAGGCCCGTGTTTTATATCTTGCCCATAGCCCGCAGTGGTAAGGTAAAGGAGAATGACCAGGGGTAGTAAGTAGCAAGACTTATTCATCATTACCGGATTCGGGTAAAAAGCGAAGTGAAATAGAGTTCACGCAGTGACGGGTATTTTTCGTTGTAAGGCGTTCTCCGATAAACACATGACCCAAATGCCCTCCGCAATTGGCGCAAAGGATTTCAACCCTTAAACCATCGGCGTCCGGAACTCTTTTTACAGCGCCTGGTATCTCATCGTCAAAGGCCGGCCAGCCACAACCGGAATCAAATTTATCTTTTGACCGGTAAAGTGGCGCATTGCATTGGCGGCATAGATAGGTCCCGGAAGCAAAGTGTTTGTCGTAGACCCCCGTGAAGGGTCGTTCCGTTCCTTTTTTCAGAATGACTCTGGCTTCTTCGGGGTTTAGAGGATTGAACTTATTCATTGGTCTTTTTTAGCTTGGCTGCAAATTGTTTCCGAAATTTTTCCACTTTAGGATTGATGATGACCCGGCAGTAAGGCTGATTGGGATTCAGATTGTAATAATCCTGGTGATAATTTTCTGCCGTATAAAAAGTCTCGAAAGGTACAATCTCCGTCACGATCGGATCATCCCACAGAGCGGTGGCAAAATCGCTTTTAGCCGACTCGGCCGCCTGTTTTTGCTTATCGTTATGATAAAACACCACAGACCGGTATTGCGTACCTACATCATTGCCCTGTCGGTTGAGCGTCGTCGGATCGTGAACCGTAAAGAAAACTTTCAGCAAATCGTCGTAACTGATCAATTTAGGATCAAAGTAAATCTGGACCGCCTCGGCATGTCCGGTATTCTCATAACAAACCTGCTTATAGGTCGGATTTGGCAGATGACCTCCTGAAAAGCCGGATTCTACTTTAATGACACCGTTTAGTTCCTGAAAGATGGCTTCGATGCACCAGAAACAACCACCTGCTAATGTCGCCACCTCCAGGTCGGTTCTGTTTTCAACCGGCATGTCCATGGATTTATCTGTGATGGTGGCTTTGGGAGCACAAGAAATAAGACCCCACATAAAGAAAGGAAGCACTAGCCCAAAAAAGCCCGACCTCTTCATGTCTTTTGATTTGCTTGTACAAACGGTAGTCGTAAAGATAAGTTTTTTGCCAGGATGAATTAACGATACTTTAAAGCATTACCCTTGTATCGGTATTGATTCAAATGGTTGATAGTCAGTTCGGTATCTGTCAGCCAGGCGAATTACCGATTGATGACATTCTTGAATCTGGGTCGATGGGGGGTGTTATCCCCGGACGCCGCTTTCTTGGCGCTCTCATAATCCGAATAATTACCCTCAAAAAAGACTACATCCGAGTCTCCTTCAAAAGCCAGAATATGTGTGGCCAGGCGGTCTATAAACCACCGGTCGTGAGAAATGACCAGGATACATCCGGCAAAATCCTCCAGGGCGTCTTCCAGGGCCCGCAAGGTATTGACGTCTATGTCGTTTGTAGGTTCGTCAAGGAGCAATACGTTACCTCCCTCCCGCAAAGTCATAGCCAGGTGCAGGCGGTTTCGTTCTCCCCCTGAAAGTACCCCAAGCTTTTTTTGTTGATCGGCACCGGCAAAATTGAACTTGCTCAGATAAGCACGGGCATTAACGCTGACATTACCCACCGTAATCAGGTCCTGTCCCCCTGAGACTACATCGTAAACGGTCTTTTCACCATCCTGGAGTGCCTTATGCGATTGGTCGACATACGATAATTTGACGGTATTGCCAATTTTGACATTCCCCTGGTCCGGCTTTTCTTCTCTCATTATGATGCGGAAGAGCGTACTTTTTCCAACGCCATTCGGGCCAATAATTCCGACAATTGCATTGCGGGGTATGCTGATGTTCAGATGTTCGAAAAGGATGCGGTGGTCAAAAGCTTTGCTGAGATCCTCAGTGTCAATGACGACGTCTCCCAGTCGGGGCCCCGGCGGGATATATAATTCGAGACGCGCCTCTTTTTCTTTGATTTCCTCATCCGCCAATTTCTCGTATGCATTAAGACGCGCCTTGCCTTTTGCATGGCGTGCTTTGGGTGCCATCCGGATCCATTCCAATTCGCGCTCAAGGGTCTTGCGTCTTTTACTTTCCGCTCTTTCCTCAGCCTCCAGTCTGCGGGCTTTCTGTTCCAGCCAGGAAGAATAGTTTCCTTCCCAGGGGATGCCTTC
>Ga0116151_10005645_pt1 | contig 10753 bp, 8 predicted proteins | sample AD_UKC117_MetaG_FD_89893 | JGI IMG/M metagenome (GOLD analysis project Ga0116151, IMG submission 89893) | Active sludge microbial communities of municipal wastewater-treating anaerobic digesters from Hong Kong - AD_UKC117_MetaG | ecosystem: Engineered > Bioreactor > Anaerobic > Digestate... | reverse complement strand
CGGCGCCGACCTGCCCGCTCCGCCGGACCCGACCCCGCCGGTCTCCGCCGTCGGCGAACTCGACCACGTCTTCATGGTCTACATGGAGAACAAGGGCTACGACGACATCCTCGGCAGCCCCAACGCACCGTTCCTCAACAGCCTGATCAACGCCTACGGCTTCGCCGACAACTACTACGGCCTCACCCACGGCAGCCTGCCCAACTACTACGCGATCGTCGGCGGTTCCACCTTCGTCACCTACAACTGCGCGACGGCGTGCATCGATGTTCCGATCACCCTGGCATCCAACATCGACGACGCCGGCAAGACCTGGCGCTCCTACGCCCAGGGCCTGCAGCCGGGTGCCGATCCGCTGGAGGAGACAGCTGACTACGGGGCAGCTGACGAGGTCGCATTCCTGGCGTTCAGCTCGATCACCAGCGACCAGGCCTATGTCGAGGAGCACATCAAGCCCCTGGAACAGATGGCGGTCGACCTCGCCGACCCGGCCACCGCGCCCGACTTCGTCTGGTTCGGCCCCAACGAGGACAACAACGGCGAGGGACCGGTCGACTTCCCCTGGGGCATGCTGCGTTTCGCGATCAGCCAGATCAGCCCCGGACACCAGTACAACGTCCCGGCCCTGGACAACTTCCTGGCCGAGACGGTCCCGGTGGTCCTGAACTCCGAGACCTTCAAGACCACCAAGTCAGTCCTGGTGGTCACCTTCGATGAGGACAACAACAACACCTCACTGGGCTTCGGCAACGAGGGCAACCACATCGTCACCGTGGTGATCCCCTCCCCGATGGCCGTCTCCGAGGGCGGCATGCGCGGCGGGGCCTTCGTCGCGACCGACCACTACAACCACTACAGCCTGCTGAGCATGATCAACTCCGCCCTCGGGCTGCCCAACCTGACCAACAACGACCTCTACGCCGCCCCGATGAACGAGTTCTGGACCGCCGGCGTCACCGGCGGAGCCGGAACTCTGGTCTAAAGCACCGCACGGTCTGGGAAACCGTTTCGGGTCAACAGACCACTCGACAAAGCCTCGGCGGCACGTGCGCCGCCGCGGCGATGCCGTGACAAAAATATGAAAAGCCTGTGAAAAGGCTAGAAAGCAGCTAACCTCCCGTCCACAGTGTCTTCGAGGACGGGGGATTCCCGGATGAACTCCATCAAGCAGGTCTGCCTGGGCGTGGCGGTCGCCGGCATGGTCGCCGGGGGCGGTGCGACCGCGGTGGCCCACGCCGAACCCTCCGGGACGGACTCCACCGCCTCGCCCGGCGTCGCCGGGTCGCAGCCCCAGGGCCGCGCGGCAGCTGGGACTCCCCGGCCCCGCAACCGATCGGCAGCCCAGCCCGCCGCAGCAGTCGGGGCGCCGGCCGATCGCGGTGTTCCCGGCAGCGGCGGCGCCGGGACGGCCACGCCGTCGAGCGGTAAGGCCAACGACGGCCGATCCCGCGGCTCCGGGCGCAACCGCTCGGCGGCTGACCTCACGGTGCCGGTGTCGGCCGCCGAAACCCCAGGGGAGGCCTCACCTCTCACCGATACCGCGGTGCCCCACGTGGTGATCGCCGATGCCACCACAGCTTCACCGGCCGGTTCGGCTCAGCCCGCCGCGGCCACCACCACCGTCCCGGAAATCTCTGTGGCAGAACCGGTTTCAGCCGCCCCGGCACCGGCAGAGGCGTTATTGGCCCCGGCGGATCCTGCGCCCCAGCCGCTGCCCGTTCCACTACTCCCAGTCCTGCCCGCACTTCCCGCCCTGCCGGCCAGCGCGGTCAGCGTGAGCGCCGCATCGGGCACCGGCAGCCGGGTGCGCGCCGCCAGCGCGGTCGCCCAGGCCGAAGTTCTCGCCGACCCGCCGCCCACGCATGTGCTGCTGATCGGCACCGACGGCACCAACCTCAGCGCGGTCATTGACGATATCGCCAACCAGGGATTCTTTGACCTGATGCAGCAGAGCGTCACCGGCGCCACCAGCATCGTCGGGCATACCACCATCTCCGGGCCCTCCTGGTCGACGATCCTGACGGGGGCGTGGGACAACAAGACCGGTGTCATCAACAACCTGTTCGACCCTGCCCCGTACGAGAAGTGGCCGACGGTATTCAACCTGCTCGAGGCATATGACTCGACCATCGACACCGCCGTCGTCGCCGACTGGAAATACATCAACGACATCGCCGGCGCGGGCGCGTACCCGGTGAATCCGGCGGACAACCACTACTACGAGTTCACCAACTCCTGGGCCGATACCGACCAACTGGTGGTGGACAAGACCATCGATTTGATCAACTCCACGGCGGCCGATACCTCGACGTTCATCTTCTCCTATCAGGTCCAGGTCGACGAGGCCGGCCACGCCTACGGCGGCGGGTCGGAGGAGTACACCCAGGCCGTCAACAACGTCAGCGACAACATCGCCGACATCATGGCGGCGGTCAGCGCCTGGGAGACCACGACCGGCGAGGACTGGACGGTGATCGTCACCCCCGACCACGGCCACCAGCAGCCGGTGGGCTTCGGGCACGGCTTCCAAAGCCCTAATGAGACATCGAGTTTCGTGATCGCCGACTTCGCCGGCGACTCGACACACGACGGGTGGCAGAACCTCGGCTACTCCACCGCCGACGTCACCCCGACCATCGTCGACCTGTTCGGCGCCCCGCTACGGTCGGACTTCGACGGCGTCCCGATGCAGAGCAACCTCACCGTTCTCGACGGATTGATCGAGACGAACGCCCCGATTCAGGCACTCAAGGACGCGATCGCGAAGTACGGCTACCCCAACATCGGCACCGACCTGGCCCTGGGGACGCGAACCATCTTCGCCTCCATCCCCTATTTCCTCGACGGCTTCGTCACGACCATCTCCGACCAGTTGCAGGCGATTGTCGACCAGGACATCTTCGTGGTCAGCGCCCTGGCCGGGGTGACCAAGCTCGCCGTGGAGTTCGTCGGCGACGGACTGGTCGCGGTCACCCAGGCGATCGCCCGGGTGGTCGCCTACGCGACCGGTTCGGGAACCATCGCCCCGACCGACCCACCGCTGACGGCACCCACCCAGTCATCCCAGGTCATGCTCACCGCGGCGCAGACCGCACTGCTCACCGAGAGCCCGAATTTGCTGGTCAACCCGGGTGCCGAGTTCGGCGACCCGGCGTTGTCGGGAAACAGCGCGGTGACGGTCCCGGGTTGGACGGTGACCGGTACCCCGACGGTGATCGAGTACGGGACACCGCGCAACTTCTGGCCGGTCGGTCTCTCCTTTCCGATGCCGGATCTGCCCTCCTTCATGAGTTTCCCGAAGCCCGGTAGCGGCCCGCCCGACGGCGGGGCCCAGTTCTTCGGCGGCGGAAACGTGGCCGACGCGACCCTGACCCAGATCGTCGACCTCAGCGCCGCTGCCGCCGACATCGACAGCGGCGCGGCGACATACAACCTCAGCGGGTGGCTGGGCGGCTGGCTGTTCAATCTGTCCTCGGCCTCGGTCAAAGTCGACTTCCTCGACTCGAACAAGACCTACCTCGGCACCGCGAGCATCGGACCGGTGGGGGTTCTGGAACGCTTCTTCCACACCGGGTTGAAGGAACGCGAGACCTCCGGAGCGATCCCGAGCGGAACCCGATACGCACAGGTGGACGTGATCCTCGACCAGTTCAATGTCTTACCGCTCGGTTTCAACGTCGATTACAACTCGGCGTTCGCCGACAACATCTCGTTCACCATCAGCTCCGATCTGCCGGCACCGGCGGACCCGACACCCCCGGTGTCGACCGTCGGCGAACTCGACCACGTGTTCATGGTCTACATGGAGAACAAGGGCTACAGCGACATCATCGGCAGCCCCAACGCGCCGTATCTCAACAGCTTGATCAACGCCTACGGGCTCGCCGACAACTACTACGGCCTGACCCATCCCAGCCTGCCCAACTACTACTGGGTCGTCAACGGGATCGACACCGGCATCACCTACGAGTGCGAGAAGGTTTGCATCTTCGACCACGGAACCCTCTTGACTGACAACATCGATGCCGCAGGCATGACCTGGCGCGGTTACGCACAGAGCCAGCCCCCGGGCCAGCCCCTGGTGAACTCCGGGGACTACTCGGTCTCACAGCTACCGTTCGTTGCGTTCGACGGAATCGGCAACGACGAGGCCTACGCGGTGCAGCACCTCTTCCCGCTGGAGCAGATGGCGATCGACCTTTCATCCTCGGAGACCGCCCCGAATTTCGCCTGGTACGCCGCCAACGAGAGTTTCAACGGAGAAGGCCCGATCGACTCCGTCTTCGACGTGCTGAAGTTCCTCGGCAGCCAACTCTCCCCCACGCACCAGTACAACGTCCCGGCGCTGGATCAGTTCCTGTCCGAGACGGTGTCGGTCATCTTGAATTCGGAGGTGTGGCAGGACCCGGCGGAGAGGTCCGTCCTCGTTGTCACCTTCGATGAGGACAACGACAACCTGTCGTTGGGCTTCGGCGACGAGGGCAACCACATTGTGACGGTGGTGATTCCATCGCCGGCGGCCGTCGCAGCCGGAATGCGGAGCGGCCCCTTCGTCGCCACCAATCACTACAACCACTACAGCCTGCTGCGGATGATCGAGGATTCACTCGGGTTGCCGAACCTGACCAACAACGACAAGTTCGCTCCGCCCATGAACGAGTTCTGGACCGACGGCGTCACCGGCGGAGCAGACGCCCTCGTCTGAACACCCAACGACCGGACCGTGCTTCACCCTGCTGAAGCGCGGTCCGGCGTCATCCGTGCCAGTGCGACCTTCCGAGCCTGAGACATGCCCGGGAACCTGAGAGTGACTTAAGTCCCGATATTCGCGTCTTTGTGCCCCACCCGCCGTCCAGCAGATGCCTGAGCCCGCTACGCCGCCTTACGATTCCTCTCGCAGGTTGGCTGCAACTGGGACTCCCCAATTCCACTGGGGCTCAAGAGAATAGGTAAGCAGTCATGTTTCAGCACACACCGGCGCAGCCGAAGGTTCCTAGCGTCCTGATTCTGGGCGCGCTGACCGCTGCCGCATTGGGGATCGCCACGGTGGAATCCGCGCCCACCGCGAACGCCACCTGCGTGTCGTTCTTCGGCTTGGGTTCCGGCGGCCAGTGCACCAGCACCATCACCAGCATCGCGATCGCCATCGGGGAGAACGCCGAGGCACATGCCGATGGACTGCTGGGCGCGGCGTTGACACTGGGCAGCAACTCGAGTGCGACGACCTTCGCAGGAAGTCTGTTCAACCTCGCCACCACGCTGGGTAACAGCAACGGCGCCTTTGCCGGCGGCATCGGTTCGCTCGCACTGGTGGCCAGCGGCATCAATCAGGTGGTGCTGGCCGGCGAGTCGCCAACCAGCGGCGACTTCGGGAACATCGCCGCCTCCTTCGGCGCCCCGGAGGGGGGAGACACCATCGCGAAGGGTGTGGGGAACATCTCGGTGAACCTCTTCGGCAGTGGTGATCTCGACGGAAACGGCGTCGGGTTGTCGACGTTCAACGTCGTGGGATTGAACAACAGCCTCACCAACAGGGGCCTGCTGAACAATGTCACCAATCTCAGCGGCGACAACAACACGATCACCAACGACGTCGGTGACGGCGGTATCGGGAACCTGGCCTTCAACGCCATCGGCTCGGGCAACACCATCCGGTCCTCGGGGACCCTCGCCGTGGCCGGGGCGATCGGCAGCACGGGTCAAACCGTTACCCAGGAAGGGTTCGGCATCAACGTCGCCGTCGGGCGCACCGCCGCACAGGCCGCCGCCACGAGGTCCGCCGCCGCCGGCCCCGCAGCCACCTCGGCATCGGCGAACACCTCCATGAAGTCGACGCCCACCCGCAATCGGGGCAAGCGTTCAGGCCGGTAGTCAGCGACGCGGCGGTGCGCACAGAAACAGCGCCGCATCGGGCCATGTCACCAGGCTGTCCGAGTTGCGCCAGCGGAGTCCCGGCAACCCTCCGCCGCTCGATCTCGGGTGTCAGGACCGTCGCCAAGCGCATGGGTCTTGATCGCGCCCGGGGCGATCTCGTTGGCCCTGATGTCCCTCCGACCCAGGTCATAGGCGATGTTGCGGGTCAGATGATTGACCGCGGCCTTCGACGACGCGTACGAGGACATGACGGAGTTGGCGTTCTCGCCGGCCATCGAACTGATGTTGAGTACCGCACCGCCGCCAGCCCGGCGCATGTGCGGTGCGTACAGCTGGATCAGCCGGAACGTCGAGAACACGTTGAGCCGATATGCCCACTCGAAGTCGCGCATCGGTATGTCGAACGGTTTGGGGCCGCCGCCCCTAGCCGGACATGCTGACCAGACACCGGGAACGCGACGGCGCCCGTCATACTTGCCCGATGGGCACCTATGCGGTCACCGGCTCGGCATCCGGCATGGGTGCCGCCGTCGCCGGGAAACTGCGCGCCACCGGCCACACCGTCATCGGAGTCGACCGAACCGACGCCGAGGTTCCGGCCGACTTGTCCACCCCGGCGGGCCGTCGCGTCGCCGCCCTCGGCGTGCTGGCGGCATGTTCCGGGATTCTGGACGGCGCGGTGCTCGCCGCGGGACTGGGACCCACCAAGGGGGCGGAACGGGCGATCACCGAGGTCAACTACTTCGGGGTGACCGACCTGTTGGCGGCCTGGCAGCCCGCTCTGGCCGCTGCCGGGAGCGCCAAAGTGGTTGCCTTCTCGAGTAACTCGACCACGACGGTGCCGATGGTTCCCCGTCGCGCCGTCCGGGCGCTGCTCGCCGGGGACGCCGAAAAGGCGCTTCGCGCCTACCGGCTGTTCGGGCCGGTCTCCCCGCCGATTGCTTACGCGGCGTCGAAGATCGCCGTCAGCCACTGGGTGCGACGCCACGCGGTGGCTGCCGAATGGGCCGGGGCCGGGATCCGGCTCAACGCCCTCGCTCCGGGAGCCACCATGACCCCCATGCTCGAACGCCAACTTGCCACCCCCGCCGAGGCCCGCACCATCCGCCGCTTCCCGGTGCCGGTCGGCGGGTTCGGCGATCCGGGGCAACTCGCCGACTGGGCGGTGTTCATGTTGTCCGACTCAGCAGACTTTCTGTGTGGCAGCATCGTTTTCGTCGACGGCGGGTCGGACGCCTATTTCCGGGCCGACGACTGGCCGCGCCCCGTCCCGGCCCGCGGGCTTCCGTCGTACCTGTGGCGGACCCGGAAGTTCTTCGAGAGGAGCAGGCAGTGAAATCACAGATCAGCAGAAGGCGTCTGGGAGCTTTGGCGGCGGCGATGGTGGTGGTGGCCGCGCCCTTGGCGGGATGCTCGGAGAGCAAGGACAAGGAGGAGGCTCAGGCCAAACCCGAGGCCAAGGGCCCACAGACCACCACCATCGAGATCTCCTATGACGACCTGCTCAAGGACAAGCAGATCAGCCGCAGCGTGAACCTGGCCGTCGGCGACTTCCTCCAGCTCAGCCTGGGCAATAACCCGTCGACGGGCTTCCAGTGGTCCGAGGAGTTGCTGATCTCCGACAAGGCGGTGCTGGCACAGACAGCCCACGAGGCCGTCGCCCCCGGGGACGATCGCCCGGGCGCCTCCGGCAAGGATGTCTGGGTGGTTCAGGCGATGGCCACCGGCAACGCCACCGCATCGGCGACCTACGGACAGCCATGGCCCGGCGGGGAAAAGGAAGCCTGGGTCGTCTCGGTCAACGTGACCGTCGACTGACACCCCGCGAGTCACTCGGGTAACTCGCGTCACTCGTTGCGTACGCTGGTCGGGTGCGCATCTCCAACGCGGTCAGGGCCGGCCTCGCGGCCGCCTGGCTGGTCGCGGCCACGGCCGCGGCGGGATGCAGCACCACCGTCGACGGGGTGGCGATCTGCCCGGGCTGCGGGAACGGCACCGAACCGGACTTCCCGACCACCCGCCCGACCACGCCGGAGTCCCCCACCCCGACCCCGACCCTGCCGCCGCCGGGCGCCGAGACCCTGGAGCCCAGTTCCACCGGGTACGTCTACATCGAGACCAGGTCCGGCAAGACCCGCTGCCAACTCTCGGCGGACACCGTCGGCTGCGAGTCGGAGTTCACCGACTCCCCGGTGATCGGTGGCGAGCAGGCCACCGGCGTCGAGGTGTCCTCCGACGGGAGCCACCGCTGGGTGGTGGGCAACCTGGGCGCCATGCCGACCACCACGATCGACTACTCCACCTACACCGCCGTCGGCTGGATCATCGACGCCGACAGCAGCGGCACCCGCTTCACCAACGCCGAAACCGGTCACGGGATGTTGGTCAGCACCGAAAGCGTCGACTTCTTCTGAGCTGCCCATAGGCTGAGAGCGTGGATTTCCGCATCTTCGTCGAACCGCAGCAGGGCGCCACCTACGACGACCAGCTTGCGGTCGCCCGGGCGGCCGAGTCGTGCGGATACTCGGCGTTCTTCCGCTCCGACCACTATCTGGCGATGAACGCCGAGGGGCTGCCGGGGCCCACCGACTCCTGGGTGACGCTGGCCGGGATCGCCCGAGAGACCTCGACGATCCGGCTGGGCACGCTGGTGACCTCGGCGACGTTCCGCCACCCCGGCCCGCTGGCCATCTCGGTGGCCGAAGTGGATGCGATGAGCGGCGGTCGCGTCGAATTCGGCATCGGCGCGGGATGGTTCGAAGCCGAACACCGCGCCTACGGCATTCCGTTCCCCGGCCTGGGCGAGCGGTTCGAGCGGCTGGAGGAGCAGCTCGACCTCATCACCGGGCTGTGGAGCACCCCGGTCGGGGAGAGGTTCGACTACCGCGGCACCCACTACACCGTCACCGATTCCCCGGCCCTGCCCAAACCGCTACAACGTCCCCGTCCACCGATCGTCATCGGCGGCGGCGGCCCGAAGCGCACCCCCGCACTCGCGGCGCGGTTCGCCGCGGAGTTCAATCTCGCGTTCCCCGCCCTCGATTTCGTGCCGGTGCAGTACGACCGGGTCCGGGCCGCCCTGCAACGCGCAGGCCGGGCGTCCGAGGACATCGTCTACTCCGCGGCGTTCGTGGCGTGCGCGGGCCGCGACGAGTCCGAGCTGGCCCGACGCGCGGCCGCCATCGGCCGAGACCTCGACGAGTTGCGGACCAATTCCCCGCTGGTCGGTACACCGGCGCAGATCGCCGAGCGGCTCGCGGCGTTCGCCGACGCCGGCGTCGAACGCGTCTACCTGCAGCTTCTGGACATTTCCGATCTTGACCACCTGGAGTTCTTCGCGGCCGAGGTGATGCCCGCCTTCGGCGGCGCCCACTGAGATCCGCCCACTAAGATCGGCTCCCGTGGCGCCCAACAGCGGTTCTCCCGGAGATCCCAACGACTACCCGCCGAACGAGCCGACCCAGTACGCCGACTACAGCGGTGGGCAGGCCTACAGCGAATACGGCGCCTCGGCCTATCCGGAACCCACCGGGTATGGCCAGTACCCGGCCCCGACGCCGCCCTGGTACCAGCGGCCGGCCGCCCTGGTCGGACTCGGTGTGCTGACCGCCGTCGTCCTGGCACTTCTGGTCTACGCGGTGGTGAAGTTCACCGGCGCGGGGACCTCCAACAGCCCGACCGGTACGTCGAGCAGCTCCAGTTCCGCCACGTCCTCGGCGCCGGGCCCGACGGGGTCCGAGGCGCCGGCACCCGCACCCACGGGCCAGACCACCGCGGCCCCCGCGCCGGAGACCACGACGATCACCTCGACGGCGCCGCCGACTTCCTCCACCCCGACCACCACCGAGGCCCCGCCTCCCTCGACGACCACCTCGATCACCACGTCGGTGACCACCGTCACCGAGACCACCACCAAGAGGCCGTGGTTCCCGACGCTGCCTACGCTCAAGCCCACCCTTCTGGAGCCTCCGGGCGAGGGGTGAGCGCCGCTCGCCCGCGCCGCCGACCCGCCCGGTGACCCGCATGGCCTGCCCGGCCATGCGGCTCGGCGCGGTTATCGTGGGGAGCCGCCGCCGGAAGGGGAGTGCCACGTGAGCCAAGCGTTGGGTCTGTCGATCGGGACGACGAACCTCGTGGCAGCCTGCCCGGGCCGCCGTCCCGTGATCCGCCGCTCCGTGGTGACGCTGTGGGAAGGCCGGCCCGCCGAGGTCGGTGTCCCCTCCGAGAACCCCGAACTCACCAGCCCCGACCTGACCGAAGCGGGCCTGGTGCTGCGCGGCTTCGTCGAACGGGTCGGCGACCCGGTTGCTCTGGTGGCCGCCGACGGGTCGACCCATCGGGGCGAGAACCTGGTGGCCGCGGCGCTGGAGGCGATGGCCCGGTCGGTCGACGACGGCACACCGCCGGGTCCGGTGGTGGTGGCCGCACCCGCCTATTGGGGACCGGCCACCCTCGGCTCGTTGCGGGGCGCCCTGCGGCACAGCACAACGCTGTCGCCTGGCGGGGTTCCCCCGACGATCGTCTCGGATGCCGCGGCCGCATTGGCCGCCCTGCAGGCCGATACCGGGCTGCCCGGCGGCGGAGTGGTGGTCCTGTGCGACTTCGGCGCCGGCGGCACCTCGATCACCCTCGCCGACGCGGGGGCGAACCTGGCGGCGATCGGCGAGACGGTCCGATTCCGGGACTTCTCCGGCGATCAGATCGACCAGGCGCTGCTGGACAGGGTGCTGGCCGACATCCACACCGCCGGCCACCGCGAACCCGACAGCACCGCCCCGGTGGGCGCGCTGACCCGGCTGCGGGAGGAATGCCGGCTGGCCAAGGAACGCCTGTCGGCCGACACCGACACCGTGATCCCGGTCGATCTGCCCGGCCATCG
>Ga0116151_10005637_pt1 | contig 10772 bp, 11 predicted proteins | sample AD_UKC117_MetaG_FD_89893 | JGI IMG/M metagenome (GOLD analysis project Ga0116151, IMG submission 89893) | Active sludge microbial communities of municipal wastewater-treating anaerobic digesters from Hong Kong - AD_UKC117_MetaG | ecosystem: Engineered > Bioreactor > Anaerobic > Digestate... | reverse complement strand
CTCAAGTTTCACCATCAACTTGTGTCCGATGCTCCGCCCATTATGCTCGATTTTGACCAAATTGGCCGAGTTTTCTCCAATCTTATCAGCAACAGCGCCGATGCCATTGGGGCCGGCGGTGAGATTCAGCTAACGATGGTCGTTGAAGACGATAGGCAGATCATAACGGTTGAAGATAACGGCCCAGGTATTCCCCTGGAAAATCAAGAGAAGATCTTCGAGCCCTTCTTTACCACTAAATCGCGAGGAACCGGGCTTGGATTAGCTATCGTGAAGCAGATAGTGGAAAATCACTATGGGACCATTACGCTGTGGAGCGAACCAACCATTGGCACGAAATTTATAATTGTCCTGCCCAATGCGCCCTACGATCCCAACTCTAGCGAAGAGCAGGCGTAATCGGGTCGGCAAACTGGTGGTCTATCGGCGCAGAGCGTGTTGAGCCGCATCCCCAGATAGGGCGACGGATCAATCGTATTAGCCATGTCGGTTTCATTCAGGAATTTGCCGCTGCCGTCATCTAAGACGATGCTAAAGTGTAGATGCGTATCAATCGAACGCCATGATTGACCGTTGTAATCCCCCTGGTACCCCAATAAAGTCCCCTGTTTGACCGGCAGCTCATACGTGCCGGGCGGAATTTGGTCGATGATATAGCTGTGGCCGGCCTCATCGGCCATATGGGTGTAGAAGCTCCAAATCTGTCGGCTTGGTTCTAGTGGATCCTGCGGGTGGCGAATGATCACCGCGCTGGTCCACTCCGGTAGGCGCGTTAGATAGCCGTCATAGGCCGCGTAAACCGGCGTTATCCCGTTACCCTCAAGCCCAAAAATATCCAACCCTGAATGATTTTGCGTACCAAGAATACTGTCGCCGTAAACAATCCCTATCCAGCCGGTCGTAGGCATTACAAAGGGAGCGGCGGCGCACTGCTCCAGACTGGTTGCTACCGGCAAATTAACACTGCCGTTTGAGGAACCGATGTACCTAAACCAACTCAAATTCCGCACTCGCGGCGACGAGGCGCAAAATAAAATTAGGGTACAACCCGCCACAATGAGCAGGGTAGTCAGGAAACGTTTAATCGAACGGATCATCTTTTTGAGACAGGGTTTCTATCTAAGAGCTTTCATTTCTTCTCTAATTCAAGAGAGTTTACATAAATTCTTTGCCCGCGTCAACCCTATCCCACTAACCACTGCCAGCCAAAAAACACCGCCATGCCAACCACAATTGTCAGCAGTAAATTTTTACTTGTCCAACTGATCACCGCCGCCACGACAGCGCCCACCAGATAGGCATTGGTCCAACTCAGGTCAATCGACTCGCCATTGGGCATCAGTACCGCCGGAACGATGATTGCCGTCAAAACCGCCGGCGGTACATAGCCAAGGGCCTCATTCAGCCGAGCCGGAAATTCGAATCGACCCGCCACCACAAACATCGAGTAACGAATCACAAACGTTACCACCGCCATTCCAGCAATTAAGTACAGCTCATTCATACCAGAATCTCCTGCTTACCCCACTGTTGAACCAATAGTCCGGCCGCAATCCCGGCTAGCGCAGCGACCATCAAGCCCAATTGATGAGGTATGGCGTGAGCTAACAAGGCTACCACTCCGGCGACGATCACTGTCGCGACCATCGGTCGATTTTTTAGGTACGGAATGACCATACCGATAAACGTGACCGGCATAGCGAAATCCAATCCCCATGCAGCGGCGTTCGGCAGCATTTGGCCGACCGTCAACCCTATGAATGTACAAACTTGCCAGTTGGTGTACATAAACAGCGCGGAGCCGAGATAATACCAATGATTATAAGGCACGGTTGGCTGTTGAGTATAGCGCTTGATCACCACCAGAAACGTTTCATCGGTCAACCAAAACGCCAGCGGTACTTGCCATCGCTGCGGCAAATGGCGCACATACGGAGCCAATGTGGCGGAATAAAGAGCATGACGTAAATTCACTACAAATGTTGTTAGTACAATGATCGGCCAAGCTGTGCCGACGGCGACCAGCCCTAGCGCAATAAATTGGGCCGAACCGGCAAATACAAAAGCCGACATCGCCATCGCCCCGGCAAATGACAGCCCGCTACTCATCGCCAGCGTACCAAAAATAATACCAAACGGAATCGCTCCAACAATCAACGGAAACGAGTCTCTCGCCCCGGCCAAGAATTCAGAAAATGGCGAGGCGTTAATCAAAGAAGGGGTGTCTACATTCGCTTGAGTCATCCTTGAGTCCTTTCAAGAGATTGGAGACTGGAGATTAGAGATTGAGAGATAAGGAGATTAGAGATTGGAGAATTAAATGGTTAATCTCCAATTACCTAACCTTCCAATCTCCAATTACCCAATCTTCAATTACCTAATCTCAAGTTACCTAATCTCCATTCTACCAACTCAAGCTAAATCGTCTTGTACATTCTTGCTGTTTAGAGCATACTGACCGGGGGTGACGCCGACAATCCGCTTAAAACGGCGGGTGAAGTGGCTTTGGTCGACAAAGCCGGTTTCGGCGGCAATATGGGCGATGGGATACCCCTGGGCCAGAAGGGTTTTGGCCCGTTCAACCCGGATGTGGTTGAGGTAAGCATGGGGAGGTAACCCGATGACCTGGCTAAAGGTGCGGGTAAAATGATAAGGGCTTAAATTGGCGATATGGGCCAACTGATCCAGTGAAACGTTTTCATCGAAATGCGCTTCCAGATATTCTCGGGCCCAATTAATGCTGCGAGTCGAGCCGTCGAGGGCGCGAGGTTCGACCCGTCCGGTGGCGTGACGGGCAATTAGCTGGGCCAGCGTGGCAATAAACACGGTTTCTCGTTCTAGGGCCGAGGCTGACGTTTCCAGCATTACATGCAATCGGCGGATAAGAGGTACCAACGATTCATCCCAAATGACCGGATTGATAAAATTAGGGATACCTTGCCAGTGCTCAAAGGCGGATCCCGCGGCTTGCGTCACCAATTCTGTTTCCGGATACAGCATCCGGTAGCTCCAGCCTTCTTCGGTGACGACGGCCTGACCGGTGTGAACTTCGTCAGGATTAATCACCACCACGCTGCCGGCCGGAGCCACATGCGTTGCGCCACGATAGTAGAAGGTCTCCGCGCCGCGTTCGATGATGCCGATGGCGTATCCATTGTGGACGTGTCTCGAGAAGGTGTGGGTAAAATACGTCGCCCGCAGCAGATCGACCCCGCCGATATCCTGGGCTTGCCAAAACTTAACTTTTTCTTGGTGAAGGGGTATCGCCATAACTATCGTTTCAATGGAATAATCAACCGGGTTCCCACTTGTAGCCGGCGTGGATCATCGATGCCGTTGCGCACGCTGAGCGCTTCCACAGTCACGCCATAAATCGAGGCGATATAGCCGAGTGAATCGCCGGATTGGACGATATAGACAACCGGTGTGGGTGTAGCCGTTGGCGTAGGCGGCGGGGTGGCGTCGGTCGGGCGCAGGACGGCTTCGGCGGTGAACGCAAAACTGTCTAGAATTTCATCAAAGAAAGGTTGAACTGCTGCCCACTCGGCGGATGGGGCCAGTGAGACTACATAGTAGCCAACCTCATCCTTAGCTGTGGCCGCAATCTTAGCGGTGACCGCTCCTCCCATATCTTCATTTTCAAAACTAAACTCTGTCGAGCGCCAAACCCGGTCGCCAATGACAACGGTGTCCCGATTGACGATAGTACTGTTGGGAGCCAGCGTGTACTGCAAGTGAGTTAACAAATTAGCCGGCTCGACGGTGTTATCGGCCGGGATGCCGATCCACATCGATGTGTCCGTCAGATGAGCCGGGTCAAGCCCACCGGCTGACGGAGCGAAAACTACCGACAGCCCGCGTTCGTTGATCTGCCAATCTCTGGGGTATTCCAGGGCAAAACCGAGGGCCGCATCTTTAAAGTCAATTTTCGTCGAAGGATCTGGAGTACCAATGACGGCCACGGTTGCGGTCGACGGGGGCGTCGGCAGCGCTCTGTTGTTGTCGCTGGTCGATCCAAAATTACTGCCGGTCACCACCGACAGCGCCACAAAGCCAATCCCGGCGAAGGTCAAGACCAACATCAATGTTGTCACCACCAACGTTCCGAATTTTTGAAAAAATCGTCTAAGCGAATTGATCAAGACATCACTCCACGACCTTAAGACCTGTAAGGTTTTATAGATACAGGTAGGCGTAACTAAGGGGTCATTAGATTATTACTTATTTCAAACAGCCTCTTTGGAAACCTTACAGGTCTGCCCCTTACTAAACAGACCCTGGTTATCATAATTATTTTAGATTATCTTGCCAAGTTTTTGCGCAAATTACAAGGATTTAATAATTTCATAAGATTATTGTCATAGAGTATAAAGTAAGTCACGAAGTAAGCGACTGCTTTTTATCAATTTGGAGATTAAGTATGGCGACTAAAATAAACTCATCAGAAATTACCCCTGAACATATCTACCTTTCCCGACGCAAGTTTATGATCGGCATCGGCTCGCTGGCGGCTAGCGCTGCTGTCCTATCGGCTTGTGGTAACCAATTTGGCTCGACGGCATCCGGGTCCAACGCCCAAGCCGCCTTGCCTGACGATTTAAAGGTGAGCGCCACCACCGACGAACTCGGCGATGAATTGACCCCCTTTGGGGCGGTGACCAGTTACAACAACTTCTATGAATTTACCACTACCAAGGAGGGCGTTGCCGGTTTAGCCGAGGGGTTCAAGACATCGCCGTGGCAAGTTGAGGTCGGCGGGCTGGTCAATAACCCCAAAACGTTCGACATCGACGATCTGCGCACAAAATTCGCCCAAGAGGAGCGCATCTACCGCCTGCGCTGCGTCGAAGCCTGGTCGATGGTGATTCCCTGGCTGGGCTTCTCGCTGTCGGAGATTCTCAAAGAGGTCGAGCCGACCGCCCAGGCCAAGTATGTTCGTTTCGAAACGCTTTACGATCCTGACCGGTTACCCGGCCAGAGCAGCCGCTGGTACAACTGGCCCTATATCGAGGGCTTACGCTTGGATGAAGCGATGAATCCGTTGGCGACGATGGCTACGGGCCTATACGGCAAGCATCTGCTGCCGCAAAATGGCGCACCGTTTCGGCTGGTGGTACCATGGAAATATGGCTTCAAAAGCATTAAATCCATTGTAAAAATTGAGCTAGTTGACAAGATGCCGGTCTCGTTGTGGATGGCTGCCGCCCCTAATGAATACGGCTTTTACGCCAATGTTAACCCTGATGTACCCCACCCCCGCTGGTCACAAGCCACCGAACGCCGTATCGGCGAGTTTGGCCGGCGCGACACCTTACCCTTCAACGGGTATGGTGACGAGGTGGCGTATCTATATGAAGGCATGAATTTGAGGGCGAATTTCTAATGGCTAAACGCAAAGCAAAAAACCGTTGGACTCCACTCCAAATTATTACCCACTTGGGAGCCTTGTTCCCGCTGGTTTGGCTGGCCTGGGATTTTTGGCAAGGCCAAACCGCGCTGTTGATTAACCCGTTTCAGGAAGCCACCTTCCGCACCGGTAAGGCGGCGATCATCTTGCTAATGCTGTCGCTGGCCTGTACTCCGATTAACACCGTGTTTGGCTTTAAGCAGGTACTGGCTCTACGTAAGCCGTTGGGGCTTTATGCATTTATGTATGCCGCTATCCACTTTTCGATTTTTATCGTGGACAATGGCTTGGTCTCCAATAGTCTAAATTTGTGGGCAGTCTACGAGGCGACCTTTGAGAAGCGCTACGCGCTGGTCGGTTTTGCGGCCTTTGTGGTTTTGCTGACGCTGGCTATCACCTCAAATCAGTGGTCGATGCGTACACTGCGAAAAAACTGGAAACGCCTTCATAGATTTGTGTATGCTGCCGGTGTTCTGGCCGTCATTCACTTCGTCTGGCTGGTCAAGTCAGACATACGTGAACCGTTGATCTATGGAGCGCTCTTGACAATTATGCTGGTCTTACGCATCCCGGCGGTTCGCAAGTGGGTGGTTAACACCCGCCAGAACCTGTCTCGACGCCGGCAAGCCGCGACCAGCAGCTCCTAACTAAACCGTAACATTCAGGTGACTGGCACTCTGGCTTAAATAGAGACTGATTAAGGGCCAGTCACCTGGTTTGCTTACCCCCCCTAAAACCAGTGACTCACTTGAGACTTTATTCATTAACTTGCCGCTCAAGAATCCAATCGGTTTGAGCATCCGCACCGAGTTGAAAGACATGGGTGCCGACCCTCTCAAAACCCCAACGCTGATAAAAAGCCTGCGCCCGGTGGTTCTTTTCCCACACGCCCAGCCAGATCACATCATGGTCGCCTTGTCGAGCCACTTCAAGGCAGGCGGTCATCAGCGCCGCGCCAATCCCCTGCCCAATTCGCTCCGGGTCGGTGTAAATTCTAACCAGTTCGATGGGATTGGTACCGGTTACTTCTGCTTCCGCTGATCCGGCCTTCAAGTGAGCATAGCCAACCGTCGCTTCTGCTGCTTCCACAATCAAAAAGCACGAGGCTGGGTCGGCTAACTCAGCCTGTTGTAGCGCCGGGCTGAAGGCTTCGGTCAGATAAGCGGCCATATCCTCCGGGGCGTTGTCGGCGGCAAAAGCGGCAGTAAATGCTCTTGCACCGAATTTGGCCAGCAGAGGGGCGTCGGCAGTGGTAGCTGGGCGGATGGTAAGGTTGGAGGTGGGCATTACGACACCGCATCCAAAAACCGGTAGTAACTGGCTACCACCGGCAAAAACCAGGCGCGGCCGTGGTAAAAAACCGAGGTCTCCGGCGAAATGCGAGTGAAGGGACTGGCCGATGATTGGCCCGAGATCAGATCGGCGACCTCTTTACCCAGGTAGCCCGATAAAGCCACGCCATGTCCGGCATACCCGAAAGCGTGGTAAATGCCATCGACTTGCCCGATGTAAGGCATCACATTGAAGGTGAGGCCCAATTGGCCGGTCCAGGAATGGGTAATAGGCACCCCTTTGAGTTGCGGAAAAATTCGCACCATGGCCTCACCCAGATTTCTGGCGCTCTCGATCAAATCCAAGCCCGATGAGAGGTCATTGCGGCCGCCCATTGACATACGCCCATCGGGGGTGAGGCGGAAGTAGTTGAGAAACCACTTGGTATCATACATCACCCGATTTTTGGGGCTAAGTTCGCGCTGCATCGAGGGCGACAGCGGCGCGGTTGTGATCATGTAGCTACCCACGGTGAAGATGCGGCGCTGAATGGCTTTGACCAGATCGTCGGTGTAGCCGTTGGTAGCCATCAAAACCTGGCCGGCTTTGATCGCGCCGCGCCCGGTGGTCACCTGGAAACCGGCGTTACCGGCGCTGCGGCTGATTTTGAGCGCTTTGGTATGTTCGCAGAGGCAAGCCCCTGCCCGCGCCGTGGCTTGAGCCAACCCATACACATATTTAGCCGGATGCAGCCCGCCCCCCATCGGCTCAATCAGCCCGCCATAGTAGACATCCGAGCCGACTTCCTCTCGCAGCCGTTCGCGGGGTACGACTTCGACATGCTGAAAATCGAGTTCGCGGGCCAACCATTCGGCGTCTTTAACCATCGCATCATAATGTGAGGGGCGGTAAGCCAGGGCTATGCCGCCCCCGCCGGTGTAGTCGCAGGCGATCTGTTCAGCGGTGAGCGTCTGTTCGAGATGTTCCACCGCCGCAATCGAGCCGTCCCACAATTGCCGCCCCAACTCCGGCCCGTATTTCTGGAAGATTTTTTGGATAGGCAGCTTCAAGCCCGGTGCAACCTGTCCCCCATTCACGGCGCTGGCCCCGTTACCGATTTGGCCCTGTTCCAGCACTGCCACGCTTATGCCCTGTTTAGCCAGCCTAAGGGCGGCATGGAGACCGGTGTAACCGCCGCCGACAATCGCCACATCGACCTCGCGGGGTGGGACGTGACTCGGCAGCTTGGCCGGGCGCGAAACATCATCTTTCCAAAAAGGAACCGTTTTCATCGGCAGTTAGACTCCATCCTGACTTTGGGCCAGGGCGATGGCCCCCAAAATACCGGCTCTGTTGCCCAACCCCGGCGGCACAATATAGCTATCGATCTTTTCCAAAATCGCCGGCGATTGCACGTAGCCGTTGAGCAGTTCAATCACTTTTCGGCGCAGCATCGGAAAAACCTGCTTCTGCTCCATCACGCCACCGCCCATAATAATCCGCTGCGGCGAGTAAACACAAATTAGATTTTCCAACCCAACGGCCAGATAGTAGGCTTCCAATTCCCAGGCGGGATGATCTTCGGCCAGCGTTTCGGCCTTTTGGCCCCACCGTTTCTCGATAGCCGGGCCATTGGCCATCCCCTCAAAACAGTGACCATGGTAGGGACAAAAGCCGCCCGGCGAAGGGTCATCGGCCCGCGGCGGCAAGAGAAAATGGCCCATCTCCGGGTGGAGCAGGCCGTGAACCAGTTGGCCGTTGACCATCGCCCCACCGCCGATACCCGTCCCGATAGTCAAGTAGATAAAATTGTCTAACCCTTGGGCCGCCCCCCAGCGATACTCACCCAGGGCCGCGCCGTTGACATCGGTATCAAAACCGACCGGCACGTTTAATTCACGCTGGAGAACGGTGGCAAACTCGGCGTTGTGCCAGTGCGGCTTGGGTGTGGTAGTGATATAGCCCCAGGTATCCGATTTGGGATCGGGATCGACCGGCCCAAACGAGGCGATACCGATGGCGTCGAGTGGCTCATTAGTCGCCTGTTCTTTAAAATAAGCCACCGCCCGTCCAATGGTCTCAGCCGGTGTGGTTGTTGGAAATCGAATTTCGTGGTGTAAATCGTTCGGCCCGGTGCCCACAGCGCACACAAATTTGGTTCCCCCGGCCTCAATTCCTCCGTATAAAGTCATAAACATCTCCTTATACTATGTAAGTACTCTATAAAATAAAAACTATTTCTGCGTTTCTGTCGGCATCATTTACTGAGGGTGATTTATACCACAACAATACAGTGATAGTAATTGCTAAAATGCGCCAAAATTTTACACTATTTTAGAATGAAATGCTAGTGGCGAAATTTTTGCCTAGTAAGAGAGGATAAAATAGATGAGGGTAGGTATGCCGTTCGCAACATAGCGTTGGTCTAAGTCTACGACCAGACGACCAATATCATAATTAAAGCGACTTTCACCCGAAGTTTGGAGGTGCTGTCTCAACGGCACATGCGAACCTTAGCCGCCCGGCTTTAGCGTCATTGTAAAGATTCATGCTTGGCCTCATTGTCGGCAAGGCCTAAGTCAGTTACAAGCTTCTGCGCCACAATTTTTTGTGCGCTGGCCGTTGGATGTCCGTCCGGTATCCACAAACCAGCATCGCCAAATTTAAAGAGGGTAGAATAATCCAGAACCTTGACGTTAACTTCTTCAAGAAAAGGAATTATCTCGGCTGCACAAGGGTTATGGGGATAGATGAGGACATAAAACGCATCACTCTGATATTTATCTCGAAAGCTTTGCTGCGCCTCGGCGATGATCCTGGCGGTCAGGCGTCGATGGTTGTCATTGATGCGGGGCAGGGTGATGTTAAAATATTTGCCCGTTTGACTAATTCCCACCAGGGCATCGATTGCCGATAACCAGGGTCGTGCCGTCACCAAATCACTCTGACGAACGAGTTGGTCGTTGGCATCGAGAAAGTAGTAGGGCAGATATCGTCCCCAGGTATTTTGAACATCGGTTGTGCCAATAACTCGCTTGATATGAGCGCAAATGAAGACGTAAATTGCAATACCATCGCGTTCCGGCACTTCGTCCAAAATTTCATCACTTTGGAGCTTGACGAGCAGTTGCTGCGTCCCATATCCCGGGACGCCATAATTGTAGGGCTTGTATTCGGGTGCGAGTTCGCCTACCTGGGCCGGCAGTGTCTCGTCATCCCACAAGCCATCACCAAATGTGTACGAGCCGCCAAAAAAAAGGATAAAATGACTGCGTTCATCAGGCTTATCGATAGGGGTTGGTCGCCGGCCAAGCGCATCTGTCGTGTAGGTGACGTCATATACAACCTCATCGCCTTGCTTTTGAATGGCCGTAGCCCGAGTAAGTGGTTTTAAGGTGTATCCTAGTTCCTCATCCGGCTCAATATAAACCTGGGAGTAAGTTGTGGTGATTTGTGGCGTCGAAGCCATCTTCCGGAGGTTGAGCGCATAGAAGATGCCTTCCACGGTGATCAGGGTGATGAGCATGAAAACAAGTCCCATTGAGATATCGAACAGCAGCCTGCCGCGCGAATCATGTCGAAACTTGTAGAAGACTAAAGGCAAGCCCATGAGGACAAACACGCTCTTAAGAAACCAGAGTCTGGCCAGCCCGTCGGTCCCAACGAGATTAAGATTTATGCCTAACAGCCCTACAAACTGAGCGACGAGCCACTGGTTACAACTGAGACCAAGGCCAAGCAACAACAGGCCAATGAAGAGAAAGCGAAGTTCCATACCCGATTTAGAAGTCGATGACATAATTACTTCCCGATTGCAAGTAAGTGAGTAGTGTTATTCAATTGTAAAGTATTCACATATTGGCAGCAATTGCAACTTCAATAAGATTTTCTATCGCCGTTTAGTGCGAATCGCTGGCGTGTAACTTTTGCAAACTCCGTACTTCCAGTGATTCTTTCGCCAGCACTTTGATGCCGTTGACAGCGGCCTGGGCTGCCGTTAGGGTAGTAACAAGAGGGATACCCAATCGGGTCGCTTCGGTGCGGAGGCGCTGCCCATCGAGATAGGAGGTGCCGCCCAGAAGCGACCCGATTG
>Ga0116151_10005628_pt1 | contig 10784 bp, 10 predicted proteins | sample AD_UKC117_MetaG_FD_89893 | JGI IMG/M metagenome (GOLD analysis project Ga0116151, IMG submission 89893) | Active sludge microbial communities of municipal wastewater-treating anaerobic digesters from Hong Kong - AD_UKC117_MetaG | ecosystem: Engineered > Bioreactor > Anaerobic > Digestate... | reverse complement strand
GGCATAGGATTGCGGTTCCCGACGATCTGTGTCCGCCCCGGCAAGCCCAACCTGGCTGCGTCCGGCTTCTTCTCCAACATCATTCGCGAACCACTCGCCGGACAGGAAGCCGTGCTGCCCGTGGACGAAGACGTTCGCCATTGGCATGCAAGTCCCCGTGCTGCAACGGGCTTCCTCATTCACGCCGCAACCATGGACAGCGCCGCCCTTGGTTCGCGCCGCAATGTGACGCTTCCCGGTGTCTCCTGCACTGTGGGCGAGCAGATTGCCGCCTTGCGAAAGGTCGCCGGCGACAAGGTAGCTGACCGCATCCGCCGCGAACCGAATGAGACCATCATGAAGATCGTCGCCGGTTGGCCACGGAACTTCGAGGCCAAGCGCGGCCGCCAGCTCGGCTTCCAGGCAGAGTCAAACTTCGAGGACATCATCCGCGTCCACATTCAAGACGAATTGGGCGGCAAGATCGCCTGATAATGCGTACTGCTACGGCAGAACAACTGAGCCGCTACAGTCTCGACCTGCTGACGGCGTCTGGCGCAAACCAGGAAAGCGCCGAAGCAGCCACCTGGGCGTTGCTCCACGCTTCGCTTCATGGCGTGGATAGCCACGGCATACGCCTTCTGCCCTGGTATGCGGAATGCCTGCGCTCCGGCAAAGTCAACGGCATGCCAAATGTCAGGATGGAGATGGTTCGGAAGGCGGCGGCACGCCTCGATGCCGACGGCGGGCTTGGCCACCTGGCCATGTACCGGGCCATGGACGAAGCCTGCGCCATCGCCCGTGACTGTGGCATCGGCATGGTTGCTGTCGTGCACTCCACACATTTCGGACCGGCTGGGGCCTATACCCTGGCCGCCGCCGAAGCGGGCTTCATCGGCTTGGTCACAGGCAATTCTGTTGCCTACGTCGTGCCGCACGACGGAAGGACGCCGATCCATGGTACCAACCCGATTTCCTTCGCAACGCCCAACTCGAATGGCGAGCCGTTCCTGATGGACATGGCGACCAGCTCGTTTCCGTGGAACAAAGTTCTGAGATATCGCACCGAAGGCCTTGAACTGCCTCAGGGAGTTGCCGTCGATACCCACGGTCACTTCGTCACCGATCCACACCAGGCTGTGGCCTTGGCCCCAGTCGGCGGACAAGGCTTCGGCTTCAAGGGCGCGGCGCTGGCAGGCGTGGCGGATATCCTGTCTGGAGTCCTCACAGGCATGCGGATCTCCACCCAGCAGGACCACGATGCGCTCTGCGATGTCGAACTCGGTCATTTCGTCATGGCCATCGATCCAACCTTGTTCATGCCGCTGACGGCCTTCGGATCGGGCTTGCAGGCCTATCTTGATGGCTTCAAATCACAGCCCGGAACCTATGCGGCAGGCGGACCGGAATGGGAGCGACGGAAAATCCGGGAACGCGATGGAATTCCCCTCCCAGAGGGCCTTTACGCTGAACTGCGCGATGCCGCGGGTGCGGCAGAGATTGGGTTCGCGCTCTGAACCAGATTTTTCCAATGGCCATGCTTTGACAGCATGAGTTGTGGTCTCAGCAGACATTGGCGTTCCCGGTTGCCCGGCCTATAGGTCAGCGATGGCAGTTGACACCCATGAAGATCGAACCGCCGGCATCCTGTGGATGCTGGCGACGATGTTCTGCTTCATCACGCTCGATGCCATCATGAAGCATCTGCTGGAAAGCTATTCGCTGGTGCAGGTGACCTGGGGCCGCTTTTTCTTTGCCACCATCGTGGCCGCACTCGCTTGCGGACGGCGCATCAGTGCCCTGGCCGTCAGTCGCGCACCCAAGCAGCAGGCCTTGAGATCCGTCGTTTTGATGTCGACGACCGGGCTCTTCAATGCCGGTATACGCACCATTCCATTGGCGACAGCTACCACCATCATGTTCCTCAGCCCGATATTGGTCACGCTGCTGTCAATTCCCCTTCTAGGCGAAAAAGTCCGTCTAAGACGTTGGATTGGCATGCTGATTGGCTTTACTGGCGCGGTCATCGTCGTTCGGCCATGGCAGGAAGGTCTGGGTGGACTTGGCCTCGGTGTGCTCTTCCTGTTGGCCGCCGCCTTCCTCAACGCAAATTATCAGATCATCACGCGCAAGGTCCGGCTCGATGATCCCCTGACCTCCCTGCTCTATACCGCCGCAGCCGGCGCCATCGTCACATCGCTCATGGTCCCGTGGTTCTGGACATGGCCGGATGTCACAGGTTGGCTGATGTTCGCATTGTGCGGATTGGCAGGAGGGCTAGGACACCTGTTCCTGATCAGGGCTTTCAGGGCTGCGCCCGCATCCGTTGTCGCCCCATTTTCCTATTCGTCGCTGGTGTGGGCAACGCTCTATGGTTTCGTGGTGTGGGGAGACTGGCCAGACATGTGGACGTGGGCCGGTGCCGCACTTATCATTGGATCAGGACTTTACATTTACCATCGGGAGAGGATGCGCCATGAAGACCGTTGAATTCACCGCCATGAAGGACGGCACGAAGGACGAATACCTGTTTTTGAAGCCCCTTGAGGACGAGCACATCAAGGGAACCGCTGAGCGCATTCTGCGCGAGTTGCGGTTGCAGGAGGAAGAGACACTTCCCGGCTACAAGATCAGCCGGTTGCAACATGGCCTGCAATCCGCCACCCGGGCCTGGCGGGAAGGCGCGGACATTGACTGGGTGGTCGGCGCCCTGCTCCACGACATTGGTGACGGGCTCGCCCCGCAGAACCATGACCGCTTCGCCGCCGAGATCTTGCGCCCCTATATGCGCGAGGAAGTGGTCTGGTCCGTCGAGCATCACGCGGCATTCCAGATGTACTACTACGCCCACCACTACGGCTGGAACCAGCACGAGCGCGAGAAGTACCGCGACTCGATCTACTACCAATCCTGCGTCGATTTCTGCGAGCGGTGGGACCAGTCGTCCTTCGATCCTGACTATCCCACGGAAAATTTGGGCTTCTTCATCCCGATGGTGAAGGAGGTTTTTGCCCGCAGATCCCACGACCCCGCCGTGATACAGCAAGGCGTGGTCGTGGGCATCCCGCCGCTGCCATCGGCCACTGCCGCGGAATAGACCTCCGCGCCGTTTGCAGATCGAACATGCCGCAAGCTAGCTGGCGAAGGCGTCGGGCCTTCGCCAATGTGCCGGAATGTTCGCGACCGCAACACTCCGCAACCGAAGTTTCCTTGGCATAGGGTCTCTCTGCCTCGGTGCATTTGTTTTTTCCCTGCAGGACGCGATCATCAAATCGATCAGCGGTGACCATGCGGTGACGCTTGCAATCGTCATGCGCTGCGTCGTCGCCTTTCCTATTCTAGTCGTGATGGTGCATCTGGAGGTCGGGTTGGCCCGCCTCGCCAGCCTCAATCTCCCCGTTCTCCTCTTGCGCGGCGGACTGCTCCTCATCGCCTACACCACCTATTTCATGGCCTTACCAGCGCTGCCGTTGGCGGAAGCAGTCGCACTCTATTTCACCGTTCCGATCCTGGTTACCATCCTCTCCGTGCCGGTACTGGGCGAACGGGTCGGCCTCAAGTCGTGGGCCAGCGTGGGAATGGGCTTCGCCGGCATTCTGATCATTCTGCAGCCAGGATCGGCGCTCTTCGAGCCAGCGGCCTTGCTGAGTCTTGTCAGCGCCGCGACCTACGCGTCATCAATGGTCCTCGCCCGTCGGATCGGTACGCAGGAATCCGCGGCGGTCATGGCGTTCTACCAGAACGCCGTATTCCTGTGCGGCGCAGCCCTCGCCGCCGCAATATTCACATCGGCCGGTATCGAGCGGATCGGCCACCCAAGTCTTGACTTCCTGGTGCGGCCATGGGGCCTACCCAGCGCATGGGACAGCTTCATCATGGGGACTTGCGGGGTGATTGCCGCGGCTGGTGCGTGGTTACTGACCAACGCCTACCGCCTGGCCAACGCCAGCCTCGTCACCGTCTTCGAATACACCGGCATAATCTGGGCACCGCTGTGGGGATTCCTGTTCTTTGCCGAAATCCCGCGGCCGACGACGATAATCGGAATGATCATCATCGTCATTTCTGGCGTCTACGCTGTCCGTGCAGCAGAAGCCAAGCATGCGGCCGAAAGCAACTGAGACCGATCGGGATCAGGGGGCAAGCCGCTCACTGAGGATGCGGAAATCACCGACGACACTCTTCTCCGCCGACTCTGATCCGGCCACCCGCAACCACAGTCCCCGGCCATCGGAGCGGCCGGGAATTGGAAATGTCTGGCTTTCCGACGACTGCTGCAGGGTGAAACTCATCACCGGACGTCCGGTCGCGCCGATCTGGCCATCAGGCAGCACCATGACGTCCAGCGTTGTGGCCATTTGTGCAGGATTGACACCTGCTGGCGGCGAATACTCGATCGCCGTCACGGGACGGGCCGCAGAACCTTGGAAGTTCAGAAGGATATTGACCTCGTTGTCCGGCTTCTCAATCGTAAGGTAGGTGTCGGCCCGGCCGTCAAAAAGGGTGCCAAAATCATAGCGCTTGTCGGAGCCATCTTTCAGCGCAGCACTGAGAGACGCCAAATGGCCAAGTTCCTCGGACTCGGTTTCCAGGGCCGGTACGGCATCGGTCTTCTGCACGGCCAAGCCTGCCGATGTCGACGGTTTGGCGGCATCAAGCGCCACCACGACGTTTACCGGCTGTTGTGCAGTCAGCGTCGGGGCGAATGTCTGATACGCGGCGATGGCCACACCGGCAACCGCCGCGAAACTCGATATCGCGACATGGAAATTCGTAAGCTTCACGTCTTCAGACTTTGAGGATCGAGCGTCCCGCGTAGGTTGACTGGCTTCCAAGTTCTTCCTCGATGCGGAGCAACTGGTTGTACTTCGCAAGCCGGTCGGACCGGGCCAGCGAACCGGTCTTGATCTGACCGCAGTTTGTGGCAACAGCAAGATCGGCGATGGTCGAATCTTCGGTTTCACCGGAGCGGTGGGACATGACGGCCGTGTAGGCAGCCTTGTGCGCCATTTCGACGGCTTCCAACGTCTCCGTCAGCGAGCCGATCTGATTGACCTTCACCAGAATCGAGTTTGCAACGCCCTTGCTGATACCCCTGGCGAGTCGCTCGGTGTTGGTGACGAACAGGTCGTCGCCCACCAGCTGACAGGATTTTCCAATGAGATCCGTCACCTGCTTCCACCCGTTCCAGTCGTCCTCGGACATTCCGTCCTCGATAGAGATGATGGGGTATTCCTTGGCCAGTTTGGCGAGATAGGCGGCCTGCTCGTTGATCGAGCGGGTCTTGCCTTCTCCCTCATAATCATAGTTGCCGTCCTTGAAGAACTCCGTCGAGGCGCAATCGAGCGCCAGATAGACGTCCTCGCCCGGCTTGTAGCCGGCTTGCTCGACGGCCTTCATCACGAAATCGAGACCTGCTTCCGCCGATGGCAGATTGGGCGCGAAGCCGCCCTCGTCGCCAACATTGGTATTGTGACCGGCCTTCTTGAGGGCGCCCTTGAGGGTATGGAAAATCTCGGCCCCCATGCGCAGACCTTCGCGGAAGCTCTCCGCGCCAACCGGCATGATCATGAATTCCTGAAAATCGATCGGGTTGTCGGCATGTGCGCCGCCGTTGATGATGTTCATCATCGGCACCGGAAGCGTGCGTGCTGATGTTCCGCCGACGTACCGGTAGAGCGGCAATCCGGCAGCATCTGCCGCCGCCTTGGCAACTGCGAGCGACACGCCGAGGATGGCATTGGCTCCCAGCCTCGCCTTGTTCGGAGTTCCGTCCAGTTCGATCATGGCGCGGTCGATGGCAATCTGATCTTCGGCTTCCATGCCTGCCAGCGCGTCGAAGATATCGCCATTGACAGCTGCGACCGCCTTGGTGACGCCTTTGCCCATGTAACGCGATTTGTCCCCGTCGCGCAGTTCAACTGCTTCGTGGGCGCCCGTCGAGGCGCCCGAAGGAACCGCAGCCCGGCCCATGGAGCCATCTTCGAGGACCACATCCACTTCCACCGTCGGATTTCCACGGCTGTCGAGGATTTCGCGGGCAGTAATATCGATGATCGTGGTCATGGCAGTCATATCCTTTGATAGGCGCAAATCAGGCGGCGTTATGGGCGGGAGACGAGATGATTGCAAGTCCGCGGCATTGGCCTAGATTGCCTGCCATGAAGAAAACCGACGTCTCGGGCCTCACGCAACTGGGTGCGGCCACCAAGCCTCCCGCCTCGCCTGACGTGGCGGTGCTGGAGCGCGTTCCCAACAGCCAGCACAACGTCAACTACGTTGTCCGCTTCGTCGCGCCTGAATTCACCTCGCTCTGCCCGATGACCGGACAACCTGACTTCGCCCACCTCGTGATCGACTATGTGCCCAACCGCTGGCTGGTCGAGTCCAAGTCACTGAAGCTGTTCCTCGGCTCCTTCCGCAATCACGGCAGCTTCCACGAGGATTGCACCATCGGCATCGCAAAGCGGTTGGTGAAAGAACTGAAACCCCGCTGGCTCAGGATCGGCGGATACTGGTACCCACGCGGCGGCATTCCCATCGATGTCTTCTGGCAAACGGGCTCACCGCCAAAGGGTGTGTGGATTCCCGACCAGGGCGTGCCACCCTATCGTGGACGAGGCTAGGCCGTACCTTTAGCGACCCTGTCGATTGCCATCAGCGTCTTCAGGAGATCCTCCAACTGATCGACCGGCACCATATTTGGTCCATCTGAAGGCGCATGGTCCGGGTCCTCATGGGTTTCGATGAAGACACCCGCCACGCCGGCGGCCACGGCGGCACGCGCCAGCACTGGCACCATGCGGCGGTCACCCCCGGAAGACGCGCCCTGCCCTCCCGGTTGCTGCACCGAATGGGTGGCATCGAAGATCACCGGCGCGCCCATCTCGGCCATGATCGGCAGTGCCCGCATGTCGGAGACCAGCGTGTTGTACCCGAATGACGCACCGCGTTCGGTCAGCAGCACGTTCGGATTTCCGCTCTCGACGACCTTCTCCAGAACGTTCTTCATGTCCCATGGCGCCAGAAATTGCCCTTTTTTCACATTGACGATACGGCCGGTCTTCGCCGCCGCAATCAGCAAATCCGTCTGGCGGCACAGAAAGGCGGGAATCTGGAGAATATCGACGACCGATGCCACCTCAGCGCATTGGCCATTCTCGTGAATGTCGGTCAGCACCGGCAGATCAAACGCTTTGCGGATGTCTTCGAACACCGCAAGTGATTTCTCGAGACCCAGTCCCCGCCTGCCAGACAGGCTCGTCCGGTTGGCCTTGTCAAAACTCGATTTGTAGACGAGGCCGATCCCGAGACGTTCAGAAATTTCCTTGAGGCGGCCGGCCATCATGAATGCATGATCGCGGCTCTCCATCTGGCAAGGACCGGCGATAAGCGCGAACGGCTGCGAATTTGCGAAGGATGCGCGACCTGCGCGTACGACGGAATTTGGTTTCATTTGGGATATACCAGGAATGTACCTGAGCCATGGGCATAGAGTTTGCCATTTTCATCGACCACTTTCGCTTCCGCGGTCAGCATCGTGCGGCCGGCATGAAGCACGTTTCCGGTGCAGAGCAGACGACCGACCGTCTCGTCGATCTTGCGCACGTAATTCACCTTGAGTTCGATGGTGCCGAACCCGATGCCGGTCTGCAGCTTCGTCTGAACAGCGCATCCAAGCGTGGAATCAAGAAGCGCTGCAGCATATCCACCGTGAACCCGCATCTGGGGATTGTAGTATTTGGGACCGGGGAAAGCTTCGAAAGTGGCAGTCCCGTCGTCGGCCGCGATCAGTCTCATGTTCATGAGTTCAGCCATCGGCGAACCATGCCAATGGGCAACAAGGTCCCTGAGATACTCGAGCCCTGACTTGCTCTTGTCCGGCTTTTCGGCGCTGTCCATCGTCATTCCTATCCGTTTGGATTCTGCAATACAGCAGACGACACAGGAATGGTAATCCCCTTCTCGCGCAGTTTCCTGAGCAGGGTGAAGCGGATGTCGCTCGCCGTCGTGAATGCATCGAGCGCGTCCGCGACATAGGCCCTGACTTCGAAGTCCAGCCCGATCGGGCTGAACCGCATAAGCACGGCGAAGGGCGGCGGGCCGGTCAGCACTTTCGGATGCTCCCTTGCAATGTCCAGAAGCAGCGTTCGCACTTCTTCAGGGTCGCTGTCATAGCTCACGGTAATCGCTACGCTGAGGCGTCCCAAGGGGCTCCCGTGGGTCCAGTTCTTGACGGGTTCGCTGATCAGGTTCGAGTTCGGCACGATGATCGTACAGGCATCGAATGTTTCGACTTCGGTCGAGCGCACGTTGATCTGTTTCACGATGCCTTCGCCCGACGGCATCACCACCCAATCGCCGACCCGGATCGGCCTCTCCGCAAGCAGGATCAGACCGGAGACGAAATTGTTGACGATGGACTGCAGACCAAAGCCGATGCCGACACCGAGAGCACCGGCGATGATGGCGAGATTGGAGAAGTCGAGCCCGGCCGCCGTCAGTGCAAATCCACCTGCGAGAATATAGCCCGTGTAGCTTGCACCCTTGCGGATCGAATCCTGAACGCCCTTATCCAGACGGGTTTCCGAGAGGATGCGGCGGTCTAGCCAGCGGATGACGAGCTTGGTGAGTGTTATTCCGCCAGCGACGACGGCAATGACCAGCAAGACCGTCCATGGCGAGACGGTGATTGCGCCAATCCGGACACCCAGCATGGCCGAATTGATGATGCTGCGGAAGTCAACCCAGGTCACGGTCCACAGCAACAGCAAAAGTGGCAGGCCCGCCAACACGAGTATGACGTCGACGGCCGTTCTGAACACAAGACCGAGCCTTTCGATCGCCCGCTCACTCATTCCGGTCGTGTTGCGCAGAAGACGGCCAAAGCCCGATTGCGGTTCGAACGACGCCGAGACCGTTGCATCTGCCAGGTTATGTAGCAGGAACAATGCAATCAGCAGCGCACAAGTCTGGAAGATCTGCTGGGCGATGAAGGTCGCGAGTGCCAGATAACCGAGAGCAAGTGCGATGAATCCGATCGAAATGAGTACCCAGATGACCGGCGTGAAGGTTCCCGTCCATGACAGGTAGACGCGGCGGCCGGCGGCAGCTTCCCCCAGTCCGGCCTGACGGCGCAGTGTCAGCACCGTGAGCGCCAACAGCACCAGCATCAAAAGTGCGCCAATAGAGGAGAGCCCGATCGTGTCTTTCAACTGCACGAACAGGGCATCGGCCATGCGCACCATTTCTTCCTGGGCAACCGACAGGAAGGCGATCAAGCCAACGAGGAACGGGAGGCGCGATGCAGCCTTGTCATCCAGATCAACGACACGCCACTGCCGCAGGGCCGGTGCCGCCACGCGCCGCGCAAGCATGTAGAAGATGAGCGTCGTCGAAACGAGATTGAAAACCAGGTCGAGAACCAGGCCGAACCGCCGGGTGAGATAGCCGCTGACGTCGAGTGCCACAAGGATCGGAAAGAACAGAATAAACAGCGCCACCGCCGTTGAAATCTGTCCGCGCGCAATCCGCCAGAGCCGCGTCAGGTCGTCGAGCGGACGGTCGCCATTGCTGCGGGCGTCCGTCCATCGCGCGATCTGGCGGCTGAGCCAGCGAAAGAACAGCAACGCGATGAAGACGCAAATCGGGATCAGTGCCAGTCCGATTGGGTTTGCGGTCTTGCTGACATCCCGCCACCACACATTGAAGAGCCCGCCCAGCCTGGTCGCCAGTGTGCTGACACCTGTCGCAGTGTCCAGCCACAGACCGGGATTGAAGATAGACGGCCCCGTACTGAACACCCGCTGGAAGAACTGGTCGCGCTGAATCACGGAAATGCGGCCTGTCAGCTGCTCGGCCTCCACGGCCAGCACGTCGAGTTGAGATTTTGCGCTCTTCACCTGGTCAAGGGACGATTGCAGCGCCGCCCGCTGCTTTGCCACATCCTCAGGCTCTTGCTGACCGTCAGCGGGTGCCGGCCCGAGTTGCGTGATTTGCTGATTCAACTCGGCAATTGCAGCCGTCAGTTTCTCAGATTGCGTGAGGGCCTTCGTTCGGATGTCGTCCAGCGTCGCTCTGTAGGCCGACAGCTTGGCATCGTTGATCACCGGGCGCTGCAGATCGTTGGAAATCTGCTCGACATCGGTCTTTAGGCTGTCCACCAGCCGTTCGGACTGGCCAACGATGGCGGTATCGAACGCAAAGGCAGCTGCTGCGACGAGCCAGAAGGCGAGAAAGGCTGCTGCCGCGAGTTTCAGCCAGCGCAGCACGGCTAAACCAGCCGCGATTGCTCGATCGCCGCCGCGATGAAGGACTGGAATAGCGGATGTGGCTCGAACGGCTTTGACTTGAGTTCCGGGTGGTATTGAACACCAATGAACCAGGGATGGTCGGGATATTCGACGGTTCCAGGCAACAGCCCATCCGGCGACATGCCTGAGAAGACCATCCCGGCCTCTTCCAGTCTGGCGCGATAGTGCGTGTTGACCTCATAGCGGTGGCGGTGGCGCTCGGAGATGTGTGTCATCCCATAAATCTCAGCGATCTTGCTGCCGGGTTTCAGGGCTGCCTCGTAGGCGCCCAGTCGCATGGTACCGCCGAGGTCGCCGCCGGCCTTGCGGATCTCGAGTTCGTTGCCCTTCATCCATTCGGTCATGGTGCCGACGACCGGCTCGCGGGTCTGGCCGAACTCGGTCGAACTGGCATTCTCGATATGGCAGAGGGAGCGGGCGGCCTCGATGCAGGCCATCTGCATGCCGAAGCAGATGCCGAAATAGGGCACCTTGCGGGTGCGGGCGAAGGTT
>Ga0116151_10005627_pt1 | contig 10784 bp, 11 predicted proteins | sample AD_UKC117_MetaG_FD_89893 | JGI IMG/M metagenome (GOLD analysis project Ga0116151, IMG submission 89893) | Active sludge microbial communities of municipal wastewater-treating anaerobic digesters from Hong Kong - AD_UKC117_MetaG | ecosystem: Engineered > Bioreactor > Anaerobic > Digestate... | reverse complement strand
GAAAGATGGGGCGTCTGAAAATGCATGGGAATCACGATCCGTGGATGCAAAAGCGTTACCATTGCAAAGGCTTCCTCTGCTCCAACAGTAAATTTTCCCCCCACCGGTATCATCAGGATGTCAATCGCACCAATCATTTCCGCAGTTTTACTGTCCAGCTTGTGGCCGAGATCACCCAAATGTAAAAGCACCAGGTTTTCTGCACTTATTCTAAAAATGGTATTGCTGCCCCTGTCCTTGCCGGCATTTTTATCATGAAAGGTGGGGAACCCCTGGATGGTTAACCCTTCCAGCTGATACGAACCGGGGGCGGAGATAATTTGCGGAAACCCGGAAACGGTTTCGATATGATTATGATCCCAATGTTGATGACTAACCGTAACCACGTCTGCACTGCGGGGAAACATCGGATAACCCAGTTCCTCGTTAAACGGATCGGTAATGATTCTGCCTGCCTCGGTATCAATTTGAAAAGAAGCATGCCCAAACCACTGGATTAACATTACTTATGCTCCATTTGCATCCTGCTGATGTCATAAAACCAAAAACCTTCACCCTTATAGACCAGCCGATTGTCCAGATTGATCCGGGTATAAATGGAGTTCAAGGTATCTGTGTCTTCTTTCTTGTTCATGTTGGCAGCAATCTTCTTAAGCAAGTCAAGATAGTACATCGGCTCTTTCTGCGCAGTCAGAACATCGACTGCCCAGTCGGCTTCGCTCTTTTTTCTTTTGATCATATCCATCCCTCCTACATTTGTTCAGGTGCACTGACCCCTAGTATATCAAGTGCATTTTTCAGAGTTATACGAGTGCATTCCATCAACACCAGGCGAGCATCTTGCAACGCCTTGTCTTCATTAATGACCCGCTGATGATTGTAAAAACTATGAAACATGCCGGCCAAATCCAGCACATATCTAGCTATGCGGTGCGGTGCCATCGTGCGGGCAGCGATGGCTATTTCTTCGGGAAAATCAGCAATTTTTCTGATGATTTGCAGTTCTTCCGTGCCCCACCCGGTGAAATCGTTTTCACCCAATTCAGGCATAGATACTCCCGCGGCCATGGCCTGGCGAAATATGCTCATAATCCTGGCATGGGCATACTGCACATAATAAACGGGGTTTTCCTGGCTTTGCTGCTTGGCCAGCTCGAGGTCAAAATCAAGATGGCTGTCAGGACTGCGCATAACAAAGAAAAAGCGGGCTGCATCCCGACCTACTTCTTCGATTAATTCATCCAGGGAAACGGTTGTACCGGTGCGTTTGGACATACGCACAATCTGACCGCCCCGATAAAGTCTGACCAGTTGCATCAACATGATATCAAGTTGATCCGGGTTATAACCGATGGTCTGCATGGCACCTTTCATTCGTGCTACATGGCCATGATGGTCTGCTCCCCAGATGTTGATGACCCAGTCGAAACCCCGATCAAATTTGTCCTTGTGATAGGCGATATCGGCAGCAAAATATGTAGGCAACCCATTGGCTCTGAGCAGAACCTCGTCTTTTTCATCCCCGAACAATGTCGTTTTTAACCAGAGAGCGCCTTCCTGTTCATAGATATAGTCGCGCTCCCGCAGATATTCAATCACCGCCTCAACCTTACCTTGGTCATGCAGAGTCTTTTCACTGAACCAAACATCATATTCGATGCCGAAATCCAATAATGTTTTCTTGATATAGCCAACTTTTTCCCGCAATGCAAAATCCACCATTTGCTGTTGACGTTCAGCGGAATTAAGACTGAGCAAACGATCTTTGTACTCCCGTATGATGTTTTTCACAGTATCGACGACGTCCTGACCAGCGTATCCATTTTCAGGAAAATCCACATCCTGCCCCATCAACTGCAGATATCTGGCTTCCAGAGATCGTCCAAACACTTCGATCTGGTTGCCGCAGTCATTGATATAGAATTCTCTTTTCACATCGTAACCAGCGCGGGACAATACATTGGCCAACGTATCTCCCAATGCTCCGCCGCGCGCATTGCCCATGTGCAAATTGCCTGTGGGATTGGCGCTGACGAATTCCACCTGAACTTTTTTATGCGTCCGCGGATTCTCCCCAAATCGATCGCCCATGCGGATGACCATGGCAGGTATTTCATAAAGCCAGCTGTCATGTAGAAAGAAATTAATAAAACCTGCTCCGGCTACTTCCACCTTATCCACCAGGTTTTCCTCAATTTTTACGTGCATGGTAATGATTTCAGCAATTTGCCGGGGTGCCATACGAGCCTGGCGAGCCAGCAACATGGCAGCGTTGCAGGCAAAATCTCCGTGTCCGCTGTCCTTGGGAACTTCAATCACAAACTCCGGAATCTGTTGATAATTCAACTGCCCGGAGTCTTTGGCTGTTCCCAGCGCTTCAATTATAATACATGACAAGGCTTCTTTAATCTTTTGAATTGGATTCATCTAGACTCTCCTTTTTTGGATGCTGGAAATTTATTACACGAATATAAGCAGGAAGCAAAAAAACAAATACCGCTATATTAAGGTTGTCAATCGCAGGCAAAGAAGTGACCCGGCCTGCACAGACGCCGGCAGTCAATTGTTATTGTTTACTTTGATCAGCAGAGTGAGTATTCCTCAATCTCCGTGTTATCATACATCAGCAGCGGACAAATGTCACGACCAATCTGTTTTATTCCGCCGCCTATCCTGTTGGCAATCTACCTCTAATTATAGCGAATAAACCATTTTCTAAAATGCTTTTCTTAAACTTTTGTCTTTTTAGCAGCTTATTCCCCTCCCGACAAGTTTGCAAATGGTTTATACTAGAGCTAAATACCGGGCTGGACCCAGCGAAACAGCGTATTCGTAATTTGTCAGGAAAGAAGCGTGGACGTCATGCTGACACTTAAAATATTGCTGACAGGGGTCGTCATTGTATTTTTACTGTTGCTGCTCTGCCTGACCGCTCCCCTGACTTACGCCATCACCTTGCATGGAACGCAAGGTCAACTTGGTTTTCACATGATTTGTCACAATTTTTTTTGGGAAATGACCACCCGTTTGGCTGACAGCCGCGTTGCTACGCAACAGCGTATCTTGAACCAATCGCTGTCAAAATTCATCAGGAGCAAGCCTTCCGCCGCAACCCATCCTGCCGGGGATGCACGTGATGCCATGGGCAAACCCAATCCGATGGCTTCCTTGCTGCGCAAAAGTGTCGGCGATTCCGCCCTGCACAGGCGCATTCTGGCATTTATCCGTGAGATATGGCAGACGATCAAACCCCATCATCTGACCGTCAACGCCTGCATCGGCTGCAGTGAACCACACCAAACTGGTTGGCTGATGGCGGTCGCAGCCTTGCTGCAAGCTGATAACAGTTGTTACACGATCCATATAGAAGGCAATTGGCTGGAAGCGGGTCTGGAAGGCGACCTGGATATGCGCGGCAAGTTTATCCCTGCCGTGGTTGTTTGGCATACGGTTAAATTTTTGGCCAGTTCGCAAACCCGAGCCTATTACCGGTTCTATCGCCAACTCGCCAAAACAACCTGAACTGTGCCTTCCAGATGAAAATAACTATGACTACCATTGGGTAAAGCTACATCACGAAAGGAGAGGATGTTATGGATATATCTCAGCAGATTGGTGTTTTGTTTTCCGAGCTGGAGCGGATCTTTCGCACCAATACCGTTGTCGGGGAACCGATCACCGCGGGTAACGTAACGGTCATCCCCATCACCAGTATCTCTTTTGGGGCAGGCAATGCCGCAGCTGGATCCCAGAAAGGCAAAGAGGGGGACAATTCCGGCGGCGGCGCCGGTGCAGGCGGAAAAATAACCCCGGTGGCAGTGATTGTCATTCGCGATGATGAAGTCAGTGTGTTGCCGCTGGGCCATAAAAACTCCATGGAAAGCGTCATGGCTCAGTTGCCCGGCATTATCAGTCAGTTCAAGGCCGGGAAAAAAGAGACTCCGTCAAGTTAAAAGAATGTGTTAAGAGAATGTTCCTGGGAAATTAAACACTCGGGCTTGCCCATCGTCTTTTTTTGCTGTATTCTGTTGGCATTGTCACGCAAGCACTGAATAACGTTTGGAAAGGATGATTTTTAATGCCCCGAAATCCCGAAGTTACCATAGAAATGGAAAGCGGCGCTCAAATCGTGATTGAATTATATCCTGAAATCGCGCCCAACACGGTCCGCAATTTTGTAGCCCTGGTCAGTTCCGGCTATTACGACGGAGTGATTTTTCACCGTGTCATTCCCGGCTTTATGATCCAAGGAGGATGTCCGCAGGGAACCGGGACGGGCGGACCGGGCTACAGTATAAAAGGCGAGTTTTCTGCCAACGGATTTGCCAATCCGCTCCAGCATGATCGCGGGGTTATCTCCATGGCCAGAACCTCCATGCCTAACTCAGCCGGTTCCCAGTTCTTTATCATGACGCAAAAATCACCTCACCTGGATGGACAATACGCCGCTTTCGGCAAGGTGATTTTAGGCCTGGAAGAGGTCGATCGGATCGTCAGTGTGGACCGCAGCCGCAACGACAAACCATTTGAGGATCAGCGCATGGCGAAAGTCACCGTGGATACCTTTGACACAGTCATCGGTCCCGTGGAAAAGAATTAACTGCCTCCCGGCGAAAAAAGCTGTATCCTGGCTAGGCTCTGGATACAGCTTTTTTATTGCCTGCAGCCTTCCAGGAACAGACTATCGCCCGGTCCCGGCAGAAGCAACTCTGTTTTAACTCACCAGGCTGGCCGTTGCCGCCGGGTAAGTACGCTGCAATTGGATTCCGCTGCAGCCTTTTTGCTGCAGGATGCTCCCAACCGTGCTCATTGCCAAATGCGGAAAATTGTTTTGCTGACTCAGGTGCGCCAGGAATACCTGCAGCTTGTCTTTATGCGGAACCCTCGCCAATAGGGCACCCGCTTCCTGATTGGAAAGATGTCCCTGCGGACCGCTGATGCGCTTCTTCAAATAAGATGGATAAGGCCCCTCTTTAAGCATCACCGGATCATGATTCGATTCCAGAATCAATATGTCGGCATAGGCCAGCGCAGTTTCCACCGTAGGCGTTATTCGCCCCAGATCGGTAGCCAGTACGGTTTTATATTGAGCCTCCAAGACACAGAAACCGACTGGATCAGCCGCATCATGTGGAATGGCAAAAGACTCTATTTTGACCCTTCCCAAATTTATAGCCGAGCCCAGCTCACGGCAGCACTCGCGAGGCAGTTTGTCCCGGCAAGGAATCTTTTCCCAGGTTGCCGGACGGGTATAAACCGGTATCTGGTAACGCCGCACCAACACATCCAAGCCCTGGATATGATCACTATGTTCATGGGTCACGAATATCGCATCCAACTGACTGGCATCAAAACCAACTTCCGCCAGCCCTTTTTCAATCCGGCGTGCGCTTATGCCGGCATCAATCAGGATCTTGCGCCCGCCCATGGCTATTAAAGCAGCATTGCCAGTACTGCCGCTGGCCAGAATATGTATCTGCATGTCATTGCTCCTTGTGTTATTAATCAAACTGCCAGTTAAATTATCACTGGGCTGCAGACGCCCCCAAGCAGAGGTTGTGACGCCCATGCAAGGCTATTTGTCCATGCCCAGCTGGGCATGGACCGCCAGCCAGATACATGGCGGCTCAGCACTGGTATATGTAACCCGGTGTCGTGTATGGGCGGGAATCAGCAGCCAGTCGCCCGGGGCCAGGATTTGCTCCCGGCTATCCTCAAAGCCGATTTTGGCGCCGCCCTGCAGCAGCAATACCCATTCATCCCTCTCCTGATCATACCATTGATGGGCAGGCGTAACCTGCCCGCAAGAGATGATCCTTTCAATCAGTATACCGCAATCCAGGAGGAGTGCTTCAAAAATCTCCTCATCCGGCAGAACCGGTGGCAATCTAAAAAGATTCATCGTATCGCTCGCCCCGCCCTTATTCATGCTTAAACCAGTTGTCGCTCAATTCCCCGTAAATTTGCCGGCTATTGGTGATAATCAATGGCCAGGGAATCGTCGCAAAGCAGCCATATTCCTCGACATACTCAATATAGGGCTGGCCCTTCAGATCCTGTGAAGCCAGCATGGCATCATGTTCGCCATCGAATTCCACCGCCGGCACCTGAATCCGCTCACAAATCTCCCGGTCAAAGGTAGCTGCCGCCTTGACCCATCTACCGTTTAAAAACAGATGATTGTAAGCATGCGGAAAAAACAGGTTGGTTCCCATCAGTCTCACCGCCTCAGGGGGGGATTTGTGATTTCTAATGGAGACCAGGATTAAACGGCTGGGAATCCCTGCAGCTCGTGCCAATGAAGTCAGCAATATTGCCTTTTGCAGGCACCACCCCTGCCCGCTGGCGAGGATGGCAGAAGATTGATAGGCTTCCCTTTCGGCGGTTGTAGCATACATATTATAATGACAACTGTCACGAACATAATAAAAAAGTCGGATCGCTTTTTGTCGATCATCTCTGCATCCTTCGGTAAGACTGCGGCAAAGCTCTGCAATAGCTGGATGCTCAAAGTCAAAATTTTCGTCAGCCTGTAAATAGTCCTGTATATTCTCCATAGCAAGGCACTTCCCTTCGGTTTCATTTTCTCACGGTTTTTGGTTGATTGACTTGGTTGATTGCCGAAATAAGCCAATATTATATAGCATATCATACGCAGCGATTATTTCTTTGCTCTCCACATGGCAGCTTCGGTTCTTATCGTTATTTTCCCATTTTAAAGGATATCCTGGGGAAAGAAAAATTTTTCCGAAAATCGTTTGACTATTATTGACTATTATATCAGAGCTGATTATACTAATCATAGAAACACCAGTTACCATTCCGAACAAGAGAAATGGGGTTTGTCAAGTGTATTTGACTTTGGTTAACCTTGGCAAACAAACGCTGCTTCAAAGGCGCACCATTTGGGTCCATTTTATGGTCTGGTTGACCACGATTACAGCAGTATTGCAAATGCAAACAAGAACCAAATCAAGGAGGGGAAATATAATGAAGAAAGCTGTAGGTATTGATTTGGGTACGACCAACTCGGTCGTGGCCATTATGGAATCGGGAAGTCCAACCGTGATTGTCAACGCCGAAGGAGCACGTACAACGCCCTCGGTAGTCGCGTTTAAAAACAACAACGAAAGATTGGCCGGGCAGATTGCCCGCCGCCAGGCGGCTTTGAATCCGCAGCAAACTTTTTATTCCATCAAACGTTTTATGGGACGTCGTTTCTCCGAAGTAGCCGATGAACGCAACCTGGTTCCTTATGATGTGGTAGCCGGCCCCAATGATGCAGTGCGCTTTAAAGTGGGTGAAAAATTGTATGCCCCCGAGGAGATCTCGGCACTGATCCTGCGCAAACTGGTGGATGATGCTGCCCAGTATTTGGGAGAACCCATCACCGATGCAGTCATCACTGTTCCGGCTTATTTTAATGACGCGCAGCGGCAGGCGACAAAAGATGCCGGCCAGATTGCCGGGCTCAATGTGTTACGGATTATTAATGAACCGACTGCTGCCTCGCTGGCCTACGGGCTGGATAAAAAAGCCAATGAAACCATTCTGGTCTTTGATCTGGGCGGCGGAACCTTTGACGTTTCCATCCTGGATGTGGGAGATGGAGTGTTTGAAGTCCGTGCCACCAACGGCGATACCCATCTGGGCGGTGATAATTTCGATAAAGCTATCGTCGACTGGCTGGCGGATGAGTTTAAAAAAGACTATGGAATCGATCTGCGCAAAGACAAACAAGCCCTGCAGCGGCTCACCGAAGCAGCGGAAAAGGCCAAAGTTGAACTCTCCAGCGTGAGCGAGACACAGGTTAGTCTGCCCTTTATCACAGCGGATGCCAGCGGCCCGCGCCATCTGGATCTCAAACTGACCCGGGCCAATTTTGAAAACATGATCCACGACCTGGTGGAAAGATGCCGGCAGCCAGTGCTAAATGCACTGCAGGATGCCCGTCTGACCGCAAGTGATATTGATGAAGTCATCCTGGTGGGGGGCTCGACCCGTGTGCCCTTGGTGCAAAAACTGGTACGCGATCTAATTGGCAAGGACCCCAACATGGGTGTCAATCCCGATGAAGTGGTGGCTGTCGGCGCAGCTATTCAGGCCGGCGTGCTGATGGGAGAAGTCAAGGACGTGGTATTGCTGGATGTAACCCCTCTGTCCCTGGGCGTTGAAACCATGGGCAGTTTGATGACCAAACTGATCGAACGCAATACAACCATTCCGGCGCGGCGCAGCGAGATCTTTTCCACCGCTGAGGACAATCAGCCCGCCGTCGATATAAATGTATTGCAGGGAGAACGGGAGATGGCAAGAGACAACCGCTCCCTGGGTAAATTCAAATTAGATGGGATCAGTCCCGCTCCGCGCGGCGTTCCCCAAATCGAAGTTACCTTTGACATCGATGCCAGCGGCATTTTAAAAGTCAGCGCGCGGGATCAGAACACCGGCAAGGAGCAGACGGTCACCATCAGCAATTCCTCCAATCTGGACAAGGCAGAAATCGATCGGATGCTGGACGAAGCCAAAATATTCACAGAAGAAGATAAAAAACAACGGGCTGCTGCCGAAGCCTATAACGAAGCCGACAGTCTCTGCTACAGTGTGGAGCGTCAGCTCAAGGCCATGGGCGAACACCTGCCGGTGACGGACAAGGCGGCAGCCGAAAACCTGATCCAGGAGATGAAAAAGGCGATTGAATCCAAAGCATCTCTGGAGACGGTTGAAAAGCTCAAAAACGATTTACAAAGCGCTGCCCAACGCCTGAATGAAGCCAGTTATCAAGCCGGTGCTGCGGCAGGCAGTGCCGGGGCAGACCGTAATGAAAACGAAGCGGATGTAGTGGATGCCGAGTTTGAAGAAAATTAGCATCCTGAAATAAGAACGGAGCAGGTGAGTTATGGCAGTATCATATCAGGATTATTATGAAATATTAGGCGTTCCCCGTGATGCCAGTGCCAAGGATATCAAGGCTGCCTACCGCAAGCTGGCCCGTCAATGGCATCCGGATCTGCACACGGGGAAGAAAAAAGTTGAAGCTGAAGAAAAGATCAAGCGCATCAATGAAGCTTATGAAGTGCTGAAAGACAGCGAAAAACGAGCCAAATATGATCAGTTGGGGAAAAACTGGCAGGCCGGACAGGACTTTGCCGCCTATGGCGACGGCGTTCATTTTTATCAAAGTGGCAATCTCAACCCCGAAGACCTGGGCGGCTTCAGTGATTTTTTCAACAGCATATTTGGCGGTCAGGCCGGGGCACGCAGTTCACCTTTTACTTCTTTTGCGCGCCAGGGTCAGGATGTTGAAACCAATCTGGAACTCAGTCTGGAAGAATTGTTTCGGGGTGGCAGCAAATCGATACGTCTGTCATCCCGACAGATTTGTCCGGACTGTCAGGGCCAGGGCGTGCAGGGAGGCGGATTTTGCAGTCGCTGCGGCGGCACCGGCAGTCTGCCGCAGGATAAGAACCTGGAGGTCAAAATCCCCGCCGGCATCTACGAAGGCAGCACCATCCGCCTGAAAGGTCAGGGCGGACAGGGACTGGGAGGAGGCCCCCCCGGTGATCTTTATCTCAAGGTCACTCTGCTGCCTCACCCTTATTTCAAGGTCAAGGGGCAGGACTTGGAAGCCAAAATTGTCTTGCGTCCGGAACAAGCCGTATTGGGCGATAAAATAACTGTACCCACCATGGAAGGCAGCGTGAACATGACCATCCCTGCCGGCAGTCACAATGGCTCCCGATTGCGTCTCAAAGGCAAGGGCCTGCCGCTTAAAGAAGGCCGGGGCGACCAGTATGTGGTAATTGAGATTGATACTCCCCGGGATCTTACCGCGGAGGAAATTGGACTTTATCGCCAACTGAAAGAAATAGGGGAAAGGCAGGGATAAACGATGACCTTAATCAAGATTTATTATGAAAACAGTGATGAACTGATTCCCCTTTCCCGTCTCGAATACAGTCCTGATTTTCTAAGAATGCTGGCGGAAATGGGGATCATAACCTTAAAACATGACAATATAAGCTGCAGTGAACTGAAAAAAGTCAACCGTCTCCTGCGGCTGAGAAATTGGCTGGGCGTAAATGTCAGCGGCGCAGCCATTATTCTTGATCTGCTGGATCGGATCGATGCGCTGGAAGCCGAAATCCAATCGTTAAAACGGAGGTAATTCCCATGAACATAGAGCGTTATACGAAAAAATCACAGGAAGCCCTGGGTACCGCCCAGCAACTGGCGGCATCCCGGCATCATCAGGAGGTGAGCGGCAAACATCTGCTGCAAGCACTTTTACAGCAGGACGGAGGACTGACGCCCAATCTGCTGGAAAAGGCTGGCGTACAACTGCCAGGGTTGAGCAAACAACTGCAGGATCTGCTTGACAAACTCCCTTCTATCCATGGTTACGAAGGGCAGGTGTACCTGAGCGGCAGTCTGGCCCGGGTTTTAAGCAAGGCGGAGCAGGAAGCCGCCGCTTTGAAAGACGAATATATAAGTGTCGAACACCTGCTGCTGGGTCTGATTCAGGAAGGGGAAAGCGACCTGCGCGACTTGCTGGCCCGTTTGGGCATTAACCGCAATTCCCTGCTGGTCGCCCTTAAGAACATTCGTGGCTCGCAGCGGGTCAGCAGTGACAACCCCGAAGACTCCTATGAAGCACTGCAGCGCTACGGGCGGGATTTAAATGAACTGGCCCGGCAGGGCAAGCTGGATCCGGTCATCGGCCGGGATGAAGAAATCCGCCGGGTCATGGAAATCCTGTCGCGTCGAACCAAGAACAATCCGGT
>Ga0116151_10005620_pt1 | contig 10794 bp, 7 predicted proteins | sample AD_UKC117_MetaG_FD_89893 | JGI IMG/M metagenome (GOLD analysis project Ga0116151, IMG submission 89893) | Active sludge microbial communities of municipal wastewater-treating anaerobic digesters from Hong Kong - AD_UKC117_MetaG | ecosystem: Engineered > Bioreactor > Anaerobic > Digestate... | reverse complement strand
TCGCTGGGCGCCATGCCGGTTTACCGATTCGGCACCGAGGCGCAGAAACAGCACTGGCTGCCGGCCCTGACCAGCGGCGTCGCACTGGGGGCATTCGGGCTCACCGAAGCGGGCGGGGGAACCGACGCGGGCGCCACCAGGACCACCGCGCGCCTCGATGACGGTCACTGGGTGATCAATGGGTCCAAGCAGTTCATCACCAACTCCGGCACCGAGATCACCCGGCTGGTTACCGTCACCGCCGTCACCGGCATGGTGGGGGAGCGCCGTGAGATCTCCTCGATCATGATCCCCGTTCCCACCGCCGGTTTCACGGTCGAGCCGTCCTACGACAAGGTCGGCTGGAACGCCTCCGACACTCACCCGCTGTCGTTCAGTGACGTCCGGGTGCCGGAGGAGAACCTGCTCGGCGAACGCGGCCGCGGCTACGCCAATTTCCTGCGGATTCTCGACGAGGGCCGCATCGCGATCGCGGCACTGGCGACCGGCGCCGCACAGGGCTGCGTGGACGAATGCGTCAAGTACTCCTCGGAGCGAACTGCTTTCGGTAATCCGATCAGCCGTTACCAAGCCATCGAGTTCAAGATCGCGCGGATGGAGGCCCGCGCGCACGCCGCCCGCACCGCCTACTACGACGCCGCGGCGCTGATGCTGGCCGGTAAGCCGTTCAAGAAGCAGGCCGCCATCGCCAAACTCGTCGCCAGCGAGGCCGCGATGGACAACGCCCGCGACGCCACCCAGATCCACGGAGGCTACGGGTTCATGAACGAGTACCCGGCGGCCCGCCACTACCGGGACAGCAAGATCCTCGAGATCGGGGAGGGAACGACCGAGGTGCAGCTGATGCTGATCGCCCGGGAGCTCGGGCTGGCCTGAGCCTGGGTTATTCCTTGATGCAACGAAAGCCGATGTGGCTCATACCCGTATCGACCATCTGCGGCCGGCGGGCGGCGGGCCGGTAGCGCAGGCAGTAGGTGTCCGCGCACAGGAACGAGCCGCCCTTGATGACCCGGCGCGGCACCGCGAACTGTGGCTGCGCCGGGTCGTAGCTGCCCGCATCGCAGCAGGGGTCGCCGGCGCGGGTGTCCGCGTACCAGTCGGTGGTCCACTCCCAGACGTTGCCGGCCATGTCGAAGAGTCCATAGCCGTTCGGCGGGAAACTACCCACCGGCGTCGTACGCCCGTATCCGGGGTCCGGACGCCAGGGAAAGTCGCCGTGCCAGTAGTTGGCCAGCCGGGATCCGGCGGGCTCGGGCTGGTCACCCCAGGTATAGCTGGTGTGATCGAGTCCACCGCGGGCGGCGGTCTCCCACTGAGCCTCGGTGGGTAATTTCAGTCCGGCCCAATCGGCGTACATGGCCGCATCCTCGAACGCGACATGAACCACCGGGTGCTCCGCCCGGGCGGCGATCGACGAACCCGGCCCGATCGGGTGCCGCCAGGACGCGCCGGGCGTCCACGTCCACCATTGACTGAGATGGCGCAGGTCAACCGGCCCGCTGGTGCGGCGGAACACCAACGAGCCGGGCTGGAGGTTCTCCGTTGGCGCCCCGGGGAAGTCGGCCGGGTTCAGCGGCCGTTCGGCTACCGTCACATACCCGGTGGCGTCAACGAATTCGGCGAACTGGGCATTGCTCACCTGGTGGGCCTGAATGAAGAATCCGGCGACGGTGACCGCTCGAGCGGGAGCCTCCTCGGGGTAGTGGTCATCGGATCCCAGGACCGCCGTTTGCGCCGGGATCCAGACCAGGCCGTTGGTCATGAAAACACCGACCGCCAGTCGTCGCTGATACTCACCACTGTCCAGCCCCGCTCTGCCGCGGTATCGAGGGCGCGTTCTGCCCCTGCGGTGTAGGCGAATTCACGGGAGCTGTCGTCGTGTCGGATCAGCATGCTCATCGACGGCCCCGACGACGCCTCGGCGAACTCGAGCATCTCGATGTCACCATTGGAGTTGCCGGCGGCGAAGATCGGCCGACGTCCGGCCCGCCCCCAGATTCGCACCGCCTTCGCCGGGCCGTCGTTGAGAAACTCCGGGCGCGCGGTCATCAGGAGGTGGCCGTCGACGAAGTCCAGCCCGACTGAGCTTCCGATCACCCGTTCGGGCGGCACTCCGTACATGGCAGGTGTCACCGGCCGCATGAAGTCCCGGCCGCCGCCGGAGGCGATGTAGTTGGTGAAGCCCTCGGCCTCCAGGTAGCGCATCAACTCCACCATGGGCACGTAGCCGCAGGCGGTGTAGGGGCGACGCAGCACGGGGTGCTCGGCTGTGGCGAAGAACTCCCGCACCAGCTCTGCGTGCCGTTCGACGGTGATCCCCTGGAACGCCGAGAACACCGCGCCGGCAAGTGATTCCAGCTGGGCGTCGTCGCCGTCATAGTGCTTGACCACCGCCTCGCCGAACCAGCCGAGATCGCCGGCCGACGCCGCCGCGTAGGGCTCTTTCTCGGTCAGTGTGGGATCGGCCTTCGCGAGTTCGGCCAGTCGGCGCACCAGGAAGTCCAGCTGTACGTAGGCCGGCTTCTCCGCCCACAACGTTCCGTCGTTGTCGAACACCGCCAAGCGCTCCTCGGGCGGCACATAGCTCGAGCCCGGGGTGGTGACCCGGCCGACGAAGTCGATGATCGCCGACTTCGTTGGCCCGTCGTTCCAGTGCGCTAGTGCGGCCGCGCTCATCCGCCCATGGTTTCGGAGAACTTCTTCAGTTTCTCGACTGCGGCGGTGATGGTGAAGGACGCCGGTTCACTGCGCGGCGGGAATTCCTTGAAGGTCTCGAGGAATTGAAGCACCAAAGCGTTTCCGTAGAGCGCGATGAAGATGTTGTCCAGCACCCAATCCCAGTAGCTGTTGGAGGTGACGTCGGCGCGTTCGAACGGATCGGTGCGCAGGTTGAAGATCTTCGGTGCGCGCAATTCGGTGAACGGTTCGAACCAGATCTGCAACGTCCCCTGGCAGCGCTGCTCGAGGAAGACGATTTTCCAGTTCTCGTAACGCAGTCCGAGCACGTCGCAGTCATCGGAGAAGTAGATCAGCCCGCGGCGGGGGCTCTTGTCCTCCTCGCCGGTCAGGTAAGGCAGCAGGTTGTAGCCGTCGATATGGACGTGATAGGTGCGGTCACCGATCGTGTGCCCCTGTTTGAGTTTGGTGACGATTTCCGGTTCTCCGGCTGCGGCCAGAAAGGTGGGAAGCCAATCGTGATGCTGCACAATCTCGTTCGACACCACCCCGGCGGGGATCCGTCCCGGCCAGCGGATCATCTCCGGCACCCGGAACGCGCCTTCCCAACCGGTGTTCTTCTCGCTGCGGAACGGCGTGGTCGCGCCGTCCGGCCAGCTGTTGGCGTGCGGTCCGTTGTCGGTGGAGTAGATGACGATGGTGTCGTCGGTGAGGCCGAGTTCGTCGATGCAGTCCAGCAGCCGGCCGACATGTCCGTCGTGGTCGATCATGGTGTCGTGGTACGGCGACTGCCACCGTCCGGACTGGCCCACGCTCTCCGGTTTGGTGTGGGTCCTGAAGTGCATGTGGGTGGTGTTCATCCACACGAAGAACGGCGTTTCCGATTCGTGTTGCCTTTTGATGAAATCGATTGCCGCAGAAGTCGTCTCGTCGTCGATGGTCTCCATGCGCTTGCGGGTCAAAGGCCCGGTGTCCTCGATGCGTTGCCGGCCGACCGGCCCGTATCGCTCGTCGACCTCGTCTGAGGTCTCCTCGGTCGCCCATGAGTGGATGACCCCCCGTGGCAGCATCATCGCGCGCAGCTTCGGTGCCTCCTCTTCGGTTGGGTAGTTGGGGTTCTCCGGCTCCTCCTCGGCGTTGAGGTGATAGAGGTTGCCGAAGAACTCATCGAAACCGTGCGCGGTCGGCAGGTGCTTGTTCAGGTCGCCGAGGTGGTTCTTGCCGAACTGTCCGGTGGCGTAGCCGAGGGGTTTGAGAAGTTCGGCGATGGTCGGGTCCTCTTCGGAGAGGCCGACGTCCACGCCGGGCATGCCCACTTTGGACAGCCCGGTGCGGTACACGCTCTGTCCGGTGATGAAGGAGGACCGGCCGGCGGTGCAGCTCTGCTCGCCATAGGAGTCGGTGAATCTCATTCCCTCGGCGGCGATCCGGTCGATGTTGGGGGTTCGGTATCCCATCAGGCCGTCGCTGTAGCAACTCAGGTTGGTGATTCCGATGTCATCGCCCCAGATGACCAGGATGTTCGGTTTGCGTGTGGACATGGCTCCCTCATGGTCGGCGCGGATGCCTTCGACCCTAGACGGGTGTGGGCCTTGACCGGCGGGGTTGACGCCGGATTCTCTCGGCGGGGGCGTTTTGACGGAGCGATCCGCTAGGATCGAACACATGTTCGATGAACTGTTGGAGTTTGACCCGGGCGACGACGAGTCGTCGCTGGTAGAGGGCATCACGGCACTGGAGCGGCTGAAGGCCGCGGCGGCTGCTCGCCAGGCCCGACTCGCCGCGGCCCTGGATACCGCACGGCGCACCGCCGAAGCGGCCGCCGGGGTGCCGGCGGCGCGGCGTGGCCGGGGTGTGGCTGCCGAAGTGGCCCTGGCCCGCCGGGACTCGCCGGCGCGTGGCGGACGTCATCTGGGCATGGCCAAGGCCCTGGTGCACGAGATGCCGCACACCCTCGCCGCGCTGGAGGCCGGCGCGCTCTCGGAGTGGCGGGCCACCATCCTGGTCCGCGAGTCGGCCTGTCTGGACGTCGAGGATCGGGGGCGGCTGGACGCAGAACTGTGCTCGGATCCTGCCGGTCTTGAGGGCGTGGGTGATGCGGCGCTGGCTGCGGCCGCCAAGGCGGTTGCCTACCGGCTTGATCCGCATGCTGTGGTGGACCGGACTTCTCGCGCCCAGCAGGACCGGACCGTCACCATCCGCCCAGCCCCCGACACCATGACCTACGTGACCGCACTGCTGCCGGTCGCCCAGGGGGTGTCGGTGTACGCCGCACTCAAGCGGGCGGCCGATGCCTGCTGTGATGGCCGGTCCCGCGGTCAGGTCATGGCCGACACGCTCGTGGGTAGGGTGACTGGATTGGACGCCGCCGAGGCGGTTCCGGTCGCCGTGAACCTGGTGGTCTCCGATCAGGTGCTGCTCGGGGCCGAGGAGGGGGCGGCCGCGATCCTCGGCTACGGGTCGGTCCCTTCGGCGGTGGCCCGCAACCTCATCTCCCGTGCTGTGGAAGACCCGGCATCATTGGCCACCCTTCGGCGCCTGTATGCGACACCGGCCACGGGGGCATTGGTCGCCATGGACTCGCGGGCACGGGCCTTCCCGAAAGGTCTCGCCCTCTTCATCGGGCTGCGCGATCAGCGGTGCCGGACGCCCTACTGCGACGCTCCCATCCGCCACAGCGACCACGCGACACCGCACCGCCAGGGCGGAGCTACCAGCGCGCAGAACGGACTGGGTCTGTGCGAACGCTGTAACTACACCAAAGAGGCGCCCGGCTGGACGGCGGTCACGCAGTCCGATGAAAACGGAAGGCATGCCGCCCGATTCATTACGCCGACCGGCCACGAGTATCACTGCATGGCCCCTGCACCACCGGGGACTCCGCGGACACCGATGAGCGAGATCGAGGTGTGGCTGAATAACAGGCTCGCGGCCTGAGGTTTACCGCTTCCGGGCCGCCGCGAGGCGGGCCCTGAACTCGGGCGACTCGATGGTGATCGCCTGCGGCCCCAGTTCGATGTTCTTGGCTGCCTCGTGGTGATCGGCGTCGTTGAAGCCGGGGATCGCGGTGGCCCGCATCGAGGCCTTGGTGGCCAGCACCACCTCACGCGGGGCTGCGGCGGGGCCGGACGCAAGTTCCAGGGCGGCTGCCACCGGGTCGTCGGCGAGGTGCAGCGCCAGACCATGCCGAACGGCGGCCTCGGCGTCGAACCGCATCCCGAACAACAGTGCCGCGCGGGCGACTTGGGGTCCGGCCGCCCGGTGCAGCATCCAGGTGGCGCCTCCGCCGGGGTGAATGCCGAGTTTCTGGAAGCGCGGATCGAACACGGCGTGCGGGCCTGCGATACGCACGTCGGCGGCCAGGGCCAGATTCATCCCGGCGCCGACGGCCGCCCCGTTGACCGCGGCGATCGTCGGAAGCGAGCAGCGGCCGAGCGCCATGAAACCGGCGTAAAGACGCTGCAGGCCTTCTGTGGCCGCCGCCCCCAAAGCGGACAGATCGGCTCCCGCGCAGAATGCCTTGCCCGCCCCGGTGACGACGACCGCGTGAACGCCGTCGTCGCTTTCGGCGCGCTGCACCGTCTCGGCCAGCAGCGTTGACGTCGCCTCGGTCACCGCATTGCGCCGGTCCGGATCGTTGACCGTGATCAGCGCCACCCGGTCGATCACCTCGTAGAGAACCTGATCCGCCACGGGCGCCGAGGTTAGCATCAGCTGCGCGGGGCGATGGCCTGCTCGGTGATGATCTCCAGCACCGGTGCCAGGGTCCGCGCGCGGGACACCGTGATGTGGTTGTCGTCGCGGAACACCACGTCGGTACCCACGATCACCGGGCACACCCGGTCGGTGCAGAACAGCTGCGAGAGTTCCGCATACTGGCCGCCGCCCGCCCCGGTGGCCGCGGATTCGCCGGCGATGCCGTCGGCGTACAACCCCTTCTGGCGTTCCGGTGCACAGGTCAGAGCGTTGTCGAGATGGGCCGACAGGCAGACCGGCACATCGGAGTGCGGGTCGGGGACCGGACCGAGCACCAGGATCCGCGCCCCGGTGTCCGCTCGCAGGGTCGCCACCAGGTCGGTCAGGCTCGTCATCCACGCCGGGTCGTAGGCGGTGAAGCCGAAATCAGCGCCGTAGCGCCGCGACATGCTCAGCACGATCAGCTTCGGCTGCTCGTCCCGCAGCCGCTGTATCGCCTCGGTACGCCACTGCCGGCACTCAGAGTAGTCCCGCCCGAGGTACGGGCTGAGGATGGGCAGATCCTGCAGCGGGCAGGTGACCTTGGCCATCGTCACCAGACGCCAGTGCTGGTGGGCGGCAAGAGGTTCTAGTGCCGGCTGCCACATCGCGGCATGCGAGTCCCCGACTAGGGCGACCGTCGTCGGCCCGTCGGGGTCGCCGGACACGCACTCCGGCACGCCCACCTCGAGCCAGGTTCGCACGCACCCGTCGAAGAAACCCGCGGGTTTGTCCCAGGCCGCGTCGGCCAGAGGTGGGGTCAAGTCGGCCGGAACCGGGCCGGGCCGGCTGGAAGCCAGGACGGCGGACCGGACCGCGGTCAGGGCGGTGGCGAGCGGGTCGGGGGCCGCCGACTGTGGCTGTTGCGCGGAATGGGTGATCGCCGCGGCGGCGGGCGTCCCGCGACCGTTCGGCACCGGCAGTAGCAGCGGCAGGAGCAGGGCTGCGCTCACCGCCGCCGCGGTGACCATGCTGCCGATCGCCAGGCTGCCGCCGGCCGAGCGGCGCAGCGGCCGCGCGTAGCGGATCGGGCGCTCGACGTAGTGCAGGGTGAGCACGGCCAACGCTAACGATGCGGCCACCGCCGCCAGCCGGCCCGGCCAGCCGAGCGGGTGGCCGACCGCCACCGGCGCCAGCACCAGAAGCGGCCAGTGCCACAGATACCACGAGTAGGACAGCCGGCCCACCGCCCGCAACGGCGCTATCGCCAGTAACCGTCCGGCCGCCCTGGTCGGGGTCGCGCAGCCGGCCACGATAACGGCCGCCGTGCCGATCACCGGTACCAAAGCCGCCGTGCCCGGGTAGGGAATCCGGTCGTCGAGTTGGGTCGCCGCCCAGCCGATCGCCGCCAGCCCGCCGAAGCCGGCGATCGCGGCGAACCCGGGCGGCAGACGCCGCCACAGCGGGGCCGACAGCGCGATCAGACCGCCGGCGGCCAGTTCCCACGCCCTGGTCGGTAGGGAGAAGAACGCCCACGGGGGCAGGGAGTGGGTCCAGGCCAACGAGAGGGTCAACGATGCGGCGAAAATCGCGGCCAGCGTCACCAGGTAGGGCAGCGCGGACGGCCGGGTCTTCCCGCGGTTCCATAGCCGCCCGATGGCGAGTAGCAGCACCGGCCACAGCAGGTAGAACTGCTCCTCCACGCCCAGTGACCAGTAGTGCTGGAATGGCGAGGGGGCGCTGTGGGCCAGGTAGTCGGTCCCGGTGATGGCGAAGCGATAGTTGCCGACGTAGAGCGCGCTGGCCAGACCGTCGTCGAGCGCCAAACGCGCCTGCAGGGGAGGCAACAGCACCGTGGTCGCCACCGCGGTCACCACCAGCACCGTCGCCGCGGCGGGCAGCAGCCGACGGGCCCGGGCCCCGTAGAAGCGGGCCAGTCGCACCCGGCCGGTCGCGTTCCGCTCGGCCCACAGCATGCGGGTGATCAGGAATCCGGAGATGACAAAAAAGACGTCGACGCCGATGAACCCACCGCCGATCGCGCCGGCGTGGAAGGCCACTACGGCCAGCACCGCCACCGCACGCAAGCCCTCGATGTCAGGGCGGAAGTCCGGCCGCGGCCGGCGTCGGGGAGGCCGCTGCTGAGCTCTTCGGCGTGCCTCGACGTCGGCGACAGACACGGTTTCCGGCTTCCTCCCTCGGGTGCAACCAGAACCAGTGTGGTACCGCCGCAGCCCTCGGCGGGGTTGCCACGCCCGCAGGACCGCCTATCCCGGCCGATCCAGATCCGCCAGGCCGATGAGGCCGTCCTCTAGCGCCCTGGCCGGCAATGCGGATTTGGTAGAGGCGAGCCGGCCCGCCGCAGCGTACTTGGCGCGCACCCGTTGCAGATGGGTTCGCACCGTTGCCGGCGCGATGCGCAGCAGATCGCCCACGTCATCCTTGCGTTCCGTGCCCAGCCAGGACCTGCTTCTCCCGCAGGGCCGCGGCCATCCGAGCGCTGAAGTAGCCGCTCCCGGTGCGCATGCTGCGGACGGCGTTGGGTCAGATGCGTGTGGGCCGGGGGACAGCGTCAACCTGGGCTCAGTTTCGGCAAACCCCAACGCGGTGCGAACCCTGGCGGAGGGTCAGCAACGTTTGGTGCGGTTAGCGCCTCTCGTGCGCCGAGGTCACCACCGGAAACCGAAGAACTGGAATATCTGTCGGAAAAAAGCCGCGATGGGAGGCTCCTCCTGGGCCGCCGGTGTCGGCGTCAATGTGGTTGTTGTCGACATCGTCGAGGCGGTCTGTTGGCCGGTCACCGATCGACCGGCCAAAAGGATGGACCATGCGCTGGAAACTTGCGTCGAGCGCCTTCGCGATCACCTTCGCCGACGGCGGACCCTCGGAGATAGTGGCTCAGAAGTTGTGGCAAGCGTTGACAGCTCTGCCAATCGGACCGCCAGAGGCGTTGAGGACGTCATCGCTGATGTCAGTCAGCTGATCTTTGCCGAGAGCCTGCTCTAGCGTGTTCGCTTCTTGCTCGCGCTGGCCCGGCGGAACGGCCAGGAGCACATCAAGCGCCGCCCGCAATTTTTGCTCTGTTTGCGGATCTCTACTAATCCTGCCCCAGATCAAGGGCGCGCTCTGCTGTAGGGACGACATGATCTGTTGCTGGGAGCACGTCGTGGTGTTGAGATTGTCGGCAGCTGCCGGTGCTGCCACGGCAATGGCAAGACAGGCGAGGCCGGCCGTTGCCGCACCCAGGTGCCGTCCAAGACCCTTATCTATGACGCTCATGGCGGCAAACTAGCAGGTGTTGGGATCGGTGGAGAAGACTGGGGGCACTGTCGGCGGCCGAGCTGGCGGGGGAGGACTTTCGGCGCGCTCATCGAAGCGGACGGGCACCCGACGAGACGACACCGATCAGAGGTCCGGGAAGTGGTGAAAAGCGTCGGAGCGGTCTGACTGCGTGGACCCGCACAATTGAGCGGCGCGTAAGTTGGAAGTCGCGCGGTAGATCGCTGCGGCGGGCGTCGACGCGCCAGTTGGGCACCTTGTCCGCTACGAGGAGATCAAGAGTTTGGTCGAAGACGTGGCCCATCAGGACGGCGGTCCCGAGAACACCGATTTGGTTGCTGCCCACGTCGCCGCCGCCGACTGGCCGCTGGTGGGTATCGGTGACAGAATCTGGACCGGAGAAGATGCCGTCGAAAGCTAGGGTGGCCGTCCGCTTCAGCCGCAGGGTCAGCCCTTCGGGCGGTGACGGAAGGGCGGAGGACTCTTTTGGTGGTGGATCCGGTGCGCGGTTCGGCCAATCTCGTTGCGCGGTTTGTCGAGTTCGGGGTGGCCGGGGTCAACGAGTTGGCCCGGCTGGGCAGCGACTTTCTGCTGGCAGCACTGCTGGCCCGGCTGGGCAGGACTGACCGGGACGATGTTTCCGAGGAGCTTCCGGATGCGGTGGATGCGGACCTCGGCGTGGAGGGCGATCTCGCGGCGGCGGAGGTGATCACCCGGGGACTGCTGGCAGGCGACGGGCAATACACCCGCTGGGAGGTCGCCGAACGCGCCGGTATCGGTGCCGATGAGGCACGGCGACTATGGCGGGCTCTGGGATTTCCGAAAGTCGATGACGATCAACGAATTTTCACCGACGCCGATGTCGCTGCCCTGAGCGACGCGGCTGGCCTCGTCACCGCCGATATCGTGGACTCTGACGCGCTGGTGGAACTGGCCCGCCCCTTGGGCAATCTGATGTCCCGGCTGGCGGCGGCCCAGACCAGTTTCGTCTCCGAGGTGGTTGGTGCGCGATTGGCCGCCGGTCTCGATCCGCAGGACCCGCAGCTGCCTGACCGGCTGGCCGCCCAAGCCATCATCACGACCCGGGAACTGCTGCCGGTGCTGGAGCGGGCAACGCTGTACGCATGGCGGCGACATCTCGCCGCTGAAATCGGACGAGCGTTG
>Ga0116151_10005612_pt1 | contig 10803 bp, 9 predicted proteins | sample AD_UKC117_MetaG_FD_89893 | JGI IMG/M metagenome (GOLD analysis project Ga0116151, IMG submission 89893) | Active sludge microbial communities of municipal wastewater-treating anaerobic digesters from Hong Kong - AD_UKC117_MetaG | ecosystem: Engineered > Bioreactor > Anaerobic > Digestate... | reverse complement strand
CTCCGTTCCCGGAGCACTTCCTTCACATATGCCTCGACGTCAAGCTCGCCCGTCGCGCGGCCTTTGAGGCGCTCTTTCACGCGGTGCGGAAGGCTCGCGGGGTCGCCTGCTCCTGCCGCGTCGATCGTCTGGCGAATGAGCGCCTTCAGCGCCTCTTCCTTGTCTGGCGACCAGACTGGTTTATCCGCCATCAGACATCTCCTTTCTGTTCCCCTCCCTTGAAAAGGGAGAGGACACTGCCGCCCTAATTCAGCATCGCGCCCGGCGGGGGGCTTTCGCTTGCGCTGAAGCTGTAACTGCGCCGTCGCGATGCGTGCTTGCCGTCAATGGTGAGGCCGTCGGCGTCAGCAGAGATCGTCAATGTCGACCCGTCGGCGATGGCGCCCGAGAGGATCATCTCTGCAAGCGGGTCCTGCAACGCTTTCTGGATGACGCGCTTCAACGGCCGCGCGCCATAGACGGGATCGTAGCCAGCATCGCCGAGCCAGCGCCGCGCTTCTTCATCGAGCTCCAGCGTGATCTTGCGATCGACAAGGAGCTTTTGCAGGCGCGCAACCTGAATATCGACGATCTTGTCCATGTTCGTGCGCGACAGGCGATGGAACAGGATGATCTCATCGAGACGGTTGAGGAATTCAGGGCGGAAGCGCGCGCGAACAGCGTCCATCACCTGCGGGCGCACCGCATCTGAATCCTGACCTTCAGGCTGAGCCGCGAGATATTCCGCGCCGAGGTTCGACGTCAGAATGATCAGCGTGTTCTTGAAGTCGACCGTGCGGCCCTGCCCGTCCGTCAGGCGCCCGTCATCGAGCACTTGCAGGAGCACGTTGAAAACATCCGGGTGCGCCTTTTCGACCTCGTCGAAGAGGACGACCTGATAAGGACGCCTGCGGACGGCTTCCGTCAGCACGCCGCCTTCTTCATAGCCGACATAGCCCGGAGGCGCGCCGATGAGACGCGAGACCGCGTGCTTCTCCATGAATTCCGACATGTCGATCCGCGCGATCGCGGTGTCGTCATCGAACAGGAACGCGGCGAGCGCTTTCGTCAGTTCCGTCTTGCCGACGCCCGTCGGCCCGAGGAACAGGAAGGAGCCGAGCGGCCGGTTCGGGTCCTGAAGGCCGGCGCGCGCGCGGCGCACCGCCGCCGAGACGGCTTCCACCGCCTCGCGTTGGCCGACGACGCGGTTGCCGAGATTCTCCTCCATGTGAAGGAGCTTTTCGCGCTCGCCTTCAAGCATCTTGTCGACGGGAATGCCGGTCCAGCGCGAAACGACGCTCGCGACATTTTCTGCGTCGACGACTTCCTGCACGAGGGAAGCCTTGTCCTCCGCTCGCTCAGTCTCAGCGAGTTTCTTCTCGAGCGCCGGAATGGTCCCGTATTTCAGCTCCGAAGCGCGCGCGAGATCGCCGCGGCGTTCCGCATCGGTGAGCGCCTGGCGCGCATCTTCAAGCTCTTCCTTCACGCGCGTCGCGCTGGCGAGCGTTTCCTTCTCAGCGCGCCAACGCGCGGTGATTTCGTTCGAACGCTCTTCGAGGTCGGCGAGCTCTTCTTCGAGTTTCGAGAGCCGATCCTGCGAGGCCGCGTCGTCTTCTTTCTTCAGCGCTTCGCGCTCGATCTTCATCTGGATGATGCGCCGATCGAGTTCGTCGAGTTCTTCGGGTTTGGAATCGACTTCCATGCGAAGGCGCGACGCCGCTTCGTCAACGAGGTCGATCGCCTTGTCTGGCAGGAACCGGTCCGTGATGTAGCGGTGAGAAAGCGTCGCCGCGGCGACGATCGCACTGTCGGAAATCCGAACGCCATGGTGGAGTTCGTATTTCTCTTTCAGGCCGCGCAGAATGGAGATCGTATCCTCAACGCTCGGCTCATTGACGAACACCGCCTGAAAACGCCGCGCGAGCGCTGCGTCTTTCTCGACATATTTGCGGTATTCATCGAGCGTCGTCGCGCCGATGCAGTGAAGCTCGCCGCGCGCAAGCGCCGGCTTCAACAGGTTCGAAGCGTCCATCGCGCCTTCGGATTTGCCGGCGCCGACAAGCGTGTGCATTTCGTCGATGAAGAGAACGATCTCGCCATTCGACGCGGTGACTTCAGAAAGAACCGCTTTGAGGCGCTCTTCGAATTCGCCGCGATATTTCGCGCCGGCGATGAGCGAGCCCATGTCGAGCGCGAGAAGGCGCTTGTTCTTCAGGCTTTCCGGCACGTCGCCATTGACGATGCGAAGGGCTAGCCCCTCCGCAATCGCGGTCTTGCCGACGCCGGGCTCGCCGATGAGCACGGGGTTATTCTTTGTACGGCGCGAAAGCACCTGCATGGCGCGGCGGATCTCTTCATCGCGCCCGATGACCGGGTCGAGCTTGCCGTCGCGCGCCGCCTCCGTGAGGTCGCGCGAATAGCGCTTGAGCGCGTCATAGCTCTGTTCGGCCGAGGCGCTGTCCGCCGTACGGCCCTTCCTGAGATCGTTGATCGCAGCGTTGAGCTTTACTGGCGTGACGCCAGCGTCTTTCAAAATCTTGGATCTGCCGGCGTCGGGCTCGATCGCGAGCGCGGTCAAAAGCCGCTCTGCGGAAACGAACGCGTCCTTCGCTTTCTTTGCGGCGTCCTCAGCGGCGCCGAAAACTTTCGCGGTCGCCGGCGCCATATAGAGCTGGCCGTTGCCGCCCTGCACTTTCGGCATTTTCTTCAGCGCGTTCTCGACGCCGTCGAGCGCCGCCTCGGGCCGCCCTCCCGCCGCGCGAATGAGATTCGCCGCAAGCCCCTCGCTATCGTCGAGCAGGGCTTTCAAGAGGTGTTCCGGCGTGAATTGCTGGTGGCCTTCGCGCATGGCGATGCCTTGCGCGGCCTGAATGAAACCGCGGGTGCGGTCAGTATAGTTCTCGAATTGCATCCCTTATGACCTCCGGGTGAGCGTCAAAGATCGGGCAGGGCCCCACTGATGCGGCGGCCGGCCACAACCGTTAGATGGGTATGATCGTTCGCCTCGCAAGTCTCGCGCGGCAGGCCGTCGCGGGGCCTAAATGCTCCCGCCGATCAGGGCCCCGCCATCGATGACGATCTGCTGGCCGGTCATCCAGCCGCCTGCCCTGGAGGCTAGGAAAACGGCGGCCCCGGCGATGTCGTCCGGCTCGCCGAAGCGGCGCATCGGCAGCTTCCCGCTAACCATCTTTTCGACCTGCGGGTCCTTCCACAGGGCTTCAGCGAAATAGGTCTTCACGATGCCCGGGCAGATGCAGTTGATGCGCACATTGTGGGGCCCGTATTCGACCGCGAGATTGCGCGCAAGCTGCAGGTCCGCCGCTTTCGAAATGCCATAGGCGCCGATCGAGGCGCTGCCGATGAAGGCGCCGATCGAGGAAATGATGATATAGGCGCCGTCTTTGCGCTCGGCCATTTGCGGCAGCACGAGCTGCGACAGCCAGTGCGAGGATTTGACGTTCGCGGACATGATCTTGTCGAACTGCTCGTCAGTGATGCCGCTCGACGGTCCGTAATAGGGATTGATCGCCGCATTCGAGACAAGGATGTCGATCTTGCCGAAAGCGCCCATCGCCTTTGCAACAAGCGCTTCAAGGTCTTCCTTGCGAGCGATGTTGCAGGCGGCGGCGATGGCGGCCTTGCGGCCGGTCTTTTCATTGATGGATTTGGCGACTTCCTCGCACGCCTCGATCTTCCGGCTGGAGACGATCACGTCGGCGCCATGTTCGGCGAGACGGTGCGCAATCGCTTCGCCAATGCCGCGCGAGGCGCCAGTGACGATGGCGGATTTGCCTGAGAGATCGAACAGAGTTTGAGCGGCCATGCTTCACCTCGCCTTCGGCGCATTAAACGCCGGGGAGTATGGCCCCTCAACGGGCGGGCGCAATCGCCTCGCGCAGTTCGGAAAAGCGTTTAGCCGACAGCGGCCTCAGCGGATTCGTCGCTTCCGCTTTCGCCAGCCTCTTCCCCTTCGGGACGAGCCGTGCGGCGCGGGCGGCGACGGCGCGGACGGCGTGCGCCCTCGCCTGCTTCACCGGCCTCGCCAGCCGCTTCCGCCTGGCGTTCGCCATTCTCGGCATTGCTGCGGGGCTCGTTATTGCTTCGCGATTCGCTATTGCCGCGTTCTGGATTACCGCGTTCGGGGCGGTTCTCCTGCGTGCGCTGCGACTGACGCTCCTGGCGATTTTCCTGACGGCTCTCGTGACGGGGCGCTGCTTCGCCGGCCTCGTCATCCCCGCCTTGGGCGTAACCATGATCAGCGCCATTGCCGTTCGAACGCTCATGCGAGTCGCCGATCGCGGGCTGATCGCCATCTGCGTCCGACGTCTCAATATGCGTTTGCGGCTGCATGGAGCGGATGACGCGGAAATAGTGTTCTGCGTGCTGGAAATAGTTTTCCGCTTTCACTCGGTCGCCCGCCGAAGTCGCGTCGCGCGCGAGCGCCAGATACTTGTCGTAAATCTGGTTGGCGGTTCCACGGATGCGCACATCCGGTCCATTGGAGTCAAAAGCGCGATTAATGTTCACGCCTTGGCGGCGGCGTTGATTGCGCCCACGCTTCATCGGATTACCCTTGTCCTTGTACACAAGCTCTGCAAATTCCCCTTCAGCGCCGGCCAATCCAAACCCGCGCCCGCACCGCCCAGATTCGATCGATTGATCGAAACAGGCCGGAAAGACATCAACTGTCTATTTTCTGATCAGCTTTCGCTCAGTAGGCGATTTAACTCTTCTTCGAGATCGCGTCCGTTATTGGCGATGATCCACGAAACCGCGCCCTGTAGCTTTGACCTAGCCTGCGCAATCGGTTTGCGCCGCCGAGCCTAAGCCTTCGTGGAGTAAGACAGCGCAGCGAAAGACTTCAAAACCAATAAGCGTCATTCGCGCCGAGCGCTCGTCTTGGCTGTATGATAGCGGCCCGCCCGCGCATTTCAAACACTTTTTTCCGCCCCGCCCTCCGGGGCGATCACGAGCGCGCGCGGCCGGCCCGACAGATCCGCCTCGAAAGAAAGCTTCGCGCCCGGAAAAGCTGTGAGCGCCAGCTCGCTTACAGCGCCATCCTGACCCGCCCCAAGTTCAAGAATGATTAATCCGGAAACAGCAAGGCGGGCCCGAGATTCCTCTATGACGCGCCTATAGGCGGCAAGCCCGTCTGGTCCCGCAAAAAGCGCTCGGGCGTCTTCATGATCCCGCACTTCTTTCGGCAGGCTCTGCCTTTCTCCCTCCGGGATATAGGGCGGGTTTGAAATGATGATGTCGAAGGGGCCAGGCGGCGCCGATGCGAAATCGCCCTCGATGATTGTCGCCCTGCCCGCATACCCCAATCGTTCGAGGTTTCTTCTCGCGAGCGAGACCGCCTCGCTGTTGATATCGACACCGACGCCCTCCGCCTTCGGAAAGGCGGAAAGCAGCGCCGCGAGAAGGCACCCAGTGCCCGTTCCGAGATCGAGAATGCGCAAATTCGAATCGCGCGCGCGGCGCTTCAGCGCCGCCTCGATGAGCGATTCCGAATCAGGGCGCGGCGACAGCACGCCGCCCGCGAGCTTGAAGGTGAGCCCGAAGAATTCTTTCTCGCCGACAATACGGTCGACAGGCTCGCCCTTCGCCCGCCTTTCGATCAGCGCGTCGAGCTTGGCGCGCTCCTCCTCCGTAAGGGGACGATCGCCCGCAAGAATGAGCGCCGCATCGTCAAGCCCAAGCGCATGCTTAGCGAGAACGCGCGCATCGAGAAGCGGCGTTTGCGAGTGCGCAAGGCGCTTCGCCGCCTCCCTGATGTAAAGTTCAAGCTTCATCGGCGCGCCGAGGGTCGCTCCCTCTTGTCTCAAGCGTCTTCCTGCATCGCCGCCAGACGATCCGTGCGGTCCTGCAGCGACAGCGCTTCGGTGAATTCGCCGAGCGCTTCGCCGGTCATCACTTCGTCGAGCTTGTAGAGCGTCAGGTTGATCCGGTGATCGGTGACGCGGCTTTGCGGATAGTTATAGGTGCGGATGCGCTCCGAGCGGTCGCCCGAGCCCACCATGCCTTTGCGCGTCGCCGCCCGCTCCGCATCGGCGCGGGCGCGTTCGGCTTCATATAGACGCGCACGGAGAACCTTGAGCGCTTTCGCGCGGTTCTTGTGCTGCGATTTCTCATCCTGCTGGCTGACGACGAGACCAGTCGGCAAGTGGGTGATACGGACCGCGGAGTCAGTCGTGTTCACCGACTGACCACCCGGGCCAGACGCACGGAACACGTCGATCCTGAGGTCGCTGTCCTTGATTTCGATGTCGACGTCTTCAGGCTCGGGAAGGACTGCGACCGTCGCCGCCGAGGTGTGAACGCGGCCTTGCGTTTCAGTTTCCGGCACGCGCTGCACGCGGTGAACCCCTGCCTCGTATTTCATCTTGGCGTAAACGCCGTCGCCTGAAATGTTCGCCTGAATTTCCTTGTAGCCGCCCATATCGGCTTCCGACGCCGACAGGACTTCGACGCGCCAGCCATTGAGCTGCGCATAGCGCTGATACATGCGGAAGAGATCGCCCGCGAAAATCGCCGCTTCGTCGCCGCCCGTGCCGGCCCTGACTTCAAGGATGACGCTTGAATCGTCGGCCTTGTCTTTGGGGAGAAGCATGAGCTGAAGGTCCATCTCGACCTCAGGCATCTTCTCTTTCAGCTCCTGCAATTCCTCATAAGCGACTTCCGCCATCTCGGCGTCGTCGCTTTCAGCGAGCTCCTTCAGGTCGACCATCTGCTTGCGGATCGAAGTGAGTTGGCGCGCCGCTTCGACAACAGGCTTCAATTCGCCATGCTCTTTCGACAGGCGCACGATCTCCTCCGCCTTCGAGGCGGTCGACATCTGCGCTTCGATCTTGTTGAATTTCGTAATCAGCGCGTCGAGTTTTTCCTGCGGGATCAAGTTGTCTATTCCTGTCTTGCCGCTTGCGCGGTCTCATATTCGTTCGCGATGCCGTCGATGATCGCGCGGAATCGCGGATCGTAATTATACTCGCGGCGCTGGCGCCACCATTTGCGTACACGCGGGCTCTGAAGATAAAGGCGACACAAACCCTCATTGCGTTGATAGGCCGCCTCTTCCACGAGGCCCCGCTGCCGAAGCATGAACGCGGCTTCGTGGGCGCCGATGGCAAAGCCTAGAAGATTGGCGAAGCGGAACTTTTCCGGCTCCGTAAGGGCTGCCGACCCCATCATTGCCCTGTGCATGAAATCGGCTTTCTCGGGCGCGTCCATAAATGCGTAATGGGCCGCCCCCGTCTGCATCCACAATGAAAGCGTCAGCTCGGCGCGCGCGATCTTGTTTGTCTGATAGCCCTGATAAAAGAGCGCAAGAAGCGTCGCGACGATAACGACGACAGCAACCGTCTGACCGACATAATAGATGTTTTCGAGGGTCATTGGCTTATCTCATCTGGTAAGCGCAAACTCCGCGCGAAACGATCATGCAAAGAAAAAGCGCGCGGGAAGCTCCCGCGCGCAACCATATTTCGAGATGCGTCGCTACTCGGCCGCGACGGATTCCTGCTCTTCACGCGCTTTGATTTCGGCGGCGCGCTTTTCGACAAGTTCGACGAGGTGATCGAGGATCTTGTCATTGTCAAGCCGGTGGTCGGGCGAGCCGTTAATGTAGACCTGTCCGAAATCCTTGCCGGCGCCGCCGCCGGTGAAACCGATATCCGTCTCACGCGCTTCGCCCGGACCGTTGACGACGCAGCCGATGACCGACAGCGACATCGGCGTCGTGATGTGCGCGAGGCGCTTCTCAAGCTTCTCGACCGTCTCGATGACGTTGAAGCCCTGCCTCGCGCAAGAAGGACACGAGATGACATTGACGCCGCGATGGCGAAGGCCGAGCGACTTCAGAATGTCGTAGCCGACCTTGATTTCTTCGACCGGATCCGCCGACAGCGACACGCGGATCGTATCGCCAATGCCCGCCCACAGAAGCGAGCCAAGACCGATCGCCGATTTCACCGAACCGATGCGAAGCCCGCCGGCTTCCGTAACACCAAGATGAAGCGGACAGTCGATCGCTTCAGCGAGCGCGTGATAGGCCGCGACGGTGAGGAACACGTCAGAGGCTTTCACCGAGATCTTGAACTCGTGAAAGTCATTGTCCTGAAGAATTTTCGCGTGATCGAGCGCGCTCTCGACCATCGCTTCCGGGCAAGGCTCGCCATATTTCTCAAGAAGGTCTTTCTCGAGCGAGCCGCCATTGACGCCGATGCGCATCGAACAGCCATGGTCCTTGGCCGCCTTGATGACTTCGCGCACGCGCTCTTCGGAACCGATATTACCGGGATTGATGCGCAGGCACGCCGCGCCCGCAATCGCCGCCTCAATGCCGCGCTTATAATGGAAGTGAATGTCGGCGACGATCGGCACCGGAACGTTCTTGACGATCTCTTTCAGCGCCGCGGTCGATTCAACGTCGGGGCAGGAAACGCGCACGATGTCGGCGCCGGCTTCCGCGATCTCGTTCACCTGCCGGATCGTCGCCTGCGCGTCCGAGGTGAGCGTGTTGGTCATGGACTGAACGGCGATGGGCGCATCGCCGCCGACCGGCACTTTGCCGACCATGATCTGACGGGATTTGCGCCGCTCGATATCGCGCCACGGACGTACTGACATGGGTGAAGGTCCCAAAAAAGCTGATTGCCAACCGTATTCAGCCCAAGATTGCGCTGCGGGCCTACAAGTCAAGCCCCCAGCCCTTTTTTCAATGCCTTACGGGTCAACCGCGCGGGTCGGCGGGCTTTCGCCCGCCTGGGTTGCCCGCTTAGTCGATCGGAATATCACGCCCGTGATGTTCGTTGAATGTATAGGCGTCCATGCCGCGCTGCGTGCGCTCAAGCTCCTCGCGCGACCGCTTCTTGTGATCAGCCCATTCCTTCGCGGTTCCGCAGACCCTTTCCTTGGCGATCCGCGAACCGGTCACCATGATCGAGCGGCAGATAATCCGATCGTCATCGGACTTTGCCGACTCATCCGTATCCTGCTCAACTGCTGCATCCTGGGGCGCGTCTTCCGCGCGCGCAACTGGCGCCGCAGATGTCAACGCCACCGACTGTCGTTGAGACTCAACTGTCGCGCAACCGACACAAAGACTTGCCGCCGCAATAAAAACAATCACCTTATCTATCATGATCTGTGACTCTCTCCTGTCTGGTTTCTTGTTTGCGGTATTGAACCAAACCGCTTCAAGGACACCCACCGCTATCAGGAACAAGAAGAGTCCAGCCCCATAAACCAAGGATTGCCCCAGCAGGAGCCTAACAGGCTGCTGCTACAAAGCAAAATTGGGGTGTTTCACGCCGCCCAATACACCCCTCAATCATGATTGAGGGCTATTATCGCTCTATTCCGGCTTCTCAAACGTGAATGTATGGCGCTGATCATAGGCCGGACGGATCTCGCCGTCGACCGTACGCGGGGAAAACCGCCAGCGGCGAGCCGCGTTGAGCGCGGCGTCGTTGAAGCAGGCGTTCGTCGTAGCGGCGACCCTTTCGCCGCTTACAACCCCGCCGCGAGTAATATTGAACGCGATCTCGACCGTTTCAACCGCTCCCGCCTCGGATTCGCAGCGGCGCGGATAGACGGGCTCCACCGCTTCGAGAACCTTGGCCTCGACGACCCGGGGAAGCGGGACCGGCTCCACGCCCTGCAGGGCTTCCGGCGAGGGCGGCGTCAGGGGAAGCACCGTTTCGGCTGCCTGCTGGCGGCTGCCGAAGGGCGTCGCTTCCGTCCGCGGACGGGTGATCTGCCAGGCGCACCAGACGATGAAGGCGACGACGACGATGACCGCCCAGAGCGAAAGCTCCCGCCGGTCGGCTTCGCTCGCCGCAGCTTCGGCCGCCTCGAATTTTTCGGTCTCGACTTCCGGCGGCGCCGTCAGCCCTGCATCGACCTTGTAGCGCAGAACGACTTCGGCCGGATTGAGTCCGAGGGATTCGGCGTAAGTTTTGACGAAGCCGAGGAGGAAAGCGCGCGAAGGACCGGCGTCGAGCGCCATCTCTTCGATCGCGTTGAGATAAACCGCCTTGACGTGAATGCGCGCCGAAATCTCTTCGAGCGTGAAGCCGGCCGCTTCCCTTACCGCCCTCAGATGCGCGCCTGTGTGAGGAAAGCTCTCAGGCTCGGCCTCGAGAGCGCGCCGCCGCGCCCGCGCATCTTCCATGTTAACGATTTCGGCAGTGCCGTTATTGCTCGCCACGCTAGTGCACCTTACGCCACTCTCCCGCTTGCCACATTAGCGCAACTAACGAGAGAAAAACACCTTGTTATCGCGCTATTTCATGGATCTCCGTTAAGGAATCCCGAGCGCTCGCCCGATTGAACTTAGCATCAAGGGCGCCAATTCTTGGTAAACTTGAAAAGTGACAAGGAAGCGGCGCGCAAATGAAGGCACCGCCTTAAGGTCACGGCTATTTCTGGGGCGAAAGCTCGACGCCGCCCTGCCTCAGATGCGCGATGAGATCGGCTCGCATCCCCTCGCCGCCTCGCGTGACGCGCGTTTCAAACCAGCTTGAAACGGCGCCCGCCTCAATCGAGCGGACCATGCGGCGGAACGGGCCGACTGATGTCGCAGGAATCGAAAAGCGCCTGACGCCGAGCCCGATGAGCGCGGCCGCCATGAGGAGATCGGCCGCCTGCTCCCCACAATATGAAAGCGGCGTGCCGGAAGCAGACGCCTTCTGAACGATCAGGCCGAGGAAGCTGAGGAAGCCCGGGTCGATCGGGTCATAGCGGCGCTGCGTCAGCTCCGACTCGCGGTCCGCCGCGAAATAGAACTGCGCGAGGTCGTTGCCGCCGACCGACAGGAAATCGACG
>Ga0116151_10005610_pt1 | contig 10804 bp, 8 predicted proteins | sample AD_UKC117_MetaG_FD_89893 | JGI IMG/M metagenome (GOLD analysis project Ga0116151, IMG submission 89893) | Active sludge microbial communities of municipal wastewater-treating anaerobic digesters from Hong Kong - AD_UKC117_MetaG | ecosystem: Engineered > Bioreactor > Anaerobic > Digestate... | reverse complement strand
TGGCGGCCTTCGCCGACAGGGAGCGCAGCGCCTGGCCCGACATCGAGCGGGCCGCCGAGGAAGTCGAGGACTGCGCCGAAGGCGCCAATATATGCATCGGGGCCTATGACGGCCGTACGATGCTGGGATGGGCCGGCTTGAGGCGTATGTACGAGGCCACCTGGGAACTGCATCCCCTGGCGGTCGATCCCCGTCATCAGGGAAAAGGCGTGGGCAGCCTGCTGCTGCGCGAACTGGAGGCGAGGGCCGCCAGGCGCGGGATCATCGGCATCATGCTCGGTACCGACGACGAGGATTTCGGCACGAGCCTGTCTTCGGTCGACCTGGACGGCGCCAATGTATTCAGGGAAGCCGGGCTCATCCGGAACCTCAAGAGGCATCCGTACGAATTCTACCTGAAGAACGGCTACGCCATCGTCGGCGTGGTACCGAACGCGAACGGCAGGAGGAAGCCGGACATCTGGATGTGGAAGGACCTGACGAATGTGGGGCGCTAAGGCCGCGGAGCGGTACGCTCGCTACAATGATCAAGACCGTAGCCTACGTCGATACCGCTTGCTTTATTGTTCGATAGTACTAAAATCAAGCTAGATATGGATAGAATCTAGCTATAATTAGAAAAAATCTAGCTAGATCTCAATCGAATCTAGCTAGATTTAATATCGAATCTGGTTGCATCTGAAGCGAGAGCGCTCTTGGACGGAGGCCGTATGCCGTTGATCGTCGGACTGAGGGATAACACGCTCGTAGGCCGTAAGGAGTCGTATCGCTTCCATTCGCGCTGTTCCGGTAGCGTCGACCTCGAGGGCCTCGTCGAGCTGATGGCCGAAGGGCGGACGACGGTAACCAAGCCCGATATACGAGCGGTCCTGGAGCTCTTCGGGCAGACCGTGGCCGAACTCGCGGCCGACGGGCGCTCCGTGAAGACGCCCCTGGGCTCCTTCTACGTTTCGGCCGCGGGTACCGCCGACGCGCCCGGAGCGCGCTTCACGCCGCGCGACGAGGGTTCCGGCCACCGGCTCAGGCTACGCTTCAGGCCGGATCGAGGCTACGAGGCCCGGATAGCAGAGCGGGCGACCGTCCGGCGCGACGAGGTATCGTGGCGGCTTTTTCCCAGGCCCGATAACCTTTCTCAGGCCGACGGCTCGGCCAAGGAAGCCGCGAGCCCCGGCGACATCCTGCGCCTCAAAGGCGCGTATCTCGCCTTCGATCGGGGGGATCCGCGCCAGGGCGTGTTCCTGACGCGAGCGGACGGCTCGGCCGCGTATCGCTCGACCGGCTACATAGAGGTCCGGCCTCGATGCATCGTGTTCCAGCTACCGCTCTCGATCCCGCCGGGGGACTATGGGCTTGCGGTGACGGCCGCTACGAAAGCCGGCGTCCTTCGATCAGGAATATTGCAGGAAACGGTGAGGGTGGGGTGAGGGTAGGGCGAGCGCGATGAAAGAGCGGTGGTTCAGCCCAGGAAATCGATGCATTCCTGCACGGTCAAAACCTTGCATGGAAGATCGCCCCGCCGATCGAGGATATGATGGTCTCCGCTTATAAGTACGGCGGACGGTTCGCTTCGCGTCGGGCGTACGAACTTGTCATCGGAAGGATCCTCGAGGATCCAATGTCCTGAATCTCGCGGGATGGGCCGTAGCTCGAACCATGGAGCAATTTCCTCTTCTATCAGGTACTTGACCTCGGGATACGTCAGCCCGAATATTTCGTACGCGAGCACCAGGGCGTACTCGTCAAGTATAGGCGGCGAGACGAGCGGTAGTATCCGGCCTTCGAGGATCATACGATGAATCGTCGAGGCGGCGCCCCTGAAGAGGAGCGATGATACTACGACGTCGGTATCAAGAACCGCTAGCATGTCGGGCCTCGTCGATCAATGGCGCGGCCCGACATGCTAGTGGTTACTATTACTGTCGTTAAGTAAGGAAGTAAGAAAGTTAGTGTGCTCCTGGTATGCCTATCCGAGGTATATTAATGGGGTACAACCCCAATCAGATCCATCAATTTCCCATAGCTATCAACTACGTCATACTTCACATGTTCCGGGTTAAGCTTCCGGTTGATTTCCAGGAAAAACTTCCGAGCACATTCGATCTTGGTTTCTTCTATTTTGCGCAGTTCCATGGTGGACATTGTTCCTTTGGTCTCTGCCACAAAATACACATGTTTGACCGAACCTTCTTTAAACGAGATCGCCCAGTCCGGGTTATAGTCTCCTACTGGGGTTGGTATCAAAAACCCTTTTGGCAGTTTGGCGTAGACAACAACTTCGTTGCTGGTATCGAGTTCGTTTACAAACGACCGTTCCACTTTAGAGTCGGTTATCACATAGTCATAAATGTGATTCTTGAGTTTGGAGCCGGCCTTGGTAAAATCCTGCTTAGTCTGACCAGCGGTAAAAATATCCACATCATGGGTTTCGGCAATATTGTCGTAGCTAAGGCGCTCAATGATGATGGTGGCCTTTTGCTCGTTTATCAGCCTGGAAGCCTCTGTAATGAAGTGCTCAGGATTCTGCTTGAACTGGTTGAAGACATCTGGGTGCAGCCCGGACAAAATGGCTGCTACAGTTTTTCTTGTAAGCTGCGTATTCTCGCTGATTTTTCCCAAGAGATCGTAGGTAACGAAGGAATGCACCGATACCTTATTGACTTCTGTTGCAGTGTCGGTTACTGAAAAACCGTCCCCGCTCTTCAGTTGTGCGTCGGTTACTTGGGCCAACTGTTCGCCTTTCTGAATCGTATACTGCAATGGCGTAACATGAAGCTCCTTGTCAAGGGTACGAATACTATGGCGGATCAGTTCGCCTGAATCAAACTCCACGCGGTAAATGGCTTTCTGGTTGATCCTACTCCAGAGTTCCTTAAATTCTTTCTTTTGGAAATTGGCATTAAGCGGGTTTATCTTTGGTTTGCGGTCATCGCCAACCTCGGGCAACAAAGCGTCGCTGTATACGCTGTCAATCAGTGTAAAGATCTGCTCTTTGTAAGGCGCGAGTTCGGGGGGAAGGGGTGCCAAGGAATCTGCTGCTTTGGCTTCATGATAGGTGGCAACTACCTGGTCAGAATCATCGGTATAATCATGCTTTAACAGGTACTTGTAAATTTGTTTGGCTATAGCCGGGGTTACTTCAATAGCTCCAGTCTCGGTTTGTAATATTTTTCCGGTAAAGTACGCTTCGTCGGCTTTGCGCGGTCTGGCAGAAAGAGAAGCACTGATTTCCTTTTGCAAATTGCCGACAAAGTCTTTATAACTTTCGCTGGCAACAACAGTAAGAACATTAATATCGTGAACAATAGCAGGATTATCCATGCGCTCGCCATATTTGTTGACGCTGATACGCAAGCCTCGTCCAACTTCTTGCCGACGCGATATGGTATTGTCGCTATGTTTGAGCATGCACATGACAAAAACATTGGGGTTATCCCAGCCTTCACGCAAAGCAGAGTGGGAGAAGATGAACCGTACCGGCTCTGCGAAAGATAACAGCCGTTCTTTGTCCTTCAAGATAAGGTCATAGGCGTCTACATCATCGGACAAGCCGGCATCTTCGCCCCGGGCGGCTACACTCGGATCGACCAAGTGCTTTGTTTTCTTGTCGATGGAGAAGTAGCCATTATGCGTGCGGTCTACTGTTATCTCACTCAGGTATTTTCTGTATGCTTCATTATCGAAAGCAAGTTCACCCAGGTAATCATTCTTCAGCTGCTCGTACTCTTCTTCAAAGATGCGGGCGTATTCGCCTTGCTCGTCGGTCTGGCTGTAATCACGATACTTGGCTACTTCATCGATAAAGAACAAGGACAGTACTTTGATTCCTTGGTTGAAGAGCTGCTGCTCCTTTTCGAAGTGGGCTTTGATCGTTTCCCGTATCTGAATACGCCGGATAGTCATCTCGGTAACATCACCGGTGGCATCTCCCGCCGAGAGGATATGCCCATTGGTAAATTCGACGGTATCCTTGGTGGCATCAATCTGGGCGATAACAAAGCCTCGATATTGGTCAAGCTCATTGGATTCAACGAACAGATCGCGACCTTTACCAAGGCGTTTTATGATTCGTTTGATACCGGTTCCCTGCCGGACTTCCATTTCTATTCGGGCTACCGGAGCCGCCTTGGATACTTCTATGGATTCCAGGTACAGATAGGCACTGGTCCCGGCCAGTCCTTTTACCGAAATACCACGGACAGCTATCTTCTTGACGAGTTTCTGGTTATAGGCATCCAATGCGTCCAGGCGATGAATCTTGTTATGCGTTGTTCGATGTGTTGCAGAATACCTGATAATCATCAGGGGCTTGAACTTGGCCAATGCTTCGAGGGTCTTTTTGCCTTCCATCTTCTGTGGTTCATCGAGAATGAGAATGGGGCGATTACTGCTGATAACATCTATCGGCCTTCTGGACTGGAAATCATCCAGCTCATCATAGATGCGGCGGTTGTCGGCCCCTGTAGCATTGAAGGCCTGGATATTGATAACCATCACATTGATGCCGGCATCGGAAGAAAAGCTTTCCAAATGATGCAACTGCTTTGAGTTGTAGGCAAAGTAACGGGCCTTTTTACCATAGCTTTCAGTAAAATGCTCAGCGGTAATTTCGAGAGACTTAAGGACGCCTTCCCGGATGGCAATACTGGGGACAACGACGATAAACTTGGTCCAGCCATACTGCTTGTTCATCTCAAAGAAAGTCTTGATGTAGCAGTAGGTTTTGCCGGTACCGGTTTCCATCTCCACATCGAGGTTTACTTTGCATCCTGCACTATGTACCAAGGCTTCGGAAACATGCAGATTCTGCCTGCGTTGAACCATCTGGATGTTGTGCAAGAGTGCGGAATCTGCCAATTGTATATCTGCATTTTTAAAGCCGGCCTGGCTGGCATCAAGACCTTCAAGCTCAGGTCCTTCGCCAGTCTTGAGGTCCCGGTTCCCTGGGTCCATACGATACTTTATGCCGCTCGTATTCACCTGGCCAGAAAAGCAGTCTAGCACCGATTCTACGGCATTGGTTTGATATGGTTGTACTTTGAATTTGAGTTTCATACTTGCTCTCCGACCAGGCTTTCCAACTTCTGCAGCCAAGAATTGAATAACGGGCATTTTTCTCGCATACGATCAACACCGATTTCCTTGGCTATGGCAATACCTTTGGTAGTCTTTGGAAAGGCTCCATTTGCAGACAACGTACCTAGTCGCTTAGAAGGTGCTGTTACCGGACTATTATTGATTGCTTCAGGCTCACCGCATTCCTGCAGGATTGATATTACTTTATGCTCACTAACGCCTAGCGCACTAGCCAAAACAGTCGTATCACTGAATAGTAAAGCCTCGAATTCATGGATCGCCATGTACGGAACAAATCGCACATCCGCTCGCTGCTGTGCATATACAGCTTGCACAGCATCAATAGTTGCCTTGTGTAAAATTGTTGAGATAGCTCCGGGTGTTGCTCTGGAAGGGACAGTCTCAAGACCTGGCCAAGATTTTATGCCGTAATAATCAACCAGTGTAGTAATATACGTATCAGATCTCTGTTTGAGGTGCAGTCCTATATCTTTTTGCACGCGTTCAAAGCGCACATCCCCGCCTTTTTGACCAGGCTTACTCACCTGGGTTGCGCGGATATAGATCTTCTTTGTGGCAAGATATGGCGCAAGTATATCTTCTATAAATATTTGTTCAGTTCTGCCTTCAACAATGGCAATGACTTCAATGAACTTACTCATAGCTGGGGCCTCCGGCTATGACGTTCTTTGTCCACAGTTCACCTATCGAATAATCCTCAAGCCATGTATCAAACTGTTTTTTATCGAGCCGTGAAAAAATCGATGCGCCTTGTTCCCGGTTAACCACGATAATATCTTCAATACTGAAATGATCGACCAAGAGCGGTGACTGCGTTGCAATGATGACCTGGGTTTCTTTGGCGGCTACTTGAATCAGTTCGGCCAGCACAGCAATCGCAGCCGGATGGAGTCCTAACTCCGGCTCATCTATAATAATACAGGCAGGCGGGCGTGGTTGTAGCAACGCTGTTGCCAGGCAGATGAAACGGATTGAACCATCGGATAAATGGTAAGGCTGCATGGGGTAATCAGATCCCTTTTGTGTCCAGCTAAGATTTATTTCAGTTTTATTGCCGCTTTTCCTTGGTTCCAGAAGAAAATCATCAAAGAAGGGGGTGGCAAGGCGAACAGCATCTAAAACACTGGCATAGACCTTTTCCTGACTGTCTTTCAGCTTTAATAGAAACGGAGCGATGTTGGCAGCATCAGGCCGAAGGTAACGATTGTCTTCTACAGACTCATAGTTCCTCATGGCGGCAGTAGAACTGGTATCATGGAAATGATAAATCTGCCATGACTTGATTGCATCATAGACAAGCCTGCTATACTCAGCGTCGGATTTTTTCTTTTCGATTTCTTCTACCAGCTTGGCTTTGCCCTCGCTATTGTCTCCAAGCTGCCACCAACCAGTCGCACCATGCTTGTAGAAGCGCGCTTCATCTTCTATGGCACAATCGTTTGAAGGTGTAGGTACAAGGTTGAACTTGTATCCGCGTGGGCCGAACATGGTTTCAAATTCCATTTTAGACGTTACTTTACGGCCATTGAACAGAATATCTCCAGCTCCGCCATTATCACGTACATAACGGTTAAGATTATTATCCATAAGAGCCCGTAGCATTCTAAAGAATGAAATAAGATTGCTTTTACCTGATCCATTCCCGCCAATCACGACGTTTAAATTGGTCAGCTGGAAATCTAACAATTCCTTGATTGACTTGAACCCTTTGATCGTTAATCTATCCAACGAATTGCTCATTATACGCCTCTCATATCGACCGTACTTCGGTGCCCGGTGACAGCTGCTTGAAAATCTGCTCAGCATTGATTTTGACAGAATCGGAGGCAAAGCTGGAATCCCGGAAGACCACGCGAAGCGGCTTATACCCGGCCAGTTCCTTTATCAAAGCCTCGGTAACACCGGCATCAAAACAGGCTACCAGGTCATAGGGCGGCTGACTAACAAAGAAGACAGTCTTACCCTGTATGACTTGCTTGCGGATGGGCAAGGTAAGGTCCACACCCCAATCCAGTAATACCTGGAATAAAAGGTCTTCTGACTTGCGATCCGGTTTGATATTATCCATCATGCCGGCTACCAAATCCTGCTTGATGGCATCGGGGGTATAATAGACATCTGCCATGTTGGAGGTATCGACCTTTAGTACGCGGAAGCCGATATCCAAGTCCTGCGCAGTCAAGCCCTGTTCTTCCTTGATCTTCTTGCCAGCTCTGCGGATACGTTCTTTGCTGAATTCAGCGATGGTTGTATAGCCTGCCTTGAAGCCTTCTGAATTTTTATCACATGCCTCTGGCAGCTGTACCATAATAAATCTTCGGTTGCCGCCATCTTCGGCATTGAGCTGCATGACAGCGTGCGCTGTTGTAGCCGATCCAGCGAAGAAGTCAAGTATAACGCTATCCTTTTCTAAAGAAACTCTTAGCAAGTAGTCCATAAGGCTAAGTGGTTTGGGGTTTTCAAAATGCACCTCTGGGATTAGTTTCTTTAGGCTGACGGTTGTACTTTGCGGATCGAAAATGCCCCAACTACTTTTTATTGCCTTGTTTTCATTAGTCATTTCATACATAAACTCTTTTTGCTTCGGAAGTGTTTCTTTCCAGAGTATTCTTCCATCAGCAATCATCCGCTCCAAAGATTCTTTTGAGAAAGCCCAAGTATTTGTGTACTCACGGCCTGTATTTGGATCGGTTATCGTGAAAGCTTCATCTATCGGCTTAGTAGTGCTTTTTATATTGGACTCACGCCAAGGCCCTCTAGGATCGTTATCAGGGTTTTTAAACCCATCTTTGGCTTCATCTCTTCTTTCTCCCAAAAACCTAAAATCATCGCATTTCTGATATGCAACTATATATTCATGAACATTTACCATCATGTTTCGGGGAGGGACACCTTTTGCGGATGCCTTCTTGTCCCATACAATGCAATCGACAAAATTGTCCTCCCCGAATACCTCATCACAAATCTTTCTAAGGTTGTGCACTTCATTGCCATCAATACTAATAAGAATTACGCCGTCGTCTTTAAGCAAATTTATTGATAGTTTTAGTCGGGAATACATCATACTAAGCCAATCCGAATGGAACCTGCCATTCGCCTCAGTATTCGCAACCAGCCTGTTACCCTGTTCATCCTTCTGGTTTGACTTAACCAGAAACCCTTCTGCATCTTCTGCGAAGTCATCTTCGTAAATAAAATCGTTACCGGTATTATACGGCGGGTCTATGTAGATCATCTTAACCTTGCCAAGGTAGGTTTCCTGCAGCAGCTTTAAGGCATCGAGGTTATCGCCTTCGATAAACAAGTTCTTGGTGGTATCAAAATCCACGCTTTCTTCCCGGCAAGGCCTGAGCGTTTTGGCTATTGGTGCATTAGCGGTCAGCAAAGCTTCGCGCTTGCCGGGCCAGTTCAGGTGGTACCGCTCCTGCGGACCTTCCACAATAGAGTCCGACAACTCCTGTTTGAGCTGGTCAAAGTCAATTGCCAGCTTTATCTGGCCTTTATCGTCCTTGGCTTCGGTAACGCAATTGGGAAACAACTCGCGGATGCGGACAATATTGTCCTGGGTCAGGTTTGGGGTATGCATTTTAAGCTTGTCCATGGTTCCTCCTAGAATTATTACAGCTCTTAGATAGATTTCACCTTGTGCGACAAAGGAACAGGCAAATAATCGCCTTTGTTCCATTTTAGCTTCCGAATTGGGTATCCATGACTTACGCTTGTCACCGAAGGAATGTATACTTCATTGAATCGATCGCCAAGAATAATACCCTTCAATGCATCTGATATGCCTAGATCGAAGTATCCTTCATTCGCATCGGCCTCACAAATCACAATTCGATATTCACTTTCATTACAGTAATCTATATCTTTGGTGAAGAATATAGATGAAGAATGTCTGCTTAAATGCTCATCGATTGATTGTTCAACTCCTTTATTTACCAGATCATTACCATTAAAAATTAAAGCATTTGGATCCATTCCATTCTGTTTGTATTCGACAGGAGAACACCAAGATTGCTTTCCGGATTCCTCAACTAACTGAATCAAACTTTGTCTTGAAAATGCCAAGCAAACACCGCGATGATGATCTCCGTACTGTGACCACATTCTACTTTTCTTATAACCTAGTGCATTTTCTGGCTTAGGCGAATCTTCACCTGGGTCTTGTATAAGGTTGGAACAAAAACAGGATAGAAACGTATTCTTCTTTATCCTCTGATTGAATTTCGTTGCAGTTTCACTCCAGACTTCCAAGATATCTTCTGGTAAAGACCAACCTAGTAAGCCTATCAACCATGAATTATACTCTTGCGGATCATCAGTATTGGAAGGAGGAGATAAACGTAATATTTGATTTGGGAGGATGTACTCCAATGCTTTCTGCATCGATGTATAATGAAATAATGCGTCTTCTGATTCAATAAACTTGTTAAATTCTGGTATTAAGTCATCCATATATTGTTAGCTTTCGGCCCCTCCACCAGATCGATTAAGGTTTTCTAGTTTTAGGTTCAATTCCCTCAATTCTGCATGAATCTCCACCTTGCGGTTGAACTGCTTTTCTTTCCGCAGCCTTTGCTCGCAACGTTCCAGCTCGCGCTCTATCAAACAGATGTTCTCCATACGCGCAATTAGCGCTTGTGTAACTTCCCCGGCCCTTGCCGGGCGGGGCAGTAAGGGCAGCAACAGGTAGCGATACAAGACATCCAAATCAAAGACTACCGGTAGTGCTTGTCTAGGTGTTTCAGAGGGCAGCCAATCAGCAGAAAAGTAATCACTGAGCACCCATTTCGATGCATCGGCCTCATTGGGTCGCTTGTAGGCGGCAATCGGCCTTATCCTGTCTTCAAAGTGTAACTCAAAAAGAATGGGAAAAGGAATCGCCTGGTCAATGCAGCGCAAAACCTCGGGCTTCAGTTCACCGTCTTTGAGCACAATAGTGAACACCTGGATTTCCGGCACTGCAGCCGTAGCTTTGATGTTGATGGTTTCCGGCGCCAGCTTGTATTGCCAGACTATCTGATCAACCTGACGGACAAAATACTCCTTCAGGGCAGTAGTGGGGCTGCCATGCTCATAAATCTTGTTCTTGGGAACAACCCTGCCGAATGCAGCTTTGGGCGGATACTCGAACAAGAGACTCATGCTTGAGGCTCCTGAACAACCAAGAAACTGATAAGCTCAAAATCATTAAGGCCGCTTATGGTTCCGGTAAGCGCACTGGTTTTCCCGCCAGAAAAGAGGCTGTCTACATCCTTTTCTTCTTTCACCTCGATCATGGACCGAATGGCCTTGCCCAGGAGCTCAGAGTAGAGCTTCATGTTCCGGCCTTCGTCGGTCTGGGCATTGAAGATACGGCATACCTCCGTGATGGGCGCTTCCCGCACCTTGCAGCTGGTACGAGCCAGATCAAGCAGCTTCTTGACTTCAGTGTGATTGGCTAGTATCTCTCCTTCGCGCGAGATGTACACCAGATAATAGGGATGCAAACGATTGTGCTGGCTAACATTGGCTTTGTCATTCAAATTGCGCAGGGTATAGATGACACCAGGCTTTAAGCCAAGCTCCGGTTGGCTCGGAACGACCGCATGCATACCTTTGGGAGCCAGGTCGAGTTCTCCATGGAGCTTCACGTAGTTAAGGAGGTCCATGCGGAAATCGTTCAGCCCCAAGTCGGTTATGGACACACCGGTTTTGAGGTCTTCCA